>Ga0123353_10017446_pt1 | contig 10555 bp, 11 predicted proteins | sample TergutLab28metaG_3_FD_92763 | JGI IMG/M metagenome (GOLD analysis project Ga0123353, IMG submission 92763) | Labiotermes labralis P3 segment gut microbial communities from Petit-Saut dam, French Guiana - Lab288 P3 | ecosystem: Host-associated > Arthropoda: Insects > Digestive system > Gut ... | reverse complement strand
TGTGCTGGTGCCGATCTCCCGGTTTTTCCCCTTTGCAGGCTTGGGAATCCTCGTTGTGAACATAGAGGAATTTTTGGATTGTATAGTGTTGTGGTTTGTGGAGATATCAAAGGGGGGGGGGGGGGGGATCAAAAGTCTAGCCACCTATCGCAGGGCTTCACAAAGTTCTGTGGAAATCCTAAGTGAGAAACGAACCCTGAATTTAATACACGTGACGTTCCTCGAAAGTCCATTTAACGATTTCGTCTCATCGAATACCGTTTTCTTAAGCTCAGAACGCCACTGCCTGTGGCTGCAAGAAGTTAGCCAAGGTTACAGTAAGCATTTGTGTTCAAACGTGCGCTTTAATTGGACTGTGTATCATAATGCTTAAAATCAGCATTGCCTTCTTGTGATCAAACACCGTGGTGCTCAGACGACATTATTTTTTTTTTGTCCTTGCGTCTGGAATAATTAAAAGAAAGTGAGAAGCATGTAACCTTTTCTGAGCAAATTCTGACCCTTCCGTCCTTGCATTTCCGTTTTCAGAAACACGGCGTCGCTACAGTCGCGCTGGTATTTGGTGGAACCTTTTGTCAACGCTCAGGGGCAAACGCCACTGCACAGTCCTGGCCGACAGACACTCGTTGGCTGGGTGTGTTGTCATTTGTATGTTTCACTCGCGTGTTCTGTTCCACTACCACGATGTTCTGGTTATACTCTCTAGCGGCCGAATGTATCGCCATGTGGTACTGCCATGAACATTTCACAACAGCTACACAACCGTCTGCATTGCGGCTTGCATGTTCATACACACAGGTGGTCCGAAATTCTGGCTAGTCGGTAAAAGCAGCAGTCATCTAAACGACCTCATTTTTACGTAACTGTATGTTAACTGAAAGAAACATAAGAGATAGTGGATGTTACAAGCATTGAAGACTAGCTGACGCACAGATTGGCGTAACTGTCATCACGTGACTATCCCTCTTATTCGCCATCTTGTTTAAATCGTAGAACAGTACATTCTCAAGTGTAGATCATCAGTACTGGGAAGAAAAGTGGATGAGTTTCAGAACTACTGGCAGAGTTGGCTTAACACCGGTTGGCTTAAGCGACACGTGAAGAAATTTATCTTTGTTTAAATATGCGAACCGTGTTTAGTGACCTACTTTCGGATTAAAAACTTGTTCCAGTTCGGTTCGCTGTTTAGTTCCCAGACAGAAATATTTACTCTGGAGCTTGGGATTCGCTTCATTCGGCACCATTAAACTACAGTTTGCTATTACAGGGCAGAACGTTCATTTACGCTCCTTCAGAAGTGTACACTGTTTATTCCTGCAGCGTGCGACAACTTATGTTAACATCGGAAATATAGAGCATCGAATTATAAATGTTAGGAAGACTGTAAGATCTGGCATTTTGTGATCTGTCTATTTCGGGATTTTATTTTGTTGATATCTTGGAAAGACTGATAAAAACCACACAGAAACTCAGCAAATGACGCACAAGATCCAGTCTTTTTCCTTTAGGGACGAAATTAACATCGGATGCCTCTGAAATACGAATTTGAAATATTAGTGCTGGATTTTGAGCTGTGGTTTTTCTTCATTGTGCATGAGCAGTCGCTGTTATTTTTAAAAGGAATCAGAACCGAAGGGCGTATCGATAGAGTGAGTAGCATTCCTTCGAGTTCAGGGCGGTCCGGATTCAAATCTGAGCCGGCGTTTCGTTGCTTTTCTCAGTCCCTCCAGTCAAATACCGGGGTATGCTACTCAGACTCTTCATTATCATGGTTCGACACCCCCGTGGGCCTAGACCTCCTCCGTGAGGTTCCTGGTTCACAGTCATTCAGACACCATAGTCGGTAGGACTCCTCTGGATGAGTGAACGGCCCGTCGTATAGGCCTTTACCTGACAACACACAATACTCACAAGAGACAGACGTCCGTGTTCCCGGCGGGATTCGAACCCGCAGTCCAAGTAAGCGAGTGGCCGTAGACCCACACCTTAGATCCCGCGGCCACTGGGGTCGGCCAACACAGACTTTACAATTTATTATTAATTAATGAAGATTAAACAAAATTATGTTTTACAGGATGTTTCTGGAAAAAGCGGCCACATTTTAGACACGTGTTGTGTGGGCCAACTCCTAAACTAAAAAACTCCGTGGCCTTAGTCCGCACGCGAACTATACCGACAGAGCGGCCGCCGCCGGTCGGCGAAGTTAGTGGGCCAACACGAATCAAAAACTTCATACAAACGCGAGTCGTAGCACGCTTTGTTTCCGCGTGCGAGGGTCTGAGCTGAGAAGGGGAGCATCATGTTTAGCAGTGCAAGGCGGACATTTCGATCGTCTGTAGTGAAATATTTGCGCGTGTACTGTATAAATTTGAAAGTGGCAGTAACGGTGCAGCATCTTAGGACTATTCATATTGTTGTCCGAAATGTGATTTCATGTATGATAACAGTAAGGTGGTCATAATAAAGAACTTGAGCGTCCTCAGACACACACGCTTGTATAAAGTGCTCTCATTGTTTTGGTCCATTGAACAAGGATCTAAAATATGGCCACCTATATCTGAAACACCTCTTTATAAAAATGAAGTTCGTACCTCACACAACACACAATGTGCTTCCATTATAAAAACCAACCGGTGAATGCTGTGTTGGAATGTAGGAGCTCCTTTTTTTTTAAAGAATCTATGTGATACATAAACACACAGTGTAGAAAAAGTGCAGTATTTTTAGTGTTAAACTTAGCGGTACATATACAAGTAACCAGGCTTCAAACTATTAGTCAACCTACCATTCGGTACCACTTAGTGTGAGGTACTGACAGCGTCATTAACACCTTAAACAAATACGCAGTAGAAGTCTAAGTGGGTAAACAAGTTGACTATAGTGCAGTCATCCTTACAGAGTCGATACTGTGACAAAGTGCAGAAGTTAACTAAGGTAAAGGAACAGGGTTCTTGATAAGCTGATGGTCTATCAACTATTTAAGATATTTCCCGCCTTTATGCAGCCCTGAGATTCCTTAACATTCACAAGTTCGTGGACCGACTTCTGTCCACTTCACACCTCAACACCCTGTTTTATAAGCTTTAGAGAATCAAGACAGATAGCTAAAGTTCCATGCGCGCTACAAATGCGTATGCGTGAGTGACGGTATAGCACCACTATTCTTATCCTCCACACGCGGAACTGAGTAGTCAGCTTTACGCCCCGTCCGGTACTGAGTGGCTGCACTTCAGAACCGGTCTGGACATTTTGGGGACTGATGGATAGATTATGTAAACCATGTAAAAGCGAATTCCGATGGAACGATCGAAGTTACGGACTGCAGTATTACTGGGAGCTGACAAACTTAAAATTAAAAAATTGCATACTTTAGGATCTACATTATTACTCAGAAGTGACGAAACTATATTATATTATTTTATGAGAGGACAATCTCGTGTGGTGAACATGACACGCTTGGGTCACGTGCCGTATTGACCTGAAGATAATTCAAATCTTCTGCGATATTACACCTTGTTGACGGTTCGAAGGGTCGTAGTGCCTTCGTCTTAGTAGATAGGTTCCTAGTATGAGACACCCCAGTTGTGGCCAAAGTAAGTACTGAAATCTTGGTAACCATGCGACCTGCTTCATTCAGACCTTAAAAGTTATCTGTGAGCAACAGGAAGCTGTGTTTTGCAGGAGAGAGTTCACAGAAGAGCGTATCTTATTTTTCAGTTCTCGATTTTTTTTTACGGGGCTCCATTGTACACCAGTTCATCTACCTGAAGGTAAATCCAGAGCTGTAATTTATTTGCACACATTTACGTTAATATTGTATACGCTAGTTACTTGTCTTTTCAAAAGGTGTTCCTAACCCTGAATAATTATTTACATCTCAAAATGGCGAGTACCTAATATGAGACACTGTCTGGCACCTAATATGAGACAGTATCTCATATTAGGAGACTGCCTTTATAAAAAGTTTTGAATTGCTTTGCTTCAAACAGTTTTGCTATCAACAGTGTCATCTTCTTAAAAAGCGTTCTTCTACATTTGGTTTAGATGTTGCCTAGCACAAAATGAAAGAAGTGGAATAAGGAGGCAATGTGTCGTTCCGTAAGAGTTGTAAGAAGTGGAGACACGGGTTATTTAAGAGCTTCTTAATATTTTTCTGTGCCGAGAGCTAACTCTGGAGAGGTGCGTGAAGGATATATCCCGTTCTCCACAGGAGCTAGTAAAGGTACATTTAGGAAGAAAAACTGTTCTACCCAGTGAGCTTGAAAATAAACTTGTCGAATACTGCATAATTATGGACCAAATTTACGATGGACTGAGACGTCAGGACATAAAATGCATGGCTTTTCAGATGGCAATAAGAAATGTTTTGAAACATCCACTTAACCAAGAAAATTCAGAGGCATGGAAGAAACAGCTTCCATCCTTTTTACAAATGCAGCCAGTAATATCTATTTGAACTCCTGGGGGCATTTCTGCAGCTCGGGTGAAAGACTTTACATCAGAAAACGTAGCAAGGTTTTTTGACACCTATGAATCTGAACTAAGAAAGGTTAATCATCCAGCCCACAGAATATGCAATGCTGATGAAAGAAGGACTGTGCAACACAGGCACAGTAAAGTTGTCAGTATTAGGGGCAAGAAAGAAGTGGCCTCTCTAACATTGGCAGTGTTGTCACCTGTATGAATGCCACTGGAACATGCGTTCCACCATTAATCGTGTTTAGTAAAGTCATTTATAAAAACTCGACCATTTCCCAGTAAGAGACACATATTCCAAGGTCATGAATTCGCATGCCACGGATTGGACGATTCTCAAGATAAACGTACCGATGGAGCTGACAATGAAATTTCACGATCGAGAACATCAAACTTTTCTTTCCACAACGCCAATGGTGGGAAAGTCCAGCAGACATCCGACCCATTCCTCATCAAACAACAAAATGTTCTGCTCCTATATGTATCAAGCAAAACAATCAAGAGCGAGTTGTGCAAAGCTATTAACAGCTTCTCCTTACAGGTTGCGGGAGTGTCAGTAGAAGAAATCCTTTTCGCTGTCAAAGAAACCAGCAATAAAAAGGCTGTTTGGAACAAAGAGTAAAATGTCTTGAAAGAAGGATAAAGTAGGCTTACAAGAGTCATCTGGTGAAACAGATATGGAAATTGAATTTGAAAATGATGACTCTGGTTATAACATAAGCGATGGAGATGCAGAGAGCTTGTACTGCACAGGGGCTTTTCTCGCATGACAGGCTTGGCGAAAAATGGGCTCGATGTGTGAGGTGCTATCATTGGGCGCATGAAGACTGTGGGGTTGAGGAAGACTACTTTGTGTGCCCCATGTGCAGAAAAAAATGTAAAATTGTAAGTTACATCATTAAATACGTGCTATCTCATATTAGGATACCATTTTTATTTTAGAGAAATGTGACATGTTTACATATTTTTGTTCTGAGACTTGTATGCCCCTACAAACTGTATTTATAACGGTTTCAGAGTAAAGTAGAATGTTTTTTGAATAGCTGTCATTGTCTGAAGTAAGAAATAGAAATGGTTTACGTACTACATGATGTAAAAAAAAAAAGTATCTCATAATTGGTGCCTTTATCCTACAGTTCTTCAGAGCGTCTTCAGCTATTAATAAGTCGATGTGTTATAACATCTCGGAAAGTAATCCTGAAGACCGAACAGTTGCACAATTATTCAGCTCTAAAATTATGGCAGTCCAGTGCATTGTCACACACGTAAGTAAGTTCGAAGCCTGTGATGTCTATTCAGTGATAGACCATTAATACCAGCCAAAATCGTGGCTTAATATCACAAATTTTGATGTTTTACTGACCGTGCATCTCAGTATAATCTTAGTAATTGACCAACTTAATACATAATTTCTTGTTTTGTAATAAGTTTATTATATTCCTCTACATGTTTCGAGCACTATTGTGCTGTATAATACAAATTTGACCTCCTGATGATGAGCACAATAGTGCTCGAAACATGTGGAGGAATATAATAAACTTATTATAAAACAAGAATTTATGCATTAAGTTGGTCAGTTACTAAGATCGAAGCTTAGTAGTTACCATTCATGCTTTACATTCGGGAAGTCCCGTCTTCGAACCTTACCCCGGATACTAGCTATAGTGATATTTCTCGTGATTTTGCTGAGTCACTTTAGGAAGTACTGTAACAGTAGCCTTCCTTAATAGATACAGGCCACTTATTCCTTCCATAGCCACTCCAATAAAACATCCACCAGTTTCACCTGTGCAGAAGAGAAACGTTAAATTAATTAGGCGAATCCTTGATGTGAAATTAAAAACAGGTTTCCAAATATGGTATGAAAGCCATTCTTGCTTTTTTTTTATTTTGGAAATAGCGAACGGAGTTGTTGAACGAAGTTGCGAGATGATAGTTGCCGGTGTAGCTGCTATGTAGACTGTACAGTTGTCCTGTTCCTTATTATGCACCACGCCATGCAGACCTACGGAGAAATGGAGGTATAGTTGCACTTTTTAGATCTTGGTAGCTGGTGGACGTGGGGGACGCGGTGGTGCCGTTGGTTGGGCACTGCGCTACATGTCGGAAGGTCGCGGGTTCGATTCCCGAATCTTTTGTTGACATAATCCTTCCGGCCGCACTGTGACCCATGGATCGACTCATTCTCGAACACCAAAGAGTACCATTAATGCTTTCTAGGGTGCAAAGGCGGCCGGTGCCTAAGACTGACAACCTTACCAACTTCATGGCCTGATTGTCTATAAATCTGGGAGCCGCAACTTCCTGGAACCGTCAGGGCCTGTCCAGGCCTGTTTAGGGATTGCTTTACCGTTACTAAGTGGACGTGGGTCGTCACATGACTACGGCGGTGGTGGACGAGTGGCACTAAGACAAGTATTTCTCTGAGTATTTTGGATTTCTCCTGTTATTATTATTCCACTCATGGTCCGTATCCGTTCGTGTATTACGGACGCTATGTAGTCATCAACTAACAGATGAGCGTCTTCACGTCCCGGCCGCTTTTCCTGAAAGGAAAGGGTACCCGAAACCCATTGAATGGGAGGCGTGTTGTACCCCAGAGCCAGTATGGACGCCGTGACAAGCAGAAGAATCACGGCTCTCTTTGGGAATCGACCCCGTTCATCCGGTCGTCCAGCCCCTGGCATAGTCATTATACTGAGCTAAACTCGCTTCTCATACGATAATGCGAAACTCCGTTTTTTATTCTGTTTCTATCTTTTCTTTTTCTTCTTTGTTACAGCCTGATTTGGATTCAGGCCAGAGTCACAAATCTTTTAAAATCTTTTGCGCACGTGGTAGTATAATCTGTATTTTCCCACGAATTATAAGTACGTGTTTCATTTACACCTTTTTTTTTTAAATTAAAAATACTGCATTTTATATATTTTGTATGAACCTCGAAACAAACAGCAGTAATTTATCTCTATGGAGAGTAGGCATTCAGACACGCAACAAGCAAGTCTTTATTCGGATCTGCAAATGACGTATTATTGTATGCGGAGTTTTAAACAATATTAAACAAGTTTAAATGACCTCATCCACATCATCAGAACTAGTAAAAGAAACAGAACTTCGTGCAACAAGATGAAGAATTGAGGATACGCACTGTTCCACAGCTTCGATGATCCGACTACAATATTTACACGTCGCTACCAAGGATTTTATAACTACATCATGTTATTCCATGTAATTTTTTAACATTTTATCACCTCAAATTATACATTTCAGGCATTCCATAACTTTTATAGCTTTGTTATGTCTTTTACATTTCATATATTTCTATTTATAAAGTCTGAGATCTCAAACCGGGAATATAGTTGTAACATCCCCTCCTCCCTTTTGTATTATTGTAGTTGATGCATGATAATGTCTCATCATTCTTAGCCGAAACATGTGGCCTTGTTCTTGCTCGGTACATGTTGTGCTGACTCATACAAATATTCGCCTGTGTTCTCTGTGTGGCACTGACCGATTGGTCTTCGTAGTCGAGGCTCTTCCTTGTTGTCCGGCAGGCTGAAACTCAATTTTTAAACGTTGCTTACACGACCCTCGCGCTTCGAAAGGGTTGAGACCGCACGATGACCGGGATTTAACTAATTTCGAATCAAATGTAATATTGTAACATTGTAATCATCCTAGATACTGAAATTCAACAGTAACGTGGCGTGTGTCTGTTGACATATGGTCCAAAGAATTATTTTGGGAGTTAACCACAAACATTAGGCTGGCATAAGCAGTCAGGTGCTGAGGTTAACAACCCCATACGAACATAATTGTGATGACGTTTCAGCAGCAGTCTGCTTCATTTGAATTGATTTACTAACTACAGCCCATACCAAAACCTGCACATCCCACACCATTTTTGTGTCTCCATTGGAGGCGAGACGGCCAGAGCACAGCGGAGAAGTAGGGAGATGATGTCATGAGACGAAATGTAAAACGAGTAAATTGTAGCGGCTGGTCGCAGAGAGGCGGGTTGTTACGAAATGGGGTACAGCTGTAGAAATATTCCTAGGAGAGAATGAATTTTGATGGGTGCCATCTTCCTGTAAAAAAATTACCTGCACTTAAAGGAAACCTAAAGTTCATTACCGTGTTCCTAATTAACTGCAGAAGAACCGACTGAACCCGGTCCACGCCCTGACACGTTTCTTAAAGACCAGTGTTAATATTATCCTACACTCAGCGCACAAGTTTCCATCCAGAGTCTTCAATCCGGTAATGAGCCTTCGGGTTTCACAAAATTCCAGTGTATGCCGCTACTGACCTAGAACAGCTTTTCAAGAAAGACGAGTTTTTTTTGGAGCGAATTAGCTAGTTAGTTAGGCAGGTATGTAAGAACCTGCGATGTGTACATAGGGAGGTAGGTAGGTGGGTTGGTGCAGTTTCATATGTAAATAGTCCGACTTAAATCTGTATTCTGTAGGCAGCAGAGGGAGGCATCGTAGTCGATGTAGTCGGTATAGCGACTACGCTACGGACTGCACGGTCCGGGGTTCGAAACCCGGTAGAGGAAAAATACTTTTCTCCACAACGTCCAGACCGGCTCAGGGGCCAGCCGCCCCTACTTAATATTCAGTGGGTATTGGGATCTTTGCCGAGGTAAAGCGGCTGGAGCTTTAACGACTCGCCTCCATCTAGTGCCGAAGTTAAGAATGAATGGAACTATACGTCTACTCCCCCATACGCCTTCATGGCGTGGACAGGGGAACCTTCACCCTTGCTTGTAGGCAGCAGAAGGGACGGTAAGAAGAGATTTTGCACTGTGCCAAGTACTTCCCAAATTTAATATGCGTTTTTACTTCTTCCTCAATACAGTTATCGTTTGCATCTCTTTTCCTATGCGATTGAAGACCGCCGTGGTTTGTCTTCGAGTTTTTAGGGATTCGTAGCGGTGTAGCTGAGGTCTCCGGTCTTCTAGTGTGTGACGCTGCGTCACGTCCCAGAAGAACGGAGACCTCGAATGACTATTTGTCTTCATTTGATTTCTTTACATTACTTGTAGTGTTAGTATGTCGTGTGACGTGACCTAAGTGCGATCAGGATCTGAGTGTTCAGTGTTGGCGCACGTCAGCACTGCATTCAACCTTATACGAACCGAAGTGCCAAGGGTGGAGACTTGAGCGAAGCCAAAGTCGGAAGTTACTCGGTCTGTTTAGCCATACATGCGTACCGAACGCATCGTTGGGCTCGTGTTGCTGAAACACTGTAACTATATACCTGGGACTTTTGCTTACGCCGTGTTTCGCGTCTTGGCTGATGGCCTTGACGTGACCCTAAGGACTCGTGCTGCAAGTGAAAATACGTTAATCAGGGGGGGGGGGGGGGACGGGTTGTATGACTTTACGTTATGCAGTACAATTTTGATACGTATAATTTGAGTCTTGACGATTAGAGAACATGCTGTACAGTGCACTGTATTTGCATACAAGTGTGCTTAACGTAAAAGAAAATTTCGTTTTTATAACTCTGGAAAATTCTAGTCATTGTCTGCAAGTTGGTCCAAAACTGTGAACGTACTTATACAGCCAAGCTATACTTATACAGACGAACTTGTAGACTACAGCTTGGTAGACATACACAGTACAAAAAAAAATCGTGAAATTTCTGTAGAAATTTGTTTAGCATCCACACGCTTACGTGATACTCACCTTGAATATTGTCTTAATATTGTGCTGTCTTCAGGAGAGCATATTCCTTAAACCCGTATTTTCCTATTATAAAACCCGTCATTTTTTGTACAGAAAATATGTCGAGAAAATTCAAGTTTGATTAAAATCTGACAAAAATGACGGGTGCTTTACATGAAGACCAATTTACATTTATATCTCCGGGTTTTTCTTAGGGTGAGCGATGTTGTAGACAGAAGTTGTGGAGACAGTCAAGACACGCATTTTATCTTCAGTGAATCTTCCCCCCCCCCCCCGACATTGTTACCGTTTCTGTTATAAAGAGTGATAACACGGGTGGTCTTTTTTCGTTTTCCCCTTTTAAAGGTGTTATTAACCCTGTGCCCAATAAAATTTTATTAGCTTTT
>Ga0123353_10017445_pt1 | contig 10555 bp, 5 predicted proteins | sample TergutLab28metaG_3_FD_92763 | JGI IMG/M metagenome (GOLD analysis project Ga0123353, IMG submission 92763) | Labiotermes labralis P3 segment gut microbial communities from Petit-Saut dam, French Guiana - Lab288 P3 | ecosystem: Host-associated > Arthropoda: Insects > Digestive system > Gut ... | reverse complement strand
CTTTCCATACAAGAAATTTAACTACATGTTTTGTCTTGCTGAAATCAGCAGGGTTACACACCAGATGCTCACTGATGTGATTCCTTGATTTGTCATAAGAACATTCTTACACTTTCAATCCTTCAGTAACTTCTATTCTTAACCTTAGTGTATCTAATGAGAAATTCCTATCCTTGTGGAACAAGACTCTTGTTCCAGTCTTTTGGCGTCTTTTTGAACTAAGAAGAATGTTGTATGTGGAAACCACATCCACCAGCCTGTAACCTAGTATTTGTGACAGACTGTCAGATTTTGCATAAAATTTGGTACAGGAATCACCTGCAGTTGCCAAACAAGTGTACATTTTGTCGATATCAGCTTAATGACAGGTGTACTTGACATGAGGGTATAAATAAATTAGACCATAATTTCCCTAACTTATTCACTGATTTCGATGCAATTTGGCTCAGAAGGTATCAACACAATGCCATTCAGCAATGCTAAGTTTTGTGAAAATTGGTATGGTAAAGCCACACTTAAGAGAATATTCTGCATATTCTAAACACGTCCAATTTGGAGAACTTCAGCTTCAGATCCGTCCTAATATTATCCACCCATCTATGCCTAGGTCTCCCCAGTGGTCTCTTTCCCTCCAGTTTCCCCACCAAGACCATATACACCCCCCTCTCCTCACCCAAATGTGCCACATGCCCAGCCCATCTCATTCTTCTCAATTTTATCATTCTGCCTTTACTAGAACATATGCGAAACTATGCAATGAAACTGCCAAAACTGCTAATGGCTGGGTCTGGTATCAGCTTCCAAAGCTACTTAGGCGTAGGTGCTGGTTGACTAATGGATCATAGACGGCAATAAATTTGCTACAAAAGATGATGATGACAGCAAGAATAATAATGTAGAAACAAAGGACCCTTTGTTGAAAAATTCATCTCATTTTATTAAATCTGCAATGACTGACATCAGAGTTCTGTAAGTTTTCAAATAACTCAGTGTGATGGCAAGCACAGCATTCTTCATGGTTGCCAACAGAAAGGACAGAAAAATGGCAGGCATTTTTAACAGTTCATATAAATACCAAACTCGCTTTTCAGAAGATAAGAAGACTGGTGAAATGCAAATTCCTAACAACAGTGTGATTACAATCTGCAGAGCATGACTTGTAGTAAATACATATATCTGAGTCTTGATTCTGATTGGGTGTTACAAGCACACATTTGATTCATTAGCAACTGCAGCTTTTGCACATATTGCTGTAATAATCGTAGTGACAAAGCAGATGCAGTTTTGTATCAAAATCTATAAGAACGACTTAGGTGTATCAGGTGTATTCTGACTTCCATGTATTTTCTACACATTTAGATTTCATAACTATAAATCTAATTGTACATGTTGATGAAGAACTACTGCAAGATTAACTACAGTTGGCAATTTTAATTACAAAATTGGAACTATGTTCAAACACGTACACACTATAATTTCTAGTCTGTGCACTGCTGCAGTCCGTTTCTCACTTCATCACCTTAATATATCAGGAATCAACAACTTGCGGGTTACAGAATAAATTCTTTGTAATGTTTAGATTAATTTTTGCAGAAAATGTGCAGCAGAACAATTATCAAATGTGAAGCATTTCATGTTCATTTCTTGGAAGAATTGGTACAGGAATGATAGCACCATTTAAAAAAATGCAAACTATTTAGAGTACATTGACATAACTTCTACTCGAAAATTTTCAGGAAAAACACACTGATTGAAGAAACAACAAAAGTAGTAGCATCTAGATAAATGTGGGCAGATAATAATCTTGCAGTGTTCTTAACAAAGAGAGGTCATATGGAAACATTGAATTTTATATGTATTACTTGCAGAAATTCCCTTCACTATTTATCAAATCCTATTATACAAAAAACTGAGTGCAAAGATTCCATATTTCTGTGCATTTTCTGTTGGCTTCCCTTGTTGCATCTGCAGTTGTCCCTGTTCCAAATTTGTACTAGAGCTACCGTCTAAATTCTATCCACCATTTACAGAACTGCACTGGCAGTTAATAACTGGCTTCTCAGTTTAGTCTGAATTCTGTATTGTTTACATACGTAATCCAACAAGTACAATACTCTGCCATTTTGCATTCGTTTTAGAATTTTATATCATGTAACTCCTATTAATACAGTATTTATTAAGAAAGATATTAGTAACAATTGACAGTAAATTAAATTGTAATGTAAGAACAATGGGAGGAACAGAAGCCCACCAACAACGAAAGAAACATTTCAAGATATTCTTTCAGTTTCTCTTATAACAAGAAATATTTTAAAGCATCCAGAACATTTTATCCTGCCGCCTTGTAACATCATATATTCAACATCCGGTATGATACATCTCACTGTTGTGTTGAGTCATTTTGTCAATATTTCTACCTTCAGCTGCAGTCTGCACTCTTGAAACCATGGCCCACACCACTCTGATGAAATTTGCAACATTCCAATTTATTTTTCACAGACAAAATCAAATATTGTAAAATTATTTGGGAAAAAAAAAGTTTAATTTAAAAACTTGAGTAATAAAGGAATTTAGAAATTTAGAGATCCACCTGTATATTATTTTGTAACCAATTGAAATCTGTGTAAAAATTGAAACTACCATGGACTATGGTTGTGTTCAACTGCAGACCACAGTGCTGCCAATTTTCAAATTATTTGTTTTTGGCATTATTTTTATCCCTAGAAAACTCCATCAAATTAGAACTATAACACGCTGAACCATGCATATTTTACTACACATATTGCGTTTGTTTTACAGTTCATTCTGACAAACGTAAGAACACATATTTGAAACACAAGGAGACAACAACCATATATGGAATACTTCTCCAACTGGGGGGTTAACAAATGCACAATGTTCAGACATAATTAAGTGCTCACATATCCTGTATAAAATATTTTCAAGAAGAAATAATGCTCCATTGGCACCAACTGGTTAATGTTTGCCTATATTATTAATCATAATGATGTAGCTACTTTTTTCCAAAGAGTTTATATTTGTGGCACTTCATAGCACTGGGACAGAGGGACTCAGATTGAGGGTTTTGACGGCCATTTTCTTCATTGTGCACACATGCAAGAGTAGCACATATATACTGTGTCTCATCATTTTCCATATAAATTTGTTCAAATAATTCTTTAGTCAAGAGACTATTAAACTTGAACCTGAAATAAATCCAAGGGTATCTAACTTAAGTGGAAGCTCTCATGATTCAATACATGTTTACCAAGGTACAGATAATCACCTCAAATCTGAAATTCTAACAAAAAAGACTGGAAGGAACAAGTTAGAAAATGTATGGATAATATAACTATTAAGGTGCAGTCACTCAATTACAATTACAATACGTCCCCACTACCCCATGTGCTAAAAAAGGAAATATGAAACCCAGACATGACAGAGATGGCCTACAAGGGACTTCCTCATTGACTGAGTTAATATCGCCAAACTCTGTGAGATTTACAGAAGGAACGAACTGGACATAACACATATTTTACCATTCTCCCTGACTTTTGTTAAAAACAGTTATGGAGATGTGCTCATGATGTGCACAGAAATGCATGCAAATTCACGCAAAGTTGCCATGAACATTGTCCACAACAAAGTGAGAACTGAAAAGTCCCCAATTTTTTTTTTTAAAGTTCTCCAGTACTAATTTAATAAAAATCTGTTCAACAGCACTTGAGTTGTTATTTGGATACAGGGATGGGAAAATGGGTATAGCAGTCGTTAGAGTGACTCCAAAGCAATGCAAAGTGATTAAAAGTTTAAAAAAGAAAATACATGTTCTGAACAACATTTTCAAGAACAAGAAGAAGACGAAGAAGTGACTTCACAGATTGAGACACAGCAAAGTGAGAAACAAATGAGCAACAGAACTGCAAGTTCCACATCATAGGTCAGTAGAAAAAGCTGAAGATAACAACATTGCTTATATCAGGGTAAGTACAAAATATAAGGATATTCATAAAGTTTTAGCATGAGGCACCATTCTGTCAAGAATACTTTTAGAACATTTCTTATTATTTATTCTTATGAAACCAACAATTTGCACATACAAAACACCTATATGTCCTATAACAATACAGTGTTTTCTCGCACGTGTTTTGGTGGTTGACTGCTGTCTTCGTACAGTAACACCAGTATTTAAAACTTCATAAATTGTGATACATTTGCAGTGCTAAAATACATTATACCATAGCAATGTCGCAGCCTTGTTAGGATATAAAATACATCAAAATGTCATATGTGTAGGAGTTTAGAACCACAAATATATCATACTTCATCAGGTTGTAAATATTGGTGTTAACTTCCTTAAGACAACAATTGATTACTGAAATGTGTAATTAGAAAATACAGTATCATTATATGTGTATATACACATTTATATTTTGCTTGTGTTTGTGCAAATTGTTGGTTTTATTATAAGAAATATGTCTCGCTGCAAGGAATAAATGTCAGAATGTTTACAACAGCTTACATCATGAAACACAAAAGAAAAAAATGATGGTAAATATATTTACTTCTAGAAATTCAATTCACAGGATGTTTCAGTTGACACAGCTTATAAAGGTGAGGTTGTTAGCATTACGGTCCAGGAGGACTAGGGTGTCTCTTTTCATTTGGCCTACCTCCTTTGACCCACCTGGCATGGATGGTCCTTCTGACAGTGACGCAATGCCCAGCATGCTTCTCAGTTCATCTAGACATGCAAGCCACACCACTATGACAAAGTAGAGATACCTGTGTGAAAACATTAAACAGTGTAGGTTGGTGGTTGGTTATTAACATTTTAGGACAGCTTATGCGTCCCATATTCAAAGGTCAGGCAGTAATGACCCTTGAATATGGCACTGGTGGGCCATCCCAAAACATCAGTAACAACCCACCAACTTAGACTGTGTAAGATTCCAAAAGAGCAAAGGCCTCATCTCTAGATGCTAAAGAAATTACAAATTATTATCTCATGCTTTTCAAAAACGTAAATACATGAATGTATAAATTCCTAAGATCAAAAGACTTTAAACAATGAATTATACATATTAGTTCAGGGTCATGGAAAATAACTTCTTGCCAAATTTTTACCTGAAGCACCACAAAAAGAGTCTAGTGCTACATGTTCTGAAATTCCATACAGCTTACACTTATTATGTTTTCTCTTGCTCATACAGAAGATGAAAAATGGCTGTCTATGTGGAATGATGTTTTTGACAAACTAGGAAATGGTTTGGACAAGCAGACAGAAGAGTGAAATGGCATGTATAACTATACATACTAGCAGGAACTGTTTTGTGATGTGAGGTTTCAGGTTCTCACAGCAGTGTTGTTGAAAATTCAAGTATTCTCGGTTGTGATGCTGTGTGGCGTGAGTGGTTCAAATCGTCGTGAAGGATTGTAGTGCCTTCACCTACAGGTATAAGCAGTTGAACATATCTTGAATTCCTTGACCGTGAATATGAACATAATACCATTCTTCAAAACGTCAGGCAATACCTACTCCATGACGCAGCATCCCATCCAAGCAGGTTTCGATTTTCTATTTTGTGTTGTATATATAAGTGCCATGAATTCAATGCCAGTTAGCATGATGAGTGCAACATCTTTGTCTCTCAAGGTGTAGGGAAAATTCTAATTATCCAGCACATCTGATGCTTAGAAATATCAAAACTTAAGGCAGTACAATAGCTGCATAAAGAAAACTGCAGTATTGAAGGTTCACTAATTAAACTTACAACATAATTAAATTAACTGTGAGACACAACTGCAGACAGAATTATCCACATTCTCTCTGAAGTGTAAAACTTTGATAAGCCTGCAAGTTGTGGACATGCATAGTATTGGCTTTTGGTGTCAACCATGATAGCCTAAGCAGTACAGCCATAGGAATATTTTATTTGTGTGTGTATGTCTACTGCCTAAATGAAAAAGATGTCAGTTTGTTTCTGTGAGGCTTCATAGATAGTGTTTTCACCTTTCAGTCATGCGAGCAAACAAGATGTACGTTACCTCTGCAAGATATTAACCTCACAGGTTAAAAATAAATTCATTAGAAATGTAGACAGTAAGAGAAAGAGACATAAACTGTTCTTAAACCATGAATACATTCACATTTCAGTATGTCTGAACAATTTTTCCAACAACATAAGCACATTGCAACCAGTTGCTGACACTTTGTGGGTGCTAATTTAAGAGTCATGGCTGCCAACCTTTCTCAAATGTGGTACAATTTTCATACATAATTATCTGATACCAATATGGATTCTTAATTTGAAAGTTTTATTATATATCCTTGAGAGATTATAACTGTATTTTCCGTGGGATTCATAAGCGTTACAAAGCTGAACTACTGTAAGATTATGTCCATAATGTCCCTGGCATTGGGTCAGCAACCACGGGACAAGAGCTAAGAGCGTGAAGTTGTGAGCTTTTGTTTCAGTTTGTATAGTAGCTATTATCATGTGAATGATGTGGGAAGAACATAAGGTGAACTTTCAGTATGGTGAATGTGAAGAACAATTGTCCCTTGCACTATTGCTACTATGAGAACTGCTGCTGTTTATTGTGTCACATGTAATCTGTACTTGTCTGGGCAGCTGGTGAGACTTGTGCTGAAGGTTGTTATGCAAACTAACAAGAAATTTATGGGGGTCATCCTACATGTCACGTTCACTGGACATCAAGTAAACTCAATTTAATCTTTCCAAGACTTCCTGTTTTTGCATGAATAATATTCTTTTCATGTAACCTGAAAAAAGTGCCAGGGTTTTGAAAATTTGAGGAAATTTATAGTTGATAGATAGTGTCCAACAGATGACCCGAAATTTTTTGGAAATAAGGACAGAACTAGTATCACCTGCATGTTAAAAATTATTCCAATCATACTACCAATTTTCCTCCACATTTTCCCCTTGTGTGCTGATTCATGGCATGAGGTATTCATTAGTTAATTTGGCGAGAAAAAATTACAGTCATAGTACATTGTTTGCTATAAAATAATATATATCTGAGTAGCCTGATACATTGAGATTGCATGAATTTTTATTTCATTCAAGAACACCAATTTATACCCAAGGATGAAAATATCTGTTATGGTTTTACATTAAGAAACTGCAAAGATTCTTTGTAACTCATGCAGCTGTGATTTCCGAACTATGAAGGGAAGAATTTATATAGCAAACAAGACACGACATGTTTGATTGTAATTCAGTAAACTGTAAAATATCTGCAATGTCAGGTGAAGTAGAAACATGATGTAATTTTTAAAAGCCTGGCAGGCATGAATATATATTAGTGGTAAAATTATATTTTGAAATGGGTTAGTGTTAGCCACGTCAGACAGAATGTATAAATTAACAGTGAAATCTGGATGTATGACTATTCAAAATAGTTTGTGGTAAATGAATTACCACGCAGTAATCATTCCCCCACACTTTCCTCAAGCACTGTATTTGTTTCATCACCATTACACTGCTGACTGTTGCAACACAACACCATCAAAATGTTGAGGTTAAGCCTCACTTGCATCACACCAGCAATAATTACTAATCCAACACTGTACCAGAACACCATATTTTCCTAAGTGTATAGAAAGTGCATCAATTCTGTATTTTTATTCTGCGTATGACTGATAAACACTATTGCCATGTTGTTGATGCAGGTACCTGCATTCTGACTTACTGTCCATGCTTAAAATCTACAACTATGGAGACACTAACCAAAACAATTTTGAAGAAAATTTTACATGTTTGAACACTATGGAGTAGTACAAAATAATGCAAATTAAGATCAATACATGAAGTTGAATTCTAAATAGATTTTCATAAAAGTACTTAAAATCATGTGACAGTATCACAAACATACAGCAGCATTAACCTGGCTGAATTCCTCCAAACTATAAGTGATGGTGCCTAACTGAATGTTAGCACTGTATGGTGTGTCACTGCATGCTCTTGGCTTCAGCGGATATGACAATCAATCACTGGGGAATGGAAGAGAAAGTCTGATGCCATTATAAAAACCCAGGTTAAAGGCTAAGAATAAGATTGAAATGGCCCAAAATTATGGTAGACTGTATAACTTAAAGTGTTCAGTGTTCAGAGTGTTCATAAATCTATGTACTAAGTTAGAATTTTTACAGTAATAATTCATACAAAATCAATAATATGTATTTTGATCTTAAGTGTTGAAATTAAGGTAAAAAGGAGGGCCTAACAAATCTTCTTGATATAACTGATATTCTATTGCTATAAATATCCAGATTCTGCACAGACAACATTCATTGTTTTTAAATATTCTTTGTTCCATACACAGTAACTGTTAATTTTGTAATAATGTAGTGTAGAAGAGACCATCCTGTGTGATGGTTAAGCCATACTAAATATGCCATAATTTACTGCTAGGTGCATAGATTTCTTGGCATCATAAACTGACATCATAACAAATTTGTAATATTTCAGGAAGCACACCATTTTATGTCAAAACTCCATCATGCAAAACTGTAAAACAAAGTTACCTATAAAGATGCCAATTTATGTTTTTTTTTTTATGATATCAATCATTTAAAGAAGGTTCTCCTTCTAAATCAATGTGTGTTTTGTTCTTGTAAGGTACATGAATGACAACGTGAATAATATACACTAAAGAAGCTCACAATTTACAAAGTGCTAACCTGACAATTCATGAGAATATAAACGTGACAACTTGCCAAATTTACATTATGTTGCATGCTATGATTGTTTTTTTTTTTTTTTCATTGAAGCTGCTGTCACAATTTTACTGAGCTTTCTGCTACAGATTGTGTACAACAAAGGCACACTAGTAGAGGGTGGTATAGAATTAGCAATGCAAGGATCTACTATATGAAAATACACATTAAACCCAAGGGAAAAGTAGCTGAGATTATTTATTTCTTAATAAAGGGATTATAAAACAAATTATAGATCCCTGCATATATGAAATGAGACTGGTTTATAAAATATTTAATGGCACCACATAAACAATAAAGGTTAGTCAGCACTGAATGAGACAGAGGAACTATTATGTGCAGTGAACTCTAAAGAAATGGGGAGTCAATAATCACAGCTTATTTTGGAGCACTATCCTGAAATTTGCTTAGCAAAAACTTCTGATGATGAGGATGCGGTGAGTAACGATGTTGCATGGGACTTACCGACAGGTACCAAATCATGGTATTTTCTGCATTTCAGATATCAGAGATTTGGGAAAAGGTTGGTTGGTTTCAGTTGCTGTCAGGCATGGTCTAGTCAAACTCTTGGACCTCAAAATTCATTCTGATGAATCGGCACCTACAGCGTAGATTCTGCTACCCCCATTGACAGGATAGTCTCATGAAGGATGGTTGACAAAGGGATTTAAGTTCAATGTGGCCATGGAACCACCTGGGACAAAGGATGGAGGGCTGGTATTATTTTTATTCCCCAAGTATGAAAAAGTCTGCACATAGACCTGAATTGGGATCAAACTCAGAACCTGATAAATATAAGTCCACTGTCCACCAGGTCCCCATATTTGGGCAATGTAATGATACTAATGTGGGCACAGAAAAGTTTGTATCAAGATCTGACTGACATATTCTTGTAATAAAACCAATCAGATGCACTAATTTGGTTTTTTTATATGAATATATCATGATGCAAGATCCTTTGAATGTCAAAATCTGACTGACAATAGCATTTTGACATCATACTTGCAGATAGAGTTGAAAACCTAGGGAAAGTAATGTGCTAGTCAATTTAAAATATAATTAGGATTTATGGTTGCAAATTGGTACAAACGATAAAAAGTTAAATCCATTAACCAGAAATGAAATCTATTCTGTATAGTTTATTGTCCCACAGCAAGAATAACATACACTTGTTCATGTAAGAACTAATGTTATTTTCAAGCAGTAGCAAACATGCCTTGTATCTGGGAGGTACAGGTTTCAAATCTTGGGCCAGAGACCGGCTGTATTTGGAGGTCATAGCTTTCTTCAGTGTGTTCAGGCAAACACTGGCATATTACTATAAAATAAATTAGGCCCACTCTTGAATAGTCAAAACTTGCAGTAGTAAATGTAAACATTTTACATTTACACATTCTACAATGAGTTAAATTATGTTACAGCCTTTTGCAGCCACTTTTGCTACTTGAAACAAGAAATACAAAAAAGAGAAAGATAACTCAGGTTGTCACAGCGGTGTCACTGAAAATTAAATTCTTCTGAGATGTTACGCTGTGTCAGGTGGTAAACAGAGACGTTCTGAAGGACTATAGTGCCTTCATCTTCATCTTGAAATAGTACTAGGGCTGCTTGAAATTCTCATATTCTCCAAATTCTCAACAGTGTCTGAAAATATGATGCCAAAATGCCATGGTCATTTAAATCCTGGAGCATATTTTCTGAACACATGCACGCACAGACGCGCGTGCGTGCACACACACACACACACACACACACACACACACACACACACACACACACACACACACACACACACACACACACTCACAT
>Ga0123353_10017444_pt1 | contig 10556 bp, 10 predicted proteins | sample TergutLab28metaG_3_FD_92763 | JGI IMG/M metagenome (GOLD analysis project Ga0123353, IMG submission 92763) | Labiotermes labralis P3 segment gut microbial communities from Petit-Saut dam, French Guiana - Lab288 P3 | ecosystem: Host-associated > Arthropoda: Insects > Digestive system > Gut ... | reverse complement strand
TTTGACTTATTTCCGTATTATTATCATAAGTATTTTATTGTAATGACTCTTTCTGTATTATATATTGTTTATACCTGACAAGTTCTATATCCACCTCAGTGGATCTCTGGAATACTAAATAAATGAATGAATGAATTAGCATCTAATTAGCATCTAAGTGACATAAAGACATTGATTAAGCATGGAAAACATGTACTAGTTCCATAAAAATCGTCCCCAGGTTTCCAAGTACTTTATGTAGCACTGTCTCCTACAAACAACTTGGTTTTGATATTGGCTCAACAATGGACCCATGCAGTGTGTGGATAATATATCATTTTAAACAGGTTCACTATATGAAACCGCAAGAAGACAACATTTTGTTTGCATTATTGTTTCTGTAACTGTTCAACTATGATTATGGTATGTTTGGTTATATCAATGTAAATTAACCTAAGGAACATTCTCCAAAATTATGGCAGATATGTCCTGAAACATCTGTATGTGTGGCATACCTTTATACACTTGTAGTTAATGAACAAAGCAACATGACTTGAAATGAGTTCATTAACTAGCCAGCTCCACTGGGCAGATTCCTTCATGGAAAGCTAAAAGGACTGCTAGTAGTCAACCCACATTTTAAGAAAAATTAATATTATTGCTGTGTTTGAAACAGCTTGCCATTGTCTCTGTCCTGAGCCAGATAAATACAGTCACACCCTCCCATCCTATCTGTTAAAGTTCAGTTCGATAATACCCTCCCATTTATGCCTAGGTCTTCTATGTGATCTCTTTCCTTCAGCTTTTTGAACCGAAATCCTGTATGCATTTTTCTTCTCTCCATGCATGCAACATGCCATGATGGTCTCATCTTCCTTGATTTAATCACTTTGATAATATTTAATGAGAAGTAAATGTTCTTATGCTCCTCATGCAGTTTTCTCCAGCCTCCTATTACCATCTTCCTCTTAGGTACATTCTGTCTAATGATATAATTTAGTTATTACTCACAAATAACCACAGTCAACACGGTAGCTGGAAGAGTGCTACATAGTTACTGCAGAAAAATTTTGAATACATGTAATCATATTCATGTAAAATAACTGGGATACTGAACATGACCAATGAAATAATATACCTCTGCCAGTAGCAACACCATTTCCTGTTCTGCCAGACGTCGCCCAGGGCACATTCTGGAACCATGACCAAAAGGTAGAGATGCAAAAGGGTGGCCTTTGCTTGTTGAAGATTCTCGTAGCCAACGTTGTGGTAGATATTTTAATGGTTCAGCAAAGTACTTTTCATCTAATGAAGTTACAGAATTGAATGCATATACCAGTGTCTGGAATAATACAACCAAGACATATAAGAGAGAAGCATAAAATAAGGCAAAAAATTATCATCTATTACTCATTTTTTAATTTTTACACTTATGTTTTACAGAAGTATTCATTTTAATATGATGTAGGTAAACATATAGCTACTAACTCCAGCAGGTACAACATAGCCTCCAATGTTGGCATCACTGGCCAAGAAACGGCTATTGGCACCAGCAGTTGGAGAGAGTCGGAGTGTCTCTTTGATGCAGGCTTGTAGGAAGGACAGCCCCTGAGCTGATCCTTGTCCTAAAATATTTTGATGTGCTTGTTTCTGAATTTCAGGATTCGTTGCCAGGTAGTGAAATGTCATGGCCATCGTTGTGGTTGTCTGTAGATAGACAGCATCAGCATAGTAACAGTGTTACTTCTGGACAAGAAAATAAAAGGAATTTATGTTAGGTTACATGCAAATAAGTATATCAGGACCACAATACAGTGTCTAGAGGGCTGAAGATTTGCTGACCCCAGCATTTGAAACCCTAGTTCCATATGATAAAGTTAAAAAATTGAGCAGAAGGAACATGAGAAACAGAAAACAGAGACAGACAGGAAGACACATAGACACACAAAAAAAGTATTTACTTATGTTTGAGTGTCAGGGTGCAATGAATTTAAATTATTTAAAGGTGGATTAAGTTAGTTACGGGAACAAGCTATCCCTCATACAGAATATATAATTAATTTTTAAGTCATTGTCCAGAAGGGTGCATCAGACTTTACAGATGCTCCCCAACTTGACACCATTGACTTTTGACCACTTATGCATATGACCATGACAAAGTTGGTAAGCACCATGATTCGTTGATGCAATGCACATGAATTTGAGTCAATGTCATGTCTGTCCCCTTTGTTTTTGTTTTCATCAGTTTACTATAATGCCATTTACAATATTGTGTTTGGGTGTCTGATCTATGTTGACATTTTATTTATTTACTAGTCAGCAGTCAACGTATGTGTATAAGGTACTTTAAACTTATGACAACAGCAACTTACAACATGATAGATGGATCAAAACTCCATCATAAGTCAGGGACCATTATGAAGTTATGTGCATTTCCTCATTCTACTAGAAACTTCCTATTCAAACAGTTCACAGTATGTGTAAGAAATTTATTTGGTTTCTTCTTGTGCCATGCCTTTGGGGACTCTAGTGCTTTCAGCTTTCTCAGCTGTCTAATTGATATGAAGTTACACTGCCTCCTTTATCTATAAAACATTTGCACAGATTCCTTTTATTCTCCTTCGAAATGTAAACTTCAGTTTTGTACTATGTTCATTTGTAGATTTTACTAACGGCATCAATTCCACCAAGGAAGGTCTCCATTCCCAACATGATAATATCCTTCCACTCCAATGTCGGATTGTCAAATACAGCTGCTAAGAAAGGATGTGCTGATGCAATTTGCTCAGGACTATTCCTGTATTTGCATTTTATTTCTTGCAGTCTGCCCTCTAAAACCCTGCAACATATCACATGTTTTTCTGAGGACTAAAAGCATATAAATGTCAGTGGCATAATTTTGCAACCCATTTAAAAAATACAGTGGGTCATAAGAAATTTTTTAATAAAATGTTGAAAGTCAAAAAAGTATATTGCACATTCCTGTGCCAGGTATTGTTATTTGTGTGGGATGAAAAAATTAAGAGATGAAGGTAAAATACTGAAATGAAGTGATGGAATATAAATAATTTCATACCCATTTGTAAAAGTAATGCAGTAATTCCACCTTCCAAATTTAGTGCATGTAGAGTCCTGGAACGTTTATACTAATATAAACACTTGCAAAACTATAGCATTACCAGTAGACACTACATAACAGCAATGTGTTGATGCTGCCATAGACAGTGCAGCCCAGTATGATGTAACTTTTTGGCTCACACTACAATTTTTCAAAACTGCAACACTTTCAAGCCTACTTAACTCATGAAAATGACGTTATTTTTACTACTTAGTATGTGTGGATATTTTGTTGTGTGTAAGTATTTATGTGTTGTGGAGATGGAGTTGTCTGTACTGAAGTTTAACCATGGCCTCACAGAAATGGAATTTCATATGCTTCACACATTAAGTATGATTTGTATCTGTGTTATTAGAGGAAGTCTCCAACTTCAAAAGTCCAACTTATAACATGTGTACAATTAAATGTGGTTCTTACCCTACATAATGTTTAAATTAGTTGGTTTTAAAAATGCCTATTCATGCATGTAAATCAGCTGATCTCAAGAAACAGCCAGGTAACTTGGTTTCATGTCTTGCATGATGTGTTCTATTCAGTTCGTTTGTGTTGCTTTCCAAGCAAGAGCAGTGAGAATGCTTCAAAATGTGAACCAAAATGTGTACATAAACATACCTGAGAAGCATACCCAGCATTGAAATAACTAGTAGTGAAAGAGAAATTATTTGTTGCTCATTTTTATTGTTCATCTGGTTTATCTCAGAACTGATATTGTTTAAAACAGTGTTACTGTTTAATGTTAGCCATTTCAAATGTGCTACACTTCATCACTGTTATGGATTGTATGGATTGTTGTGGCCTGGCTTGGGAAAATAACCACCATTTATACAATTGTGAATTCAACCTATTCATAACTTGGTGAATTCTTGTACCCACAAAACCAAGCAGTGGTAATATTGCACAGCACTTAGAAATACCCTTCACTTAAACATACAGTAGCAGCATGTATACTGTTTCAGAAAAGCACAGGCATAGGATTTGTGCTTTAAATGTGGCAATGGCAAGAGATTTATCTTGTCTCCATTGCAACCAGTCTGGCTCCAGAGCCCACCAAGCCTTCTATTCAATGGGTACCAGGGGATTACTCCCAGGGGATGAAGTGGTGAGTGCATATCTAATGCCGAGGTTACGAATGAGTGGAGCTTTACCTCCACTTCCCCATGTGCCTATACAGTGTCCACAGGGACAACTTTACTTTTACAGTAACCGCATTTAAAAATTACAGTATTTAAGATACAAAGACCCTACAAGATTTGACACACAGAATTCCATCTAACACAAGTTCAATACAGAACGTTTGCTAAAACGTACCTGATTGATGATCCATGTGGAGTTTGCTTACCTGTGAATGACTTCATGGGATGATTCTAGTTTTCGATAGCCACGTGTTCGACAGATTTTCCATAAAGGGAGCCCTGTCATTGTCTCAAATAGCCCTTCCATAAAGTCAGTATTGGCATTCATGATATCCTGTGCAACTTGGTCACTGCTGCTTGCTGCCAGAGACAAGAACTGCTTTCCTGGCACTGTTACCGAGATAGCTTTAATATTGAACAAAAGTGTCCTGTTTAAGTAATGTGTAAACTCTTCTACAATAAATACCACGTTTTTTGGTGACTATACAAAGTGATTCAGGAGGAGTCTGTCAAAATTCGTGGATATGTTAATAAGTGACTGTGATTTAATGTATGCCCAATTCAGAAAATTTAATGAAGCATGGCAGTTTAGAATATGACAAGGACATCCCAGGAATAAGAGCTTTAATGACAAGTTCCACATCTTTGATATAAATCCAAAACGAATGTGAACAATGAAATATAGTAGAATTGCTCAAAATGTCCAACTGCAATTTGAATGCACACATGTGCATGCTCATTTGAGTAGCCTTCTAATGCACTTCACTGTCAAATTAAGTGTTAATAGGGGTCTTGTTACTCAAAATCATTTGGGTTATACACTCATCTTGTTCAGATATATATATATATATATATATATATATTAAAATGAGCCTTAAAGAGGTAAGATTGGATGGCATGGACTAGAGTCATCTGAATCAAGCCAGGGCCAATTGCTGGACTCTTATGCACACAGTGTTGAATCTTTTGGTTCCATAAAATACAGGGAATTTCTTGGCTAGCTGGGGAAATCCTAACATCTCATGAAGGGCTCTTCTCTATGGTGTTATGGTAGTTAGCTAGTTCCTTCACTAGTCAGCTAGCTAGTTAGCTAGTCTTAATTAGACCCATACACATTATCTTTTACCGGTTTGTTTACCAGTTGTGATGAAAAAGTTGTTAGAACATTTACGATTATAGTCATCAGGATTAGGACCAAAATGAAATGTTCCCTGGCAACTTGCATTGTAGATTTCTTCAGTCTGAAGTTTAATTGAGAAGCTGAAAAGCTTGAAGTGATTTTATAGGTGGAGCATGGATGGACATACATAAAAATACAACCTCACCACCACCTATAAAAATTTGAACCTTATACAAGATATATCCACTCATTTTGTTCAAATGCACTATCCTTTCATTTTTTAGACATCACTGTCTAAGACATTATTAGTCTGTTCTCTGAAAACCCACGACACTGAGGCCACATTAAACACGGGAGTAAGAAATAAAAGCATGTTTATGCTCAGTCAGGGACAGTAGCATTACAGCTCAGGGAACTGAGGCATTTGAATTTCAAACCTTTCATTACTGTGTGTTATGTTATGTACCACATACTTCAGCATTTAAAAGCTTTGAATTTTTCCCACAGAATTTATTTATTTGTTGTGTACAAGTTTCACAATAGGTAGTGATTGTTCCCTCAGACAACATTAATTAACAGATGTTGTGATGGAAATGCAGCATGCTGACAGGAATGTACAAACATATTTTATATATTGCTTCAATGAAGTTCATGCTTCAAAGGGTGAAAACAAGTTGGCACACATTATGCAATTAATTGCTTGCCATAGAGTAACAACATACCTTCAATACTAAATTTCATCAGGTGCTGACAAATATCAGTTACAATTTCTGAGGAAGATTCATCCATCTTCATTTGAGTATAATCCACAAAATTGCTTGCTACTTGCATATGCTGTTTGGCATATGCCTTGACGACATGTGGCTGCAAAAGGGGCAGTATAGCTGAACGAAACTTGTACCATTCCTCTCCACTCCTAGAGCACAGCAAAATATCCATTCTAGAGAAGTACTTTATTGATAAGTTTCAGTGCTGCAGTGTAATAGGGATGATGTAAAGTAACATAGCAAGTATACATTTCTGAAATGCGGGAACTGTGACCAACTATGACTGATGGATTCTCATATTCTGGTCTGTCCACAGTCAGCTGAGACCAGCGGTAATAGCTAAAACATTTGCATTCTGGGAATGGAAATTTTATGTAACTTGATATGTTTGATAAATATATTCCATAAACTCACATAATGGGGCATTAACACCAATGACTGGCTAAATAATGAAGAAAGGTAGGGACAAAATATGAAGGACTCATGGAAAAAATGAGATATAAATATATAACAAGCCCTCATCAGTCATGAGAGATATTTTTGAAAAATATAACAAATGGTGAAACTGCAGTACTTCAGAGAGGAAACTTACAGGAAAATGAGGTTAAGGGAAGTAAACACGCATGACACAAGATAATGTGTACATTCATGATTCATAATGAAGAAAATGTTTCTGTTGTCCTGGAATGACATTGGCAATCCTGGCTGAAAGTTTTCAGGTTGATCAAACAATATACACTGCAGGGAGACGGGGACAAACAACTTGGTGAAGAAACTGATGATCTCCAGTAGCTTTTATTAGCTCTGAAGGCATTTCTTCAGAGACTGGTCATCAGCTGAGGTCTTTTTGCAACAACATCAGAATATTCTCCATCTGGTGGCTCACAGAGTGCTGTCAACTCTTCAGTGTCCTCCTCAGTCAACTCAGTAGCACAAGAATCAAGAACTGATTCTCCACACGTGGGAATTTTCTCCTGAACTAGCAGGCTAAAATGATCAAGTTCCACATTCTCTCCTGTTAGTTGTGGAATCCTCATTCAAAGCTGTGGACTTCAGCTCATTCATGGACTCCATTATAATTACTATGCAGTCAGTTATGCTGTGTGACTTAAATCTCTCAGTGACACAAAGATCTTTTCACTTGCATCCAAGACATTGCACAAGGTGTGGCGGGTGTACAGGGTCTTATGTATTGTGATGATGATTCCCAAGTTGGGTGGCTGCAGGAGTGAGGTGATGGTGGACAAGGACTCACCTTGGGTATTCATTTGGGCAAGAACATCCTGCAGACGCCTTTGGGCATTATCAAGGATGAGGAAAAACTTAAATGCTAGATTATTAGACTTCAGATAAATTTTTTAAAGGAGTCTTTACATGCATGGCCTTCTCCCCATTGCAGCACCCCAGACTGACAACCATTTCCTTGTCTCATCTTTCAGCCATAGAAGGCCCTTTCTGTATTTTTGAGAAAGAGGTCATAATTATTTACACAATAAGTCTTTGAACTGGATGGAACACAGATCATACCGCTTCCCCTGATCTTGTCTTCATTTTTCTTGAAGAAACAAACTGTTGCTTCTGTTCCACTATAACAGCATCTGACAACAGCAATACTCATTCCCCTGTCCACATTATGCAACACCCCAACCAGCAAAAGAGACACTAATTTCCTTTAATTTTTATCCCTAAGCTTTCCACAAGCAAATACATCACCCTTTTGAGAGATTACTGAAGCACGTGGACAATAATTAGTTCTAAAAATTGTACAATATCTAGATAGCTACTGAATGAAACAGGTGGACACATGTGGCCTCTTGTAAAGTGCTCTACTTGCATATGCAAACACAAACATGAATGAGTAAGACACGCATGCTGTGGTGCGTGAAGGTTGCCATGATAATTTCTTTGTCCCATAAATAAAACCATGATGAACAGACCTGTGAACAATGAGGGCTTGCTGTATTAAATTTTATTTAGAAGACATCACTGGAAAAGACCATGTGGCAGAATATTATTTTGTGGTTTATTTTATGGTACTATCAGCATTTTGGACTTTATGACATTGATATTAGGGTGACTGGTGCATTGGAAAATACTAGGAAGTAAGTGATCATAACTCAATTGAAGCACTGTTTTGTATGTGCTTGGATGGTCTGAGACAAACTTTGAAAGAACCTGGTAAGGGTAGTGGGTGTCCCAGCCAAGATTTAGACTGGGTACACACCAAATTCTACTATAAACCATAAATACTACACCATGTGATTCAACTGGATTAGGATGAGGTCAAATTATGTGACTTTGGACATGTAGTCATGACTGGCATGTTCTGCGAGAGCTACAAATTCCTTGTTTAGCTGAATAAACATTTTTTTGTAAGCATATCTTACATTTGGAGCTAATGGCTCCTGTACATTAGTCATATTAATGTGGTATATCAAACCTTTAATATTAGAACTGAATCATAATCTCCAATTGTAATTATGTTTTTAAGAATCAGTGACAAAAGGGTCTCATCTTAGTCTTTATCTTTCTTAATACTCATTAACTTACACTGGAACCATACCCATACTACCAAATGTCTTCTGTCGATAGTGTTGAACTGCAGGAAAGGGAGGTCTGAACGGATAGCGGCCTTCATGATGAAACATTGTTCGAATGTCATCAGCATCTACAGTCACAACAAAGTCTGCACCATTGAGTCGCAATTTGAAAACAGGTCCCAGTTGTCTACTTAAATCCATAACAGCCTCTGTTAGTCTCTCTGCTTTATATGGACCTGTTAAAATTTGCAGATGTAATCAAGACTGTGAAGGTCATAGTAAGTACTCAAATTCCTGATTTAACTTTGAAACAGAGAATTTTTAAAGACTGGAGAAAGTTCTGTTTTACTGAGGCTCATGAACTGAAGACAATAGACCTGAGTATAAATGAACATATTTGTCAGCAAGACCTCACAGGTAAATGCTAAAGGCAAGAAAATATACAGAAAGTTAATTAATTTTCTACTATATTATTGGCACTTGCAGTTGTTACATGAAGAAGAATGAGATGCCTAGGGCAAGTACTAAGTGTGGGTTAAATTAGAAATTTTAATATTCTAAATTATGTTTCACTCATTGTTAATTGTTATCTGTTTGTTATTCATTATTAGCTCACACATTGAAGGATTGCCAGATTATCTCAACCATATCATTGTCACTTTCTCTTGGCTACCTTAGCACATGTAACTTGCCTTCAGGAAGCCACCTAAACCTGACCTGTTGTAGAGGTTGTTACATCTGTAGTCATTATGGTAATTCACACAATAGTACAACTATGTTTTTTAGCACCTGGATGAATAATCACAATGACCACCCATAACAGAAAATATGGACTTAAAAAAATCACAATTATTTACTGAATTTCCCTTTATTTGAGAAAATAATTTAAAATCTGTTGAGCACAGAAAATAACACTTTTTAATTTAAAATACAATTTTGCCGACAATTTTATGTCACTGAACCCACAACGTGCTGTTAAAATTGGTGTATGGTGTGCTATGAGTGCAACTAGGATTATTACACCCACTTTCTTTTTGTGGGCTATAAACTGACACTGATATGTTACACACATTCTGACAGCATTCTTTGCTCACCTGTTGGATTGCAAGAGAACTTTTATGTTTTTTTCAGCAAGACAGTGCAAAAGCTCAAACAGCAAATAATTCTATGCACTGGTTAGAGAGTATTTTTGGCAACAGAATAATAAGCAGAGGAAGAAACTTTAAATCATTTTTTTAAAAAAGCAGAAGTTTGTGGCCACCATATTTGCCATGTTTGAATGTCTGTGATTTTCATGGGGCATATTAAAGGATAAAGTTGAGCGAAAAGTATGATTAAACCTAGTATTAACTGCAATACACTGAAAAACATGGAACCAGAATCAAAGGACATGCCACCATCTAAAACTCTCTGTGATGTGTCTGATGATATTTGCCAGAAGAACTAAGGACCCTTTGATTAATCTGTTTGCTAACAGACATCTGTAGTTTTTTTATCCAAGAAATGTATTTGTCCTACATATCAGAGTTGGGGGTAGTTTAAGTTAAGTTCATTTTATTTCATATAATTTAATTTACTTTATGTTTCTGTCACAGAGTGGCATTCCTGGCTACAGATGAATAATGTGGGTGCAGGCTCTGGAGATCCTAAAACAGTTGTGCTCAAAGTGGTGTATAAAAAATGAATTTTCATAGCATATAAACATATTTCATGCAACATCATATATTCATCTGAAAATGAAAGTCAAGGGTAGCATAGTGATGATTTTCATTGTTTGCTGATGATTCAATTGACTAAACCCAGGTAATTTTTTTTTTTTACTTATGAATGATATTGTTTATACCACTATGTAGTTCACTCACCAGCAAATGCACTATTTATTAACTTGGTTATAAGTTT
>Ga0123353_10017443_pt1 | contig 10557 bp, 5 predicted proteins | sample TergutLab28metaG_3_FD_92763 | JGI IMG/M metagenome (GOLD analysis project Ga0123353, IMG submission 92763) | Labiotermes labralis P3 segment gut microbial communities from Petit-Saut dam, French Guiana - Lab288 P3 | ecosystem: Host-associated > Arthropoda: Insects > Digestive system > Gut ... | reverse complement strand
CCGGCGCTCAGCATATGACAGGGAGCGTTTATCAGTATCGATAAATCAGCTATCACAAGTTCCGGCAATACCGGCATTATCCACTTGTCGACGACAATGCCGTCGTCATTGTATACCATCGTGATCCCGGAGCCGCTTGCGTTTGACGCGTGGGACGTCGGGCAAAGAACGACTTTAATAGGCGTATAGTGCGAAACCCCGCGTACGAGGTCGAGGCATTTACCGCCTCCGATGCCTATGATCACATCCGCGTTTTTTTCTTTGACTATACTCAAAAGCTCATTGATATTTGCCAGTGAACACTGCCTGCCTTCGAAGTCCACAAAAAAATAACCGAACCCGATATCCTGCGCGTCATATTCGCGGGCGCGGGCTATGTTTGCGGCATATTTATAATTTGTATCGATGTATTCAGGGTTGCATTTTGACTCCATTGTGGATTCAAAACTGTCTTTGACCGTGGCAACTACGCTTTCGGTGATCTCGCCGCAGCCGGTCACTATTAAAAAGTTCCTGCCCATACGGTGCGTATACCTGCGTATCTCGCTCAGGGCATTCTCGCTTTGCACATAACGGGAGTTTGTTTGGAATTCAATATAATAGCTCATGGTTTATCAGCCTTCTCCCCCTCTATTCATTCAGGCTTAAAACACTGTTACCTTCAAAAATATGCGGCGAATAAGAAATAGTCTTTTTCTTACCGTTGATATTCGCGATCCGTTCCAGCAAAAGTTCCGCCGCGGAACGGCCCATTACTATTCTGTCGTAACCGATGGTGGTTATCTTGACTTGGCCGATCATGATTTCGGAAGTGTTTTCCGCGCAAATCACACTGACGTCTTCGGGACAACGCATACCGTTTTCATACAACGTGACGATGAAACCGGTGACCATCGTATCATTTGTGCAGAAAACCGCGGTAAAATCTTTTAAGTCTGACATTATTCTTTTAGCAAAATCGCTGCCGCTCTGATAGGTCAGATCACCATGGCATATCCCGTTGGGATCTACGCTCAAGCCGGCCATATTCATTGCGTCCTTGTACCCGCGTATTCGGTCCTGAGTGGCTGTCGAATTCGGGGGGCCGGCCAAATGAGTTATTTTTGTGTGCCCGTTTTTTATCAGAAGATTGGTAGCCATAAAGCCGACTTTATAGTTGTCCAGTATGACAGTATCGACTTCTATAGATCGAAGATATCTGTTTACCGCGACCACAGGGCACGAGATATTCTCTAAAACAGCCAACAATTCGGGAGACTCGATCGCGCTTAGCATAAGTACCCCGGCGATCCCCGACTTATTCGCAAACAAAAGCTGACCTATTTCATTTTCGGGAGAAAAGTCGTTTATATACACATACGGGGTTTTTCCGTTTTTTCTTAAGTGCTTACTGATACCGGAAATGAAGTCGATATAAACGCTGCTCGTGATGCTTTCGACAAATATCAATACGATATCGGAAAAAGCATTTCTGGCCTTACTTTTCTTGACTTTGAAATAGCCGTTTTTTATAATTGCTTCTTCGACGATTTGTTGCGTTTCCTTTTTAACATATCCGTTATTATTGATCACGCGCGAAATAGTCGAGGCTGAAACCCCTGTGATATTTGATATGTCATTTATGGTTGTTTTCATCTCTGGCCACCTCAAGAATCTTATTGAAAAACCTCATATAGTTCCAATAATAACACATTTGTGGATAATTTCAACAAAAAAATGAAAAATAATGTGGTTGTTTTCATATATTTAATGAAAATTTTCTGTTGACACATGTGGATATCGCATATATAATTGTCGAATCAGTGTACGGGAGAAAAACATGAGTGACTGTCATTTGCTTAAAATGAATCACATGTACAAATCATTCGATGGCGTTTGTGTACTTGAAGATGTTCAATTCGATCTTTACGCTGGAGAAATACATGCCCTTATTGGGGAAAACGGCGCCGGCAAGTCAACGTTAGTGAAAATTCTGGGAGGGATTCATCGTCCCGACAGTGGCGTGATCGAATTAGATGGAGTACCGGTCGATATCCCCAATCCTAAAGTCGCGTTTGAAAACGGCATTAGCTTGATACATCAGGAAATATCATTGTTTCCTGAATTATCAGTCGCGGAAAATATCTACGTGGGACGTGAAATGCAGACCCGGGGATTTATCAATTGGAAGAAAGCAAAGAGCGAAGCGAAAGCGCATATGTTGACCATGGGGCTTGATATTTCCCCCGACATAAAAGTTAAAGATCTGAGTATTTCTCAACAGCAGCTGGTTGAGATCACGCGCTCCGTATCCGCCGACGCGAAAATAATAGTAATGGACGAGCCAACGTCTTCTTTGACCGATGCGGAAATCGAGTATTTGTTTGAACAGATTAAAATGCTAAAGCAGAAAAACGTTGCCATTATATATATATCTCATAAAATGGATGAGATTTTTAAAATCTGTGATCGTGTCACTGTGTTGCGTGACGGAAAGCATATTGTAACGAAAACCACATCGGAAATTGATTATCCGACGTTGATACGCCATATGGTTGGACGGGATATCGTCAACTTTTACCATAAACGCGAGGGTCACGAGAGTGATGAGAGCAACGACGGCGATATCGTACTGGAAGCAAAAAATATAAGCAATAAGCACCTGAAAAATGTGTCGTTCAGCTTAAAGCAAGGAGAGGTTTTAGGGTTTGCGGGATTGGTCGGCGCGGGACGGACAGAACTTGCCAGGGCAATTTTCGGAATAGACCGGATCGCGGAAGGAAGCATTTCTTTGGGTGGAAAAGAATTGGCCGTCAACAGCGCGGAAGACGCGATTCGGCAAGGGATCGCGCTTGTTCCCGAAAACAGAAAGCTTTCGGGCCTTTACTTGGACCAAAGCGTCAGTTTTAATATTACGATCACAATATTGAATCAAATCATTTCACGGCTTAGCATTAACAGAAAGAAAGAAAACAACGTGATTTCCGGCTTCGAGGAAAAACTCAAAATCAAAATGCGCAACAGAAGCCAAATTGTGCGTACATTGAGCGGGGGAAATCAACAAAAAGTAGTTATCGCGAAATGGCTTGTTACCGAGCCGCGTATTCTGATTATGGATGAACCCACACGCGGAATAGACGTCGGCGCAAAATCGGAAATATATTCTCTTATGAAAGAAATAACGGGTTCAGGCGTTTCAATCATGATGATTTCCTCAGAGTTGCCGGAAATCATCAATATGAGCGACCGCATCGCTATTATGTGCGGCGGAAGATTAGTTAAAATAGTGGATCAGAAAAAAGACGAAATCACACAAGAAATCATAATGCATTATGCAACGGGAGAGTATTCCTATGAAAAACACTAAGTTTCCGATAGGGAAGGATAATTCCTTTTTAGTACCGATACAGGCATTCATAAAAACGAATTCCGGCGTTATTTTAGCGCTGATAATTTTATGTGCCGTGTTGTCCATCGCGACAAATACGTTTTTAAACGTTGATAATTTGCTGACAGTAGCCCGGCAAGTCAGTATTAATACTTTGCTGGCAATCGGCATGACTTTTGTCTTAATTATCGGCGGAATAGATTTATCGGTTGGTTCGGTAGTTGCTTGTTGCGGCGTAATCTCTGTAATGCTTATCGAAATCGCGGGGCTTTCTGTATTTGCTGCCGTGCCGATCGGCGTTTTTTTCGGCGCGGTTTTCGGTTTTATCAACGGGTTTATCGTATCGCGCACATCGATACCTCCTTTTATTGTCACGCTTGCGACGCAGACAGCCATACGCGGGGTTTGTTATATAGTTTCTGACGGCGTTTCTATTCAATGTCAGGATAAGATATTTAATACCATGGGGAACGGAAACATAGGACCTATCCCGATACCGTTGATCATTGTGGCGGTAGCTGCCCTTGTAACTTCGCTTGTGCTGAACCGTACTGTATTCGGCCGCAGAATGTATGCCACCGGTGGAAATATTGAGGCAGCGCAATACTCCGGCATTAATGTGAAATCTATAAATCTTATGGTTTATATAATAACCGGAATATTGGCAGGCGTCGCGGGCATTATTCTAGCTTCCAGATTGTTTTCGGGTCAGCCGACTGCCGGAACGGCATATGAAGCTGACGCGATCGCGGCAGCCGTACTGGGCGGAACAAGCTTTACCGGCGGTATCGGCACGATCGGCGGCACGATTTTCGGAGCCTTGGTGATCGGTGTGCTGAACAACGGCATGAATTTGCTTAAAGTCACTTTTTACTGGCAGTTTGTAGTAAAGGGGATCGTAATCATTCTTGCGGTCTATATTGATACGATCAAAAAAATCAGAAGTAACAAAGCGGTAGTAAGAAATTAACGTATTGTAAGAGGCGAATCGTCTCTTCATATAAATAAATAATTATCATAGGGAGAATAAAATGAAATGGAGGAAAAACACATGAAGAAGACGTTGACGGTAGTTTTGGCGGTGATACTCAGCATTTTTGTAATGGCTGCTTGCGGAACAACATCTGCGCCTGCGGATACAGCGCCTGCGGATACAGCGCCGGCAGATACATCTGCGCCGGCGGATACAGCTGCGCCTGCCGCGTCGGGAGACATCCTTGTAGGCGCATCGGTCGGTAATATGACCAACCCGTTTTTCGGAGGGCCGGAAGGGGTCGTGGCCGGTATGAAGAAGGCTGCAGCCGAAGTTGGCTGTACGATAGATTTTGTAGACGCGAACCTTGACCAGGCTAAGCAGATTTCAGATGTCGAGGATATGATCAATAGCGGGATCGATCTGCTTTTACTTGACCCGTTGGATCCCAAAAGCGTTACCGCCATTTTGGACGCCTGCGAAGCGAAAGGTATTCCTGTGGTCGCTTATAACTCGACGGTAGAAGAGATGCATCGCTTGGCGAGCGCTGTTGTTTCCGACAACTATCAAGCAGGGTATCTTGGCGGCAAAGCTATGGCGGAGGCTTTGAATGGCGAAGGTGAAGTAGTTATGTATAACTACAGCGTAGTTGAGATTTGCGCTGTACGCGCAAACGGGTTCAGGGACGCGCTTGCCGAATTTGGCCCCAATATGAGGATCGTCGATGAGCAAGAGGGAGACCCGACAGTAGACGCGGCAATGCCGATCATGGAGAATATGCTTCAGGCCAATCCAAACATCACCGGCGTATGGGCGCTGAACGATCCTTCCGCGCAGGGAATCGTTGCGGCAATAGAGGCGAAAGGCAGGCTGGGCGAAATCGTCGTTATCGGCGTCGATGGAAACGAGCCTAATCTGCTTTTGATTCAGCAGGGAAAACAGCATGCAACAGTCGCGCAAAACGCTCTTGAGATCGGTTACACTACCGTAATGGTAGGAATAGACTATGCTAATGGGAAACCGGTAGAAAATTTGATCTATATACCGGTAACGCTGATCGATATAACCAACGTCGAAGAATTCCTGTAAACCGGATATTAAAATACTCATCGGGGCTGCAATGCCCCGATGAGTTTGAGTGTAAAATTTTCAACTCTGAAGAGTTAGCCTTTTCATCCTTTTCTTAAAGTTCGTCGTGCCAGAGCTATAGCCAGTATAGCTATCACAGCTATTCCCGCGAAAGTCGAAATCATCCAGGGCGAGATCGCGCTCGCGGCCGCAAGGGCCGCCGGCTCGTCCGCCGCGTTAGCCGCAGGCAAGGGCTCCGGCGCAGCCTCGGCGCCCGGATCGAGCGGTACTTCATCTTCCGCGAACGAGAAGATCTTGACCTCAGGCATCAAAAGATCGATCTTGTACGAGCAGTTGCCGTTTCCGCCGTCGATCGTGACGTCCAGATCATATTTGCCCGCGTTTATTTTGTATTGCTTGCTTCCCACCGCAGCGTATTTCTCGGTGAAGACCGTTGTTTTAGTGGAAGGATCGATGAGTTTCACCGTGACGGTCATCTTGTTGTCAAGTTTCGAAACCTTCAGATCCATAAAGCCGGCTTCATCGGCCTCTATGTTTTTATGGGATATGGTCGTTGGGACTTTGCCTTGCCCGGTAAAACCGTAAGGCTGCTGCGTCATATGTTCGGTCGGAGCGAGGACGCGCACTTGACGATTCGCGGTGACTTCCTTGCCCAGTGTGTTGACAGCCGAGTAAGTTACAGTATAGGCGCCGGCTTTGCTCGTGTCCGGGACGCCGTCGATTTCAACGGCAGAGCTGATGTCTCCGTCGGTTTCGTCCACACAGGTGGCGCCTTGCTCGGTATAGGCTGTGCCGCCGAGGTGCAGGATGATCGGATTGGATCCGACAGGAGTCAGAACCGGATCACCCGGTTCTGGCCTCTCTATCTCCGCCTCGGTGACGATGACCGTACGCGTCATGCGGGCCGTATTGCCGCCGGCGTCCGTGACGTCATAGTCTATCGTATAGACGCCGGGCACCATCGTGTTGAGAGTGCTTGTGACGCTGACCGCGGGCGTAACGTCGACGCCCAGACAGTCGGTAGCCTCAAATCCCGATTCCACGTATTCGTCGCCAGCGTTGATCCTTATTTCTTCCGCGCCAATAAGCTTGATCGTCGGAGGGACCGTGTACTGCGGCGGCGGGACCGTTTCGGGCTCCGTTTCGGGTTCAGGTTCTTTCACGCCTCCCGCGGCCGCCGCGACCGTCTTTCCTATGTCAATCAACCCATGACCGGTACTATCGTTGACTCCGCCGCCCAGAGGTTTGGCGTTTTCTTTTATAACGGCGTAGACTTGCGCGTTGCTCAGAGCCGGGCTTACTGCCAGGACCAACGAAGCCAGACCGGCTGCCTGCGGGCTGGCGAAAGACGTGCCTGCCGAGGTTGTATTACCGCCCGCGGCGGTCGTCGTATAGGCCGAATTTATCGCCGTGATGTCGTTTCCGGTACCGTAGTTTGACGTCGCCGCGCGTACCGAGCCGTTCGCTGTACCCCCGACGCCGAGGACGTTTGGATAACGCGCCGGGAAGCTGACGGCGTTCTTGCCGTCGTTTCCGGTGGCTGCTATAAGGACGCAGCCTTTGTTGTAAGCGTAGTCGCACGCGTCCTTCAGCGTTACGCTGTCCGAGGCGCTGCCGAGGCTCATATTGATGATCTTCGCGCCGTTGTCCGCGGCCCACCTGACGCCTTTCGCGATATTCGCGACTGTCAGTGAGCCGTTCGCGTCGTCTACCTTAACCGGCATTATCTTGGCGTCCCAGTTGATGCCCGCTCCGCCTTTCGCGTTGTTGCCCAGCATGCCGAGCGTACCCGCGACCTGTGTGCCGTGCCCGACTTTGTCGTTGTTCACAGCAAGGCCGGAAACCGCGGAGTAGCCGGGGAGTAACGTCGGCAGATCGGGGTGTGCAGCGACGCCGGAGTCGACGACCGCTATTACCGGGCCGCCGCCTGTAACGATGTCCCAACCGGCCGGCGCGTTAAGAATACCCATGGCCGCGTTTTGATTTGTTTTATAATTCGGGTCGTTAGGTACAAGATCGAATTTCGCTTTGTAGTTCGGTTCCACATAATCTATGAATTCGCTGTTTTTGTACTTATTCAGCGTCGCGTTCGGGTTCTTTTGGAAATCCTGAGACTTTACCACGTACACATTCTTGCAGACCATGGTAAGTCCGTCTCGCATGACCTTCATGACCTCGCTGTCATACTGAGCTTCTTTGCCGGGAAATCGCGAGACGTCATGGAAGCCTATAATTATCTCGTCGACGACATAGTCGCCGCCCGGACCACCGCCATTATTACCGCTTTCACTCGACGCGTAGGCCGCTGAGAACACCGGTCCTACGCCCAGCATCAGACACAGACAGAGAAGGATCGAAAATAATTTTCTCAACCTTTTTACTTTCATTGTATTTGTCTCCCCTCCCTTTTTCTCAATGGGGGCAGGAACGTTTCCCTGCCCCCGTCGTTTCTTTGGTCCTTTCAAAAATCGCCGTATAGTTAATTAAAATTGTATCTTCCAAGTGGGAGCGCCGCCGACAAGATCCTTTGTTACCGGACCAAATACTATGTCACCGGCTTTGTTTGAAACGGTTACTATGTATTCACCGGGCTTGAGATTATCAAGGGATTTCGACCATTTATAACTATTGCCGGGCGTCAATGCGACGTCTAAAATCATTGGCGCCGAAAGGCTCGGGCTTGTCACGGTAACCGTGAATTCCGTTTCGCCCATGCCTATCCAACCCTTGATGCCGTCAAGGTGTATATAGATGTACGCCGGGAACTCAGTAACGCCTGTCTTCACCGAGAATTTATGGCCGCTATTCTTAAATATCTGCTGCCCCGGGGACGACGTGAAAATGGTATCCGGATCCGCTTTCTTCGCATTCTGCGCGAATTTGATCTCAGTTCCGATCGAGAATTTCGCGCCCACAAACTCGAGCGGGTACGTTCCGGTAGAATCCCACGCTGACAGAGTGAACACTCCGTCGCCGTCATAGGAAATTCTGTACTTTCCGACCAATGACAGCTTGTCGCCCTGTACGAGATCGAACTCCCAGATATTGTCGCCGAGATAATTCTTGTTAGCATCCGAGGCAATATTATCAAGATAGTTGAACTGGAACCAGTTGCCGTTGCTGCCGTTACCGGCGCCGTTGGCATTCGTGCCGCTGTTTTCGCTGCTGGTGTTGCCATTGCCGTTGCCGTTATTGCCGTTGTTGCCGTTGCCGTTATTGCCGTTGCCGTTCCCGTTGTTGCCGTTATTGGGGGCAACGCCTTGCGATGCGGCAATCGCGTTGTCAAGGTTATTAACCTGGAAACCCCTTGTAACTTTGCCCTGCTCGGCATAGCCGCCGGTGATCGAGCCGGTCCTGCTGTAATACTCGCCTGTCTGGGTGGAGATACTGATCGAGACCGGGAGCTGCGTGTTAAGGACTACCGGGTTCTCGTCTTCCAAAAGGCCGAGGTCAGGATCCCAGGTCGTAGAGCCGTCTTGTTCAATCGTGAAATAGAGGCCGTCTTTGTTTGTGCCGTAGAATACTTTCCAGCCTTCGACGCCCCGCTCTATGAAGACATACTTACCCGGCTCAAGATCATATTTCAAATCCGGATCATTGGGATCGGGTGCCTCAGTTGAGACATAGCCGAATAAACCGGGAAGGAACGGGCCTTCGACGTTAATGAGGATATCGTAGGATTCGGTTTCCTCGTTGAACATGAAGAGGTCGAACATGAAGTCGTCGTCTTCGTAGAACGCGGGACGGTCATCGTCGCCGACCTCACGCGCCATCTTTGTGAAAGTAGCGCTGCCATAGAACTCTGTCGGAGTCGTCTTGTTGTCAAATGAACCGTAGATCGGGACCAGCTGCGGTTGGCAGGTCAAGAAAGAATGCTCCGGATTTTCGCAGACTAAATAGACGACGTCAATGACGAAGCCGACTTCCGACTCGTAGGCCTTATAATTTGCCATCACGTTTTCTACGATAGCTTTTGCGCCGGATACTCCTGCAACGGTACCCGTACCCGCTTCAACGGCATTCCAATCGATAGCGTCAAATTCGTCAGACGGGCATACAATGCCGTCCAGCAAAATCCAGGTTACAATCTGCGTCACCGGCCTGAAATCGTTTAAATCGCCAAAATTATCGTAAATGTAATTAAAGGCGGCTAAAAAGTCAGCGTGATTGTCGGGACGATCCGTGTTTGAGGCAACCATGTAACCGCTGCATCCCAATCCGCTCTGGCCCGCGAAAGTTTCCGAGCCTGGATGCGCGCAGAAAGACGCGAAGTCTTTGCCCGTCTCAGTATCTTTGACGCCGATATAGAAGATATCTCCGGTATTGTTCAGTCCCGGATAACCCAGCACATAACCGCTTCCGTGACCGTTTATGATCGAATAGAAGCCGTCATAGTTGAAATCCGAAGTAAGCTGGAACGCACCGCTGGCTGTCACATAGAAATACTCTATGAGGCCGGCTTCGAAGACTTCGGCGGCAAGGCTATCGTCCGCGAACACTTCGACGATCGCGTACCAACCTTCGGCAAGCTTTCCGTCGAATTTGAAGGCGATCTCACCATTAAAACCAAGCTCGGATAGCCCGAGACGTGCTGAATAGTCAATAACGCCGCCATCATTGGGATCAGTCGACCTGTAGACTTCGAATGTTATTCCTTCTAAGAGTTCCGCCATCTTTCCGAAATCATCCCCGGCAAAGTCGTCGATCCAGTCGCCAAACGCAATTCCGTCGATCGTCTTCTTGAGGCTGAACGTGTGATAGAAATCCTCGTCGCCGGGCTTGCCATTGGTATGACCACTGATATTGAAGTTGACGTTGCTTGAGTCTTTGGTATTCAGATAGCTTTCGCTTACGTTATTGTTGCCGCTATTGACGTAAGCTATCTTCCAGTCATAGGGCGCATAGATGACCCATCCGGGGTTTTTCCCCCCGTTGTTCACCGAGAATCCCATATCTGGCGTCCACTTAAACACTTCGCCGTTCGTAAACGTGATCTGCATTTCGGTTACGTCGGAAGGTACATTTCCGGTATAAACGAGATGCCATACTTGCGGGTATTGTCCGACGTCAGCGGCCGCATTGAATGTGTTTTCCCAGCCGGCGCCTTTGAAGTTCGAACCGGTTCCCT
>Ga0123353_10017442_pt1 | contig 10557 bp, 6 predicted proteins | sample TergutLab28metaG_3_FD_92763 | JGI IMG/M metagenome (GOLD analysis project Ga0123353, IMG submission 92763) | Labiotermes labralis P3 segment gut microbial communities from Petit-Saut dam, French Guiana - Lab288 P3 | ecosystem: Host-associated > Arthropoda: Insects > Digestive system > Gut ... | reverse complement strand
GAAAACGGCCCATCTAATAATACCTATATCACGCCGTTCATATGGCCGGAAGACTATTCATTATTGGATATGGTAGAATTGGTCGATCCGAAAGACATGCCAAGCAACGGATAGTCAGCAAAGATAGCAGAACGCGCAGTCGCAGTAAGAACATGCCCGATTCGGCACATACCGAATCGGGCGTTTCCTTATTTTAGGCGTGCTCAACTGTTTTTACAACTGCCTCACAACTGGTAAGTATAATCTAATGCGGACGATTGACATTAGGCGCTTGCTGCGTTAAAATTGTGTCATAAAAAGAGATCTGAATGTCAGGCGTATTGAGAAAGGGGGCATTTTTCAAAGGTTCTTTTCCTGTCCCGCAAGAACAGTTTTTACTGCTTGGGCGGGCACAGCGAGAGGTTTCCGCGCAGTGCCTGTTTGCATGGCAAAATCGCCGGAATGGCGCGGTTTTTCCATGAGAAAACGGTATGCCTGACGGTTGCGGTCTCTGATTACTATCTGAAATGATAGAAGAAAGAAGGAGGGTACTCAGGAATGCGTAAACTAGTTTCTCTCACCTTGGCAGCCCTAATGCTATTGGCTCTGGGCCTTCCCGCGCTTGCCGCCGATGCGACCACCGATGTCGGCACACCCCGCGGAGAAACCCTAATCGTCGAGATGCAGGAACCAACCGACACCCCCGGACAATTTAACCCTTATATGCCCCGCTCGAACATGGGCTCCGGCATCCATCAAATGATGATGGCTCACCTGTGGGAAATGGACACGATTAGCGGTTCCCAGTTTGGCGAGATTGCCGCCGGATTCCCGGAGACGAATGCGGACTTCACCGAGCATATCGTCACCATACGCCAAGGCCTTAAATGGTCTGACGGTGTGGATCTTACCGCCAAGGACGTGGCGTTCACCTTCAACATGATTATGGAGAACGAGGGCATTCACTTCAGCGCCTACGCCAAATCCGTGTTTGAATCGGTAGAGGCTATTGACGAGTATACCGTCAAGTTTGTCACCAAGGAACCTTTCCCCCGCTTGACATTGTCCTTTGCGCCAACGATTTGGGGCAGTGACTACCGTATTGTGCCGGAGCACATTTATGGCGCACTCGAAGATGTCACCACCTTCAAGGACGAGACCCCGGTAGTAGCCGGCCCGTACACCGTAAACGCGTTTGACCCCAACGGCAGATGGATTCTGTTTGAGCGCCGCGAGGATTGGCAGCACAGCACCACCGGCGTCGTTACCGGTAAAATGCCCGCCGCAAAGTACGTGCTGTACAAGAACCTGGGCGATGATACCACCCGCCAGATGGCCATGATTAACAACGAGGTAGACATCCTGTGCGAAGTCACCCCGGAAATGCTGGAAGTCATGACCGCGGCTAACGGCAACATCGCGGCTTGGTATGATGAGTTCCCCTACGCGACATCGGACGACCCCTGCTCCAAGGGCATCGCGTTCTCCATGGGCAAAGGCGCGCCCTACGACAACGCCGATTTCCGCTGGGGTATCGCGCTGGCAATGAACTTTGACGAAATTACCATGAACATTTTCGACGGCGTAGGCCGCGCCAGCCCCTTCCCCGTTTTGACCAATACCTATGCCATGCAGGAACTGTATGCCAAACCGATGCACGACTGGGTTGTAGCGTTTGAGTTGGATTTAGGCGATGGAACCACCGTGCAGCCCTTCGATCCCGGCTATGCCGAGCGCATCGCTGACAAACTGCGCGTGAAGTATCCCGGCTTACCCACCGATCATGACGCCTTGGTAGATATGTTCGGTACCGGCTGCTGGAAGTTTGACCCCGAAGCCGCCACCAAACTGTTAATCAAGGCAGGCTTGGAATTGAAGGACGGCGTATGGTACTTTAATGACGAGCCCTTTGTCATGACCATGACCTATCTGGCTGACACCGAAGCCCAAGCAGGGCGCGGCGCGCAAGCCGCTTACGACCAGCTTACCAAGTTCGGTCTGGCTCTGAACCTGGCCAGCGAAGCCCCCTCCATTTGGTGGACGAACAATGAGACCGGCGAATATGACATCGCAGGCTACTGGCCCACCTACGGCCTCACGAAAGACCTGTACACCGCCATTCGCGGCTTCAACGCCGACTTGATCGTACCCATCGGTGAACGCGGAGCCGGCCAAGGTGTCCGCTGGAACAACGCGCGGGCTACCGAAATTATCAAGGAACTAGCCCAAATTTCCCCCGAAGACCCCAAGAGCTACGAGCTGGGGACAGAGTTCATGCAGATTGCCATTGCTGACATGGTATTTGTCGGCTTCCACTCCGGCGTGAAATTCGTGCCCACTAACAGCTCTCTTTGGACCAATTATCCCTCCGCGAACAATCCCTACAATGGCCCATGGTGGTGGTGGAGCTGCTTCAAGTACATCGTAACTGAAATCGAACCGGTCTGATTACCTCAGCCCACGGTTACGACAAGAACGGTTAATCTGACCAAGGGCGCGCGCCATGGCAACAGCGCGCGCCTTTTTATCTATTTTCAGCGGGAAGGGTGTTGTGTGCCGTGAAATTTTGGAAGTATCTGCTGCTTCGTATACTGACGTGGGCACTGACGATACTAATCGGAGTGACGTTCATCTTTTTTATCCCGCGTATGTTCCCCTCCGATCCCGTGGATAACATGATAGGTCAGATACGGCAGCGATCGGGTCAGGTTGATCCCGCCGCGTTGGAATCGATGAGAAAAGCGCTGCGCATCCAATTCGGCTTGGAAGGTTCACTGATGGAGCAGTACGGAAGCTTCTTGTGGAAGGGGCTGCTGCAGTTTGATTTCGGGCCTTCTCTCAGCAATTTTCCCGCTCCCGCCAGTGAGATTATTATGCGTAATCTGCCTTACACCATCGGATTGGTCATGACATCCACACTGCTGGCTTGGATTATCGGCAACATCATCGGCGTGCTTGCCGGTTTTCGTAAGAATAAACGCTATTCCAAAGTACTGGAAGGAATTGCCATCAGCATCTATCCTATTCCTTATTTCCTTATCGCTTTGGTATTGCAAATTATATTCGCCTTTATTCTGCGGTGGTTTCCGCTTCAGTCGACCTTTAACACCTTGGGCAGCACGAGCGTATTTATAGCCTCACTCCTCAAGGCATCTGTCCTGCCGACCGTTTCTCTTTTGTTAATTGGCACGGGTTGGTGGATTATCTCTATGAAATCCTTAAGCGGAACCATCTCCGAGGAAGATTTTGTTCTTTATGCCCGCTACCGGGGAATCCCCGAGGGGAAGATAGCCCGGAGTTATGTGTTTCGCAATTCCATTCTAACGCAGGTCACGGCGCTGGCCATGAGTTTGGGCAGCGTGTTCAGCGGCGCCATCATGGCAGAAATTATATTTGGTTATCCGGGTGTGGGCGTCTTGATTCAAAAGGCTATTCTGCAGTCGGACTATAATATGATTTTAGGATGCATTACCATTTCCATTGTGGCCATTTCCACAACGACATTGATTGCCGACCTCATATATCCCTTTATTGATCCGCGTATCCGCTACAACTGATGAAAGGAGGAATCGTGTAATGAGAAAGTTCTGGAAAAACGTGAGTCTCCGCTTCAAGGCCGGGCTGATCATGACGGCATTCTTCCTGGCGATCGGCTTTGTGGTTTATTATATCCCCCATACAAACCCCTTTGTATTTAACTCTTACCCGCCTAAACTCAGCCCTTCATGGGCACACTGGCTGGGCACCACCGCCTTGGGGCAAGACATCATGTGGCTTTTAGTCGAGTCGATACATAACTCGTTGACTATCGGTTTAATTGTGGCGCTGATTGGCACGGTGCTGGGTGTGTTCGTAGGCTTGCTGGCAGGATTTTCCGGCGGGCTGCTGGACCGCGTACTCATGATTATCACCGATACCTTTGTGGTAATCCCGTCGCTGCCGATCTTGGTACTGATGACCGCTTTGATGAGAGGGTCAGCTACGGTGATTATGATGGCGCTGGTGCTGGCTATGTTTGCCTGGGCGTGGCCCAGCCGTCAAATACGTTCCATGGCCCTTTCTCTGCGGGAACGCGATTTTATACATACCGCCTGGTTCTCAGGGGAGAGTACCGTACAGGTGGTTGTCACGGAAATCCTGCCCTATGCCCTCTCCTGGTCGCTGTCTAACTTCATGAACGCCACGCTTGTGGCCATTGCTTCCGAGTCCAGTTTGGCTGTTTTGGGGCTGTCGCCTGCCAATCTGCTTTCTTTGGGCAATATGATTCAATGGGCGCGTGACCGCAACGCGATTCTCGCAGGGCAATGGTTCTGGATCGGCTCACCCATTGTAGCGACGATCCTGCTTTTTGTGGGGTTGTTTATGCTCATTACAGGGTACAATGACTATCTGGCGATGAAAAGAGGTAGATAATATGTTAAAGGTTGATCATCTGTCCGCCTCTTATAAGACCATTAACGGTAATGTGCGCGCTGTGAACGATGTCGACTTTATTGTCAAAGACAATGAAGTTTTTGGTATCGCGGGTGAATCAGGCTGCGGAAAAACGACATTGCTGCGGGCATTGTACGATATCATCGAGTTTCCGCTGGAAATCGATCAAGGTAAAATCATCCTTAGCGGCGAAAGAAACGGAAAGCCGTTTTCCTATGAAACAGGCCAGATACGCAAGACATGGTGGAGCAATATCTCCTACGTGCCCCAAGCGGCGCAGAGTGTGCTCAACCCCATCACGCGCTTGAAAAACCAATTTCTTGATTCTATCCCAAAAGAAGAGCTTACTCGTGAAACGAAGAGCCAAACGCTTGATCGTGTGGCGGCGTATCTTGAAGAGTTGGAACTGTCTGCCGATGTACTGGAAGCTTTTCCATTCCAGTTATCCGGCGGTATGCGTCAACGCGTGGTCATCGCGCTGGCTACCTTTATGGCTCCGAACATCGTGCTCACGGATGAACCGACTACCGCGCTGGATGTGGTGGTGCAACGCGGTATTTTAATGCTGCTGACCCGGTTGCAGCGCCAGTATCAAAACACCTTGGTTTTAGTTAGCCATGATATGGGGGTGCATTACCAAATCACTAACCGGCTGGGTATCATGTATTCCGGCAGCTTTGTCGAGTTGGGCGATACCGAGGCTATTTTCCGCGACCCGATTCATCCATATACCAAAATGCTGATCGGGGCGCTGCCAAAGGTGGGCGACCGGAGCCCGAAGGTGGGTATTCCGGGCCGTCCGCCCGCGCTTACCAATCCGCCGCCCGGGTGCCGTTTTGCGCCGCGCTGCCGCCACGCCGCCCCCGAGTGTACTCTGGCCGCGCCGGTATTCCGTGAGGCCATGCCCGGCCGCTTCGTTGCTTGCCATCTGCTTGACAAGGGGGACCGGAAAAATGACTGAGAAACTGCTGGAAATTAACGGTGTCAGCAAGGTATTTCGCATCGGCGGCATGTTAATGGGTAAAAAACTCACGGCTGTGGATGATGTTTCATTGGAGATAGGCTGCGATAAACCGGTGATCTTGTCGATTGTTGGTGAGTCCGGCTGCGGGAAAACGACGTTGTGCAAGATGATTTTGCGCATGTATAAACCGGACGGAGGGACGATTCGCTTGCTCGGCAATGACTATGCCGATAAGAAGGCGTACAATCCCACTCAATTTCGTCTTCATGTGCAGCCTATTTTTCAAAACCCGTATGAATCCTTCTCCGCCCGTAAAACGGTGGACACATACCTTTTTAACACGGCATTACGCTTGGGCATCGTAAAAAATCGTAGTGAGGCAAAAAAGCTGATAGAGCAAACATTGCAAAATGTCGGCATGTCGCTTGCGATTGTACAGGACAAGTATCCCACACAATTTTCCGGCGGCGAGTTGCAGCGCATATCTATCGCCCGGGCGCTGATTACGCAGCCAAAGCTGATCGTCGCGGACGAGCCGGTGGCGGCCATCGATGCCTCAATGAAAATGAATATCGTCAACCTCTTCAGAGAACTGAAGGAAAAATATAATGTATCCTTTATTTACATTACACATGACTTGAGTACCGCATACTACGTAAGCGATTATATCGCCACATTATACCGAGGCGCTGTCATTGAGTACGGTCCCGCGAGGCTGATTTTGGATGACCCGCGTCATCCTTATACTGAAATGCTGATTAATGCCGTGCCGCGTGTGGGTGATAAGTGGAGTGAGTCCTTCGTGATGCCCGATATGGAAGAAAAAGAGTATGCGATAACCCATTGTAAATTTGCTCCGCGCTGCCGTTACGCCACGAAACAGTGTAAGCAAACGCGCCCAGAAATGCGAGATTTAGGGGAAGGGCGTAAGGTGCTGTGTTACCATCCGCTGGGCGATTAATCATATGAAGTATTAGGCGAACTTGGTGAAACGCGTCAGGCTTGAGCGTTAGCGCTTCTAGGATAGAATTTTGCGCAGTGTATATAATACTTCTTTAAAATCAAGTGGTTTACCCAAGTGCCCGTTCATTCCGGCATCCAAACATTTCTCAATATCTTCGATGAAAACATTGGCTGTCATGGCGATGATGGGTATTGTTTTAGCCTTGTCCAAATCCAGTGCGCGAATGGCGTTTGTCGCCGTAAGGCCGTCCATTTCCGGCATTTGCATATCCATGAATATAAGATCGTACCGGTCAGGTGAATCGGTAAACATGCGCAGCGCTTCAACGCCGTTAACCGCGCAATCAACCTGTATCCCTGTCGGTTCCAACAAAGCCAGAACGATCTCTCGGTTTATCTCAACATCTTCGGCTAAAAGAATACGATGCCCGTCAAATGAGAATATTTCATGTTCTTCCGGTACTTGTTCATCCTGCTGATGGGTTGTTGTAAAACATTCACGCGCCAACTCAGCAATGGTGGAAGGGAATAATGGTTTATATAAGAACTTGCTGATGCCGGCTTCTTTGGCTTGTGTGATAATGAAGCTATCGTTAATGGAGGACATCATCGCAAACACGGTGTTGTTTTCTGCCGGTAATCTTTTGCGCAGTTCCAAGGCCAAAGCAATACCGTTCATGCCCGGCATGTTCCAATCGATACAAATTAAGTGATACATATTCCCTTTGGCTATTAAATCCAGCGCTTGTTCCCCGCCCACGGCGATATCGCAATAAGCGCCGAATTTGTTAACGATGCCCTTGAAATCATTGACGATATACCGATCATCGTCCACGGCCAGGATTCTCGCGTTTTCCCATGCGATATCACGGTACATATCATAATCGCTGGCGAGTGCGCCATGTTGTATTTTTACCGTAAAAGTAAACTCCGATCCCTTGCCAAGCTCCGACTTGACAGCTATCGTGCCGTTCATCATCTCTACGATGTTCTTGGATATGGCCAATCCCAAGCCCGTACCGCCAAACTTACGCGAAATGTGCATTTCTGCTTGTTGGAAGGATTGAAATAAGTTAATTTGCTGTTCAGGGCTAATACCGATACCCGTATCGGTGATGCTAATTCTAATATGGCACATCCCGTTTTCTTCGCCCAGATAATAGGTGTGAATGCTGATGGAGCCGCCATCCGGGGTGAATTTAACCGCGTTGCCCAAAAGATTGGTAATGACTTGCGCCAAACGCTGATCGTCGCCTATCATGTTTTGCGGTATATTCCTGTCTATATATACCGTAAATCTTTGATTCTTTTCCTCTACGCGGTAGCTGATAACATTCACTACTTGCCTGAGTATTTTTTCAAAGCTAAACTCTATGTTAGACAGTTCAAAGCGGCCGGATTCAATTTTTGCAACATCAAGAATGTCATTGATGATACCCAGCAAGTGTCTGGAAGCATCCTTAATCCGGGTAAAGCTATAACGAATTTGATCCGGATCCGTAGCGCTTTCCCCGATATGGGTCATACCGATAATGGCGTTCATGGGTGTTCGTATCTCATGGCTCATGTTGGAAAGGAAATCGCTTTTCGCACGATTAGCGTCTTCCGCGCGGTTCCAGGCTACCGCGAGCGACTCGTTTAAAGACTGCAAGTTTTCATTTTTCTCTTGTTGCTCTCGTGTATGCTCAGCCAGTTTCTCCGTCATCGTTTTAAACGCTATTGAAAGCGCGCTAATTTCATTGACGCCGGAGACGGAAGGCAGTTCGACGCTAAAATCTCCCTGCGCTACTTTATCAGATGCCTTACGCAGCGCGGATAATGGCCTGGTAACCGTCCGCTTGATATAGAATATGGGAACCCAGACGATAACAAGCAAGAACCCGAACGATATAAGCAGCATGTTCAGCCCAAAGAGATTGTTACTCATGAGCGCATCCGCCAAGGATACAATAACGCCGATGAGCCCTATAACGGTATAATTTTCATCGAAAATCGGCGCGTAAGTTGATATGCCCCAGTTTCCGTCGATGTTTAACCGGTAGACTTCACTGACGCATGTCACGCCGTTATAAAACGCGTCAAAAGCAGCCTGTGGAAAAATGTCCAAAGGCACATCACCATTTAACCCGAAACGGCGTTCGAGATGGCCTTCCATGTACATTTTCATGCCGGTTTCGGGGTTAAAGGCGCCGCCGTAAAAATAGAGGAGATTCTCATCCTCCCTCACCATCTCAAATTGACGCTGTAAATACAGATAGTGATCGTTTTTATCATCGGTATCAAGCGCATATCGAAATTCTTCCGGTGTTATGGACATGGCGGCGGTTTGGGCGATGGCTATGGATCTGTCCGAATAACTCTTAATAAAGTCCGCACGATGGATGATATAACTAAAAACACCGATGGTGGCGGTATTGATGATGATGATGAGTAACACCATGATAATGACCTTGGTCGAAACCATAATACCGCGTCTAGTCACTCTAAATGTCATACCCAAGCCCTTTCCATCCGTTCGATTTGGGCACTCGATGCGTATGGTATACGAGTAAGCGCATTAAACTTTGTCACCAATTGATAGTCTCACAAAATCGATGACATGTCAATATGATTATTCCAAATCCTATGGCTAAAATCCTATGAAATCCTATGCCCTGTATATCAAAGATTGATAAAGCGGTGAAGCGGAAACTTACAACAGTTCTCCGTATCTTTTAACGAAAACCTTTTTAAATACCGTTACCAGCACCATATACAATGAAACCGTTAAAAACAACCAAGGGAAGAAGGAAGACGGCAGCCTGGCCAGCCCGATGGATATACCGAAATCCGTAAAAGGGATGACAGTCAAGACCGCAATACCCGTAAAGGTAAGCAGCGTCAACGGCGCGGATGCGCGGCTTTGCACAAACGGAATTTTCGGCGTACGGATCATATGAATAACGAGTGTCTGCGTCCACATGGATTCTACAAACCACCCCGCTTGAAAGACGGCCATGGAAAGGGATTGCATCGCCGGGTCGTTTAGCGGTATTTGACTGTATGTAAGACCGCCGCACATGGCGGGGCAGATGATAAAGTACATCAGCAGGTACGTTGTGATATCAAAAATCGAGCTGGTAGGCCCTATCCAAAGCATAAACTTGCCTATGGAGGCAGCATCCCATTTACGCGGTACGGCTAGAAACTCTTTATCAACGTTGTCCCAGGGAATGGCGGTACAGGAAAGGTCGTAAATTAAGTTAAGCAGTATTAACTGTATCGGAAGCATCGGTATAAACGGCAGGAACGCGCTGGCTACCAAAACGGATAACATGTTGCCGAAGTTGGAACTGGCAGTCATCTTAATATATTTAATCATGTTTGCGTATATTTTGCGCCCTTCGATAATGCCCTGCTCCAGCACCATTAAATCTTTTTCCAACAGAATGACGTCCGCGGACTCCTTGGCGATGTCTACGGCGGTATCTACCGATATACCCACATCGGAAGCCTTCATCGCCGCCGCGTCATTAATGCCGTCACCCATATACCCCACGCTGTGGCCGTTGGTTTGTAATGCCGTAATAACCCGCGCTTTCTGCTGCGGCGAGAGTTTGGCAAACACATTGACATCCTCAGCCGCTTTCCCTAAGTCCTTATCGGTCATATCGTCTAAATCCGAACCTAACAAGATACGGTCTACGGAAAGCCCCACTTGCCTGCAAATGCAGCGTGTCACCTTATCGTTATCGCCGGTTAAAATTTTCACGTTAACGCCATGCTCGTGCAGGGCTTTAATAGCCGCCGCCGTGGATTCTTTCGGCGGGTCGAGGAATGCCAGATAGCCTAATAACACCATGTCCGACTCATCAGCGACGGAAAAGGAGCCTACCGGAGAGGGGTTGGTTTTTTGAGCCACGGCAATCACGCGCATGCCATCCTCATTTAAATCTTCCACTTTGCGCAGGATATAGGCCTTAATCTCTTCCGTTAACGGCTCAACCTTACCTTCATATTCGGCATAACTGCACACGGCAAGCATTTCTTCAACCGCGCCCTTGGTAATCACCTGCGTCTTACCGTTTGCTACCACAACGCTCATGCGGCGGCGCTCAAAATCGAACGGAATCTCGTCTACCTTAACATATCTTTCAAGAATTCCCTGTAGTTCCTCAACATAATCCTGCTCTTCCTGCGTTCTGTCGATGATGGCGACATCCATCAAGTTGCGCAGG
>Ga0123353_10017441_pt1 | contig 10557 bp, 9 predicted proteins | sample TergutLab28metaG_3_FD_92763 | JGI IMG/M metagenome (GOLD analysis project Ga0123353, IMG submission 92763) | Labiotermes labralis P3 segment gut microbial communities from Petit-Saut dam, French Guiana - Lab288 P3 | ecosystem: Host-associated > Arthropoda: Insects > Digestive system > Gut ... | reverse complement strand
TTCACGCTTGACAAGGATATTCAGGCAATTGCTGAAACCGCCCTCGCCGAAAGCGGCTTCGCGAAGGGCGCGGCGGTGGTCCTTGACGCGGAAACGTCGGAAATACTGGCAATGGCGAGCTGTCCCACGTTTTCGCCGCTGAAGCTCGCGGAAAGCCTGTATAACGAAAATTCCCCGTTTTTGAACAGGGCGATAGCGGCCTATTCGGTCGGCTCAGCATTCAAAACGACTGTCTTGGCGGCGGCGCTGGAGGCCGGGGGCAATGAAGGCTTCACCTGCGTCTGCGACGGCGGCATAGATATCGCGGACGTGCATTTCAATTGCAACAACCGCATGGGCCACGGCCTTGTGGACATGAAAGCCGCCACGGCCCTTTCGTGCAACGTCTATTTTATTTTGCTGGGTCAAAAACTCGGCGCGGGGCCGATAATAAATATGGCCGAAAATATGGGCTTCGGCCGCGAAATCGAGCTTTCTGACAATTTTTACGCCCCGGCGGGGATATTGCCGGACGGAAACGAATCAAGCCTCCCCGGCGCGGTCGCCAATTTAAGCTTCGGCCAGGGCAAACTGCTTGCAAGCCCTCTGCAGCTTGCGGCGGCGTATAACTGCTTCGCGAACGGCGGGGTTTACAGGGAACCATATTTGCTGAAGGAAATGCTTGACGGTGAGGGCGAGATTTACGCGATATATAAGCCCGAAAATGAAAACCGGGCGTTTTCAAAGGAAACCGCTGATAAAATAAAAGATTTCCTCGAATATACGGTCACAAACGGCACGGGCGCGGCGGCAAAACCCGAAAGCATGGCGGCGGCGGGCAAGACCGCTACGGCGCAGAGCGGCCAGTTTTCGGGCGGGGCTGAAATTTTGCAAACCTGGTTCGTCGGCTTCGCCCCTGCGGACAAGCCTAAATATACAGTGGCCGTGATGATAGAGGACGGAAACTCGGGCTCGTCCGACGCCGCGCCCCTGTTCGAGAAAATTATTGATGAAATTTTTAATAAATAGATATAGAAATATTTATAATACTGTGCTATAATTCATACAATAATAATTTTTCCCATATAATTCGGTGCTTACTCATGTTAAAAAAGATAATATCATTAATTTTATTTGTATTGGTTGCGGCTGCCTGCGTTTTGTTTGCTTCCCCGTTTTACGCGGCCGCCGCCGACGCCGCACCCAAATTTTCGTTTGTCCAATTGGACGCCTTCGATTATTTCGGCGAGGAAGACCCGTATAACCTCGTTGTAGCCCTTGAATTGAATAAAAACACGAAAATTGTCGCCTGTACCGTCGAAATCACTTTCGACAATTCTTTGTTAAAACTTGTGAGCTGCGAAAAGTCTCCCGGCAAAGACTATACCGCTTGTGGCCTGAAACGGAATTCAAAAAATACGATTGGCCTGTCCTATATAAACGATATCCCCGACACCGAAGGCGGGCAAATCGCCGTTTTCATATTCAGGGCGTCGAAATTCGGTGTGCCTACGGAAATAAAGGCGTCGGTCAAAAAAGTCTATATATATTCTGAAAAAGCAAAGTACAACGCGGAAAAGCTGAAGGCTTCGGGATATTCGTCCGAAAACTTTAAAACGCAGAACCTGAACCTGGAAGGCATTGAAGTGACAAAGCCCCCGTCAAAAACTGTTTATGATAAGGGGAACAATAAAAGCGCCGCGGTTGACAAAACAGGCATGGAGGTTGCCGCATGGTATTCCGGGGGCAGGGACGCAAAACTGCCCTCCGGCTCGTATACAGTCAGCACATTTGACAGCAGGACCGCAGGGGAGAAGCGCATTACCGTAACCTACGGCAGTTTTACGGACGAATTTTACATAACAGTAAAGGATGACGTAGCGAACACGGCGAACCCGGGCGGAAACGGCAGTTTCAAAAGGCCGGGCATTAATGGCCCCGCCGTTAATTTAAAAAAAGGCGACGTTAACGGCGACGGGGAAATTGACGCGGCTGACGCGAGGCTTGTTTTACGGCATGTGGCGAAGCTTCAATTATTGGCGGCGGAACAGCTGCCGAGGGCCGACGCGAGCGGCGACGGGGAAGTTGACGCGGCCGACGCAAGGCTGATATTGCGGGTTGTCGCTAAATTGCAAACTCTATAGATAAGGATGGATCATAGACATGAAAAAATATATTTTATCCGTTTTGCTGATTTTCGTGGCAGCGGCGGCAAGCGTTTTTTGCGCGGCTGCTGCGGACGCGCCCGCCAATCCCGATTCGGGGCTTAGCATAAACGACCTTGCCGACATGATAGACGAGTATTCAAACGGCAAGTTTAAGGAAAGCGTCGGTATCGGCAGCATAGACTTTGATTCTTTGGTATCGAGTTTGTCGGACGCTTTGTCGTCGGGCAACATCGATGACGCGGAAAAAGCGTTTAATTCTTTAATGGACGGCGACGGCGGGGGGCTATTCAATTCTATTATAAGCTCTATGGGAAACGGCTTGGCCGAATCGGGCGGAAGCGCCCTTCTGAACGGCTTCACGGGCGCAATGAGGGACCTTTTGCCGGCCCCCAGGACAAACGCGCCGACAACAACGGCGGAGGAAACTACGACGGAAGAAGAAACCACCGCAGAGATTACGGAGAAACCGCCGGAAACGGCAAAACCGTCTGAAAAAGCCGAATCGGTGACGGGGGAAACGGAATCCGTTACGGAAGCCGAGACGGAACCCGTAACGGCCTTGGGCGCGCCCGCGCTTTGGGGCGACAGCCCAATCGAAACGACCGACCCCAACGGTTTTTATATAGTTGACTCATATGAAAACCGTTTTTTGGAACAGGCGGGCGGCGCGGATTTTCAGTCGGAAACAAGCGTAGGCGCATACATAACTATGGGCGTGCTGTTTTTATGCTGCGCTATGGGGCTGATATTGTTTTTGACCTATATAAAGAACAATAAGGCTAAAGCAGCGATATCCTCCGCGCCTGTATACGAAAGGCCGGAAGAAGATTATTACGAGGAGGAATATGCGGATTATGAAGAATATGATGAATATGAGGACGAGGATGAAGATATAAATTTTTGATAATTGCAGGTAAAAAGATACGGAACGGATCAATTTAAAATCCGTCCCGTATTTTTGTAATATTTTTGTAACCTCAGGTAACATAATTGTAATCCCGGGTAACAGGATTGTAACTTGAAAATCTAACCAATGCCGTGATATAATTTTTTTGCCGGCTAAACTATATAAAAGGATGTCACAAAATGAGGAAACAAATTATCTTTGCGTCAATCAGCTTATTATTTTTATTAATACTGTTAATTTCGTGCGCCAACAAGCCTGACAGCGCGGGTTTTGGCGAAACCACGGTTCACACCGAACAGCAGACGGCCGGGCAGGCGGATGAAACCACGGCAATGCCGGAAACGACCGCAAAAAATTACCCGCCGCCAAACCCGCCTGAAACCGTTGATACAGACTATGTTTTCGGCGAGGACTACGCGAAGACTCCGACACGTTTTTTCGCGGTATACAATAAATATGTAGATGACGACCATCATAGGCCTTTATTGCTGTACGCGCAGCTAAAGAACCTTTCGTCACAGAAGGAAATAGAATTACCTGAAAAACATAAGGGTATCAATATTGAATACGCCACAATTTGCGGAATTACGGATGAATATCTATATATCGGCTGTTCGGGTGGAGAGCATGATTATGTTACATACCGCATTTCGCTCAGATCGTTTTCAATAGAAGACATTGATGTAGGGAAATATATAATCGCGCCGAGGTACCACGCCGCGACAGATTCCCTGTTGTTCGTTTGCACGGACGGCGATTATACGACTGACGGTTATAAAACGCTGCGGTTTGAGGCAATGTCCATGACGGACGGTAAACGGGAAGTGATAATGGACGACGGGATCCAAAATTGGGGGGTGGGAAACCACTGGCGCACCACCGTAGACGGCATGACGGTCTATGAAGGTACAAACGATGGCGGGTATTATAAAGGCGATAAACTCATCGTTATAGACAAGGATAATAAGGCCGCGCTTGTGGACTATAAAAAAGTTGATTTCGCGAATGGTTGGCAGAAAAAAAAGATGCCGCAAAACAAGGCAGAAAAAGACCTTGTCGAGCGCGACGAAGAGGAGAATCTTGTTTGGTCTTATGCCACATGCGGGGATTATGTTTATTATGTAGAGAATGTCGGGTATACGGAAAACGGTATTAGCATAAATGATTTTTATAAGATAAAGACTGACGGCTCGAATGAAAAACTTTTAAAAGCCGATACCAATATAAGTAATTTGATAGCAACGGATGATAATTTATATTGTCTAACCAGAACTTTTACAAATGAACAAGAATCGGGCTGGAATGAATATAAAATCGAATTTCATTCTTTAAATAAAAGCGGTATAACAGGGAATATTATCGCAAAAGATATGAATTATTTAGAATATGATGATAACGGTTATAGGCTTCGCGCTTTAGGCGGCATGATAATGATGAATGAATATATAGTATACGGCGGTAACGACGGGTATTTTGCATTCCTTTACGACCCCGCGACGGACAAGGTGTTTTCGTTTGAAGGTTGGAAATAAAAAAGCTTAACATCTTACCCCGTCGTTGCCGGAGAAGTGCATCGGGATAATTTTCGCAGGGGCGACGATTTCTTTAAAGAGCCTGACTCCCCTGCCGGAATTCCGCCCAAGGCGGGGATCCTCCGGGACAAACGCGGCGTCTATTTTTATCCCGGCCAGCTGTTTTATTATGTTAATGTAATTGTTTTCATATAAAACAAGTTCCTCGGGCGTTGATTCGCCCTCCCAGTACCAGTCGTTCAGATCCCCCGCGTGGAATATTGTAAAACCGCCTGTTTTGACCAAAAATGATACGCCCTCGTCGGTAGAGCCGTAGGTTTTTACATTGACATCATCGAAAACATCAATCCCGCCGCCAACGCTTACAAAAATTATATTGTCGCTTTTCGGCGCGGAACAGCCGCTGTCAAGCACATAAACAATGTCGCCCCAGCCGTTCCAGCGGAATATATCTTTGTTGTAATGGTCAAAATGCCTGTGTGAAACAAACACACAGGTCTTTTTGTTCTTGAAAATCTCAGGCGTTATTATTCTTTTTTTGTCCGTGAAATAATCAAAAATCAGATTATGCCCGGGCAGCTCGACCAAAAAGCCGCTGTGGCCTATGCAGGTTATTTCCACCATTTATAATCAGCATCTTTTAATTTATTCTGACAATCTCTCTCATGCAAAGCGGATTGTCCGGGTCAAAATCAATGGTTATAAAATGAGGGCAGTCTTCGCATTCATCTTGTGTTTCCGATAGATTTCCTTCTAAAGGACAATACTCTTCCCATGTTTTTGGCCGGCAAAGCTTAACTTCGCATGTATGAATATGCGGTATGAATTGTTCCATAAGAAACGCCATACACCAAAATTGCACAAACAGACCATGAAATCCGCATGGCGTTCGCGTCAAGTTGGTTCCTTTCTTTAGTATTTTTCACGCTGATCTCCTTTTATTCCAGCGGCTGTAATTTTTTCAATTGCTTCGTGTCCCATATTTGCATCAATTCTTTTTGATATTGTTTAGCCCATTCTTTCACCAAAGCTTGCGCTTTGTTTGATAAATTACCATACAGCATCTCTAAAGTTTTAATGCTGAACGCGCCTTCTTTATCACCATATATTGCGTGAAAATGCGGCGGATTATGCTCACGGTTAAAATGAATTTGAATAACGATACCATAAAATCGTGTTATCTCAGGCAAATTTTCAACCTCCAGTTCACACGTAAAATGTAACTTTTAACGATATGTAAGCGTTTTTTGCTTTCATATATATCATAACATATTTCCCCGCAAAAAACAAGACTTGTTTTCTTTTTTTATTGGTGTAAAATATAATTAACGATTGACGATTGACGATTAATGGCGGAGGGTAGTTTTTATGTGTGAAAATAAAAATGATAATAAATATGAGGAAAAAAATCTTGCGGAAACATTGGAATTTATTAATGCCGAAATTTTGAGAATTGAAAGCCGGCGGCGGGAAAGCAAGGAAAGGATAATCGACGCGGGCAGGGAATATATAAACGACAAGCCCTACGGGGCTGTATACGGCGACGGTCTTTTTGATTTTCAGACCGAGCAGTCTATGAAGCTGCAAAGCGTCCATGAAAATGAGATTGAGATACGGATGCTGAAAAATATGCTCCTTTCGCCCTATTTCGCGAGGGTGGATTTTACGGAAAAGGGCGAAAAATCCGCCGATATTTATTATATCGGGCCGAAAAGGCTGTTTGACGGCAAGATTTTCAAAACATATGCAATCGACTGGCGCGCGCCCGTGGCGTCCCTGTTTTATGACGATTTTGAGTCGGGCGCGGCCCGCTACGAGGCTCCCGCCGGGGAAATCAGCGGGGAAATCGGGCTGAAACGCCAATATAAAATCGAAAACGGCGAATTGAAATACTATTTTGATTCAGGCGTCAAGATTGACGACAATATATTGCAGGAAGCCCTCGCGGGCGGCTCCGGCGACAGGCTTAAGGTCATAATATCCACAATCCAGAAGGAGCAGAACAGGGCGATACGCTACAAAGACGGCTCGAACCTGATAGTTTTCGGCCCGGCGGGGTCGGGCAAGACCTCCGTGGGCCTGCACAGGGTCGCGTGGCTTTTATACCAAAACAAGGGGTATCTAAGCTCTAGCGATATCATCCTTTTTACGAACAGCAGGCTTTTCGCCTCCTATATCGCCGACATCATCCCCGAACTGGGTGAACGCGACATATTGAAAGCGGATTTTTTCGACTGCCTGCGGGTGAATTTTGAGAACAAATATAAATTGCTTGATTATTTCGAGCAGGCCGACTGTTTTCTTTCAGGCCGCGAGCCTGAAAGAAAAGAAGCGGTAAAACTAAAATACAGCGAAGGTTTTTCCGCGTTTTTGGAGGATTATATTTCCAAATTGCAATTTCAATTCGCGGATTATAAATTTTCAGGCGAAAAAGCAATCTGCGCGGAAACGCTTGAAAGCCGTTTTTTAAATGATGATAAATCATATAACCACAGAGCGAGGACACAGCGGCTTATAAGCTACGCTTTGGGCGAAGTGGAAAATTTCTTTTTGGAAAATCATGACGCTTTATATGAAAAAATTTCCAAAATATGCGAAATTGACGAAAACGCGGACAGAAAATACAAACGCCTAAAAAGAAACTGCCTGAGAAACCTTGAACAGTCGGTAAGCGACAGCTTGAACGCTGACGCGGTTTTAATATATGAGAAAGCCCTTGAAGCTTTTTGCGAAGGGGAGGGCAGGCAGAACATAGCCCGCGATACGAAAAAACGCATTGATAAAGATTTATTGTATTTTGAGGACGCACTGATGATTTTGTATGTCAAAACGGTTCTGGGCTATGAAAACAAGGATGCCTTCCCCGAACCGCGCCATGTTTTGATAGACGAAGCGCAGGATTTCTGCCTGCCCCAGCACAAAATCATAAAAAGGCTCTGCCCCAAAAGCCGATTCACACTGCTTGCGGACGTTAATCAGGGGATAATCCCCGACATCAATTCCCTTGACAAGGAAAAGCTGGCAAAGATTTACGGTGCGGACACGCTGACATTAAATAAAAGTTACCGCTCGACAATAGAAATAAACAATTTGGCCATGAATTTCATTGATAGCCCGTCATACGAAATTTTTGACCGTCACGGGGCGGAGCCGCAGTTCATTAAAAGCGAAAACACTGCAAATGCCGTTATAGAATTATTGAATTCCGGGGAATTAGGCGGCACAGCCTGTATAATAACAAAAACCGCAAAAGAGGCGGCTGTGCTGCATAAAAAGCTGGAGGGCAAAACCAATATAACATTGATAAACAGCGGCGGCCAAATGTTTAAATCAGGCAATGTCATTATGCCTGTTATTTACGCCAAAGGGCTGGAGTTTGACAACGTTATTATTCCGGGTTACGGGAAATTATGCGCTGACGGCGAAAACAGGCTGTTGTATCTTATGCTGACGAGGGCACTGCATCGGTTGTTTTTATTAAATTAATTTATATGAAATTTAAAAATCTATTGGCATATATAATTTTATGTGTTATATTTAATATTGTCGAAGGGAAACGTAAGACAGTAAGGTTGCCAAAACCGGAAAGGAAAGATTATGGTTGACGTTATGACAGACAAACAACTTGAATTTATTATTAAGCTTATCGCGGACAAAATCGAAGCCTGCGAAACTATTGAAGAAGCAAAAGACGCGATGGAAGAATTAAAAGAAATAATGAAAAAGGAAAAATAAATCAGCTTCCGGTGCTTTTATAATGCCGAACCCCGACCTTCCATATAGCCACCGAAAACCCCAAAAAGGCAACCCCGGCCGGAAGCGCCAAGAAGCCCGTGAACACAGGCTCCCCCCAGCCGCAGACGGCAGAGGCGGGGTAATAGCTTATCACCAGCATGGGCATAAAAAAGGTAAAGGCGTTTTTTAATAATTTAGGCATGTAATCAATGGGGCATCGGGTGACCTGGTAGCTGGCGTTGGTGAAAATATATATCCAGTCAAGCCCTTTTATCGTGAAAAACGCCAGCCCTGAGGTCATAATAAAGACGCCCGTGTAGGTCAAAACGCCTCCTGCCAGCGCGAGGGCCAGTATAATAAAATTCAAAGGGCTGAACGGGACGTTCATGCGGGATAAAAGCCAAATCACGGCTATAATCCCCGTTATAGGGCGCGGCAGCCTGTGCAAGTGGAAATAGGAGCCCGCGACCTGCGTAAAAAGCGAGTGCGGGCGCAATAACAGCCGGTCAAAATCACCGGACTGTATCATCTTCCACGGGAAATAGTCAAATCCCCGGCAGAAGCTCTCCGCAAGCCCGAAAGAAGCCACAGCCAAAGCGTAAATCAATAATATCCGCTCCATTGTCCACTCTCCGATGCCGCCGAACCGCGAAAACAGCAGAAGCACGGAGATCGGGTCGGTAATAACGATAAACACCGTCTGAACGCACATCATCCACCAGCCCTTGTATTCAAGGCCGGACAGGATGTGCATTTTTATAAATTTGAAATAGATTTTTATTTCTTTCAGCATATGTATTACCCCCCCTGTACAATCACGTTTTTAACCTTCCGCTTCATGATCATCCTGCCAAACACGACAAACGCCGCAATCCATGCAAGCTGGACTGCCATAAAAAACAGCCCCGGCCGTATATCTGTCGAACCGACATACAGCCGCGCAGGGGTGTCCATATAACTTGCGAAAGGCTGGAGACGCAAAAATTTCTGCATAAAATCCGGCCACAGCTGAAGCGGCAGGAAGCTTCCCGAAAGCACCATGCCCGTCACCGTGATAAGGTTTATCGGCCCGTCGCCCCATTCAAGACCTATCCGTATAGATGTCGCGAACATTCCGTAAGCCGTGCTGAACAGGAACGCCCAAAACAGCGATATTATAAACAGGACGAAATGCAGCGGGGAACAGGGCAGGCCCGCGCCGACGCTGCGGAAGCCCAGCAGTGACAGCATTGCGCCGAACGCGAACACAATGCTGCCGCGCATGACAAAAGAATTGACTTTGCCCGCGGCAGTGCGCGAAAACCAGTGCCAATATAAGTCAAGGGGACGGCAAAGCTCTATCCCGATGTCGCCGCTTGTGATTTTTTTTAGCAAATCGCTGTCAACGGCCTGCGCCGGAAGCATTATCATAAGCTCCCCCACCCAGCGGTAGGAAATGCCCTGCGCCAGCGTCATGCCGTTGATGTTGCCGCCCATGCTGTCGCTGTATTTGAAAAACACGGTCAGGACGACGACCTCTATCAGCACCCAAAAAATGCTGACGGTCGCCCCCGAAAGCGCCGCCAGGCGGTATTGCAACCCTTCGGCGGCGCGGATCCTAAAAATTGACAATCCTGTTTTTAACGTTCTATTCATAATTATGCGGTTGTTTGCATAATGCCGATATATTCCCCTACAAAATCAAAAACAGTATTATAATAAAGCTCCGGGTTCGTTACATTTGAATTCGCGTGTTTTGCCCCCGGCACGGTCAGCTTCCGCTTCTCGCAGGCCGCATGGTCATACAGCGCGTTCAGCATCCAATAAGGCACGTATTTGTCGTCGCCGCCGTGGATGAACAGGGTAGGGGTTTTGGATTTCGTTACCTGCACTATAGGCGGATGGTCTTTAAAATCAACCTTCCCGTGTATCTTGGCCAGAAGGCCAAAGACGCTTAGCGCGGGGAATTTTGGTATATGATACTGTTCCGAAATCGAAATGAACTGCTCCCACGCGCCCGTGAAGCCGCAGTCCTCCACAGCGCATTTCACGTTGGCGGGCAGTTCCTCGCCCGTGACGCACATTACCGTCGCCGCGCCCATTGAAACGCCGAAAAGCGCGATTTCCGCACCCGGGTTTGCCGAGGTTATGTAGGTAACCCAATCGATCACGTCCAAACGGTCTCTTATTCCCATCGACACCGCTTTAGCGTCGCTCAGCCCATGCCCCGCGAGATGCGGCAGCAGCACATTGAAGC
>Ga0123353_10017440_pt1 | contig 10557 bp, 8 predicted proteins | sample TergutLab28metaG_3_FD_92763 | JGI IMG/M metagenome (GOLD analysis project Ga0123353, IMG submission 92763) | Labiotermes labralis P3 segment gut microbial communities from Petit-Saut dam, French Guiana - Lab288 P3 | ecosystem: Host-associated > Arthropoda: Insects > Digestive system > Gut ... | reverse complement strand
TCGGCCATGTACGTGAAACACTCTTCATCCACTGCGATTGGTTCATATTTACGTCGCAGGAAGGTCGTAAATCTCGTACGATTCCTATCATTGTCTGCTGGGTGTTCTCATACTCGTCCTGTATACTTCGGATCGTTCTGGTTTCCTGTCGTTTTCGCATCTGAAGAATGTGTAAGAGCGCTGGTCTCTCTCCCGCTAACCGGTTCAGCTCGTCATTGTCTAGCATTACTCGCTGCAACTTGTCTCCGTGTAGGCTAGTTATCTTAGCTTTCAGACTGTTGACCATTATCATCTTCTGTCCGTGTGGGTAGGTGTTCCGCAGAACGTCATAAATGCACTTGTAGAGGAAATTCTCCATCTTAACGAAGTCCAGCCGACGTTCGGGTCCTTCCTGAATACAGAAAAGATGAATCTGTTTTTTTTGTATACCTTCCCCACCACATGGGCCAATCGGGATAGAACCTTCTGTGCTGCCTCCAAACCTCCCACTTCTGGCGCAACCTCTCTTTAAAAGCCTCTTCGCTAAGAATGGAAATGTTCATTTTCCAGAATCCCTTGCCCCGTCGCACGATGGGGACATCTACGGAGAACCGTATTACCACTGATAGGTGGTCGGTGGAAGCTGCTGCCACAGTCTCCACACTTATCTTCTTGTCACTGTCTTTCGTTGTGTATATCCAGTCAATCCTTGATTCTCCCATCGGGGAGTAGTGCATGAAAAGAGTCCTTAAGGGGTCCGCACGCCACATGTAGCGTAGATCAAAACTTCGAACTAGAACGTCGAGCGCCTTGCTATAGTTGAAAAGCCCAGTGCTGTCTGCCTGATTGAGTACACAGTTAAAGTCTCCTCCGAAGACCACATTGGATGAGGAGGCCCTCCGCAAGTAGGGGAACTCATTGTGGTAGAAACGTTCTCTCTCCTGTTGCTTGGCTGTTCCTGACGGGGGCATAAAACGTTGACCAAGCATATGCCTTTATATTCTGCCGATATTCCCCGTCCCGACGGTAGCCTTGTGATGTTGTGATCGTTACCTCGTTCCTCGTTACCATGGCGGTGCCCCGCCCTGTCGTCCCCACATTATAACTGCAAATAATGTCGATTATGGATTGTGCGAACTCCTGAAGGAAAATAATGTCTATCTCCTGTCGTCGGAGGAAGTCCTCTAACATTTCTACTTTTTTTTCTCGAAGCCAGTCCATTGATGTTTAATGTCGCAATCTTGAACACGTCCACCCCACCTATTTGAGGCTGATTGCTTGTGTGGTTACTTACTTGAAGAGGGCGTTAATCGTCCTACTACGTTTACGCACGTGAGACCGTTCCCGATACTCTCTTTTCTCATGTTTTGTTCTTTTGGGACTGCTGGATGGCGTCGCGTTCCTCACCTCCACGAGTGGTTGTGTGCGATCCTCCACCACTCCCCCACTTCTGATTTCCTGCTTCCCTCTCCCTCGTTCCTCTTTCTCCCGCGCCTCTGTTGTGGTACTCATGTCTTCTTGTGGTTGTCGAAGTAGGGGTTGGCACTCCACCGTTGCATTTGTATCTCCTAATATCACCTCTCCGCAATCCATTGATTCTTCTACGCCCGGTCTTCCCTTAATGCACGGTGCCTTCGCATCATTCCGGACGTCGCTTCGTCCTACCGCACCCCGCTCCGGTTCTTCGCTCTGTTCCGACGCTACAACAGTCGAATGCATGTTGTCCTCTTGCATTGCCTCCCCATCTTCTGCTTGTTGCTCACCGCCGTAGCCCGTCTGTACACTCTGGTGGTCCGCCTCCACCTCCTTCGCCCCTCCATCAGACCTCGGACTCCTAGTTCCACTTACCGCAATGCCGGCCCATGATACTGCGGGCTCCTTGGTCGTTACAACCCCCACTCTTCGCCTCTTGGGGCAAATCTGGTTGAAATGTCCCGTTTCACAGCAGCCAAAACAGGTCGTGGGTTGCCCTTCGTATGATACTAACTCTCTATATCCCGCTCTCATTATATGGGAAGGAATATGCTTCGTTAAGGTAATCACTGCGATTCTGACGCCGTTAAAACCCTTATAACGATAGGGTTTAGACTAAATCTCTCCCTGCATCTCCCTTATCCCACCATATTGGGAGAAGGCGATACGTACTGCCTCATCTGGTGTTTCAGGGGGAAGGTTTGTTAACCTCACAAGCCTCGTGCCCATTCCAGCCATTTCGATTTTCACTTGCGATATTTCCCCATTGTCGTGTTTGTATTCGGACTGGCCGGTAGTTGAATGGAGTAATTCCTGCAAGTACTGGAAATCGGTGAATTTGATGTGCACTTGGCGGCGCGTCCCTTCTATCCATACCATGGTCACTACATTTTCCGGCAAGTGCAGTTGTTCGAAAATCCACTCATGGATGTCAAGAGCTGAAATTCGGGGGCTTTTAGGGTCAAAGGAACAGACCACAGTGTTCTGTCGTTCACTCATAATTCCCTTGTTCCTACTCCGCTTCTCTGCACTCACACTAACAGTACGGTAAACCACATTACGCACAGTCACTTCCTTTTACTCGCTGCACGCTGGCTGGCACTGCTTCACTGCACAACCTTCATGCTCAACGACTGCAAGCAGACCAATTCGATCCCGGACCGTCCAGCCCTTAGTCAGTCGCTAAACCGACTGAGCTACCCGACCCGTTAAATTAATATTTAAATGGTATATATTCAACAGTCACAGCCACTAGAAAATTTTCATATATGCATTTCAACAAATACGAGTGACGGTATATACAGGAGGTATCATTTTCGCGCATCGTCCTATTTAACAACAATTTTTCATAGGTTTCCTCCGTTTGTACAAATGAATTTTGAAAGTGTACCTTAAAATAGTAATCGACTATCATTTTCAGACCCTCTTTATTTACTTTCCGTGGGCCTGTGTGTCGTTACGGCTTATTGGTTCTGCACATCTGAAACAGTGTACCTTATCTTAAGTATAAAATAATAATTGAGCAAATTTTAACAGCTTATTTTATGTTTATTAAGCTACAAATATATTCCACCTTCTTCGTCATCATCATCATCATCATCATCATCATTATCACCACCACCACCACCATTGTCATTTTCTCATTCTTCTTCTTCTTCATTCCCCTAAAGTATAATTTTATTGCTGGAATCTGAATAAATGGGAAATTATTCTTGGCGTTTTATATCTGCTTTCAGTGAATGTAGAGACTGTTAGATTCCGAATCAGCAGGCGAAATGACTGACAAGGATCAGTTCGCTGCAGATTCTGTCTAGACCTCATACAGCACCTTCAGATCAAAATGTAGCATAATGAAGGACGCGGACACCATCTCTACACATGTTACTCCGAGAAGGACTGGAAATCAGGGATCATACACCACTTAATGTTTGGCGAAAGTAATGACCTAAGTAGGGAATCGGCAATAGTACTTGCTTCAGATAAATATCGCTCTATCACTGAGGAAACAAAAGACTGGTCACTGGTTGTGTTGCTGAACTAATAAATCGAGCAGTAGACATAAGAATCCCTGACCACCCAAAGACAGATCATGCCAATCGACAGGCATCTTGGTGACAGGTGCTTGGGCGTGTCGCAGTTTCACTGCGTAACAATATTTCGTCTGGCCGGACAATTAATTATGCGTCTCAGAGTAGACGAGATGCAAGCATGCACATGTCACTTTCTTACTCTGAACTGGCTCCAAGTACCACGAAAGGGAGCAATACTGGCTCTAGATTCTTTGTTTGTGGCTTTATTTAATCTACACTTTCTCAACAGCAGTGAATTTGTACTATCGAATTTAAAAATAATGTCTATCTGCCGCAGATGATTAATTTCTTATGTGAAATTCCACTTATATAGACCCCACATGAATATGTATGTATGTACGTATACTGAAATGATACGTCGTCGAAGAATTTCTAACAAATTCCCTATGTCACAGCTTCTAGAATAACTAGACAGAACACAACCTATTTTATTTGTAAACTCAATTAAATGATGATATTATGTCAAAACAACGCACATTTACTCACTCTAAATAGCTACATGTTTCGGATTGTAATTACCATCGGGTTGATATAAGACTTAACTGCAGGCAAAAGGCAGTTTACCCTGCTCATAGTCATTACTTATTATTACATTTGGATTTTAGTAATATTTATGTGATGTGGAACCCCACAACAAAAACAAAGGTTATACTATGTACTATATGTTCGGCATGTAACTGCATTTTGTCTGCAACTAGGTCTTGTATCAACCCGATTATCGACTATTCAATCCAAAACATATATATATATATATATTTAGAGTGAGAAAATATAAAATGTATTTTGACTGAATATCTATTATCTTTTTATTGCTTCTAGAAAACTTAAAATATCTTTTGTTTAATTACTTCAAACACTGCAATTCTTACGGAAACATACCGTAGGCACAAAATTATTTTCGTGTTTTCAGCAACTGTGTTTAGATACGGGCCCCACATCCTTGGCCCTCACAAATATGCGGCCAGTTACGCAGGATTTACTCTCGCGATGCAGGTAACTAATTGTGTTAGGTTTTTCTTCAGACATAAACCAAAATCTGAATGTGCTGACACATATTAGTAAAATTTCCGAATGTTAAATTTCACAAAGTGATGTTTCTTCGGGTCACTGCACAGCATAGGTTATAGTAGTGTCGCAGTTTAAGGGATCTTGCTGACTCCACCTTCCGTATTGTACTATCCCATAAATAGTGTAGAAAGATGTATTTTGGAGTAAGTCCACGCATCTTTCCCAAATGTGTCGCTTTGAATTCTGCCAACTCGTCGGCCATCACATTTACTGTCACTGTCCTACACCACTTACAGGGAGATTACTTATCTACCATGCTTAACACACCGCCTAGAATCAGATTTTTATTTCTGCAAGCCGTTAAATATCTTAATATGACCTAAATTCTTGCAAAGGATAAAATTTTGTAGCACAGATCAGTCTTCTCAAATTATTCTTCATGTAATACAGGAATTAGATTTACCCAATATGGTCAGTGTCAATTTTGTGTAATAAATTTATCGCAAATCCATGAAATACTCTTTGAGACAAAAGTACGGACTGGCAACAAATATCACTCCTGAAGATTTTCCATTATTTGTGCAATTCCATGCTTATTTTAGACAAAGGCATCTTTATATTTAGAAAGACTAATGCTAATTGGCTGAGCTATAATTACCGATGCCACTGTGGCATTACTTTGAACATACCAGGACTTCTTGTAACTTCACATGTTGTTCCAGGCAACAACCTTGCAACCCCAGAGCTGCAGGACGATAAATCTCCTGTGTGGACAGGACACTAGTTCTGTCAACTGCCTGCAGCTTGCAACGGCCAAGATATGAAACTTTCCTTTCAAGGTTCGAAACACATCTGCATATTCGGATCGTATTTCAGAAATACTTGTGTATTTCCATTTTGTTATCCGTCTCCTGATTCACAAAGAGATATCATTATAACGGACATTAATTAAGGAATCCGTTGAAAGCTAATATCAATGTTTAACCATGCACATTTTTTAGCATACCCATTTCGGCCCCTAACAATCAGTATCAACATCAGTGCAAGTGGTATGTATAAAAGTATCAGTTATTAAGTGCTGTATGTAATGTCCAGTATTTATCAAATTCCTGCAGAAATGATCCGAGCAGAAGGTACAATGTTACCTTCTGAGACCCATAATTTCACTAGTTCAATAGTGAATAGGGAATTATTTTCAGAGGCGTTCAAGGAATTTAATGATGTACTTGATCACAAGAAATGTGACAGAACTGAACAGAGTAACTATAAACATATACCGCAGTTATTCACTATACACAAATGCTCAGCTAACATTTACCCCTCATGGCTAATTCCCTACGTAGAAGAAACTATTTTGCTTTATCAACGCTCATTTCAAAGCAACGGGTCAAATATATAACATAACCTTTTCTACGTTCGCCAGGCAATTGAGAAAACTGGATACTAAAACTGGAAAGTAAGGAAGCTAGTAATAGACTGAACATTATTCCATTAGGATGGACCGTTTTTGTAGTAATAATCTCACTGAGTCTAGGATATTCAGGAAGCTAGTGACTTCATTAGTCGATCCCAGTGGACGCGCGGATAAGGAGTGCGTCTGTGCTTGTTCGCGGGTTCGAATCCCGCCGGGGGTAAGTCTGTTGTGGGTTTTGTATGTTGTAAGTTAGAGGTCTCTGCGAAGGGCTGATCACACGCCCGGAGAAGTCCTACCGAGTGTGGTGTGTCTCAGTGTGATCGCGGAACCTGCACAATTAGGAGACCTGGGCCCACTAGGTTTGCCGAGCCATGGGAGAAAAAAAGTTACTTCATTAAACTGTATTTCAACGTAACCGAGAACAAAGAGTGGACGGACAGACATTAAGCTGATAAAGTTTCACGTTCAGAATGGTCTGAATCACGGATACGTTTTACGTACCCTTCTTGAGGCTACGCTTCGTAATTTGCAGGAAGGTACAAAATATTAGGAGGGACTAAAATTAATTGGACATATCGGCTTCTGGACTGCGCTCATGATGTTGATTTACTGGGTGAAAACATCATAACATAAAAAAGAACACAGGAAATTTAGTAGTCGCTCATGCGGAGTTCGTTCTAGAAGTAAATGATGAGTTAACTATGAAGTCGACATTTTACTGGCTCAACAGTATGTACGAAAAAATCAAAACACAAAAAGCTAATAAAGCCTCTGGCAATGTGGGAAGGTTAAAATACTTTGGAGGGACAACAACTGATCAAAAATTTCATCCAAGAAGAAATTAATGGCAGAATAAATTCGGAGGATGCCCGGTACTATTCGGTTTAGAATCTTTCGTCTTCTCGCCTGGTATCTAAAGGATAAATTTTAAAATATACATTACAGCGTGCCTGCTGTTTTGTATGGGTGTAAAATCTGGTTTGTCATATTGAATGAAGGAAATAGAGAGAGGGTTTTCGAGAACAGAGTACTAAGGGAAATAACTGGACGTATGATGGAAGATGTGACTGATGAAGGCAGAAAACAGCATAATTAAGAGCTCTGTTTCTTCATTCTTTCCCCAGTACTGCTGCAGTGATAACACTGCGGTAGATGTGGTAGGCAGGGGATGTGGTTGGGTTTCGGTTGAGTAACCTCAATGAATGAAAGAAACGACTTGAAAGTCCTCGGAGTAGATGGAAAGATAATTTTACCAAGGATCTTAAATCAGCAGCATTCAAAGTGGGGGCCTAGAGTACACATTGTAACTTTTGTGTAAGACAGTTTCAGGTTTTCATGTCATTAACTTAGTACCGAAAGCGTATGGTAGCTTACGCCATTTTACTTACCAGCGGGTCTGAATTGGTGAAACTTTTGTTGCCCAAATCTTTGCCGCTATCGCCTTAGGCACGCGGACACAAGATACGTTTAGCGAGATTGTACTGTGCGATTTGCTTAGGTTGTAGACTTGCTGCCTGTAGCGCAGTTTCTAATGCACTACCGCCCTCTCTAGAAGAACTATTATACTGCCCATCTCATTCAAGAAAACCTTGACAGAAAGTAGACGGAGGCTTGATGAATGGTACGTACTTTTGCCTTATTTAATTCGGGTGATCATATCATCGCGGAAGATTTGGGAAAGGCATACAGCACGCATGGAGGAGAAGAGTAAAGTACACAAAGTTTTGGTGTGGAAACGTAAATAAGAGGAAACACTTCAACCCTAAGTATTGTAAAATTTATCTAAAATTAATAGGAAGGGGTGATGCCATCTGCACTCATCTGGGTCTGGATAGGAACAAGGGATCTGGCGAAGATGAAAAGAGCCTTCGTGTTCCACAAAAATTCCGGGATTTCCTTACTAGCTGAGAAATTACGTGCTTGTCAAGGAGTCTGATCCATGGAGTGAGATCGTAAAAACATTTCATTCCTATCAACTTTACTGGCCATCTTGTCGACATGAATGAACACAACTATAAATGAATATGCGGCACAAACTATGTATACAACATAAAGAGACTTATGTTCCGCTTTTATAAAGCCTACCTTGGAAACACTTAGACCATTTGACAACTATAAACAGCATGTCTTATCGTAATGTTTCAGCATTCAGTTGTCCGGCAAATGTCCTCTACTTAAGACTGCATTTCCACGACATTCCTGTATCACAAATCATACATAGCTCGTACTTACCCGTCCAGTATAATGACGAATACTCTGGTATGTATATTAGCCCCAGCCTTACGCTACCTTGCACAGACTGCAATCAGTGGCGGCTCTCGTCGTACTCAACAATTTTACAGTGAAAAATAAGCAGACTGTTGTAGAAATGTATATCGGGTCCAGATCTTCAGTCATTTAAGAAGGCTTTCTCAACGACACCGGTCAAGTAACAGGAGGGTTTGTGAAAGATAAATTCGAATGGATGCGGGAGGCAGCGGCTCCGGCCTATTTCGGAATTGGCCTGGAATCACTGAGGACAGCCGTAACAATAAACATGGGGAAATCCCATGACTTTGCAAGAAATTAAACCTGAAACCCACCAAATACGTAGCAGAATTATTAATCACATAACAACATCGTTCGAAGAGAACAGGAACACAAGTAATTTTTTTTTTATTTTAAACGAGTAACTTTACAACCTTCTTCATTATAAGATCCCGCAGATTCGACACCAATAATATAAGTTACAGAAGGCCGTAATGGACAGGGACAGGATGCCACTTCACATTGTGACAGCCTAGTTCCTTCAGATATAGAAATTCCTCGGTTAAGAAGATTAATTCTTTAAGTGAAAATTGCTTGAAAAGCAAAACCTCGTAAAATCAAATTAAGGACGATTCGATGGGTGGGGAACATGGTAAGCACGGGACAGCAAGATATTCTTATAGAACATTAGTTAAAAATGATTTTTATTTGGCATAACTAAGCGTAGATGCTAAGAATATATTAAAAATTGTCTTAAAGAAACAGGATATGATTACGCATACTGCAATCATCTGGCAGATGGGAGGGATCAGTGGTGGACTGTTGTGGAAACTACAACAAATTTTGGTACCGTAACGTTGGGAATTTTTTGACCAGCTTAGATAGTGTAAGCTTCTCAAGATACATTCTGCTCCGAGAGTTGCTTGGTTAGTTAGTAATGACAATGCACAGCAACAATACTCCATAAGGGTAAAGGAGACCTGCATAAGTTCCACAGTACACAAAGTTTTGACGAGCTGCCACTGGATAGACATCGCTGATTATAAAACCTTTATGTTCAAGATTTAACTTTCTTGTTTTCTTTGTTATTTCTACTGCTTTTCGTCCTCAGATTATATCAAAGCTACATATTTCGTTTAGAATTATGATGTAGTTTGAAGCATTCTGCTGCTGCTGCTGCTACCACGACTACTCTGTCCCTCTGGTCTGATCTTGGTGGGTGGGAATGAGACAGCTTCACGTTTCTAATAGACCCTATCTGCCGCGCGTCTAGCTACTGGGCGTTTTGAAAACACTAACTTCGAACAACAAAAACGGAAAATTAGTGTTTCAGTATTCTGCATTTCTAAATGATAAAAAGGAATAAACTGCATATAGCAATGGGGAAACGTAATTGTGGATGTGATGAAAACAAATCCATCAGGGTATTACTAAGTAAGTAAGTAACTAACTGACTAACTAACTAGCTAGCTAGCTGGCCAGCTAGCTAATCAACCAGCCAAATTCACGGAACAGAGTTAATCAGCTAACTAGGCCTATACAGAAGTATAGTTAATTACTGAGTTCGTGTCAGCCCACAACTTACTTCTATTCTTAGCCACACGACTGCAGTCCATGCACTCATCATGTTTCTTAAACTTTCATTTTACTATTATCCTTCCATCTAGTCCTAGGTGTTCTAGTTTGTCTCCTTTTCCTTTCTATGAACCTTAAGTAAAGAACATTCATTATTCAGGCAGCAGGTGTCCCGAAACGTCGGTACACGCCAACCATACTGCAAGACTTTACTTTAAAAAAAACAGTCCTCAAAATTAGGCCTACCGCCACAAAATGTTAGGCTATGTTTAAAAGCACTCAGTGGATAAAATATTCGGCAGCTGTAAGACACGTTTACAGAATGCATGTTTATTTCTGTAAATATATAAGACTGCAAACGGTGTGCAATGAATTTAACAAGGCGTTCTTTATTTCCGACGTATCATACACCACGCAACACACGTAAATTAAATTTCATAGAAGACAATGGAATAGTACTGCATTCCCTGCACCGATTTTCACTGAACCCAGAGTTGCTCAGTATATTTCTGTCCAAATCGGACAAAATACATGCGGGTATGTAAAGCAAGGCTTTCACCGCACAGAGTAGCACGATTGCTCAACGGCATTAAGCAGAAATCTCCTGCAAAGAAGTTCACTCAAATCGGCCAATAAATATGTAAGTTACGGGAAGAAAAGATTTAGATCCTTAAATAATATCTGGACCGCCTCTGTGGTCTAGTGGTCAGAGTTTCTGGCTACAGATACAGAGGTCCCGGGTTCGATCCCCGGCGCTACCAGATTTTCTGA
>Ga0123353_10017439_pt1 | contig 10558 bp, 5 predicted proteins | sample TergutLab28metaG_3_FD_92763 | JGI IMG/M metagenome (GOLD analysis project Ga0123353, IMG submission 92763) | Labiotermes labralis P3 segment gut microbial communities from Petit-Saut dam, French Guiana - Lab288 P3 | ecosystem: Host-associated > Arthropoda: Insects > Digestive system > Gut ... | reverse complement strand
GAAGCCGACGGGCGCCTCGCCGGGCCTCGAGCACAGCACCACCTGGGCGCGCGCACCGGCGAGTTCGCCCTGCTGCCGGAAGGACTCCGCCAAAGGAGCCACGTCGACGCTCCGGCCGTAGCGCAGGAACGACCGGGCCAGCAGCCTGGCCACGTCCTGCCAGGACTCGGTGAGCGTCCGGTGCTCCAGCACGTACCCGGCCTTCTCGAACTTCCGTATCTCGCTGCGGATACGGCGGGCCCGGTGCGCCGACAGGGACTCCAGCCAGGCGGGGAAGCCGCCGGGCGGGATCTCGATCCAGGCGTCGCTCTTCAGGGCGACCGGCGAGGTCCGCACCCCGGCCGCGCGCAGGGTCGTCACGTCCTCGGTGGTCAGGTACATCGCCACGCGGGCGGTCTCCGCCTCCTCGTGCACGGGGGAGCGCAGCGCGCGGACCGCGTCGAGTACCTGGGCGGCTGCCTCGGTACGGTCGGTCCCTTCGCCGGTCAGCAGGTGGGCCAGATAGCCGCGGCGCTGGCCGACGAGCAGGCCGCCGGGCGCGAGCGCCGGCAGACCGCGCGCGGTGAGCACATCGTGCCACCGCAGGTCAGGGGTGGATTCGTCGGTCACGGCCGCCACGGGGACCGCGGCACGGCCGCCGGACGGGGTCTGCACGTGCAGCCCGCCGTAGACGGCCCCCGGGTCGAGGGCGCAGATCCGCAGCCACAGCGCCGACGAGTAGAACCTGCCGCCGGCGAGCCGGTCCCACTCGGCGTCGCCGAGGCCGCCGATGGCGTCCGCGAAAGTGTCCGGCACAGCGGTCATGACGCCTCCTCGTGTTTCCCGCCCGATGGAACGCTTTCCGGCACAATCAGCAGTTGCCGCGCTCCACGGCCGCGAAGCAATTTCCTTCAGAGCCTTGAAGTTTTCGGATCCTAACGCAGATATCACGTACGCGCAGGGCGCGTTGGCCGAGACTTGAGCCGCGATTGAGTCGGGCGCGCCGCCGAAGTGGAAGAGTGGCCCCGGCGGGCCTGAAAGCCCGGTCACTTTCGAGGCAGGAGTGGAGAATTCATGTCGGCGGAGCGGGTAACAGCCCGGTACAACGAGGAGTTCCGCACACCGGGCAGTGACCTGCCCAGGGTCGCCCAGTACGCCAAGGAATACCCGACGCTCGCACCCTGGCACGGCGAGTATCTGGCCAGGCCCCTCTTCGTCGCCGAACGCGAGATCCGCGAGTTCGCCGACGACCTCCAGCGACTCGTCGACATGATCTTCTCTTTGCCCGACCGGATGTTCGGCGGCGATCTCGACGCATTCCGTTCGGTGCTCGGTATCGACGACGGCCGCTGGGAAGCGATACGGCGTTTCGGCGATCCGCTGCCACCCTACTACGGGCGCGCCGACATGTATCACGACGGCACCTCGTTCAAACTCCTCGAAACCAATCTGGGGAGCGAGTCCGGCGGTTGGGCCCTCGCGAGTGAAATGTCGAAAGCCGCGATGGAGGTCGGTGACTTCGCTGAATTCGCGCGCCGCAACCGGCTCGCCTATGTGCATCCCATTCACGCCGTCGTTCAATCCCTGCGCCGCTTCGGCGCCCGGGTGGCGCCCGACCGTGAGCCCGTGGTGGCCGTGCTCGAATGGCGCGACGGCCTGAAGGACTACGGCGAGCTCTGGCTCAACTTCCAGTCCGCACTGCGCTCGGCGGGTCTCGACATCCTGCTGGCCGAGGTCTGCGACGTGCACGAAAGCGACGGCGCGCTCTACCTCGGCAACACGCAGATCGACGTGGTCTACCGCGCCTTCGTGCCGGACCAGATCGCCGAGGAGCCCGATGGGTGGGAGCTGGCCGCGCCACTGCTGCGCGCACACCAGTCGGGCAGGACCCTAACCTGGACCCCTCTTTCCAGCAATGTGTTCGCCAACAAGGCGTGTATGGCGCTGCTTTCCGATCCGAAGCGGCGGCGCGACTTCAGCGAGGACGAGTGCCGGCTCATCGACCGGGTGCTGCCCTGGACCCGCCTGCTCGACGCCGAGGTGCTGAAGACGGACACCGATCTCGTCGACACGTGCCTCGAGCGGCGCGAGCAGCTGATCCTCAAGGTCAACGGGAAGGGCGGCGGCGTCGGCGTCGTAGTGGGCTGGGAGACGGACGACGCCGCGTGGCGGCGGGCACTCGAGGAACTCGCCGCCGAAGGGTGCGTCGTACAGCAGAGGGTGGTCCCGCGGACCGAGCTCGTGGTGGACCCGGTGACCGGGGAGACCGGCGAATGGCAGGCCGCCTACGGCATGTTCTACACCCCACAGGGGTGCGCGGGAGCCTACGCCAAGGTGGTGCCGGCCGGTTCGGGCGGCATCATCTCCGTCGCGGCGCACGCCGAGGCGCGCAGCGCGGCCGTCTTCCACCAGAGCGAGTCGCCCGCCTGGGGTGAAGTACCCGCTGTGGGCGAGCCGTCCGCCGCTTCGGCGAAGTAGAGAGAACGGACGACATGTCGCAGCATTCCCCCGCGCCTTCGGCCCGGCGGCGGATCCAGGCGGCCTGGGGCCTGCCGGACCTCAACGGAAAAGGCCGCTTCGTCACGGCGAATCTGATCGACAGCCTGGGCAACGGCCTTGTATCGGCGTTCACCCTCGTCTTCTTCGTGAAGACGACGTCGCTGCCACTGGCCGCCATCGGTGCGGCGCTGACCGCGGGACAACTGCTCGTGCTGCCTGTTCCGCTCTTCCTCGGGCGGCTGTTGGACAGCCTCGGCCCGCGCACCGTGGTCGCTGTGGGCAACTGGATCTCGGTCGCCGGGTTCATCGGCTTCCTGTTCTCGCACGCGCTCTGGCAGATCGTGCTGTGGCAGGTCCTGGTGCAACTGGGTTCCAACGCCTTCTGGATGGGCAGCAGCCCGCTCACCCTGACGGTCGCCCGGGGTGTCGAGCGTGCCCGCTGGTTCGGCTTCGTCCGAGCCCTGCGCAATGTCGGCGTCGGCTTCGGCGGTGCCGTGTCCGCGGTGGTCCTGAGCATCGGGACCGTCACGGGACTGCGGGCCATCATGGTGGTGAACGTGGTCACCTTCGCCGTCGCGGGCTGGCTCGTGCTCACCCTGCCGGGCACGGACGAGAGCGCGGCGAAGAGCGGTGCGGCCGGCGCCGGGCCCACGGACCCACGCCCCGCGAAGCCGGCCCGGACCACCGCGAAATCCCCGGGCGGCTACCGCACCGTGCTGACGGACATCCGCTATATGCGGCTGGTCACGGCGAACATCTCCTTCGTCTTCTCCTCCACGGTGATCGCGGTGCTCCTCGCCGTCTACGTGGCCGAGAACCTCGATGCCGGCCCGTGGCTGGTCGGCGTGCTCGTCGTGCTGAACACGGCCATGGTCGCACTGCTCCAGACACTCGCCAGCCGGTGGACCGAGGCCCGCAGACCGGCGACGGTGCTGGTGTGGGCCCTGCTGTTCAACGCGGCGGCGTTCGTCACCTTCGGCGCGCTGCTCGCGCTGCCCGGCTGGGCGGTGATCGCCGGGCTGCTGATCGCGATGGTGCTCTACACCGTCGGCGAGATCCTCGGCTCGCCGCCGACCAGCGAACTGAGCGTGGTGCTGGCGCCCGACCACCTGCGGGGCCGCTACCTGGGCGTCTACCAGATGTCCTGGTCCCTCGGCAGCGCCCTCGCCCCGGCGCTGCTCACCGCACTGCTCGAGGGCGGCGCGGCGCTGCCCTGGGTGTTCCTCACCGCGATCAGCGTGCTGGCCGTGCCGCTCGTGCTCGGCCTCGACCGCCGGCCCGCGGCCGCGGGCGCGGCCACCCCCGCGGGGGACGGCGCCCCCGTGGAGCGGCTCGACAGCGACCCCGCCAACTGAGCGGCCCCGCCGGCTGAGCGACAGGACCGGCTGAGCGGCAGGCGTCGACCACCAGGCCGGCGCCTGCCGCCGTCCACCGTTGCCGCTCAGCCCCGCGTGTCCTCCCGCAGGGCCCCCGCGAGGCCCGCGAGGGTCGGGTTCTGGAAGACCAGAACCGGCGGGACCCGCCGCCCGAGCCGCTCGCTGAGCCGGCCCGCGACCGCTGTGAGAGTCAGCGAGGTGCCGCCGACGTCGAAGAAATCGTCCTGCGGCCCGAAGTCGTCCGCCACGCCCAGGCACTCCCGCCAGACGTCCGCCACGAGGAGCTGCTGCCCGGTGAGCGCCCGGCGTACCGCGGTGGCCGGGCCGGCCACCGGGCGCGGTTCGGGCAGCGCGGCCCGGTCGACCTTGCCGTTCGGGGTCAGAGGGATCTGGTCGATCACGGTGTAGCTCTGCGGCAGCATGTACGGCGCCAGCCGTTCCGCTAGGTGGGCCCGGAGCTCCGCCGGGCCGGGGACAAGCCGGCCGGGGTCTGCGGGCAGGAAGTAGGCCGCCAACTGGTCCCCGCCGGCGCGGGCGCGCCGCACGACCACCACACAGTCCGCCACGGCAGGGTGGCCCTGGAGCGCGGACTCGACCTCGCCGAGCTCGATGCGAAAGCCGCGCACCTTGACCTGGTGGTCGTTGCGGCCGAGGAAGACCAGGTTCCCGTCGGACAGCAGCCGGACGACGTCACCCGTGGCATACATACGGGCGCCGGGTTCCGCGGCGTACGGATCGGGCAGATACGCCGCGGCCGTACGGGCCGGTCTGCCGAGATAGCCGCGACCGACCGCACCGCCACCGACATACAGCTCGCCGCGGCAACCAGGGGCGACCGGGCGCAGCCGCGGGTCGAGCACATACAGGCGCGCGTTGCCGGTCGCCCGGCCGAACGGGACGCTCGGCAGATGACTGTGCCGGTCGAGCAGCTCCTCGGTGATGGGGCAGAACGCCGAGGTGACGGTCGCTTCGGTGGGACCGTACTCGTTGAACACCCGGCAGCCGGGCGCGGTGACGGACAGGACGCGGCGGGCCACGTCATGGGGCACGGCCTCGGCGCCGGTGAACACAAGGCGCACAGAGGCGAGTCGCGCCGCAGCGTCCGCGCCGGACTCCAGCAGGATCCGCATCTGCGAGGGCGTCGCGTTGAGCGTGGTGATGCGGCGCCCGGCGACCTCCCGCAGGAACTCCTCGGGGTCATAGGCGGCGGTGGGGCTCGCCAGGTGCAGTTCGGCGCCGGACACCAGGCACTGGAAGATCTCCCAGACCGAGTTGTCGAACGCCACCGAGTGATTGAGGAGAGCCCGGTCCCGCCCGTCCAGCCCGCACAGCCGCTGGTTCCACGCCAGGAACCCGGTGATGTTGGCATGGGTGATCGCGACGCCCTTGGGGTCGCCGGTCGAGCCGGACGTGTAGATGACGTAGGCGAGATGGTGCGGCTGCGCCTCCTCGGCCGGCGCCGGACCTGCCCCGGGCTCCTGGTCCACCGCCACGAGCCGCACCCCGTCACCGAAAAGAGCGGAGGCGGGGTGCCCCGGGTCCGCGACGACCAGACACACGCCCGAGTCGGCCAGCAGATGACGCAGCCTGTCCGGCGGGTAGCCCGGGTCGAGCGGCACGTAGGCGCCGCCCGCCTTGAGCACCCCGAGCAGGGCGACCACCAGGGACACCGAGCGCTCCAGACAGACACCGACCAGGGTCTCGGGGCGCACGCCCCGGGCATACAGCTCCCGGGCCAGGGCCGAGGCCCGCGCGTCGGTCTCGGCGAAGGTCAGCGATCGGTCCTCACCCACGACACAGACGGCATCAGGGGTGGCCCGCACCTGGCGCTCCCACAGACGGACCAGGGTGGTCGGCCCGGGCAGCGGCCCGGCCCCCTCGCCGGTGGACAGGGCGCGCAGCTCGTCGGGCGAGACGATCTCGACCTCGCGGAGCCGGTCCGTGACCCGGGAGACCATCTGCTCGACCACCCGCAGGTAGTGCCGGCCGAACCCCCGCACGAAGTCCGCGTCGAACAGTTCGGTGGCGTACTCGACGGAAATGCTGAGGCCACCCGCCCCGGCGGCGTGGTCCGTCACATCGAGGGCCAGATCGAAACGGGCCGTGCCGAGCCGCCCCTCCAGCTCCCTGCGGTCGTACAGCTCGGTGAGCCGGCCCGCCGGCCGCTCCTCGTGCAGGGCGAACAGCACCTGGAAGAGCGGATTGCGACTGAGATCGCGTTCCGGACTCAGCTCCGCCACCAGCTTCTCGAAGGGCAGCTCCTGGTGCGCGTACGCCTGCCGCGCGACCTCACGGACCCGGCCCAGCAGCTCGCGCCAGGTCGGGTCGCCCGACAGGTCGGTACGCAAGACGACGGTGTTCACGAAGTAGCCGACCACGTCGTCCAGTTCGGGGCGCGGCCGACCCCCCGTCAGCGTGCCGACGGCGACGTCGCTCTCATCGGCGTACCGGCCCAGCAGCACTTGCAGCGGAGCCAGCAGGCCCATGAACAAGGTGATGCCCTCGGCTCTGCACAGCGCGCGCAGCCGGTGCGCCAGGCCGGGTGCGACGCGCAGCATCTCGCGGCGGCCGCGGTGGCCGGTGACGGCCGGCCGGGGGCGGCTGGTCGGCAGCTCAAGGGCGGGCACACCGGACAACCGGGCGCGCCAGTGGTCCAGCAGCCGCTTCAACTCGGCGTCCGTGAGCCGCTCGCGCTGCCAGGCCGCGTAGTCGGCGTACGTCACGGACAGCGGCGCGAGGGCGGGACGGCGGCCGGCGGCGAGCGCCGTGTAGAGCTCTCCCAGTTCGCGCACGACGAGGTCGATCGACGCGCCGTCGCACGCGATGTGGTGGAACGTCAGCAGCGTGACGTCCCGGCCCGGGGTGCTCAGCACGTCCGCACGCAGCAGCGGCGGCCGGTCCAGGGCGAAGGGGGCGCGCATCCGCTCGGTCATCAGCGCGTCCAGCTCCTCCTCGGCGACCTCGGTGCGAACCAGAGGGACGGGACCCGGCTCGCGCGGCTCCGGGCGGGCCCGGCCCGCGACCGCGACGACGGCCGTGCACAGCGCCGGGTGCCGGCGCACCAGCGCGGACAGGCACTTTGTGAGCAGCGCCAGGTCGACACGCCCGCCGGGCAGGCCGAGGGCGACGGGCAGGTGGTAGGCGGGCACCGACTCGTTCAGCTGCTCGAAGAACCAGATCCGTTCCTGGCCGAAGGAGAGTTCGGCTCTCGCGGCCACGGGGATCGGCTCGTCGTCCCAGGGCGCCACACCGTCCAGGGCGGCGGCCAGCGCGCTCGGCGTCGGATGCGCGAAGACCGACTGGGCGTCGACGGGCACGCCGAGCTCCGCGCGCAGCCGGGCCACGGCCCGTACCGCGGTGAGCGACTGGCCGCCGAGCCCGAAGAAGTCGTCGTACGGGGACACGTCGTCCAGCCCGAGCACCTCGGCCCACACGCGGCGGACCGCCTCGGTGAGCGGCGCCAGCGGGGCGTCGTACGCCACCGGCCCGCTCGACCGGACAGGACCGTACGCAACCCGCCCCACGGCGTCGCGGTCGGCCTTGCCCGCGGGCGTGCGGGGCAGCGCGTCGAGCACCGCATAGCCCTGGGCCACCATGGCGGCGGGCAGCCGCAGCGCGAGGTGGTCACGGACCTGACGGGGCAGACCGGCGCAGTCGCCCCGCGCGCCGGGCACGGGGACGAGATACGCCACCAGCCGGTCCCCGCCCGCCGCCTCGCGATCGACGACCACCACCGCGTCCGCGACGAGGGGGTGGCTGCGCACACAGGCCTCGATCTCGCCGAGCTCGACACGCACGCCGCGCACCTTGACCTGGTGGTCGGTGCGCCCCAGCAGCTCGAGCGTGCCGTCGGCCGACCACCGGGCGAGGTCGCCCGTGCGGTACAGACGCCCGGAAACGTCCCCGAACGGGTCGGGCACGAACCGGTCCGCGGTCAGCGCGGGCCTGCCGAGGTAGCCGCGGGCCACGCCCGCGCCGCCGATCCACAGCTCGCCGACGATCCCCGGGCCCGCCTCGCGCCCGCCCGCGTCGACGACGTGCAGCCGGGTATTGGACAGGGCCGTGCCCACGGTGACCCGGTCGGCCACGGCGTCGATGCGGGCGGCCGCGGCCCACACGGTCGCCTCGGTCGGTCCGTACAGGTTCCACAGGGTGCCGCCGGTGGCGAGCAGGTCGCGGGCCAGCCGCGGGTCGAGCGGCTCACCGCCGCACAGCAGCACCCGGCCGTGCCCGTCCTGCCAGCCGGACGCCAGCAGGAGCCGCCAGGTGGTGGGGGTCGCCTGGACGACACTCACCTCCGCCTCGGTGAGGGTGGCGGCCAGCAACTCGGGGTCGGTGTTGGCGGCAGGCGGTGCCATCACCACCGCCGCCCCCAGGGTCAGCGGCAGGAACAGCTCGAGGACCGAGATGTCGAACGACAGGGGAGTCAGCGCGAGAACCCGGTCGTCCGCCACGAGACCGGGGCGTTCGGCCGCGGCCCGCAGGAACGAGGCGAGCGCCGCGTGGTCGACGGCCACGCCCTTGGGCAGACCGGTCGAACCGGAGGTGTAGATGACGTACGCGAGGTGGTGCGGTCGCACCGCACGGGCCACCGGCGCGGACGGCCGCGCGGCGACGTCCTCGACCAGCAGGACATCGGTCGCACCGCACGCCAGGGCCTGCGCCCGGCGGGGCGCGTCGCACACCCAGAGGCCGGCCCCCGAGTCGGCGCTCATGTGCCGCAGCCGGTCCGCCGGATAGCCCGGGTCGAAAGGCAGATACGCGGCGCCCGACTTCACAATGCCGAGCAGCGCCACCACCATCTCGACCGACCGGCCGAGACAGACACCGATCACACACTCCGGCCCTGCCCCGCGTGCCTGCAACTCGGCGGCGAGCGCCGTGGCCCGGCGGTCCACCTCCGCGTAGGTGGCACGCTGCGCTCCCGCGACGACGGCGACCGCGTCGGGTGTCGCGGCCGCCTGCCGCTCCCACAGTGCGACCAGGGTAGTCGGCGCCATGAATGATCCTCTCTCAGTCCCGCGCGGGGAAGGCGCGCGTGATGATCTCTGCCAGCCGCGGTTCGGCGCCGCGCACGTACAGATGCGGAGCACCGGGGAACAGATACACGTCAAAACTCGCCGAGGTGTGCTCGCGCCAGCCGGCCAGTTCCGCCTCGGTGACGCTCTCGTCGCCCGAGCCGGCCAGGACGGTCAGCGGACAGGGCAGGGGAGCCTCCACGCGGTACACATACGTCTCGCACAGCGTCAGATCCGCACGCAGGACCGGCAGCAACAGCTCCTTCAACTCCGCGTCCAGCCCGGCGAATTCGGCCGTGGCCAGCAGCTCGTCGTCCGGCAGCCCGTGCCGCGGGTCACGGTCGGGCAGGCCGGGGGGCCGCATGCCGGAGAGGAACAGGCGGTCGGGCAAGCGCCCGCCGAGGGCCCGCAGCCGCCTGGCCGTCTCGAAGGCGATCAAGGAGCCCATACTGTGCCCGAAGAAGGCGTACGGCAGGTCCGTGTGCTCCGCGACGAGCGGCGCGAGCACGGCCACGGCGTCATCGAGCGACGTCAGGGCCGGCTCGGCGAACCGGCTCTCCCTTCCGGGCAGCTGGAGCGTGCAGACCTCCACGCTGTCCGGCAGGTGCGCCGCCAGCCGGTAGACGGAGGCACCTGCCCCGGCATGCGGGAAGACGAACAGGCGCTGCCGCGCGGTGCCCTGACGGCTGCCCAGCCCGCGCAGCCAGGCCCTCGCGAGGACGGTGCCCGTCACCGCGGCACTCGCGCGGAACGCGGAGTCAGGTCGGTCCACACCTGCTCGATGTGATCGAGGCACTCCTGGCGGGTGCCCCGCGCGCCGGTGGCCATCCAGCCGGCGGGCAGGGCACGGTCGGCGAACCAGACGGAGTACTGCTCCTCGTCGTTCACCACGACGACATACCGGTCCGCTGCGGTGTGCGGGGCGGGTGCGGTGCTCATGCCTCAGGCCTCCGTCCCGGTGAAGAAGCCGTCCTCGCGGCGGCCCCCGCCCGCGGCGACGACCCGGTCGTGCACCCACTTGCCGACGGCGAGGTCGAGCACGCCGAGTCCGAACGGCGAGAAGACCGCCGGACGTCCCCGATCCCGGTGCAGCCGCCCGCGCAGCAGGTCGGCGAGGGTCCCGTCGATGAAGTCGCGGTTGCCGGTGCGCTGTTCCGTCAGATGCAGCGAGGTGCGCTCGCGCACGGCGTGGTCGACGTCGTCGGTGACGTTCTGGGCGGCGAGGATCATCTCGGGGGACAGGTCGCGCAGCGACAGGTGAAGGACCACCGGGTTGTGGGCCAGCAGCCGGGGATCGTGCAGGTGCGGCTCGCCTGCCACGGTGGTCAGCACCACCAGGTCGCAGTCCTCGAACGCCTCCTCGACGGCGTCGGCGACCACGATCTCGGCCCCCGTGTCCTCGGCCATGACGGCGCCGAGGCGGCCGGCCGCCGCCGGGGCGAGATCGAAGAGCCGGAAGCCGCCGATCTCCCAGCCGAGATCACGCAGGAAGCGCCAAACGTGCCGGGCGATCAGCCCCGTACCCACGATGCCGACCCGGCCGGCACGGCGCGCGCCGAGGAGCGTCTGCGCGCCGAGTACCGCCGACGCCGCGGTCCGTGACGCCGAGACGATCGAGGACTCCATGCAGGCGAACGGGTAGCCGGTGACACAGTCGTTGAGGATCAGCGTGGCCGAGGCGCGGGG
>Ga0123353_10017437_pt1 | contig 10558 bp, 6 predicted proteins | sample TergutLab28metaG_3_FD_92763 | JGI IMG/M metagenome (GOLD analysis project Ga0123353, IMG submission 92763) | Labiotermes labralis P3 segment gut microbial communities from Petit-Saut dam, French Guiana - Lab288 P3 | ecosystem: Host-associated > Arthropoda: Insects > Digestive system > Gut ... | reverse complement strand
GTGTTCAGCGGAATTTGCATGATAGGTACATATTTCCTTGGCACGGTTCTTGCGGGTGCAATTACGTCAAAAAGTTTCGATGTTAATGCCGGCGGTTTGATACTTTGCTTACTTTCCAAGATGTCAATGATGGTTGTGTTTTGTTCGTTGTACCTTGCGATTGCCGTGTTTTTTAAAGAAAAACTTTGGGCAACGATTCTTGCGACTTTCTTGCTTGGTATGATGTTCTATCCCGTCGCCATGTTCGCAAATCTTAATGCAAATATCTTGACCCTGTTTATGTCATTGCTTGGGTCAGCTTTATTGGGCGTAGTATTCTTCTTTGTGACTAAATTATTCTTACAGAAACGAGATTTGGCATGAGGCAAAAAGAGTGAAGAAAAACTACAATTCATCGGGGGAGGCCACTGTATAGCCTTTTTCGATGATTTGCGGGATTAGCAGTTTCAACATCTCGGGTGTACCAGAGTTGGTGATGTGAAACAAGATTATTGCGCCGGGGTGGATGCGGGAGGCGATTTTATTGGCGCTTGCGGAGGCATTGATGGGATTTTTGCCCCAATCCACGATTGCGATGGACCACAGCATGGTTTTCAGGTTATTGTCGTTTGCGATTTTGAGTGTCTTTTCGTCAAAGCGGCCTTTGGGCGGACGGAAGTATACGGGAGGAGTTGCGTTAGGGTATTGGGCGGTGAAATCGTTTTGAAAGTCCATGATGTCGGCGGTTATGCCGTCGGCGGACAATTTGGGCAGGTCTTTGTGTCGGTCGGTGTGGTTGCCGATTTGGTGGCCTTCCGCAATCATACGATCTACAAGTTCTTTTTGTTTAAGGTAGTTACCGCATAAAAAGAAGATTGCTTCAATATTATTCTCTTTTAAAATATCCAGAACTTCAGCCGTATAGCCCGCTTCATAGCCCAGGTCAAAGGTGAAAAAGACTTTTTTATCCTCCGTCGCAGAATGATACAAGCCATTATATTGAGAAAGAAGAGTTTGGACTCCATCGGGGGCGGCGGGAACCTGTTCGTTGGTGGTGGGGGAAAGTCCCCAGCTAATGGCGGGCGACGCAGCGGCGAGTGTAAGTGCTGTTATCGCACAAAGGAAATTTTTTAACATTAACATGAAGTTAATATGCGCAGGTCATTTTGACATTATTCGCGCAAAATGTTTTGAGGTTGGTTTTTTTTATGTAATAATTTTACGTATACTAGAGGGACATACTAAGGGAGAACAATGGAAAAACGAAAGATTACCAAAAGACATATCTTAAACAGCATTGCTGTGACGTTTTTGCTTGTGGCACTTGGCGGACTGTTAGCAGGTTGTACTTTTACTTTTTTTCCGAAGCAAAGCGGCGGTACTTTCGATAATAATAGCGGCAGCGAGTCTTTTGAATACTATGACAGATGGAATTGGAATAACAATAATCCGTACACGCCCGGAGGAGGTCACCTCGGCGGTGATTCAGGGGTTTCTTGGGCGTCGGATTTTATAAGTCCAATAAGGATAAAAAATCATGGTGATGTAAACAGTTGCGGAGTTGATATTAACGGTTTGAATCCATTCAGTACCAGTAACATTATCCCTGCTGAACGTGTTACTTCAGTTTATGGTTGGCGAAAAATCTTTACCGAAGAAGACGGCGCAACAATGGACCCCTACAAAGCACTCAGCGATGGGTCCGGTGAAAACCATTATGGTTTTAACCTTGATAGTGATGAAGGCGAGGGACTTGCACAAGTAAAAATGATACCGGCGACAAGTCCTATTAACGGACAGCCAACACAAAATGCAAAACTGGTACCTTTTCACAGGAATTATGCGGACCGCAAGCAAGGTGTCATTAAATACGGTCCGGATTGGGAAGTGGCATCAAACTGGGATCCTATTACGGCGGGAACACAGATGCCAAAAAAGACTGTTGGTGCGATGACCCCGATATATGCCGTTGCTGATGGAACGGTTGTGGAAGTTGGCAACATCGAGTCCGATAATCAGTATGAACAAACATACGTCGTTGTGAAACACGAAAGCTCGTTGCCCGGTTATGCCGCAACATATACCCGGTACAGCGGAATATACGGGTCAGTAAAAATTACCGACCCGCAACTTATAGCTGATTATTTCACTCAACCGCATAATCCCATTTTGCCGCTTTATGGACCAGGCGGTTTTTATTATAACGATGTATGGTGGTCTTTTTGGTCGGGAAACCCGCTTATTATGGATATGGGTTTTCCGTTTGATCTGAGGAGAGACACGGCGGCACAAAACCCAGCTCTTTGGATTCCATCTAGTTTATTTAATCCGACTTTTTTTGGATATTATGCCGTGACAGGTAAAAATACGGCCGCTTACACTCCAAATCCTTATTTACTTGCAAGAAATCCATCGTCGGGCGGGATACTTGCAAGTGCATCCGGTGCTGTAATAAACACTTTATCCGGAGGTGGTTCGGTAAAATGTAATGTAAAGATTAAAAAAGGCGATTTTATCGGATACGTGGGTAATGGTTTGTTAGACCCAGGTGCGGGACAACGGGAACTTTATACAGAAGATGAGGATATTTTTGAAGAAAACCTGAAATCAAACCCGGGTACCAGCGGTGTTTCCGGCGGCGATATGAAAGAACAAAAAGAAATGAAAGTTCAACCCGGCATCAACAGCTTCACTCAACGGCATTTGTATTTGGAGTTGCACGCACATGCCGGCGATTATTATTATTATTATGTAGCCACAACACCCACAAACAGAGGAACCGCAATAAACCCGCGGTCGTGGTTTAGTATTGTTGACGATGATGGCAGCGGTTTTCCATACCAACACATTCCCGGACAAAACAGGGCATACGAGCATGCATTTCATATTCCGACAAGTTTCGAGGAAGACGAGTTCGGTAATATATTTTTCACCGTTTCAAAGCTTAAACAGATTACTGATATATCCGGTGCAGTTAGCATAGTAAACACAGTAAGAAAACAACTTTTTCGGTCAAGCGGTGCTGGAATAAGCAGTCAGTCTTTTACTTTGCCCGCCCAAATTACAGATATTTTGCCAGGGTCATTTAAAAACTTGGATTTTTCCGAGGTCAATAGACTTGTAATTCCCGCAAGTGTGACCAATATTGGACGACAGTCGTTTAAGCATTTATCAACTTTGCAAAATCCGCCCGAAATACAATTTATGGACCCGACCAAAATTTTGAATTTCGGCGAAGAAAGCTTTACTGGTATAAAAAATTTGAAGTTTGTGAATGCAACAGGTCAGACGATAGACTTTTTGGCATTTGATAATTTGGCCGCCGTAGGGAGAAGTGCTTTTACCGGGGCGACGTTTCACGGTTTTGCAGATAATCGATTGCGTTTGCCGTCAAGTCTCGTAAATATAGGTGATTTGGCTTTTTCCAGAATCGGTCTTGGGGGTGCTCTTGAAATGCCCGCGTCGGTTAAAAATATTGGTCAAGGCGCATTTTCGTATAATAACTTTACCGCTTTAACATTTGAACAAGGTTCCGAGCTTTTGACTCTCAATGACGGTGTATTTACAGGCTGCAATATCAGCGGGGCGGTAGTATTACCAGATACAGTTCAATATATCGGCGCTTTGGCGTTTGTAGATAATTCGATTACAAGTGTTAACTTTTCCGAACTTGAAAATCTGGAAACAATCGGAATACAAGCCTTTGATACTAATAATTTACAAAACACGCTTGACCTTTCGAATTGTTTTTCGCTTAAACGAATTGGGAGTTTTGCGTTTGCAAATAATTGGAATATTACTGAAATCAAACTTCCTGAGGGACTTGAAGAACTTGGTGTGGACGTTTTTACCGGAACAGAAGTATTGCGCGATGCCTTTGAAACAATAGACTTAGGTCTTGTACAGAGATTGGAGGTTTTAGAACAAACCGGAAACGGTGTGCATAGCGGGATTGTTTATTTGGATGGGTGGGCGGTGGATATTGTAACTTACGACAAGATATTTAATCTAAATCTAAATGTAGATATATCGGGAGTTATATCTGAGACAATTTTTGGTACTGCCTTTGATAATTTTGTGGGGGAGTTTTGGGAAATTAATTTGCCGGCATTATTGCCAGTAGTTGTAGAGTTTTTTAACGATGCAAAAGGAATGGCAGACGCATTGTTCCGAGAGGTAACAAATATTTCAGGCATTATTGCCGAAACGCTTAATTTTGCTAGGATTTCAAACTATGCTTTTTCGGCAGTTGCAAGTCTGTTTAATATTACTTTGCCCGAAAACATTATAGCCATTGGAATCGGGGCTTTTAAAGATTGTATAAATCTTTTTAGCATAGACATTTTGGGTCCGGTTACCGAGATAATGAACATGACATTTCAAAATTGCGTCAACCTTGTGAATGTTTATATGTCGGAAATTACAGAAATTGTTAAAATAGGGGAAAGTGCCTTTGCGGCTTGTAAAGCCTTGATACAGATTGATTTGCCGAATCTTAAGGAAATCGGTAACTATGCTTTCCAGCACTGTGAAAATCTTGTAAGAACAGTCATCGGGGACTATACACGGGTAATATCCGAGTACATAGAAGTTTTCGGTGCACTTGCGTTTATAGGCACGGACTTATTAAACAATGCCATGGCGCAAATTACAGACGGGATTGTCATGATTGAGAATTGGATTGTCGGGATTAAAGATACTGTTGATATGATTATTAACCTTGATATTGAAAGCATTAAGGCCGTGGCCACCGCGATTGCCAACGAGGCTTTTGATATGGTAAAAAATACCGCTAAACAGGCTTTAGAGTTCACTTTTGACTTAAGTTTTGACTTCAACATAGCGTTCGAAATTTTTGATAAACTTTGGATGAATAACATTATGCCGAACTTTGATTTAAACGCTATTACAAATATGTTTAAGGACATTAACTTTGGAGTATACGACTTTAACTTTGGTGTTTTCGGAGGTTGTATTGACAAAGTAATAAAAGGAATAATCCTACCGGATAGCATCACCAATATCGGACAAAATGCTTTTGAAGGTTGGGGTAGTAATCAAAAAATTTATACCCAATCACAAGAAATGGCGGATAAACTAATGAATGCAGGAATGGGCGGTATTCCGCAAATCGTGCAAGGAGGATAAATGACACAGCCAAAGAGACGTTTTTATAACATTATCGCTGTATCGTTTTTGCTCGTGGCACTTGGCGGACTGTTAGCAGGTTGTACTTTTACTTTTTTTCCGAAGCAAAGCGGCGGTACTTTTAATAATAATAATAATAACAGCAGCGACACTTACGAATATCATGACAGATGGAATTGGAATAACAACAATCCGTACACACCCGGAGGCGGCGGGGGAGGTTATCCCGGCGGTAACGCGTGGGTTTCTTGGGCGTCGGATTTTACTTGTCCGATTCAAATAAGAAATTATCCCGGGATTGACAGTTGCGGCATAAATATTCCGGGGTTTGGCGATTTTAACCTTGCAACCAATAAGTTTAACGACCTGAGTAACCGTCACAGTTATATACCGGCGGAAAGGATAGTTTCGTCTTTTGGCTGGAGAAAAATTTTTACTGCGGAAGATGCTAAGTATGATAATAGCCCATATAGTACCGGTAAAACAATGAATCCGTTCCAGCCGCTTACCGATGGGTTAAGCGAAAACTATTACGGTATGGACCTTGACACAGCGGAGGGCGAGGGTATTGCAGATGCGTTTAAAATAGAAAAAGAAAGCCTTTTCAACGGAGAAAAAACCCAGAATGTTATGATGTCGCCAAAGACGCGAAATGATGCCAACCGTATAGATGGCGGGTTTTTAACAAATGTGGTATCGCATTGGAGACCCAGAACACAGGTATATGCCGTGGCTGACGGAACGGTTGTAGAGGTAGGCAATATCGAATCCGACAATCCATATGAGGAGGCTTATGTAGTTATTAGGCATGATAATCCTTTGCCCGGGTATGGGACAACGTATACCCGATACAGTGGATTGTATGGGGCGACCAAAATTACCGACCAGGAGCTTATCGACAAATACTTTACACACCCTTTTGAACTCATTCCTCCGGGATATGGCCCGTGCGGATTTTATTACAATAATACTTTTTTCACGTGGATGGGGAATCCCCTTGTTATGGACATTAATAATGCGTCGATGGCGTTTCCAAAGATTGTCCAAAACTCTTTGAGTGTCAATCCATCGATGTTGGTAAATCCATTCGCGAGTATAGATTTGAAAAACAGAGCCCTTGACCAAATTAAGGGTAATACAAGCATGGAACTTTGGATTCCGTCAAGTGTATTTAATCCGTTTATGTGGAATTATCATTTTCAAAGAGGTTTGGCACCATTTGCGCCCAACCCGTTTATAGGAATGAATAGCATTATTGGACACAAAGTTAAAAGGGGTGACTTTATCGCATATGCGGGCGGCGGATTATTAGACCCGGGCGGAGGTCAAAGGGGCTTTTTTATGAACACCCTTCATGAATTAGGCTATCAGATTGCAGCCTCAATAGATTTCGGTTCCTTTGGAGCCTCGTTCAAGGCGGGCGGCGGCGCCGGTTACGGAGGTGTGGTAAGCGTTCCTCCGGGGCATAACTCTTATACCCAGCGGCATTTGAAGTTTGAAGTACATGCATTTGCTTCCGATTGGTCTTTAGGGTCTTTTTTGCCAAGTTCACCTACTGAAAGAGGAACCGCAATAAACCCGCGGTCGTGGTTTACGATTGAGGATGCCCAAAACAGCGGTTTTCCATACCAACACATTCCCGGACAAAACAGGGCATACGAGCATGCATTTCACATTCCGACAAGTTTCGAGAAGGATAGTTTTGGTAATGTTTTTTTAAGGGTGAAAAATCGCGTTGGCGGCGTGTTGGGGGAGTTGGAAACGGTAAAAAACTATCTTTTTAAGGCAGGTGACGGTAAGGGCGGGAATGGAGGCGGGCTAAATGACGTGTTAAGTGGTGGCAACGGCAATCCTCCCCCCACACTGGTAACAGCCGGAGTGTACAGGATTCCCGACGGTACAAACGATATTATGGCAAATGCATTTTCGGGGTTGGATTTTTCCCAAGTTACGCGGATTGAAATTCCCGCATCGGTAACCGATATAGGCAGTTATTCCTTTGGTTTCTTGTCAAAGATGCCTAACCCTCCCCCGCTTTATTTTGATGACCCAACCAAAATCAGGAGTCTTGGGGATGAGTCGTTTGCCAATGTACAAAATTTAAAACTTGTTGATAACAGTCTGGGCAGTCCTACTCCTATTAATTTCGATGCATTTGTAAACTTAAATTATATAGGAAGAAGTGCCTTTGAAAGGGCTACGTTTGATACATCTCTTGCGGCTTATGCGGCCCGTGAATTGAGGTTGCCGACAAATCTTTTGTATGTTGGGGACCGATCATTTGCGTCTGTCGAAATTATTACCAACAAGTTCCAAGGCGACCTTGACATACCCGCAACCGTGAAAGGCATTGGAAAAGGTTCGTTTGCGGGTAACGATTTCACCGATTTGAAATTTCACGGAAGTAATCTTGTAACAATCGGCGAAGGTGCATTCAAGGATTGCAAGGTGTCGTATTTGGCGCTGCCCGCAAGCGTAAAGCACATAGGCAGTGAAGCGTTTTTGAATAATACGCTTACCCATTTTAACTTGCCCGAACTTAATAATCTTGAAACAATAGGAAGAAGTGCTTTTACAGGGAAAAATAATCCGGCGGATATTAGAGGGAATGACATACAAACATTTAGAGATGGTCCTAATAATTATGTGAATTATGCTATCGACTTTACGAAAAACCCTATGCTTAGACAAATCGGGGATTATGCGTTTAGTAATAATCGGGATATCCGCGAAATCAAAATGCCGTCGGTTAGTGAGTTTGGTACTTCTTTTGAATGGCTTGGGGCGGGTGCTTTCCACAATACAATGGCGCTTCACAACTCTGTTTCGACTTTAGCCGATTTTGCCAACTATTTAACTTACAATAGCCCTGAAGTGGCAGAAGCTATGATGATGGCCAATCTGGCAAGTAATGTTTATAAAGGAAACGGCGTGGCAAATGGTATCATTTATGTTGACGGGTGGGCGGTTGATGTTATGGGTGAAAAGTATGGCGGGACATATGGACCGCCCGGAGGACCGTGGCTTACCCTTAGTTATGACAGAGAAACCGGTAGGTTTGATGCCACATATGCGGGACATGGTTGGGAAGCAAATATCTTTGTTAACTTCAAGGGAGGTAGGCCTTCTCTTGATTCGATAAAAGACAAGTTCAAAGGGATTGGTGATTGGTTCCCTAAAATAGATTTTTCCGCTTTGGGTCGGCCCGATTGGGATTGGGGAGAATGGGGCGATTGGAATAATTGGGACGATTGGGACTGGGATGGTTTTGATTGGGGAGAATGGGGTGATTGGGGTGACTGGGATTTTGACTTCGGAGACTGGGATATTAAGTTTTGGAACGGCGCAAGAGGCATGGCGGATTCTTTGTTCAAGGGAATAAAGAATATACTCAACATTGATTTTAATCCCAGCCTTAATATAGGGTTATCCTTTCCAAGGATTTCAAACTTTGCGTTTGATGGAAGCAGTCTGAAGACTTTTATTGAAGAAATTGGAAACATTGCCAAAATCGGCTACGGTGCGTTCAGGGATTGTGTCCAGCTTACATATGTTTTCATCAAGGAAAACATCGCGCACCCTCTTTACGAGATATTGGAAGAAACATTCAAAGGTTGTGTCCAGCTTGCAAGCGTTGTCATGACGCAAATCAAGGAGATAGGAAGAAGTGCTTTCCAGGGGTGTGTAGATCTTGGGAAATATGTTGGTGATGCAGTCAGCGGTTACTTTTCCGATATCAAGTTTGGGTCAGTCGAGAAATTGGGCGACGGGGCATTTGCAGGTGTTAAGGAACTTGGCAGAGAAATGTACGGCAAAATTTCGGAGTTTTATAAGGATGTCGAGAAGTGGTTTGGTGAATCTCTTACCAGCGTTGGGCATTATGTGTTTGACGCAACCGGATACTTGATGCTTCAGATGGCGAAAATAGAAAACGGCGTTATCGCTGCTGGACAATGGGCTATTGGCATCGTTGATGGTTGGTTCGGCGATATAATGTTCAGCGAAACTGTTATGCACATAGCAAGCGGGGCGCTTAGTCTTGTTAATACTTTATTCGATTATGGTATTAGTGTTGATTATATGGGTTGTCTTAAGTTTTTCGCACCTAAGGTCACCATGTACGCGCACCAGGTTCAAAACATGGGGCAAGATGCCTTAAAAGGGTGGAACAGGACTCAACAAGTTGTTGTGAAGACTAATGAAACATCAGTTGATTGGATTTATAATGATATAGGCAAGAAAGGCGGCGGTTCGCCGGAAATAATTATAGAGACTAATGATTAGTGAAATTCCCGTTTGACACAGGGCGGGTTTACATAGTAATATAAAAAGTTTTTGGAGGAAACAATGGAAAAGAAACAAAAAGAAAGCGATGTAGTCATCGCGATGCTTGCAAAACAATTGCATAAAAAAGTGGAAGACATTACTCCCAATAAGCGCATCAAAGAAGATTTGAACGCCGACAGTTTGGACGTGGTGGAAATCATCATGAGCGTCGAGGAAAAGTACGGCGTGACCGTGCCCGACGAGGCGGTTTTGGAAGTCAAGACGGTGGGCGATTTGATTGCGATGGTTGATAAGATGGCGGCGAAATAAAAGTTTAGCTTATCTTTTTCTCGGCATAATCAACAATTTTTTCGATTATCCCCCCTGGGAGTTTTTGTATAATTGAAAATACAAGGTCAATTGGCCATGTTATGCCAAGTGTTTCGGCTGCGTCAATAATTGCAGCAGTAGTGGAGGACCAATAGTCCCAATTTATCAACCCGATATTCCATCCGAGATACCCGACGGTGGCTGCTTTTACCTTGTTGTCTAGTGCAATCATCTCTTTCCTTGTATCTGGGTGCTTGCGTGCTGCTTTTAATAACATTTTTAAATTATGGACACTTAGTTTGGCTTTTTGATTTTTTCCTTTTTTTTGTGAGTTTTGTGATGCAAATTCTGATGAATGGATAGCATCGTTAACAAGCCTGGTTGCACTTTTGTCGTCCAGTTTTTCAATTGGTTTACCATCTTCACTACCCGAGCTTCGGCCTGTGACATCTGTATAATCATTGGTGCCTGTTTGGTCGGTAAATTCCGAACTGTCAGAAGTTGGGTCGAGGGCTTCGCCTTGTGTATTCCGTTTGCCTCTGCCGCCGCCTCCGTAAAGGCGGTCCGGGTCGACACCGAAGCCGCCTTCTTGTGCGGCATCGTCGGTTAAAGAATCTCCGTACGAATCGGCGTTTTTTGCATATTTGTCAATTGGCTCTTGCACTTCGTTGTCGGGTTGCTGGACATATTTATCTATCGGTTCTTGGACGTCGCCTTGTGGCTCCTGTTGTGCATCCTTGTCGATGGGTTCTTGGACACCCTCTTCAGGTTTTTCGGCGTTTTCCTTATCTTTATATTTATCAATAGGTTCTTGTACACTTTCGTCTTCGTTTCC
>Ga0123353_10017436_pt1 | contig 10558 bp, 9 predicted proteins | sample TergutLab28metaG_3_FD_92763 | JGI IMG/M metagenome (GOLD analysis project Ga0123353, IMG submission 92763) | Labiotermes labralis P3 segment gut microbial communities from Petit-Saut dam, French Guiana - Lab288 P3 | ecosystem: Host-associated > Arthropoda: Insects > Digestive system > Gut ... | reverse complement strand
CACCATTACTACTACTACTACTACTAACACCATCACCACCACCATTACTACTACTACTACTACCACCACCAGCACCACCACCACCACCACTGCTGCTGCTGCTACAATACTACTACTACTACTACTACTAATAATAATAATAATAATAATAATTTCACAACTACTACTACTACTACTACTACTACTACTACCACCACCACCACTTCTACTGCTGCTGCTGTTACTACTACTACTACTACTACTACTACTACTACTACTACTACACTTAAGCAAATGATGGTAATGATAATAATGGTGACAATTGTGATAATAATAATAATAATAATAATAGGTCCTAATTAGCAGTTTCGTCTGTAGTTCTTTCAACAATGGGCCTGATAGGAGAATATTTTGCAGCACAGCACTTCAGTGGCCGCAAAGCCAAGTATAAATCATACATCCACCCAGAGCGTGTGCGCTACTCACAAAACATTTGGGTAATAACAAACTGGACACAAATGCGGCCACAAGCCACAGCAATTAATACAGACAACTCTAGAGAAATTTTTACCTCTATGGAAGTTGCCACTACAAACACACAAAAAATGTGTAATGCAAGTAACACGAAACCAAATTTGACATTTTATCTATTTCATTCAGTAGTATGTAATCGGATTATCTTAGTATGTAATCGGATTATCTTATTCACCGATGAAAGACACACTGCTTGTGTAAAAGCTTTAAACAATTCAGACGACATCATCATGACAATTACGGCCACAGCATGTGATGGGTGCACCAGATGTAAATATCACCATGTACTATTGTGTATTTCACAAATACATACAGAAGAACAAGATAACATCACATAATCCAATCCACATCATCACATAATCCAATCCAAAGCATTACATTTACTTTATGATCAAGGTCAAGTCCCCCTGCATGCCACAGGGACACACGGGATTGGAGACAATGCCCCACAGATTCACAACCTTGGTACTAAAGTCATGTTGGTCGTCAGCGTCAAGCCTCCACTGGCTTACTCCTGGTACCCACTTCACAGAGTTTGGCTAGGTCCAAAGGCTAGTCCAGACACAATGCAAAATAGAAAGCACTTTAACTTTTTCAGTGTCCAACCTGCTTGACTATTCTATCCTGGTTCAAAAAACAGAATACACAATAGCCAAATATGAAGTTATTTGTGGGGCAATATAAAGAAATTATGAAAGGAGAAATTATTTCCATCAGTGAAAGGATGCAGAAGATTAATCTCAAACCAGGTACAAGAAATCAAATGTAGATACACTGAATACATGAGGAAACAAACACTCGATACTAGAACGTGTAGAATGGGCCTGGTGGCAATTAATGAACAGATAATAAATTACATACCAGGAAGACCAGAGACATCAGCAGACCAAGGAAAAGATGGAGCCTAAGTTTGAAACACAGTGGAAGAACCAATTCCTGGTCACAAGTGGTGGTAATAGATAGCAAATATTGTTCTGCAGTTTGTAACAGAAATTTCTCCCCAATATGATTGTGTAACAATGCCAAAATTCAAGCAACCAATATATAAACAGAGAATAATATTAAATAAGATATTGATAATGTTAATGCTATTACAGTGTTCTTAGTATTTTAAACAGATAATGGTTTAAAGTGAATTAGTTATTGCAAAATTGCTGTTAACTTCCAAAAAGTGTTGCATATTCCTTGGTCTGAACAGTAAAGTGCCACCTGGTCACTAATATTGGAGGAACACAAACAGTAATAATCCTTATGGAAGGCAGCCAACACACGGTTCTGTTCAGTGAGAGAGATACAGTGGTCCATATCATGCCATGCAGCCAGGTGGATTTAATGCTGACAAAGAAATAGAAAAATAAATCCTTCCATCAAAATTCCGGTTTTTTTTTTTTTTATTAATACATTGGGGTTATTACAAAATGTTACAGTCCAATGGTATCATCTTCAGGTAATACATATATCTAGAATTACTAATAAGAGAAATGGTTTAAGATTTAATGTTTCACCAGATGTTCCAGAACTCTGCTCCATGCATGCCAATACTGTCAAGGACATCAAACAGTGCTGCCAGTATGCCAGGTCATGGCATGCTGCTCCTATTTTCACTCAAACTGTCAACCGTCTTTCATATCATATGCATATCCTTTTCAATTTCTGTGTTAACTTTAATGTAAACACCGTCCAAGAATCAGAAAAATAAAATTGTGAACAAACTTTGCATTAATAACGGTTTGTTCCTGCAAACAAGCAAGCATAATTATACAGCCTCTTCAGTATGTCAGGTTAAGATTCTTTACTGTCAGCGCCAAGCACAAATAAAATTCTACAGGTCAACGTTACACTGCATGTCTCACGAACAAAAATTTAACAAAGAATACAATTTGTGTATTTGTGCAGATTGTAACAGTAGATTAACCTAACTTCTGACATAACAATTTTATTAATAATGTTATTTATTAAGTGCTGCAATAATGGAACTCCAATGACAACTATTCATATGCAGCATACGAACTGAATCGTGCCTTCCGGAAACTCTGCCCCATTATTTTTCTAAATTTCTTTTGAATGCTACCCTTCATTTTTGGTAATTATGAAACAAGTTATTTACAACAATGACAAAAATAAGGAAAATACTAAACATTTTTAAAATGGGCACAGCTTTGGTAGACAGTAGGTACAGTTCAATGCTTCTGTGCTTTATTCTAATTCTATCCAACTTGAAGTGTCAAGGAGCATGAATACATCAGTACACATTCTAACTAAACTGTACTGACGGGCAGCATCCATTCAACTGTATAACATGTATCTAACTTGTGTAAGGCAGCATGCATACAGCAGTACACACTGTAGTTTCAAACAGCATGCACATAACAGCGTATCGTCAATCAGTATGCATTGAATTGTATACATTTTTATCTAACTTGCAGTATCACACAGTATGCATACAACATTATACACTGTATCTAAACTATTGTCATATAACAGCATACATTCTATCTAAACTGTATTTTCAATCAGTATGCATTCAACTGTATACATTATATGTAACTTGTAGTGTCAACCATCACGTATTCAACTGAATAAATTGTATCAAACTTCCAGTGTCAACCAGCATGCGTTCAACTGTATACAAACGTATAATGTACTAATACACAAGATCATCCTAATAATAGACAACATGCTCTGGGTAAAATTCATTGTCACAGTACTTTACACAAACCTGGTTACGATTCCCAACTGTTGTGTCGTAACCTTTACGAGGCAGTACTGTACCATAGTTCCCTTCATGACTGATACCCACCAATACCCTTGCAACAATAAGGGCACGCCTAGATCCTATGCCCCTGTTACACCAAGTGTTAGCGTAACTTGCAGAAGGTGAGAAACTAACTCCACAACCAAACTTTGTTCGAACTGATCGTCTCCAATCCAGGTTGTTCTTTGTAATGGAGTCAACGTTGCTTTGTGATGTTGCATGGAAAAGTACCTTCTCAGTAACAGAATAGCCGCTACGTTTGATGCATTCATCTTTCTTCAGTAGATAGCATCCCCAGAGGTAGGGGTTTTGGACCCTTACAACTTTTTCGAGGCCATATCTAAAACTTACATCAATTTTACTCATGACTGATTCATATTCCCTGCTACCCTTCGTCAGTTCGACGAGTACAACTTCGGTCCCTGCAGGCATTCCAGTCCATGTTGATGGTTGGTGGCGGGTTTTTGCAGCGCTCAACAGTGACATATCGGTATGACGTGGAAGTATCTGGGTGGGGGAAAGAAAATTTAAAAAAAAAAACAAAAAAACTTACTTATAAAAATAAGAACGTGAATCATGCAAATACATGCAACTACAGACAACGCCATTTCCTCACGTGTGCCGTGGATATTCACACGCGCACAAAGGTGCCAGCAATCTGCCCTCTCCAGCACTTATGCCCTATGACATGGTCGCATACCCACTATGACTGTACATTACCTCCCGGACAAGCTGGCTTTACATATTACATGCCGCAACACACACGTCTAAGTAGAAAACTCTCTACAACCCTGTACTGACCAAAATATGTACAGCAGCAACGAATTTTGGGGGGTGAAATGGGGGGGGGGGGGTCGCTGTTTCTCCTACCTTTGCACACCGCAAGATGAAGTCACACAGTTTAATAGGCGCTTTCGCGTTACGTCGCGAAAAGTGTATATTACGTTCATGTCCGTCCGTCCGCCCGCTGCACCCAGGCAGCTCCTCCTGGACGGATTTCTTTTAAAAATAAAACTAGAAACTGAGAAAACCCTCTAAAGAAAATCCTAAGGTCGTTGAAATGGTACAAAAATATCGTGAACTTTGCACGAAGACCCGAGTAAGTTTTATTGTTGCAGGCGACATAAAATTGTGATAAACGCGCTCGCTTAGAGTTAAATGATATCAGGCTGTTAGGATAGCCGTGGAGGTATAAACATTACGGATCTTGCTTTCCTTTGTCTTTTGATGCGCATGATCACACCAACTGTAACTCGAATTCGAACTGAACACCGTTCGATTTAATTGCGCGGAAAATTCGGTCTTGACGAGGCTTTGGCAATTCCTTTTACAAGATTTTTCTATCCCACTGGCCAAATTCTGGGACCACCCTAACTATGGCTATGAAAACTCACTTCTATATCCTTTCCAATGTATTATTTGCTATCTACTATAATTCCACGCCGTACTGTCTGGGCTATCATAGCTATGGGTAAAGCACTCTCTGTACAGCCCTGGACTGGCCCCGAGGGTTTCAGTACGTTGAGGTTCCCAGATTTCAAGACAGTCGGCACATGAAAGTGGTAAGGTTGTCAGCCCTGCGCACTGGCCGCCTTTACCCCCTGAAAATATTCCTCGTACTCATTTCTGTTAAAGTTTGAATCGACCCCAGAGCCACTGTGCGCCGTTAAGGATTATGTCAATGGAAAGTCACAATCGGGAAACGAAACCGCGACCTTCCGGCTTGCAGCGCAGTGCCTCAAAAAACTACGCCACCGCGTGAGATAATAGGATTTGTTTTGGGCGCAACAGCCCCCCAGTGGGCTAGGGCCTCCTCATTCACGAGGTTCCTAGATCACGACGCACCAGTCCGCATGACTCCTCTGGACGATTGATCAGCCCGAGACCTCTACCAGACAACACTCACGACAGACATCCATGCCTCCGGTTGGATTCGAACCCACAATCTCAGCTGGCGCGCGGCCACTGGGACCAGCAATAGGTAGCATCATTAAATAAACTAAAGACGTAAAGGCAAAGGCATATTGGTGGAGTCAAGTTACAGCTCCACTCGTTCCAACCGAGAGATCAAATGCTGGATCACATTACACCCAGGAAAATAAATCCCGTACCCACAGAACACGAGTCTATGTGGGCCCCAAGGCCGGTTTAACCTTTTCGGAGAAGAGAAAACCCCCCCCCCCTTTCTTTTGTGGGGATTCGAACCCCATATCGTCCAGCCCGTGGCACAGCCACTGTACTGAGCTACCCCGGCTCCGACTAAACCATAAAAATAAATCAAAGCCCATACATTTTCCGAGCGACGGGCAATATGCTCCGACGTCTCTCATGCGGTCACACCTACTGCTGGCAGTATTCAAACACGAATGATACACCTGCGTAGTTTGCTGAAACTATATGCAAAACTGCAGATCCATAATTTCGATATGGGTTTGTGCAAACTCCCTACTCTCACTCACAGAACACACACGTTACTCGCCACGTGTAACTGCACGTGTATGGAGCCCACCTAGATTGACTAAATTTTACACTCTAGCGCTTCTGATTCGATTTGCCGACCAACGCCCCAAATACACAAGAAAACGAGCCGCTACTGCACAGCGATCAAACCTTAACCTTAAGCAAACGTTACAGCATATGCGTAATGATTCACTATTTCAAATTATGCGTATTGATTCACTAATTTCAAATTATACACAGCAATGATGGTCTTTTTTTTACCAACTTGATGCAAAAATTCTTTAATACATTTATTACATTCCTCTACATGTTTCGAGCACTCTTATGCTCATCTTCAGGAGGACAATTGTATTATTACAACATCTGGTATCGTCACTCTCTTTGGGTGACTGTTCAATACACAGGTCCTCTAGTAACCTGTGTACTGAACGGTCACCAAAAATAATGACGATACCAGATGCTGTGTTAATACAATTGTCCTCCTGGAGATGAGCACAATAATGCTAGAAACATGTAGAGGAATGTAATAAACTGATCAAAATATAAAAAAAAGTTGTGCATCAAGTTGGCAAAAAAAAATCTATTATTATATTAGGGTGCACGGTCAATAAAACGTAAAACTTCCACACAGCAAGTCGAAATAAACATTAAAACAAGGCACTCGCTTTATCTGATACTATCAATAAATCGTATCTCTCGTTTCACCTGTGGAATACAAGAAGATATTGCGTACCTGAATAATCTGGTTAATACATCCAGCACAATGTCTTCTTCTCGCACGAGATTAACCAACGTTACGTACTCTGCAAACCCCAAACTACACTGCTCGGTCTTCCAGTTGCGTATCGACTACTACGCTTCTACAGTGGGGAAGTCCCGAGGAAACATATCACGCGCAGCAGGATAGACAACCTTACACTTTTCATACTAACAAACAGCGCATCTGTAGTGATGACTCACATTCTCCCTTAACAATTTCGACACTAAGAGCATTACCAAAATTAATACATAACACTCAACGCCTTGTTATGAACAAGGTGACGTTCCGGACAGTAAGTACATAGTTCGAACCTCTGTCAGATTTCTGACAACTTTGATCGAGGGATCTTACGGCTTTTTAGACCGCCCACAACCACTTTCAAATCCCTACTCGTTCGCACTTTTGTCTCATACTTGATGCCATGGGATCAACTGGTCCCGGTGGGACGTCGGGATCAACTGCCGTTACAAAATGCACATACGGAGCGAACTTGTTTAATCCTCTTACGTACCCTACATTCTACTCTTCCTCCTCCCCCTCCCCCCCCCAAAAAAATACTCGGCTCTATTTGAAGAGCCAAACTGGACTACTGCTTACAAAACCACATTCTTCTTCAGCTTCAAAAAGTGTTGCAAGGGAGCTTCGCGTTATGCCTTCCACTAAATTCGCGAGGTCCATCTCTTGCCCTCGGGAAGCTCAAACTGTCTTTTCGAAAAACACTGACTTTAAACAGATTACTTTGTAACTGTGAGACACTTGCCAGTAACATGACATACTGCTTGCGGCGGACATATTGCTCCATAGTTGCATGATGAATGCTGTGCAAGCAAGTGGGGGTCAAAATACATTACAGTCACCTTCTACAATCTGAGCATCGCGATTAATTTTGCATCATACATTTTGTTGGCCTTTTACCGTTTAGTCTCCACACTCCTACTTACCAACTCATTGCAGCGTACAGGATTATTGTTTCACCTGATCACACACACGGACACACCACACTAGTTAGGACTTCCGTGGACAAAGAAATCGACCCGCCGCAGAGACGACAGCACATTATTCACAAGAGACAAACATCCATGCAGACTTGCAATCCCAGGAAGCGAGCGGCCACGGTTCTACGCTTTAGACGGCTGGGGTACCGAGATCGGCTGTTTTGCAATACCAAAGTACGTATGCGAATCATACCTTACTGTACTGACACCTTGCACTTCACATTAGCCATATGGGGGGAAAACACTTTTTAACAGATCCCGTAAGAAAATCCACACAAACATTTTACTTTCAAGTAACACTAAATGGACACTTTGCACAAGCAAGTATTTATTTGTGTAAAATAAAATAATAGGAAACAAAAACATGTATGTTTGTTGTGGTTTGGGCTGGCACTATGTGGGATGTGAGATGTGGGTAGGGTTGGCGGAGAGGGGGGAGCAGAACCTTACTTTGCACACCCCTCTCCCCACAAACATTGCTAGGAAAGCGTTTGTAGTCACGGTACTGATAAATACACCTAGGTTAAGTAATTATCACCATGTTTAATATCGGTCTCATAACGAAACTTTGAAACCTTTTTCCTTTCGTCCAAAATATATTCTCGGCCTTCAAACCCTCTTTTTATCTCAGGGCAGTAAACAACTGTCAGTATACCAAACTGCCGTTACTCCACTTTTCAGACACAGGACAATTTTCTGACACAAATTAACGGCTTCATCACTCTTATGGAACTAATAGGCAATTATCAGATAACAAGGACTAGCTTTTTTTACGATCTTCCTTTCAAAGCAGTAGTGTCACAGTCATTAAATATTGTTTTGTACCCCTCTTCTAAAGCAATGAACGAAGGGAAGTCCTGCATGATTACGACCACAGTCTTCCAAAAGGAATATGAATACAGAAACGAGCTGCAGATTCAATCATCTTTATTTTATCCCGGATTATACAAATAAGAAGGATACGGTATTCGCCTTATACAGTGAACTGAATTCTGTCGTTTTAACATATCTTCATTTCTTCAAACATGTTACAATTGTACAAAAAGTTTGCAAGTGTCATGTAATAAATTGCTTAAAGTGTTATGAATTAGCAAAAAATAAGAAATAAAGCAGTGCAAGTTATAGCTACACAAATTTACAAGTGTCGTGCAATAAATGACTGACGTTAAAGTATTTTGCATTATAAATACTGAAATCGCCTTACTGGCACTGGTTCGCTATAATAATAGGCCACGTATGTTGGGTAAAATTCGTTGTCACTGAACTTCACATTCACAAATCCAAAATTCCCTGTGCTTGTATCAGCACGGAGTGGTAATTTCATTGCAGAATGCCCCTTGCAAGCTGAGTGAACCAGAACCTTGGCAATGAACATGGCCCGCCTTGAGGGATTGTTTGGATTGCAATGCCAGTTTGCGTATCTTGCACTGGTGGAGAAACTGACACCCACACCAAATTTTGTGCGCACACTCCGTCGCCAGTCGAAGTTGTTTCTGGTTATGGACGGTATATTGAGGGCACTGGTAGCATGGAACAGTTCCATCTCCGTCACATCTCCGTAACGATTTACATACTCTTCTTTAGTCAGAAGGTAACAGCCTGAAAACAATTCAGTCACGTGTATGAAACATTTGAACAGTGCAGAGACAGACATGAGATACAAATCCAGTACTACCAAGTGATTGTACAAACAAGTTTACCTCATAGTATCAAACAGCTATTCAATACCAATAGCTGTCTCACGCTTATAAAGTGATCTCGTTACAGGCCCGGCGTGGCCCAGAAGGTGGGTAGAGGTATAGCTCTACTCTTCCATGACCGCGGCACTAGAAGTGGGTGAGTGGTCAGCAGCACGCTCCGACCGCACTTTACCCCCGGGAAAGACCCGGTACCCATTGTACAGGAGGCTGGGTGGGCCCCAGGGCCGGTCTGGACGGGCGGAAAAACTCGTCTCCACCGGAATTCGATCCCGGACCGTCCAACCCGTAGATCAGTCGCTATACCGACTGAGCTACCCGGTCCACCGTCTCATGCATACATTCCTCTACTTACATACACTGAATTTATGGGCAGCCTTTCCATATAATGGGGATCCGTTAACTTATTATTGTAATAATAATAATAATGATGCAGTGCCCCCTAACAAATGTTACTATATGTTATTCAATTTTATTTTCATATGCCGACAGTACGTAGTTGCATGTGCCTCATATGGATCCTTTGCCACAGCCGATTGTGGTGAACAGTTAAGATACTTCCTTCAGCTAGACTCACAGGAAGGCTGGATCACCTAACCTTCCTTCACATGGCAACAGCAAAACAGATGAAACTGAAGGAAACTTGCTAGGTGACAAAGGTAATTGCTGACTTATTTTGAGATGTGTGTGGGGGAGGGGGGGGGGGTTGTGAGGCGGCAGTTCAACAGGACTGTTTTCCGAACCTCCGATGGAAGCAGACGAGTAAGAAGTGGCTAAAATTGTAAGCCTGAAAGATGTGGGCTCTGCTGCTGATTTTGATAGCGCAAGGTAAGTGCGGTTAACTTAATCTAATACCAAATTTCGAGTGCGTAAAACTGCTCGGTGATATATACATATATATATTTATTTATTTTGCCCTTTTCCAAATTTTACTCCAAACTGTACAGTCGCAGCAAGAGAAGGAAATTTAACGCACAGATGGTGGTGATCAAGCGTTCCTTTCTCTATAAAAATGTCAATCCGTGCGTTACGGTACCATTTTCAGTTGTTCCATAAGAATTGTTTTATTACAAATTTTACTTAAAATATTTATATATAAATTTTATTTGTTAATATACAGACACTGCAGCGATTCATATTACAACACAGGAAACTCTACAATGTGTTGTTTATCGGTGGCAGTAAAACATTTTAACTTATTGGTGTTGATGGAATGATGGCGGCCACCGCGCGCTGCTACGATGATGATGATGATGACGGTGGTGGTGGTGGTGGTGGTGGTGGTGGGAGTGGTGGTGGTGGTGGTAGTGGTGGTGGTAGTAGTAGTAGTAGTGGTGGTGGTGGTGGTGGTGGTGGTGGTAGTAGTAGTAGTAGTAGT
>Ga0123353_10017431_pt1 | contig 10560 bp, 9 predicted proteins | sample TergutLab28metaG_3_FD_92763 | JGI IMG/M metagenome (GOLD analysis project Ga0123353, IMG submission 92763) | Labiotermes labralis P3 segment gut microbial communities from Petit-Saut dam, French Guiana - Lab288 P3 | ecosystem: Host-associated > Arthropoda: Insects > Digestive system > Gut ... | reverse complement strand
TTAGAAAGGGGTTGAATTATAACAAAGCGTAATGTAGAATTAGCATAGACGTTAATGTTGAATTGGCACTTTCGCTAATGTATGTTTAGCCCGAACTCCAACGTGCAATCAGGCAGGGTTTCCTTTTCCCCGATGATAGTATCAGGAAGGTAATAAATGAATTATACAGAACGCTCAATTACAACCAAAATCAAAGAATTAGCCACACAATTTCCTGCTGTTTTCCTGATTGGGCCAAGACAAAGCGGAAAAAGTACCTTATTAAAGCATGTTTTCTCAAATTACACATATTTGAGTCTTGAAGATAAAGATACCCGTGATTTTGCTCAAGATGATCCTCGAGGTTTTTTGGAATTCTATGGAAATAAAGTTATTTTCGACGAAGTACAAAGAGTACCGGAATTGTTTTCTTATCTACAATCTAAAATCGATAATGAAAATGCTCCAGGTATGTATCTACTTTCCGGATCTCAGAATTTTTTGATGATGAAAGGCATTTCTCAGTCACTGGCAGGAAGAGTAGGAATTCTTTCACTGCTGCCATTTTCTCTTGAAGAATTGGAAAGATGTGGATCTTCGCCAAAATCAGCAGAGGAATGGATGATAAATGGTTGCTATCCACGTGCTGTAATTGAAAAAATACCGCCGGAAAATTTTTATCCTGCGTATGTACGTACTTATGTGGAGCGCGATGTAAGAAATGAGACGACAGTGAAGGATATAGCACGCTTTGAGACATTTCTCGTGGCATGTGCAGCTAAAGTCGGAAGCCTTATCAATCTTTCTGATATAGGCAGAGATATCGGAGCGGATGCACGTACGATATCTTCTTGGCTTTCGATCCTTGAAGAAAGCTATGTTGCTTACAGACTTTCGCCATATTACAGAAATGTTGGCAACAGGCATATAAAAACAGCAAAGCTCTATTTTTATGACACAGGATTGCTTTGCTCTCTACTTGGCTTAAAAACTAAGTCTGACTTGATATCAAGTAAACGGATAGGCTTGCTTTTTGAAAACGCTATTGTCACAGAAAAACGTAAGCAGCTTTATAACCAAGGCATTCAACCCAGGATGTACTTTTGGCGTAATAAATGTGGAAAAGAAAAGGAAATCGATCTTATATGCGAGGAGTCCGTTGACAGTCTTAAGCTTTATGAAATAAAATCATCTCTTACCGCAAATCGTAATTATCTGGAAAACATGAAATTGTTTGCCGGAAAAAGCTCGGCTGAATGCTCATTAAATGTAATATACAGAGGAGATACATTATTGTCTCCTAAAGGTCCCGTTTTTTTGAACTGGAAATCGCAATATTAAATGGATGGTTAGTATTTTGGATAGTAAGCTTAAAAGTCTGGGGATTTATATACATATACCGTATTGCAGGAAAAAATGCAGATACTGTGATTTTTTGTCATATTCTACTCATGATTCGGAAGGAAGAGCCTATTACACAGTAAAGCTGGTGGAAGAGATCGTCTCGAAAAGTATTGTTTACAATAAAGAGTATATTGTTGATACGATATTTATCGGAGGAGGCACACCATCCCTTCTGGAAACTGAATTTCTGGAAGAAATCGTGGATGCCTTGTATTCCAGATTCAACATATCGAAGGATGCTGAAATAACTATTGAATCGAATCCCGGAACTATTGAAAAATCAAAGCTGTCAGATATCCTTGATCTGGGGATCAACAGATTGAGTATCGGGATTCAGTCACTAAATGATGGTGTACTAAGATACCTCGGAAGGATACATGATTCAGGACAGGCAATAAAATCAATCGAAGATGCAAAAAGTACCGGTTTCACCAATATCAATACGGATATGATGGTTGGTATACCGGGTCAGACAGCCGGAATATGGCAAGATGATTTTAAAAAGATTCTTGAGTTAAAGCCTGAGCATGTCAGTTTTTACAGCCTGCAGTTAGAAGAAAATACCCCGGTTTTTTCTGATGTCATGGAAGGCAGAGTAGAAGAAACGGATCCGATCATCGACCGCAAAATGTACCATGATGCGATAAAGCTGTTAGATATCAACGGATACAGACACTACGAAATATCTAATGCAGCGCTTAGCGGATTTGAGTCCAGACATAACTTAAAGTACTGGTCCATGGATGATTACCTGGGTCTGGGCTTAGGTGCACATTCAATGATGAAAAAAATGCGCTTTTGTAATACAGATAATCTTAAAGAATACCTCAGTACTGACAGTTCTGTTGGATTTAGTGTCCCGGGGGAACCGGTCAGTAAAGCAGATCACATGTCCGAATATATATTCCTTGGTCTCAGAAAAACCGAAGGGATACTCCTGAGTGATTTCGAGAAGGAGTATGGCAGAAAATTTCTTGATCTTTACCGTCAGGAGACAGAAAATCTGGTAAAGAGGGGTCTTCTTGAGATGAAGGACGGATATCTGAAACTTACTGAGCTGGGCTTGGATCTATCGAATCAGGTCTTCAGAGAGTATGTATAGTAAATGTATCGTGGAAAACCGGTAAAGGATATGAAATGAATAAATACATTATGGCGCTGGATCAGGGTACGACGAGTTCAAGGTGCATTATCTTTGATAAAAAAGGTGATGTGGTAACCTCCTGTCACAGAGAATTCAAGCAGTATTATCCAAGAGACGGATGGGTCGAACATAACCCCATGGAAATCTGGTCGACACAGATCGGTGTTGCGAAGGAAGCCATGCTGCAAGTCGGGCTTAGCCATGAGAATATTTCCGCAATAGGAATAACCAATCAAAGGGAAACAACGATCGTCTGGGACCGAAAAACAGGTGAACCTATATATAATGCCATCGTATGGCAATGCCGCCGGACAGCGGATATAGCTAATGATCTGATCGATAAAGGTTATATGGATCTATTCAGGGAAAAGACAGGCTTAAGAATAGATTCATATTTTTCGGCAACAAAGATAAAGTGGATCCTGGATAATGTAAAAGGAGCAAGAGACAGAGCAGAAAAAAGGGAGCTTTTGTTCGGGACTGTTGAGACCTGGCTTATTTGGAAGCTGACCGGTGGAAGTGCCCATATAACTGATTATTCCAATGCGTCGAGAACGATGCTCTTTAATATACACGACTTGAAATGGGATGAAGAGATCCTGGACATTTTGAATATCCCCAAGGCGATGTTGCCTGAACCTGTTGAATCCAGCCATGTGTACGGAGAAACCGACACGAGTGTTCTCGGAGGAACTATAAAAATCGCAGGTTCTGCAGGTGATCAGCAATCAGCATTGTTCGGGCAAGCTGCATTTTACGAAGGTGATGTAAAAAATACATATGGAACGGGATGTTTTCTCCTGATGAATACCGGCGGAAAAACAGTGAAGTCGGACAACGGGCTTATAACGACCATTGCCTGGGGAATCAACGGGGAAGTGGAATATGCACTTGAAGGCTCTGTCTTTGTTGCAGGTGCTTCTATACAATGGCTACGGGATGAGATGAATATAATAGACAGTGCACCTGAATCTGAAGAATGTGCTAATAGAGTTGAGGACAACGGAGGTGTTTACCTGGTTCCTGCTTTTGTGGGACTGGGAGCACCACATTGGGATCCTTATGCAAGAGGTTGCATCGTCGGTTTGACCAGAGGCTCCAATAAAAACCATATAGTCAGAGCGGCTCTCGAATCCATGGCATACCAGTCATATGAACTAATTGATGCAATGGAAAAGGACTCAGGAATAAAAATGAAAACTCTTAAGGTCGACGGTGGAGCATCGGAAAACAATTTTTTACTGCAATTTCAGGCTGATATTCTGGGCAGAGCGGTAAAAAGACCGAAGTGTGTTGAAACTACGGCGCTTGGTGCAGCATATCTGGCCGGTCTTGCAGTTGGTTATTGGGAGAGCAGGGAAGAGATCTTGAAGAACTGGCAACTCGGCAGGCAATTTGATCCTGATATGGATATGGGGGAAAGAGAGAAGCTGATAAAAGGCTGGTGTAATGCTGTCGGCCGTTCAAAGGAATGGATCCGGGAGTAGAGCAGATACTACTTTGAAACCGTTTAAATCCAGTAAAATAGGGTATATAGTAAGTATCCGTCAAATCTGAGAAATAATTATCTTAACACTGTTGACAACATTCGTTGACAGTGTTAAATTTAGAGATAGTGTTAGCACTCGCAAGGTGAGAGTGCTAACAAAAGAAAGAGAAGTATGGATTTAAGCGAAAGAAAACTGAAAATACTGCAAGCGATAGTATCGGATTTCATCAGTTCGGCTGAACCGGTGGGATCAAGAGCATTATCAAAAAAGGAAGATTTGAATATCAGTCCTGCAACCATAAGAAATGAAATGGCTGATCTTGAAGAGATGGGTTATTTGAAACAGCCATACACTTCTGCAGGTAGGGTACCGACAGACAAAGCATACAGGCTGTATGTCAACAAACTGATGCAAAAGTATGAACTGCCTGAAGATGAGAAGGAGATGATCGAGAGGGAGTTGACATCAGACATCATAGAATTAGACAAAACGATCAAACATGCATCTGAAATACTTTCTCATATGACAAATCTGACATCTTTTGCGATGACACCAAAACAGGACAAGAACGAGATAAAGCAGATAAACTTTTTACCGGTGGATGATGATACTGTCGTACTGATGATTACGACCAAAAACGAAAAGATCAAGAACATGGCTATAAAGCTGAATGCCAAATGCTCGCAGAGACATCTGGAATTACTGTCAAGAACCATGTCATACAATTACAGAGGTAAGACCATCACCGATGCACTGACAATGGATATAGTTAAAAATTTCGAGAGTGATGTTGAAATCCTCAGTAACCTATCGATGAATCTGATGCCGGGCTTTATCAGGACATTGGAGGAGATGCTGAATGTAGAGCTGTATATGAACGGTATGACAAATATATTCAATATACCTGAGTATAGCAACATGGAACGAGCCAGAGTTTTTCTTGAGATGATAAATGACAAGCAGGATTTCACTGAGCTACTTGTAAACAGAGATGATGGAGTGGTAATAACCATCGGAAACGAGAACAGCAGCGAAGTTGTACCGGACAGCAGCCTCATTACCGCCACATATCATATAAACGGCAGATTGGTCGGTAAACTGGGTGTTGTAGGGCCAACGAGAATGAATTATGAAAAAATCACTTCGGTAATTGAGTATATTACTCAAAATATGGATAATGCTTTTAAACTAACGGAGGGAAATGATAATGACTGAAAAGAAGGATGAAATTCTTGAAGATCAAAACACAGAAAAACAAGCTGATGAAGAAGTGCCGGAAAAGCCTGAAGACGAAGAAGTAAAAGCAGAGGATGTGACAGAAGAAAAAGAAGACGAAAAGGACGAACAGGCCAACACTGAGGAAGAAGAAAGTTTCGAAAAAAAGTATCTTAGAATGGCTGCTGACTTTCAGAACTTCAAACGCAGGACGGATGAGGAAAAATCGAGGATATATACGAATGCAAACGAAAGATTTGCATCAGATCTTCTTGAGGTACTGGATAACTTTGAAAGGGCAATAGAGCAGGACAGGATAGATGATGCCGACAAACAGTTTCTTGAAGGTATGGAGCTGATCCTCAAGCAGCTTCAGGATGTACTAAAGAAGAACGGTGTTGAAGAAATAGAGGCATTAGGTACCGAATTTGACCCGAATTTTCATCATGCCATAGCGATGGAAAGTTCAGATAAATTTGATAAGGGCTGTGTGACGGAAGTCATGCAGAAAGGATATAGATTAAAAGATCGAATAATAAGACCGGCAATGGTCAAAGTGGCTGAGTGATCGATCGATCAGCCAAAATTATATAGTCAATATCGGCACGTCCGATAATAATAAAAAAATAAATTTAAGGAGATAAAAAAAATGGGAAAAGTAATAGGAATTGATTTAGGAACAACAAATTCATGCGTAGCAGTACTGGAAGGCGGAGAACCGACAGTTATCACAAATGCTGAAGGTAACAGAACAACACCTTCTGTAGTAGGCTTTGCAAAAAACGGAGAGAGACTTGTCGGAGAAACAGCAAAGAGACAAGCCATCACAAATCCGGACAGAACGATTTCTTCGATCAAGAGGGAAATGGGAACGGATCACAAAGTGGAAATTGATGGTAAAACATATACACCTCAGGATATATCCGCAATGATCCTGGCAAAACTGAAGACTGATGCGGAGGCTTATCTGGGTGAGACTGTCTCTGAAGCGGTAATCACAGTACCGGCATATTTTGCTGACAGTCAGAAACAGGCAACAAAGGATGCAGGAAAAATTGCAGGACTTGATGTTAAGAGGATCATCAATGAACCAACGGCAGCATCTCTGGCTTACGGACTGGATAAAGAGTCTGAGCATCACAAAATACTCGTATATGACTTGGGTGGAGGAACATTCGATGTTTCTGTCCTTGAGTTAGGCGACGGAGTATTTGAAGTCCTCGCAACAAACGGTAACAACAAACTGGGCGGAGATGATTTTGATGATGCTCTGATGAACTTCATCGCAGACAGTTTTGCCAAGGAAAACGGAATAGATCTTAGAAAAGATAAGATGGCTCTGCAGAGACTCAAGGAAGGTGCGGAAAAAGCCAAGAAAGAACTTTCCAGTTCACAGACAACAAATATCAATTTGCCGTTTATTACGGTAAATGATAATGGCCCGCTTCATCTGAACATGGATATTTCACGAGCAAAATTCGAACAGCTTATCGGTAAGCTAGTTGACAAGACCATTGACCCGATGAAAAAAGCCATTGCAGATGCGGAGATCACAAAGGATGATATAAGTAAGGTGATACTGGTCGGCGGTTCAACAAGGATTCCCTGTGTACAGGAAGCAGTAAAAAAGATTACAGGCAAGGATCCGTTTAAAGGGATCAACCCCGACGAATGTGTAGCCCTGGGAGCAGCAATTCAGGCCGGAGTCTTGACCGGAGAGGTCAATGATGTACTCCTTCTTGATGTAACACCGCTTTCTCTTTCGATTGAAACCCTTGGCGCTGTGGCTACAAGACTCATCGAAAGAAACACGACCATACCGACAAAGAAGAGCCAGATATTCTCAACGGCTGCAGATAATCAGACAGCAGTTGACATCCATGTAATGCAGGGTGAAAGAGAGATGGCAAGCGGAAATATCACACTCGGAAGATTCCAGCTCACGGGCATCCCGCCGGCTCCCAGAGGAGTTCCTCAGATAGAGGTTACCTTCGATATCGACGCAAATGGGATAGTAAACGTATATGCGAAAGATATGGGTACCGGAAAAGAGCAGAGTATTACAATTACATCTTCCAACAAACTTTCGGATGATGAAGTTGAAGCAAAGGTAAAAGAAGCAGAGCAATATGCTGAAGAAGACAAGAAAAAGAAAGAGGAAGTTGAAACAAGGAATCAGGCTGAAACCTTAGTGTTTGAAACCGAAAAGACTATGAAAGAAGTTGAAGGCCAACTTTCGGAAGAAGAGAAGACCAAGATCAATACGGCAAGGGATGAGCTTCAGCAGGCTCTTGACGGTACAGATATCGAAGATATCAAAGCAAAGACAGAAGCTCTTACGAACGAATTCCACACCATAAGTGCTAAGATGTATCAGCAGCAGAATGCTCAAGCAGGAGCAGACCCCGGTGCCGGACAGACCCCGGGAGCTGATGGTTTCGGAACCGGTGCTGAAAGTGCCGGTACAGGAGATGCTTCAGGCGAAGAGGATGTTGTAGATGCGGATTACGAAGTAGTAGATGAAGACTCAGAGGATGAAGGACAATAAATAGATGGCAGAAAAGCGTGATTTCTATGAGGCTCTCGGCATAAAAAAGGGAGCCTCGGATCCAGAGATAAAAAAAGCATTCAGAAAAAAAGCGATGGAATATCACCCGGATAAAAATCCGGGTGATAAAGTCGCTGAGGAGAAATTTAAAGAGGTCAATGAAGCCTATGAGATCCTTTCCGACAAAGAAAAAAAGGAAAGATACGATCGTTTCGGCCATGCAGGAGTAGACCCTAATGCCGGCTTTGGCGGTGGCGGAGGTTTCGGTGGCTTCGGCGGTTTCGGTGGCGGCGGCGGAGGAACAGGCACTGCTGATTTCGGAGACATCTTCGGAGATATTTTCGGTGGTATGTTCGGCGGTGGCGGTCAATCAGGGCAGCGAAGAAGAAATGCTCCGAGGAAGGGTCAGGATCTCCAGAAGAGTATCACAATATCTTTTAAAGAAGCTGCTTTCGGCACGAAAAAGCAAGTCGTAATAAACAGAAATGTTGTATGTCCTGACTGCAAGGGGACCGGTGCAGAGAAAGGTACAGCAAAGAAAACTTGCCCGGACTGTAACGGAAGCGGTCAGGTTCAGACACAGCAAAAAACACCTTTCGGTACTTTTACAAATGTCGGGACATGTCCACGGTGCAAGGGTACCGGTGAAATAATCGAAAAACCATGTAAAAAATGCGGAGGATCGGGTCACATCCGAAAGAATGTCAACATCAATGTAGATATTCCTGGAGGAGTTGACAATGATTCAATAATATCCTTGAAAGGTCAGGGGGAACCGGGGATAAACGGAGGCCCTGCAGGAGATCTGTATGTGATAATCGCAGTAACTCCCCATAAGCTGTTCAAGAGGCAGGGCAATGATCTGAGGATAGAGATCCCCATCACATTCACACAGGCTACACTGGGTGACAGTATCATAGTACCCACATTGAAGGAAAAAGTCAGCTATAGGGTACCGGCAGGAACGCAACCGAATACTGTTTTCAGGTTAAAGGGAAAAGGTATCAAGTCAACCAGAGGCGGCAAAGTAGGAGACCTTTATGTAAAAGTACTGCTCGAGGTTCCGACCAGGCTTAACGGTGAACAGAAGAATCTGATCAAGGATGTCGGTAACAAGATACATCAGGATTCCTATACAAAGAAGAAGAATTTTTCTGATTCTTTAAAAGAGATGTTCAAAAACTAGATAGGTCTTATATTTTTATCTGTATCAATTTCCGGTTATGAAACGTGGCAACGTATTTATGACCGGTTTTTAATATCATGTCCTGTGCGTAATCAAGCATATTTCCTACATAATCAGTCGTATGCGCATCGGAACCGGTTGTTATGATTTCTCCTCCCAGGTCTACATATAGCTTTAACATATCCAAGGGCGGCATGGTTCTTTCGCCGAGGTCGTACCTGAAGCTGGAGGTGTTGATTTCAAGACCTTTCCCGTTATCGACCAGTAATTTCAAAATCTCCTCAACAATATCCATATAATATTTTTTTCCGGGAACCTTTTCTATATATCTGTCAATGGCATTAATGTGTCCCAGGACATCATAATCATTAAATTCACGCAGGCATTCATACATGTATTGATAGTAATCTTCGGTTGCACCGATATAGTCACTGTTTTTATAATCATCGCCCTGATATGTAGTGACACCATTCACAGCATGAAATGATCCGATAATAAAATCATAATCAAAAGATGATGCGATCTCATAGCACTCATTAATTGTTTCGCCGTTTTGGATGCCCAGTTCGATTCCCTTGGCAATTTTTATTCTATCTTCATATTGATCCACGATCCTATTCAATTCTTTATGGTAATTCGGCAGGTCGAGAATAAACGGCATTTCCTCATCAGGATAGTAAGGGTCGTAGTGATCAGTTATTGCAATTTCCGTGATACCCTTTGAAATTGCAGCTTTTACCATATCTTCCATGGGAGTTTCGGAATCATCGGAAAAACTTGAGTGCAGGTGATAATCGTACATTTGTTTCCTCCATATACATATGATAGAATTATAGCATATTTTTTTAAGTAGGAGAATGAGTATAACACCATGCCGGATAAAGAAAATCTGATAATAATCGATGGAAACAGCTTGATAAACAGAGCATATTATGCCATTCAGCGCCCGATGATGACCGGAGAAGGTATTTACACTCAGGGGATCTACGGTTTTCTTACTATGCTAAATAAGATCCTCGATGAGCATAAACACGACTACATCGCAGTTGCATGGGATCGCAAGGCACCGACCTTCAGACATGAAGAATACAAGGAATACAAAGCCGGCAGAAAGAAAATGCCCATGGAACTTGCAATGCAGCTTCCGTTGATTAAAGATGTTTTGGCGGCAATGAACATCAAAATGCTTGAAATCGACGGATTTGAAGCGGATGACATAATAGGAACGATTGCTAAAGAAGCAGAGCGTAAAGAGATCGATACATTGATAATACCGGTGATAAAGATGAGTTGCAGCTTGCCGGCAAAAGTATAAGGGTTCTCATAACAAAAAAGGGCATATCCGAATTTGAAATATATGATTATGAGAAAATGATGGAAAAATACGGTTTTACCCCTGAGCAGTTCATTGACTATAAAGGTCTTATGGGTGATCAGTCAGACAATATACCCGGGCTCCCCGGTGTTGGCGAGAAAACTGCCGACAAACTGATAAAACAATTCGGCACAGTGGAAAACATGCTTGAAAACACCGATAAAATCGAGAATACAAAGCTTAGGGAAAAAGTTGAAGACAACGCACAACTTGCAGTAA
>Ga0123353_10017430_pt1 | contig 10560 bp, 8 predicted proteins | sample TergutLab28metaG_3_FD_92763 | JGI IMG/M metagenome (GOLD analysis project Ga0123353, IMG submission 92763) | Labiotermes labralis P3 segment gut microbial communities from Petit-Saut dam, French Guiana - Lab288 P3 | ecosystem: Host-associated > Arthropoda: Insects > Digestive system > Gut ... | reverse complement strand
GAGGCTGTGCCTCGTTTTGCACTCCCTATAGAGGATGATGCATACTTATCGGATCTCGGCTATGCCACCGATATGCGGGGGGGAGGTCAACATTGTATTTGCTGAAAGGACTGGAGATACGGAAAGAGTTTCCCGTCCACAAAGGCTTTGAGGTCATCACCTGTGAGAGCCTTATTCTCGTCGATTTTACCGTCTGCCGACTTGGGTGCTGCCCAGGTACTCCACTTGTATTCCTGCGCCAGAATGGGCGTGTATGACTTGCCTGAAAGCAAGGCTTCGGCTTCCTTGTCTTTTTCCAGGTCATCAAGATATTTCAGGAACAGCAGCCAGGAGGTTTGCTCGGTGTAATCAAGTTCGCTTGAGGCCCCAGCATCTTTCCAGAGAGCATCGTCGATATTTTTGAATGTTTGCTCAAACATAACAGCCTTTATCGGTGAATATGATTATTGGTCAGGATAGAACGCCTGAACCGTTTTGTCCATAAATGGGGCTGGCAAAAAAGCACAGGCATTCCTACATCCTCAATCCCGGCCCCCGGCTCCGCTCCTTTTCTTTGGCCCTCTCTGTTTGCCGTTTAATATGCCGCTCAAGCGTACTTGCGAATCGTCAGTCCCCCGACTTTGGACATTTCAAAATCGGGGGATTTTTTGCGTCCAGTGTTCGGAGTGTAATGGTCGAGAGTGTTAAGGAGTTGACAAAAGTGGCAGGCATGGGCGATAGGTAGTCTATAGTTGCATTGAGCTGTCATATGTTGTCATAATCAACCTAGATCATGGCAAATTGACACGGACGGATTCATTTTGCTGCAAAAGTAAGGACGATTGCCATGGCACAGACACAAAAAGAATACAGCCAAACAGGAAAGTTTGAACATTTGCAAATGGAGCGTCCTTGGGAGAACGCAGAATTGCGCGGCGGGAGGGGGACAACCACCATCTTCCCCAGAACGAATGTTGCGGTAACACCGCACAGCATAGTCCCACCGCAAAATAAAAAGAAAACGACAAACAAAGTTTTGGCGCAGGATGCGGTGGATGCTCTCCTCAGAGGGCTTTCAGGTGGAACAGTTGAAGCGGAAACGGATGTTCCAAAAGATGCCTCGGGGATAGTGGCCTTTGATTTGACGAATCAGGATCGGATTATCCGTGGGCGCATGCCCGGTCTGGAAATCATCACTGACCGTTTCGCAAGGCTGTGTACCAATGCCTTGTCCAACGCCATACACAAGCACGTGGCACTAAATCCCCTTTCCACTGATATGTTGAAATTCGGAGATTTCATGCGCTCCCTGCCAGTGCCCGCCAGTATCAATATTTTCAAGCTGGAGCCCCTGCGCGGCAATGCTCTTTTGGTGCTGGACGCGCGTTTTGTTTTCTCTCTGGTGGAAAATATTTTCGGTGGTGCCGGTAGCCAGCCCAAGATCGGAGGGCGCGAATTTACGCGTATTGAACAGGCTGTTGTAGATCAGATGGTCAAAATTACATTGGGCACTCTGGAAGAGTCATGGCGCCCCCTGCACGACGTGAAGCTGGAACTGGTACGTTCGGAAACCAACCCGCAGTTCGCGTCCATCGTGCCGTCCAACGATATGGTGGCGGCCATCCACTTTGAGGTGGAACTCAATGCTTCCAAAGGCAACATGGTCCTTTGTTTGCCCTACGCCACCATTGAACCTATCCGCTCCAAGCTTAATGCCAGTTTCCAGACGGATCGCCTCGAAGTCGATCATACATGGGTGGCCCGCCTGAAGGAACGCCTGATGAAAACCGCGGTGGAGCTCAAGATCAATTTTGGCAGCTCCCGGATTACGGGCAACCAGCTTATGCGTCTGCAAGTAGGCGATGTTATCATGCTGGATAAGGGCACAGAGGATTTGTTTACTTGCACCATAGACGGAGTACCCAAATACCAGGGGACTGTCGGAACTGTAAAATCCGTGAAAGGTTTTAAAATCGTTAACGAAATCGAACCAAAACATATTTGAATTTTTACTTGATGTTGATGCTTCATACCAGCCATTTCAATGGTAAACTGCTCTATTCTCTGAGCAAGTCCACCATTTCCTGATGTACGCGCCCGTTGGAGGCCAGGAGGACATCGCCGAACTGAAGCGGTTCGCCGAGGATGTTGGTGACGCGGCCACCGGCTTCCTCGACCAGCAGCCACCCGGCAGCCATGTCCCAAGGTTTGAGACCAGGGTTATAAAAAGCTTCATAACGCCCCGCAGCAACGTAAGCCAGATCAGCGGCTGCCGAGCCACAACGGCGCACACCCTGACACTGGGGCAACACAGCCCCGAGCCATCGTAAAATGCGACCTTTTTGCACTTCAATGTCGTCATAGGCAGGGAAGCCCGTGGCGACAAGAGCCTGTTCACAGCGGGCGATGTCTGAAACCCGAATGGGTTGCCCGTTGCAGTATGCGCCTTGTCCTCTTTCTGCATAAAAACATTCGCCGAGCATGGGAATGCTCACAATGCCGAGACGGGTTGCTCCCTTCTGCCACAGGGCTATGGATACAGCCACAAGGGGGATGCCGTGAACAAAATTGGTGGTGCCGTCAACGGGATCGACAATCCAGCAGTCGCCATCAGGAATGAGGTTGTTGGAGCTTTCTTCACCCATAAAGCCCACTTCGGGCAGGATTTCCCTCAGGCGTTCCTGAAGATGTGCCTCGACAGCGGCATCTGTTTCAGTAATCAAGTCAAAGCGGCCTTTATAGCGCACGTCGCGAGGCCGCTGCCAGTGTTCACGAATGATTTCTCCGGCAGTTTCCGCTGCGGCGATAGTTTTATTAAGCAGGGAGCTGTTCATGTTGAGACCCGTTCCTATGTGCAAGGATTTTCCGTATTTGCTGCCGTGATGGATTGGCGCAGTTGAAAGATGCCGGCCTGGAGCGTTCAGCGCCTTGGAAACGAATTTTTGCGTTTTGGCGCTGGAGCGGATAAACTTTAAAAAAGTTCATCCGCTCCGCAAGGATTTGCTCGCAAATCCTTGCCGCCAAATGGTTGTAGGGCGGCTTTGCCGACCGTTAAACAACCATTTGAAAGCGAAACTGCTCTGTAAGAGGTCTTGGCGAAATACGGGATACCGGATATCTTTAACACAACCAAGGCAGCCAAGGAACCCCTGTCCACTGTCCAAACAATGGAGACCGCTTCTCTTTTATTGCAGATTTTGCTCTTTCAGTGAAGGGAGCACCCTTCTGAAAAACATTTGTAAAATCAAAGAGATACTCAAATGGGATTCTATAAATATCAAGAGCTGTTCAATCCTTCCGACCCCGTGGCTGATCAGATCAGGCAACTTCCCCAACTCCCGCCGGCCGAATTGGTGGCCGTCTGGCGTCGGCTTCATGGGGCCCTTGGGGCAGAAGGGTATCGCTTGGGCATAAAATACTTGGACACCGGAATTTACGTCCCGATTCCAACCGACATCGATCCTGACAACCCTCCGCCAACACCCCGTAGCAGCAAATCAATAACAGACCCGATACACGTCTATTTTCCACAATTCCGACCTGCAGACCACCCCACGGAAGCAGATTACCCCAAACCGCCCATATCCCCCCAGGAAGCCGAGTTCTGCCTTGCCGATCTGCAAAAATGTCAAAGCACATTTCAACTTTTTGAGCGTGAAACAAAAAACTCTGAAGGAATGACCATTACTGATCCGCGCAATTATGCATGGTACAGCAAAAATATCTACAATGAGCCGATGCATTCTGAATTTTATTTCTTGTCAATTGACGATATTAATACAGATGACAGGAAAAACTATCTACAAAATATTGGCATTATGCCTACATTAAAAATTATAAAATCACAATATGAATGCACATGTAATGAACAGTGGATTATAAAAATCCCTAAACTTCCTGAATTTTGTCAACATACAGATATTGTAACGCATTTTCGCAATCAAAAGAAAAGACCTGCTATCGATAATGCAATGTCCATATTAACTTCTTTACTAAATAAAGGAACTGCCGATAAAAAAATTAAACAATGCACAAGTGATTTTGTTGTTCCAGGATTTTATCAACTCAGCAAAGGGAACATACAAAAAGGCATTAACAGCATTACTACAATAAATCATGCGGAAAGCTGCATCTGTAAAAAAGCAACATCAATGTATCACGAAATCAACAATAGGTTGATACAACGAAAAAAACAGCACATGGTACCCGTGACCATCCCGTCGCCACCCGTAGTACCGGTCCCGCCTTCATCCGCGGCACCGGTTCCGTCTCTACCCATAACACCGATTCCGCCGCCGGCGCATGAAGCAAAAGCTGCGTCGGAAATAAAAAAGGCAAGCGTGCCTGGCAAAAAAACCAAATCAGACGACTGGCGTCATAATCTATGGAGACGGAATAAATAATAAGCGGAAAAAAACGACCACACCGACGAAAAGCTGAAAAAATGCCTTACATCTGGAATTGGAACAGGCCCTAGGGGCTGCTTCCAAATAAGTAATTTTGCTCCAAGAGCAAGGAATCCGGCCCTTTTTGCGAAGGGAGTGTACTCTTACGGTACTCGACCGCAATAAAAAGCTTTTCTGACGAAGGCAGGGGGCAAAAGGGCCATAGCGTTAACAGGCCCTGTCCACCACTCCAAAAACTTGCCCTACGAGGCATAATCCTCTATTTTAATCCGGCTGGAGTTTTCGACTGCCCGGAAGCTGTACGTCAATGTTTTTCTTATGTGAGAACACCAAGTTACTTACTTTCAGGAACCTCCCATGCACATACCCCATCGTCTCACACAAGTTTTTTTTACACTCCTGCTGTCAGGCTTGGTCATGCTTGGAGCACATCCGGCATTAGCCACTCCCTTTTCTCTGTCGGAAGCGCAAGAGCAAGGCCTTATTGAAGCATCCGGGGGAAAAACGGTTGAGGAACAAAATGCGAGCGGGTCCACATGGGTTCCCACCATACTCACCAGGCTGCAAAAGCGTATCGTTCAGACCTGGAACGAAGGAAATATGGACCTGATTGTGACGACATACGCCTGGCACAACAGGTTCGCCTACGACAAAAAACGCGTGCAAAGATATAATGAGAATGCCTGGGGCGGAGGCCTGGGACTCTCCATGTTTGACGAAGACGGCGACAGCCACATGCTTTTCATCACAGCTTTCATGGACTCCTGGAACAAAGTCCAGCCTTATGGCGGGTACGGCTTTCTCAAAAACAAACATTTCGGCCCCAATAATGATTTTCGCGTCGGCGTCGGAATCTCCCTCGCCCTTACCGCCAGGCACGAATACGATTACATCCCCCTCCCTCTTCCTCTGCCCATATTCGGAGTCGGGTACAAGCAGTTTTCCATAGAGGCCGCGTATATTCCCGGCACACGCAATAATGGGAACGTGCTTTTTACCTGGATTCGCTGGACCTTTAACTGACATAGCCCCTTGGGGGTTCCGCCCCCTCAGACTCCCCCGGCAGGAGAAATCATTTCCCCTGCACCCCTCATTTGCTTCCAATGACAAAGCTTTTTTATAAGCTTTTGTTGCTTTTTCCGATTTCTAGGAATATATAACTAGACTAGAAGTCTGTTCTTCGAGCTTTTTTTTTACTATTCCTGCAAGAAAGTTCCGTCGTCATTCAACGGCAAAGCATGTCCTTTTACAAAAGATAGACATAAAGATGGGCAAATCTCCGGAAACTCCCGACACAGCAAATGCTCATCAGGCGCGTCAACCGAATTGGGCTTCATGCGCAATACCGTCCGTTCAAGGCACAGCCCTCTTTGAGTGGGATGTCGTACAAGGTACGGTTTGGTATTCTGATGAATGGCGGCGCATGACCCAAAGTGACAACTATGACTGGACCCGTCCCAACAACCAGGCTTGGTGGAATGTACGCATACACCCCGAAGACTTTGGTGTGCTGGAACGGGCATCCCTGGCCATACTTGCGAGATTTGCCGAAAGCTCGGATGCTGTTTTCCGTCTGAAAAGAGGGGACGGCTCCTGGCGCTGGCTGTTGGCCAGAGCACAAGTTTCAGAACGCTCCCCGGATGGAGCGCCACTGCGAGTTTCCGGCGTGTGCCTGGATCTTACGGATATATATTCTACCTTTGATGCCCCAAAAAGCAGTTCTTCCGTGTCTGACTTCAACTACCACTCCATGTTTGAAAACTCTCCGGATTTGTATATCCGCCTTGATAGGGATTTCAGCCCTGTCTACGTCAATCCTGTTGTTGACAAATATATCGGGCGTACGGACCACGCCCTCGCCGACACGCTTAGCACTATCAACATATCGGGAGAGTATAAAAAAGTATTGCGGGAAAACATTGAACAGGTCTTTTGTGAAAAAACGGCGGTACGGAAATCACTATCATTCACCATGCCGGACGGCGCCGAGATTTCCGGGGAGTGCAGCTTCTGGCCCGAGTTTGATGACACAGGCAATGTGCAGTATGTCATGGTGCAGTTCCGGGACTTGACGGAAAAACGTAAAATGGAGCAACGCCTCATTTTGAACGAGCAGCGTTTGAGTGCTCTTTACAAGCTCAGTTGCATGGAAAACGCTTCCGAAGACGAAGTATTGGACTTTGTTATGGCCAGCGTACTCAAGCTGACCAATAGCCGGAGCGGATTCATCTTCTTTCCCGAAGATGAACACCTGGAAAAAGGCCACATGTTCTGGTCTAGAGATCATTATGACTTTTTCGATAAAAAGTTTTTACCCGACGACAGCATACCTCATGAGATCCGGCGGCAAATCATGCAGCCTGATGACGGCAGCCTGTATCGAGGCGTAAACAATGGTGACGGCGATACACCGTTATATGTCGTATTTGATCAACGGATGTCCGTCATGCGCGGCATCGTCGCTCCCGGCATGGAGGGCAACCGCATTGTATGCATTGCCGGCCTCTGTAATAAGGCCACTGACTATGAAGAATCCGACTTGCAACAGGTAGAGACCTTTATTAACGGCGCCTGGCTTATTTTGCGCCGTCGCCGCTTTGTGCGGGAGTTGCAGGAGGCAAAAGAAGCAGCCGAAATAGCCAATAAGGCTAAAAACGTCTTCCTCGCCAATGTCAGCCATGAGTTGCGCACACCACTGAACGGCGTACTCAGCATGCTTCAGCTCATCAATTCCATGTCTATGGGAGAACAGCAGCGCGAGTATCTCAAAACAGCCCAATCCTCGGGGAAAGCTTTGCTGCGCATTATATCCGACCTGCTCGACTTTTCGTGCATGGAGTCGGAGAAAATGCCGCTGACCATTCAACTTTTTGATTGTAAGGCCACGTTACGCTCCGCGTTACGCTTATTCGAAGAAACCGCCGCACAAAAAGGCCTGCGTTTCAGCTATCGGATTTCTCCTGCGATACCCGATGCTTTACTTGGCGATGAAAGCCGAATCTGCCAGATTATATTCAATATTGTGGGCAATGCTCTCAAATTCACATCCGAAGGAGGCGTCAATGTCCTTTGCGAAGTTCTGCCCGAGCCGCCGCCGGGTAAAGCCGGAATCAACATAACAGTCAAGGATTCGGGCATAGGCATTCCTTCCGACAAACTCTCCAGTATTTTCGACGCCTTTACCCAAATTGAAAGCTCCAACAGAAATGGAAAATATCCCGGCACCGGGCTGGGCCTGGGCATTGTCAAACATCTGGTGTCTCGCATGAACGGTACAATCACGGTAGAAAGCACGCTCGGCCAAGGCACTGTCTTCCAATGTTCCCTGTTCCTTGATCTGCCTTCCGATGCCCACTGCGCCGAGCACAATGCGCAACAGATGGCCCAGACAGAACCGGTTCTGCAATCTATGGATATTCTTGTGGCGGAGGATGATCAGGTCAGCAGTTTCGCCATGCGTTCATTTCTGGAACGGGATGGGCACCGCGTGGTGTGCGTGGTGGACGGCAAACAAGCCTTGGAAGCCCTCCAGTTGCATGACTTTCACTGCATCTTTACCGACATAGCGATGCCGCAAATGGATGGAGTCGAACTCGCGCAGCGCATTCGCACAAACTTTGCGCAAGAGTTCCCTCCTTCGGCAGCCGTAACTGAACAAATTCGGAATATTTTCCCTCAATCACCCAGACAACGCCATCCAATCAGACGCGGTATCCCCATAGTCGCCGTAACAGCCCATACAATGATTGGCGACAAAGAAAAGCTTCTCGCCCAAGGCATCAACCATTACCTTGCAAAGCCCATTATCCACGAGGATCTGCGGGCGATTCTGAAAAAACTGTCCAGTGAATAGAATTTTTTGGAGGGACGCTGTCCCTCCAAACCACCCTGCAAGGGGGTTGAACCCCCTTGACCCCGCAATTTCCGGAAAACGGCAAAGCCGTTTTCCGGCTATGGGGGTGCAGGGGCATCATGCCCCTGCCGGGGGAGTCTGAGGGGGCAGAGCCCCCTCAGTCCCCACAACGGGTTTGGGGCGGAGCCCCAATTTTGTATTCCTGCCGTTTGGCCTCCCGCCTCTACTCCACCTGCGACAAAACGATCTTCGCATAATACCATATTCTGTATCTAAAATACGATTGACACAACGCGCAAAAAAGCTTTATCTATACTAATGAAAAAAATCTCCTGTTTTTACAGGAACTATACAAAACTCGCAACAGTACCTCTGCCGCGCAGAGGTCTGTTTTCCGTAAAGGAGATACTGATGCCTGATATTGCTGATATGGCGCAAAGTGAAGAGAACAAAGATCGTGACGCTGCCATCCGGGCTGCCCTCGTGCCGCCCGCCGGCTGCGAAGTCAGCCCCTGGTGGAGAGACGGGCTCGCCTATTGCCGGGAATGTGACGCCCATATCCCTGAGAAACGGCTGAAAGCCGTTCCGGAAACAGGGTTGTGCGTTTTCTGCGCGGCTGAAATACAAGAAGAAAGAGCTTCCGGCAAACGAATCGACGGCAGAGATACCAGCTACATCCTGCCCTCGCTCGGTCCGGCGTTCGGACCGGCATACGAACTGGCCTAGGGCCTGTTAACGTTATAGGCAATTTTGGCTCCTGCCAAAGAAGAAAAGCTTTTTATGGAGGGAGTGTACTCTTACGGTACTCGACCAAAATAAAAAGCTTTTCTGACGAAGGCAGGGGGCAAAAGGGCCATAGTGTTAACAGGCCCTAAACCGTGGAACGGCAGACATGCCGACAAGGGGCATGTTTGCCGTTCTGCAACCGTGCGGCCATCCCGCAAGGATTTCGCAACCGCTCACATAATGAGAAGTACTAACTACAGTTTAACAAAGGCACCGACATCAAACATGATCTTCATGAAGCTTTCCACTGTGGCATCTCGATTCCAATCGCGCTGCAGTTCACACGCCAATTGAACAATTGAGATGAGCTGTGCGCCCGCCTGTTCAACACGGCGCAGAGCGGTGGTATGCGCTAACTCACTTGTTCCGCCAACGGCGTCAACGACCGGATAGACCTCATAGCCTTCATGAAGCGCATCAAGCGTTGGAAAGGTCAAACACGCTTCTGTCCAGAGGGCGCACATAAGCAACTTTTTTCGCCCCGTTGCTTTAACCGCTGCATAAAACTCAGCATCTTCCCATGCGTTGATGGAGGTACGGTCATAAGACGGCACCCCCGCAAGCACTTCCCGTAAAGGTGTAACGGTTTCCAAATTTCGTTTTGTGGCTACATTGACCGTTGAAAGCACAATGGGCAAACCATAGGATTTTGCGATTTGCGCTACGACAACAGCATTGTGGACAAGCTCACTCCCATTGATCCGAGAACGAATCGAATGAACCTGTGTCGGTTGGTAGTCGATAATAAGCAAAGCCGCGTTATCCGGGGTCAACAATACATCTTCCAGGCTGTTCCGAATCGGTTTGATACTGGCCATAACAATCTCTTCTGAAGTAGGTAACCCTGAGTGCCCGCACGGCAGAGTCGTACGGGCGCTTTGCGGTAGGGAGAAAGCTACCGTGGCGTTCCTCAAAGGTTGTTTATGGTTTTGCCATCTCAATAATCAGTATGTGAGCCGAGCCGTTGGGGATAATGGTGATATTTTCTTCGATTATTTCCAAAGCGTCGCGCATGATCATGTCGATACCGTTGATATCCGCTTCGCCTTCCATCAAAACGAGATAGGCTTGGCGGCCCTTGTCCACCTTGAATTCAGCCGTATTGCCCTCTGTCAGAATCGTGGCATAGGCGTTGATGTCGGCGTGCATGCGGATTGGCGCTTCCGACTTCGGATTATCTACATGGGTGGCTATGGGGAGCCACTTGTTCATCCTGTCTTCCAGGGGGAAACGATAGTCGCCGTAGTTGGGTTCATGGTTGGCCCCGTCCGGTAATATCCAGATTTGCAAAAAGCGCAGCGGCTCTTTACCCCAGTTATGTTCACTGTGGGTTACGCCGGTTCCGGCGCTCATATACTGCACCTGCCCTCTGGTCACGGTCTGTCGATTGTTCATGCTGTCGGCGTGGGAAAGTTCGCCCTCAATGACGTAGCTCATGATTTCCATGTCCCGATGCGGGTGCATGTCAAAGCCGGTGTTGGGTTGAACGATGTCGTCGTTGATGACGCGCAGTACCCCGAAATGGACATTCTTCGG
>Ga0123353_10017429_pt1 | contig 10560 bp, 10 predicted proteins | sample TergutLab28metaG_3_FD_92763 | JGI IMG/M metagenome (GOLD analysis project Ga0123353, IMG submission 92763) | Labiotermes labralis P3 segment gut microbial communities from Petit-Saut dam, French Guiana - Lab288 P3 | ecosystem: Host-associated > Arthropoda: Insects > Digestive system > Gut ... | reverse complement strand
CGGCGAATTGCCGTTTGCCGTGATTTAATAAATACGTGAGCGGCCGAACCGACGATGCGACGCTGCTATGCGACGCTGATTTTAGTTCCCATCCGACGTGCGTTTGAGATAGCCGACCAAGGCATATGCCATCGGCGTGCCCACCGCCATTTCTATCAGCATTTTTGCGGCGTATTGGCCGAACATGAGCGTGAGCAGGGCAGAGTTCGGCATGGCGCCCCAAAAAGCCACGGTGATGAAAATCCCCGTGTCGAAGGCCTGTCCCACGGCGGTGGAGCTGATGGTGCGCACAAAAAGCCGGCGCGGCCCCCACTTTTGCTTGATCTTTGACATGAGCAGGCTGTTTAAGAGTTCGCCGAAAAGATAAGCTATGAAGCTGGCTGCCACCACCCTGGGTACCAGGCCGAAAATGGCCTCGAAGGCTTCACGGTGCGGCCAGATGTCGGCGGGCGCGGAGGGCAGGAGCAGGCATAGATAAATGAAGGCGACCATCATGAAGTTGGCGGCGAAACCCAGGAAGATCATCCTTCGGGCATAGGCGAAGCCCCAGATCTCCGTGACCACATGGCTTAAGATATAGCAAAAAGGATAGACGACGATGGCGGCAGGCAGGATCAGGCTGCCCAAAGCGACGATCTTGACCACCAGAATATTGCTGACCAAAAGCAGCGCCACGAAAAACGCGCAAAAAATTTCCCGCTTATGCAAAACCACACCTCCGATTGTTGGATAACGCTATAAGAATATACGCCCCCGCCGCTTGTTTTCCCTTTTTCGCGGCAAAGAAGGCCCGGTTGTGATATAATAAAAAATATTTTTTCGGCGTGTCGCATTTTGGCCTTCTCGATTGTATATGAGGTGAAGGGAGCAATTCGAGTGAACGAGCAATCCGGCCGGCCGGTGGATTGCCGCATATCGGAAACGGAAGAAACCGTCAAGCGGAACGAAAACAGGCTCTTGCGGGCCGCTCTCGCCATCATGGGCAGCAAGGCAGACGCGGAAGACGTGGTGCAGGATGTTTTTCTCAAGCTGTTTGAAAAGCAGCCGCGCTTTGAAACGCCGGAGCATGAAACCGCCTGGCTGCTGACAGTGACGGCAAACCTTTGCAAAACCCGCCTTAGCTCGCCCTGGCGCAAAAAGACCGTTCCGCTTCTTGCCGACTATCCGGCGCAAACCGGCGCGCAGCAAAACATTTTGGAAGCCGTCCTCTCGCTGCCCGCGAAATACCGGGCGATCATCCACCTGTTCTATTACGAGGGATATTCGACGAAAGAGATCGCGGAAATTACGCAACAAAAGGAATCCACGGTGCGGCAGCAGCTGACGCGCGCACGGAGAGCTCTAAAAGCATTTTTAGGAGAGGAAAACCATGAAAGATTATAACGATTATATGGACGGCATCTCGGCCGGCCACGAGCTGCACGAAAAAATTATGGAGCGCGCGGGGCGGGGCGCGAAACCCGACGCGCCGCGCCGCAAACGGCCCTTCCTGCGCTATGCGGGGGCGGTGGCATGCGCGGTGCTTGTTATATTCTGCGTTTGGCTCTTCCCCAACCTGCCCGGCGAGCCGGGGAAGAATGATCCTGAGGCTTGCCTGCTTTGCGGGGGAAACGCCTGCGTCTGCTCGCCGGGTGCGCCGGATGAACCCGTTCAATCAACGCCACCTCTAGGGCCGGGGGAGAATGGGGATAGGCCCCTGGAGTGGTGGGAGATACCTTTGTTCTTAAATTCCTTTGAAGAATTGGCCCGAGCCAAGGAAAAGAATTATTTTGAAACTTATTACCCCGTCTATTCTTCCAAGTATTATGGACTCTATCTGGAGAACCTGAATTTTTATTATATACCTGTTTATGCCGTAAGCCACTATAACTTATATGGGGTTACTCTGAGTTCCGGGGGGATTGCGTCCAGTTTTTCTAAATCAACTGCGCCCTGGCTGGAGGATGTGCCGTGGAAGGATAGGTTCACCTTAACATCTTATCATGCAGAACCAGAATACATGGTACGCAGAATTAAAAGCGGTGAGCTGAAGCCGTGGATATCCGGAACCATCTATTATCAAGAATTTAATTCCTTTTCGGGATCGAGGACGCTTTTCTATTGGGTTCAGGACGGGGATACTTTCAGCTTGAATATTTCCACGGAATTACTGAACGAAATCAAGAAAAACGACCCCGGCGCCTTGGAAGGGCCGCTCTTCGAGCTGCAAAGGGTTGACTTGGAATAACCAATCGTCAGAAACACACAAGAAAGCCCCTGCTATCATTATTGATAGCAGGGGCTTTCTTGGTGGGGCTAACTGGGCTCGAACCAGTGACCTCTTGCATGTCAAGCAAGCGCTCTAACCAACTGGGCTATAGCCCCGCGAACGATTCTATCTTAACCGAAAAGCGGCCGCGAGTCAAGGCCCGTTCATAAGAATAAGAAAATATTTCGTCGCCTGCAAAAAACCCGCACGCTGTCGTTCTGAGCGCAACGAAGAATCTATAATACAAATATTTATATATTTTCAGATTCTTCGGCCGTTGCACTCCCCCGGAATGACATTCACGCGGTCTGCCAATGTTTTGCGCAGGCAACATTTCGTCAGATAAATTTGCCGATCAGATTCAAAAGCAGGCTTTTCAGCAGCTGTAGTGCGATGATGGCGAGCAGGGGCGAAAAATCCAGCGGCAGATTGACGCGCACGGGAATCAGCCTGCGGAATATATCCAAAACAGGCTCGGTGACGTCATAGATGAAGTTGAAGATGAAGAGCGTATAATCATGCGGAATCCACGACAAAAAGATGCGCACAACGATAAGCAGGGTATATACCAAAAAAAACGCGTCTACGATTCGGTAAAGCGCAAGCAAGGAAAACTCACCACCCCGGCATAAAACTTAAAACGCCGCCCTTTGCATCATTTGGAGGGCCTCCAGGCAAAATTCTTGTCGCTTTCGCCCGGCGGCGCGTTTGGCGAGACCGAGATGCCGCCGCCCTCCATGATTTGGCCGCTCATATCAACCGTGCTGGTACTGAAAATGAAGGTGCCGCTGGAAACCTTTTTTGGCACGCCTTCCAAGGCGAAAACCGCGCCGGAGAGAAAATCTACCATGCGCTGGGCAGTTGCTTTGTCCATTTCCTCAAAGTTCACCACGGCCACGCGCCTTTCCTTGATGTGGCGGGCGATGATCTGCATATCGTCATAGGTGGTGGCCTTGATCAGCACCATTTCCATGGTTTTCTCCCGGCCGGGAATGGCCATGATATTGCTTTTTTTGTTTTTGTTGGAGTCCTGCTCGCGCCAGAGGGCCCGCTCATTGGGCATGGCGATGGGCTCTTGAAACTCCTCGGGTGCGGGATCTTCCACCTCCTTGAAAAATGCGCCGCTTATCCTATCCAGAAAACCGCTCATTGATAACGCCCCTTCCCATATTCGAAGCTGTTTTCATACTTGGAATAATTTTTCTACGCCGTCTTTTTTTTTCCTGCCGGCACGCAAAGAATAATTGGCGGAAATGTTTTCCGCCGGGCGGAACAGAAACGGAAAGCGAGAGAGACGGGGACAAAAAACGGGCGCATATTGTGCGCCCGTACAAATAGCCGCGGCTAAAAACTCCCTTTTTTCGGTAAATATAATTTCAGCTTCTTAAAGAGATCGCCGGTGTTGACCGGCTTGCCCAGATGGTCGTTCATGCCGGCTGCCAGGCATTTTTCGATGTCCTCCCGAAAAACATTGGCCGTCATAGCGATGATGGGAATGGCCGCGGCACCCCTGCGCCCGGAGGAACGGATGCCGCGGGTCGCTTCATATCCGTCCATTTCCGGCATTTGTATATCCATGAGGATGAGGCTGTATCTGCCCGGGGTTTCCTCGAACATGGTAACCGCCTGACGCCCGTTTTCCGCGAAATCAATGGAAATGCCGGTTTCTTCCAAAATCGTCCCGATGATCTCACGGTTGATCTCCACATCTTCCGCGATCAGGATGACGCGGCCCCGATAATCGCAGAATTTGTGCGGGTGCGCCGGTTTCTTCTCCGCGGCGCCATCAACAGCGATCTCCACGCACTCATTAATGTTATCCAGAAGTATGGAGGGAAACAAGGGCTTGGAAATGAAGCGGTCAACGCCGGCCGCCCGGGCCTCGCGCTCGATATTGCTCCATTCGGCCGCCGAAATCATGAAGATGACCGCGCCGTCCTTCCTGCGCTCCTTGATTTTCCCGGTCAGTTCGACGCCGTCCATGCCCGGCATTTTCCAGTCTATGAAAAAGATATTATAGGGCTTGCCTTCGCAGTTTTGTACCATCTCCATTGCTTCAAACCCGTCGGCGGCGACATCGCAGGCCATGCCGAAGGCCCCCATAACTTCCGTGAAATATTCCCTGATCTCCGGGGCGTCGTCCACGGCCAGAATACGAATCTCGTCTTTTTTCACGTTCAGCCTGGCGCGCGGCTGTGGCTTGCCGCCCGTTTCATATTTGACCGTAAAAATGAATTTCGCGCCTTGGCCGGGCCGCGATTCGACCCAGATTTTGCCTCCCATTAATTCTACAATGCGTTTGGAGATGGCGAGGCCCAGACCGGTGCCGCCATACTTGCGGGCGGTGCCGCCATCCGCCTGCTCGAAAGAAGAAAACAAGCGCGCCTGCTGCTCGGCGGAAATGCCGATACCCGTATCCGCGACCTCGATTTGCAGCATCTGCTTGTTCGCGGATGTCCCCACGTTTTTGGCGCTCAAGGTGATCGTGCCGCCGTCCGGCGTGAATTTGACGGCATTGGAGAGCAGGTTAGTCACCACCTGTGTTAAGCGCAGTTCGTCCCCGATGAGCGTTTCGGGAAGGCTGCCGTCCAGGTTGACGATGAAGGTCTGCCGCTTTTCCTCCACGCGAAAATTTATCACATCGGTGATATTGATGAGCATTTTCTCAAAATCGAAGGGCTCTACGGAAAGCTCGAATTTATTGGCCTCGATTTTCGCCATGTCGAGTATGTCGTTGATGACGGCCAGCAGATGTTTGGAAGCCCCTTCGATCTTTTCCAGACAATATTCCACTTTATTAGGGTCTTTTGAGCCCCTGGCGATATTCGTCATGCCGAAGATGGCGTTCATGGGCGTACGCATTTCATGGCTCATGCGCGAGAGAAATTCGCTTTTGGCCATGCTGGCCTGTTCCGCGGCCTCTTTGGCCGTGATGATCTCCGTGATGTCGTGCATAATGACAAGCACGCCGGCAAAAGCGCCGCTTTCTTTATGAAAAGGCAGGATATTCACTTCATATTTATGATCCCCGTTTGACGCCTCAAGCGTTCTTGCTATCATGCAGGCGCCGCTGCTGCAACTTGAAACCATTTTATTGATGGACTCGACGATTTCCTCCGTAAAGACCGCGGGGCGGTATCTTTCCAGTATCAGGTCAAGCTCCAGCCCGTGCAAAAGCGAAGTTTCGCCGACACTGACGACCCCGGTGACGGATCTGGTGCCCAGGAGGAACTTCAAATTCTCATCAAAGATGATAATGACTTCCGGACAAAACTGCAAAAGCAGGCGCACATACATCTCCTGCCGCAATTTCTCGCCGGTGATGATTTTGTTTAAGCCCGCTTGGGTCTCGATGTTCAGCCTTTTGATCTCGCTGCGTTTCTCCAGGCTTTTCAGTTCCCGCGCCAGCCTGCATTTTTCCGCTTTGGCCGCCTTCAACTCGTTATATTCTTCAAGCGAAATATTGATATATTCGTTGCCGGGCTCCGACAAGCGCTTCTCCTCCCTCCTGCTTGCTCCGCGATCACACGACCAGAATGACCAGCGAATAATTATGGAACCTGTTGGTCGGGACACCGTCCTTGACCGAGGTTGGGCAGATTTCGCCGCCCGCATATCCCATCATATAAGGAATCGCGGGGTTGATGACTTCCCTGGCGGCTTGCAGCTCCAGCAGGGACTTATCTACACACAGAAGCGTCACGCGGCGCACAGCGCAGGGGAAGAGCAGCACGCCGTTCACATCGGAAAGCCGGTTGATCTCCCCAACCTTTTGCCGCGTCGTGAGCAGGATGTCGCCGGGATCGCATTTTAACAAGGTGAAGGTCGAGCCTTCGTCTATATCCCCGTGAAAAACAGCCGCCCCTTCCTCGGTGAAGGCGGCGAACCCGCGTATCACCGGCACGCCGTCATAATCCCCGCGTTTCAGTAAATCTATCATAAAGGGGGTGTATAAGACGCTGCCGGTGAATTCCCTTTCGATAAAATAATTTATCGCTTTGCCGTAATTTATCTCAAAAACGCAGTTGCCCCGCGCCTTCGTCACCTCGGCTTTTTGCGAGACGGCATTGCTTTCGGAGAGAGTGGCGATCAGGAAGCGCGGCTTGATATTCCCGCAACACAGCACAAAGGGCATGGCGGTTTTATAGTTTACGCCGTTATAGATGGTTTCGCATTCCGCGAAGGTGGCCGTGTCGTCAATGGCGCAGGTTCCGAAAAGGGGCGTTCCGGGCAAAAGCCTTTCCCAGGCCTTGACATAGGCGTCGCCCGCGCGCAACCCGAAGGGCGGAAAAATGAGGGCCAACCCGACCGGCTCCGCGAGCCCGGCCGCCGCGCTTTCAAAAGCGGCTTTGACCGGCCCTTCAACTTCCCCGCTCAGGCTTTCCGTCACGCCGGTTATGAAACGAACGTCGTTCGCGCTCATCACGAAAACCGTCAGCATGAGTTCGCCTATGCCGTCGTTAACGGCTTGCGAGGCGGTGGTCACGCCCGCCAGATCAAAGGGCAGGTTTGCGCAGATATGGCGCAAAACGCCAGAAGCGATAAACTCGGCGTTGCACATGACGATGCCCACCGTATATTCAAGGAGCGTGATTTTTTCATCCAGTTGCGTTCTTATTTCCTTCAGCGCAAGATCTGGGTCATCAACCTCGCTGGTGTAAAGACTGGCGCATTTCAGCATAAATATCCCCCTCGCTCAATCAAAAATCATGTGGTTTCGACTTTTTATATTATACCGCATATGGGACAAATTTCAAGCCCTATTATTCAACATTGTTCGCTATTTGTGCGTCCGGCACAAAAGCAAAACAAAAAACCGGGGAGGTCTTCGCAAAAAGAAGTCTCCCCGGCGCGAAATCCCTCTATTATCCCTTTATTCCCCGCAAAAAGCTCTCCGCCTCTTCCAGCGCCTGCGCCAGCGCACTTGCGGCCGGGCCGCCCGCCGCCTTTCTCGCGGCGACGCAGGCTTCAATGGAAATGGCCTCAAAAACCGTTTCATCGAAAACACCGGAGACAAGTTTGAACTCCTCCAGCGACAAAGCGTTGAGGGGCTTTTGTTTCTCTATGGCATAAAGAACCAGCTTGCCGGTAATCTCATGTGCCTCGCGGAAGCTCACGCCCTTTTTCACCAGCCAATCCGCCGCGTCGGTGGCGTTGGTATAACCGCCAAGCGCGCTTTCATACATGCGCTCCGTGTTGAAGGCCACGCTTTGCAGCATGCCGTCAAAGACGGACAAGCAGGCCTTCACCGTCCCCGCGGCGTCGAAAACGGCCTCCTTGTCCTCCTGCATATCCTTGTTATAGGCCAGCGGCAGCCCCTTCATCACGGTGAGCAGGGCCATCAGGCTGCCGTAAACGCGGCCCGTCTTGCCACGGATCAGTTCGGCCATGTCGGGGTTCTTTTTCTGCGGCATGATCGAAGAGCCAGTGGCATAGGCGTCGGAAATGACAGCGAAGCCGAAGGCGTCGGCAGACCAGAGGATCAGTTCCTCGCAGAAGCGGGAGAGGTGCGTCATGATGATGGAAAGGCAGGAGAGAAATTCCAGGCAGAAATCCCGGTCGGAAACCGCGTCGAGGCTGTTGGCCGTGATCGCCGCAAACCTAAGCTTTTCACGCACAAAATCCCGGTCAATGGGATAGGTGGTGGAAGCGAGCGCGCCGCTGCCCAGCGGCATTATATCAGTTCTTTCGCGGCAGCCCCCCAGCCGTTCATAATCGCGCCGGAACATCTGGAAATAGGCCAGCAGGTGATGCCCCAGCGTCACCGGCTGCGCTTTCTGCAGATGCGTGAAGCCGGGCATGATGGCCCCGGCATATTGCTCAGCCAGGCTGAACAAAGTCTCAAGCAGGGCGATGAGCAGCGCACGCGTTTCGTCTATCTCTTCTTTGACATATATCCGCATATCGAGGGCCACCTGATCGTTGCGGCTCCTGCCGGTGTGCAACCGCCCACCGGCCTCGCCGATGCGCGCCGTCAGCTCGGATTCTACGAAGGAATGTATATCCTCGGCGGCCGCGTCAACGCTCAAGGCGCCGCTTTCAAGCTCCCGCAGGATCTCTTGCAGCGATTTCACTATGGCGTCGGCATCCGCCTGCGCGATGATGCCCTGGCGGCCCAACATTTGCGCATGGGCGATGCTGCCGTTGATATCCTGTTTATAAAGCCTCTGGTCGAAGGCGACGGACGAGTGAAAGCGGCTTGCCTTTTCGTCCGTGCGCCCGGAAAAGCGCCCGCCCCACAATTTCATTGCCCGTCCGGCCCCTTTCCCAGATTTTTTCTCATGAGCGCCCGCACCGTCAAGGGCAGGCCCAGCAGGTTGATGAAGCCTTCCGCGTCCTTGTGGTCGTAAAGATCGCCGGTGGTGAAGCTGGCCAGGTTCTCGCTGTAAAGCGAATAGGGCGATTTGCGCCCGGCCGGGATGACGTTCCCCTTATATAGCTTCAGCCTGGCCGAGCCCGTGACCGTTTCCTGCGTTTTGTCCACGAAGGCCGAAAGCGCCTCGCGCAGCGGCGTGAACCATTCCCCGGCATAGATCAGCTCCGCCAGTTTTTGCCCCACGGCCTCTTTGAAGGCGGTGGTCTGGCGGTCGAGGCACAGGCCCTCTAGCTCCTTATGCGCCGCATATAGCACCGTTCCGCCGGGTGTTTCATAGACCCCGCGCGATTTCATGCCGACCATGCGGTTTTCCACGATGTCTGCAATGCCGACGCCGTTCCTGCCGCCGATTTCGTTCAGCGCCGTAAGCAGCGCAACGGGCGGCAAGGCTCGGCCGTTGACCTTCACAGGAACGCCCTGTTCAAACTCGATCTCCACATATTCCGGCGTTTCGGGCGCGTCCTGCGGGGCCACGGAAAGCTGCAGCAAATGGCGATAGTTCGGCTCTGCGTCCGGATCCTCCAACTCCAGCCCCTCATGGCTCAGATGCCACAAATTCTCATCACGGCTATAACTTTGCTCTTTTTTCATGGGAACTTCCAGCCCGCGCTCTTGCAGGTATGCCATTTCCTCATCGCGCGATTTGATGTCCCAGATGCGCCAGGGCGCGATGATTTTCAGCCAAGGCGCAAAGGCTTTGATGGTCAGCTCGAAACGGATCTGGTCGTTGCCCTTGCCCGTCGCCCCGTGGCAAATGGCGTTCGCGCCTTCGGCCAGCGCGATATCCACCAACTTTTTGGCGATCAGAGGGCGCGCGGCGGAGGTGCCGAGCAGATATTTCCCCTCATAGACGGCATTAGCCTTGACCATTGGATAGACATAGTCGGTGACGAACTCTTCTCCGGCGTCAATCACGAAGACCTTATGCGCGCCGGTTTTGAGCGCCTTCTCCTCTATCCCGTCGTTTTCGCGGCATTGCCCGACATTGACGCAGCAGGCGATGATTTCGCAGCCCTGATAATTTTCTTTAAGCCAGGGGATGATCACCGTCGTATCCAGGCCGCCGGAATATGCCAGCACGATTTTATTACTCATTTAGAACACCTCTTTAATTTTCTTCTGTTAAGCAATTTCGGCGTTCCGCCCTTAAATCCTGCCGCTGATTACGAAGAGGCCGCCGCGCAAAGCGGCTTCTCCCAAAAAAATATAGAAAAAATATAAATGTTATAAAGGTAAAAAAGGCAGGAAAATTTTATTTTGCTTCAACATTTTGCCTTGCTCAGCCGTATAACAAGTGAAGGGGATCGGAGGCGCTTTGCCGTGATAACATATTTTATAGGGAAAAACCGTTGACAATTTGCATTTCCGCTGATATATTAGAAACCATTTATACCAATCGCTTTAATCAGCAAAAATAAATATAAATTTCGTTAAATTTGATGGAACTTTTTTCCTCAAATAAAAGCCTAATATATTATAGAATCAAAAAAACATGAGAGGTGGGCTTGGCGTGAAAATGAGGAAGCTGTCCTTGATACTTATAGTCTTGTTCTTATCCGTTTTCATCGTTCTGGCGGCGGGCTGCAAGGTGGACGGGCCGCCTGCGGCCGGGGAACAGCCCGAAATTGAGGGCAAAACCCAGACGGAAAGCCCTGAAGAAAGCCCGGGTGAGAACCCGAAGGATAACCCCGGAGCGGGCGGCATTTTGCCGGGCCTGGCTATAGAATTCGGCGGCATAGACTGGCTGGTGCTTGATGTGCAGGGCGGCAAGGCGCTGGTCATCAGCGAGAAAATCCTCGAAACCCACCGCCCGTACAATGAGAAAGAGTCCGGCGGTGATATGTCAAGCCCTTAAATGATGAATATTTCATAAAAAGTGGACATTATCGCCGTAAAACACGCAAAAGAAGGACTCCCACCTAAGCCCTGCCGACGG
>Ga0123353_10017428_pt1 | contig 10560 bp, 4 predicted proteins | sample TergutLab28metaG_3_FD_92763 | JGI IMG/M metagenome (GOLD analysis project Ga0123353, IMG submission 92763) | Labiotermes labralis P3 segment gut microbial communities from Petit-Saut dam, French Guiana - Lab288 P3 | ecosystem: Host-associated > Arthropoda: Insects > Digestive system > Gut ... | reverse complement strand
CCGGCCGCGCGTTGCTGGGCGTCGGTCATCTGTTGATGCGTCGTGCTGGCGGGGTGGATCACCAGTGTCCGGGCGTCGCCGATGTTGGCCATGTGCGAAGCCAGTTTCACGCTGTTGATGAACCGCACGCCGGCCTCCCGACCGCCCTGGATTCCGAACCCGACAATCCCGCCCGCGCCGTTGGGCAGGTATTTTCTGGCCAATTCATGGTGCGGGTGCCCGGGAAGTCCCGCGTAGTTGACCCACGCCACAGCCGGGTGCGACTGCAAAAATTTCGCCAACGCCAGCGAGTTCTCGCAGTGCCGCGGCATGCGGACGTGGAGCGTCTCCAGCCCGATCAGGAACAAAAAGGCCGCGAACGGGCTCATGCACGCGCCGGTGTCGTACAACCAATGCGTCCGAACGTGCGAGACGAACGCCGACCGGCCGAACGCCTCGGTGAACGTCAGTCCGTTGTACGCTTTGTCGGGCGAGGTGAACATCGGCCAGCGCTGCGGGTCCTTCGACCAGTCGAACGTTCCGCCGTCGACCACCGCTCCGCCCACATGCAGCCCGTGCCCGCCGATATATTTTGTCGTGGAGTAGACCACGATATCCGCGCCGTGCTCGATTGGCCGCAACAGCCAGGGCGTGGTGACGGTATTATCCACGACCAGCGGCACGCCGATGGCGTGGGCCGCGTCGGCGGTTTTGCGAAAGTCCGGCACGTCGCCTTTGGGGTTTCCCATGCTCTCGACATACACGCATCGCGTGTTGGCGTCGGCGAGGGCGGCGATCTCCTCGGGCCGATCGGCGTTATAGAAACGGGTCTCGACGCCCAGTTGTTTCATCGTGCGCGCGAACAGCATGTACGTTCCGCCGTAGAGGCTGGCCGAGGCGATGATGTTCTGCCCCGCGTGCGCGAGGGTCAACAACGCGGCCGAGACGGCCGCCTGACCGCTGGCCAACGCCAACGCGCCCACGCCGCCGTCCAACGCGGCCAGCCGTTTTTCCAGCACCTCGTTGGTGGGATTCGTCAATCGCGAGTAAATATTGCCCGGCTGCTTGAGCGCGTACGCGTCGGCGGCGAAATCGGTCGAGGGAAAGTGGTACGCCGCCGTCGCGTAAATCGGCACGGCCGAACTGTGGGTAGCCGAGTCATCCGCCTGCCCCGCGTGCAACGCCAATGTGCCCAGACGATACGGTTTGTTTGTATTCTCGTTTATCATGCCATGATGATATGCCCCAACAGGCGGCGGTGCGATGCAAAATTCGAAATCTGTTTTGATAATTTCGCAAGCATCGACAAATCGAATGCTTGCGAAATTATCAAAACAAGTTTCGTGCTTCGGATTTCGGATTTACTTCGCTCCTACGTCATACACGTACAGCGTGGTTTCGCCGCGGACGTACAGTCGACCGTTGGCGAGGGTGTGCTGCTGCGCGCCGAGTTTTTCCGGGATGGTGAAGCGGCCTCGCTCGCGGTACTCCGTTTTGTCCGCCTCGGCCAGCACGATCGTCGATCCGGTGCGCATCACCAGCATACCATCGGCGATGAGCAGATGCGTGACGATCTCCAGCCCGCCCAGGGCCTTGGTCGACCATAACAACTCACCGGTGGCCGCATCGCAGCATTCGAGCCCCTCGTTTCCGAATCCGTACACCGCGCCCTCCCACACCGCCAGCGTGGCCGAGTAGTTGCTCTGGCGGTCCGGGCGGGTGAAGACGGGCATCGCCTGCACCTTGCCGTCCTTGACGAACAGTTGGTAGCACGCGAAAAATTCCTGCCCCGCCTGCCCGCTGCATATGTACAGCCGCGAGCCGTCGATCACCGGCGAGCTGCACAGTCCCCAGCTCATCGTGATGGCCTTGCGGAAGAACAGTTCACCGTTGGCGGGATTCACGCCGACCAGTTCCGCGTTGGGCCCGCCGCCGAACCCTGTCACGATCACCGGCACACCGTCGATTTCCGTGTACGCGGGTGAGGCCAGGCTGTGGTCGCGGCGGTCCTGCGGGTCGGTCGGTGAGGTCCACAGTAGTTCGCCGGTCATTTTGTTGACGGCCCAGAGCGATTTTCCGGGGATGTAGAGCACGTCGCCGACCAGGGTCGCGCTGGGGAAGGTGGGCATGCGGTACGCGTTGGTACGCCAGACGTCGGAACCGTCGGCGACATTGAGGCATGCGGTGGCGCCCTGGGGGAAGAAGTAGGCGCGGTCGCCGTCGACGATCGGGCTTCCGGCGGTTCCGTAGGTGGGCTTGCCCGCACCGACCGGGATTTTCCAGAGCGGTTTGCCGTCGGCGGCGTTGAAGCAGTAGGCGAACTGGGTGTAGATGATGCTGGTGGTTTTGCCGTCGGCCGTGGGGGGTTCGATGTCCTCGCCGCCCATGACGAAGGTTCTTCCGCCGGCTTCGACCGCCGTGGCCATGACGCCCTCGGTTCCGATGCTGCCCCGCCACAATTCCGTCGGTCCCTCAGCCGGCCAGGTGCGGGCGAGCTTGCCGTTGTAGACGTGGTTGTTGTCGAGGGGCATAAAACGCGGAAGGTCGGTGTTTTCCTGGAGAATTTCGCGTCGCAGCACCGATTTCGGCTCGGCGGGCGGATCGACGCGGTACTCCAGCAACTCCAGCGACGGCTGAACGTAGATCCGCATGGCGCCGAACAGCGCCCGGTCGTCGGGTTTTTTGCTGGCGGCCAGGGCGGCGAGTTTTTCGTCGAAAAAATTACGAAAGGCCGCGGCGTGTTCCTTCTCGCCGACCTCCACCAACGCCCGAGCGGCGGAGATGACGGTCGTCATGTCCTCGTGCTCCAGCAGGGCGACCAGGTGATCGGCGTTGCCGGCCTTCAACTCCGCGGCGATCAGACAGGCCGTAACCAGGGCCCGGTGCGTGTTCTGCTGCGGATACGCGATAATCGCCGCCGCCACTTCGCTCCGCACGTCGGCGTCCTGGAGCGGGCTGAGCATCGCCTGGGCGATTAGTTCCTTCGCGCGCAGCACGGCCTTTGCATCGTAAAGGAGAAGGTCGGGATTGGGCTTGCCTTCCCGCGTCAGCAGGTAGAGATACAGGTCGCTCTTGTCGAGTTTTATTCCGTTGCAGGCCGCCCAGTAGAACAGTTCTCCGTCCCGTCGCGCGGGCATGTCGTCGTCGACCCACTGCACGTCGGAATCTTTATACTCGTCGATCTCTTTCTGGATTTCCTCGATCGTGTTACCGTACATCGACGCCAGTGTGACGGCGGGCAGTGTATCGCCCTGTGGCGGCAGGGGGTTGGTGCTCACCGCGCCGTTGCGGAGCGGGAAGGCCAGGGTTGTGTAGTCGCCGAAGGTGCGGAAGTAGCCGCGGTGGTTTCGCCACGCGCCGGCCTCCAGCAGCAGCGGGTAGTCCACGGCCTGGATCACCGGTTCGATACTGATGATCTCGGGCAGGGCGTCGATTCCGACGGCCTTGCAGGCGGCGCGGCCGTCGAATTTCACCTCGTACGCCACGCCGCCCGAGACGGGTATGGAGGTGTACGTGAAGTCCCAGTTTACCGACGAGGCCCGCCCGTACGTGAAGGAGTGGAGCATCTTACCGGGGCTCGTTGGCGTGCGGGGCAGCAGGCCGAGCTGGGCGTACGCGGCGTGGTTGTTGTAGGGTTTGGTCGAGTCCTGGTGCTGATACCGCGACGGCTGCGTGGTGATGCCGGGGTCGGCGGCGAGGCGGTCCTGGCGGAGGAGGTCGAAGAACAGTTCCACGTTGTCGCCGAAGGTCCACGAGGCCGACTCGAACCCGTACACGCAACGGTCCTGGACGACCACAAGGACCATCATGTCGTCGGTGTCCTTGATTCGGCCGAAGTAGATGGACGGCGCGAAATCGTCGCAGGGCGTGATGATGACGTTGGACTCGTTGTGCTTGAACCAGTGGGCCGAGACGGCCGGCGGAACGCCTTTCCATTTTTCGAGGTTTCCGTCCGCGACAGACCCCGCCGGCAGCTCGTAGCAGGGCAGCACGACGGCGGACGCGTCCAGCGGAACGGTCGGCGCCGAGGTCGTCGCAGGGAACATGGAGGAGAGGTCAGTGGGGACGCCTGTTTCGTCCCTGGTTTCCTGCGCCAACGCCCACGCCGTCGCCAGAAGAACCATCAACGCCATTGTCAGAAAAAAACGGTTGAACATGGGGACCTCGCGCAGTTGCTTGCATGGGCTTGCCTCTTTGCGCTGTAGGACGTTGTGCAAAGCGAAACGTTCGCTTCACACAACGTCCTACAACGCAAAAAGGCAAAGCCAAAATCGCGTCAATCGTTACTTATTTCGCTCCCACGTCGTACACGACCAGCGTGTCTTTTCCGCGGACGTACAGTTTTCCGTTGGCGAGGGTGGGCTGCTGTTCCCCGATCTGCACGGGGACCTTGACGCGTCCCAGTTCGCGGTATTCCTTCTTATTCGCCTCGGCGAGGATCATGCAGTCGCCGCCCTGGATCAGCAGCAGTCCGTCGGCCAGCAGCAGGTGGCTGCCGCCGTGCACGCCGCCGGGACGGGCCGACCAGAGCGGATTTCCCGTCCGCGCGTCGCTGCACTCCAGTCCGGCGTTTCCGAACCCGAACACCACGCCGTCCCACACCGTCAGCGTGTTGGCGTAGTTGGTCATGGTGTCCTTGCGGCTGAACATCGGAAGCGCCAGCACCTTTCCGTCCTTGACGAACATCTGGTATCCGACGAAAAACTCCTGTCCCGGCTGACCGCTGGAGACGTACAGCCTCGAACCGTCGATCACCGGAGAGGTGCACAGACCGAACCCGATCTGGATCGCCTTGCGGAAGAAGACCTCGCCGGTGGCCGCGGACAGGCCCATCACTTCGGCGTCGGCGTTGTTACCGAATCCCATGACGATCACGCCCACACCGTCGACTTCGCCATAGGCGAGGGAGGCCGGGCTGGTGTCGCGGCGGTCTTCGGGTTTTTCCGGCGCGGTCCAGAGCAGTTTCCCGTCGGTCTTGTTGATGGCCAGCAGCGCCTTGCCGGGGAGGTAGAGCACGTTCCCGACGATCAGCGGGCAGGAGAACTGTGGACCGCGGTAGGCTTTGTCCTCGCTCCAGACGATCTCGCCGTCGACGATTTTCAGGCAGACGACCGCCTTGTCGGGGAAGAAGTAGACGTGCTCGCCGTCGACGATGGGGCCGGCGGCGTTCCAGTCGGACTTGCCCTTGCACAGGAGCTTTTCCCACAGCATCGAGCCGCTGGCGGCGTCGAAGCAATACCCGTAGCTGCCGAGTTCCTCGCCTTCGCCCTTGACGCCCATGACGAACGTTTTCCCGCCAACCTCGACCGCGGCCGTCACGCCCGTTCCGACTTTGTACTCCCACAGTTTCTTCGGTCCTTCCGCGGGCCATTCGCGCAGCAGCTTTCCATCGTAGACGTGGTTGTTGTCATTGTGCATCATGCGGGCCAGGCTGGTGTTTTCCTGCTTGACCTCGCGGCGCAGCGCGGTTTTCGGTTCGGCGGGCGGATCGACGCGGTACTCCAGCAGCTCCAGCGCCGGCAACACGAACACCCGCATGGCCATCAGCGTCGCCCGGTCGTCGGGTTTCTTGCTGGCCGTCAGGGCGGCGATCTTTTCGTCGTAGATTTTCCGGAAGGCGGCGGCCTGCGCTTTCTCGCCCACCGCCGACAGCGCTCGGGCGGCGGAGATGACGACCGTCAGGTCCTCGTGGTCGATCATGGCGCCCAGTTTGGCGGGATCTCCGTATTTCAGTTCCGCGGCGGTCACGTTGGCGGCGACGATCGCCCGCGGTGTGGGAAGGCGGTTGGCCTCGTTCCCGATATTCGTGTGAACCGCGGCCGCCATTTCGCGACGCGCCTCGGGGTCCTGCTGCGGATTGAGCATCGCCTGGGCGACCAGTTCCTGCCCGCGAATCCACTCGGCGATGACCAGTTCGCGCTCGAATCCCAGCCCCGCGAACGGGAGCATGAGGGACTTGTCGATCTTCACGTCGTTGCAGACGGCCCAGTAGATCAACTCGCCCGCGTCCGTCCAGGACATCGACTTGAGCGATTCCTTCAAGCCGCCCACCAGGGCTTCGAGCTTTGCCTTGTCCGCGCTGAATTTCGACGCCAGCGTGATGCCCGGAAGCAGGTCGCCCTGGGGCGCAAGGGCGGCCGTGCTCAGCCCGCCCATGCGGACCGGCGAGTTGATGACCGTGTGATCGCCGAAGATACGGTGGTATCCGCGGTGGTTCTTCCACGCGCCGGCCTCCAGAAGCAGCGGGTAGTCCACGGCCAGGATCGCCAGGTCGATGCCGATGATCTCGGGCAGGGCTTTGATCGTGAGGTTCTCCGGAAGGTCCACGACCTTGGCATCCTCCGCCAGGGTCTTGTTGATGCTCTCCAGGAGGGCCTTGTTGAGGTGCGTCAGCAGGGCGGTGCCGTCGACCTTGACCTCGTAGGCGACACCGCCCACGACGGGCGTGGAGGTGTAGGTCATGTTCCACTGCCGCGAGGGGTGCTTGGAGTGGAGCATGGTTCCCTTGGCCAGCGGCGTGCGGGGCAGCAGGCCGATCTGGGCGTACTCGGGCGTGTTCTGGTATTTGTCCGGCTGCGTGGTCGCGCCGGGGTTGGCTTCGAGCCGGGCCTGGCGACCGAAGTCGAGGAACAACTCCACGTTGTCGGCGAAAGTCCACCCGGCCGAGACGTCTCCGAAGACGCAGCGGTCCTGGATGACGACCAGGACCATCAGGTCGTTGGTTCCCTTGGGCCTGCCGACGTACAGGGCCGGCGAGAAATCGTCGCAGGGCGTGATGGGCTGGTTGTTGTCGTTGTGCTTGACCCACTCGGCCGACACCGAGGGGGGAACGCCTTTCCACTTTTCGAGGTTTCCGTCGGCGGCGGAGTCGGCGGGCAGTTCGTAACAGGGCAGCACGGTGGACGCTCCGTCCAGCGGAACGGCAGGGGCGGCCGTGGTGGTCGGGAAGACCCCCTTGAGCGGTTGGCCTCCGGTTTTCGCGCCGTCATCCTGCGCCACCACCAGCCCCGTCGCCAGGCCAACCACCACCACCGCCGTCACCAGAAATTTTCGCATGAGAGGATTCCTTATGTTCGCCGCGTAAACGGTACCAGAGGGAGACGAAATTCACAAGAGATGGAACCCGCGGGAGACGGAAATGTTTCAGGGTCTTTCAGTTTTCTCGTCTTCATGAAGACCGAGCATCGACATTGGCATACTTTTCGCGCGGGATTATGTGTTTGGCGCGCGCCGGCAGGTTGGCCCTGCCATTAGGCGCTGTAGGGGGTTGTACACGGCAGAACGTTCTGCCGTGTACAACCCCCTACAGCGCCTAATGGCAGGGCCATATCCAGCATGAGCGTCGCACAGCGCAAAACGGCAAAGCCAGTGAACGCGACGTTGGCGTGTCACCGCTGCGGTCCTCGTCCCCGCGTCGTCGTTTACTGGTCGGCGGGTTTTGGTGGCGCGGGTTGTGGTGTCGCCGATTGCGCGGGCGCGCCGGCCGACGGTCTCGGGGGGCTGGCGGCCGGTGCTTGCCGCGGGCCCAGCGTGGGGCGCGCGGGGGGACGCGGGCCTCCCATGGCCGCCGGGGCGCCGACCGACGCGGTCGAGCCCGCCGGGGCCGCTCCGGGCGTCAGCACCATCGCGATGCGTTTTCCCTCGGCCCGCGGGGCCTGGTCGACCTTCGCCACGTCGGACAGCACCTCGCGGATGTGCTGGAAGATGCGGTACCCCTCGTCCATGTGCGCCAGTTCGCGTCCTCGGAATCGCAGGGTGAACTGCACGCGGTCGCCGCGCCCGATGAACTCGCGGGCGTGGGCGATCTTGATTTCCAGATCGTGATCGCCGATTTTCGGCGTCTTGATGCGGATTTCCTTGAGTTCGGTTTCCTTGCGGGCGGCTTTGGACTTTTGTTCTTTTTTCCGCTGCGCGTACTTCCACTTTCCGTAGTCCATGATGCGGCAGACCGGCGGGCGGGACATCGGAGAGACTTCCACCAGGTCCAGCCCGGCTTCGCGGGCGCGGTGCAGCGCCTCGCGCACCTCGATAATGCCGATCTGTCCCTCGTTGTCGTCGATCAAGCGGATCGGCGAAATACGAATCTGTTCGTTCACGCGAAGGTTCTTTTCCAGGGGGCGTCTCCTTACAAAAAACTCTGCTTGTCCAACACCTCTCGTATAGAACGCCTATACGGGTTACATATTGCGACGAAAAATCCGAAATCCGAAACTCGAAATCCGAAACAAAACCCAAACGACAAATTCCAAAACCCAAACGGCGACTGCATGCGCCCTGACGTTCCGGAGGCTCTGCCGTTTGGAATTTGTTGTTTTCCGCTTTGGACTTTGTTTCGTATTTCGGATTTCGTGTTTCGAATTTGTTACTACGCCAGCACCGACGTCGCGCATCGCGACCTAATCTCTTGACGCGCCAGCTCCAGGAATTTATCCAGGTCCATCGCGCCTTTGTCCCCGGCGGTTCGGTGTCGCACGGCCACCTGGGCGCTGTCGGCTTCCTTCTGGCCCAGCACGAGCATGTAGGGCACCTTGGCGAGCGTGGCGTTGCGGATTTTCGCGCCGATCTTGTCGCTGTCGGTGTCCAGTTCCGTCCGCACACCCGCGGCCCGCAGTTGGTCGTACACGGTCCGCGAGTACGCATCGTATTTCTCGCTCACCGGAAGCACGGCCACCTGGACCGGGCTCAGCCAGAGCGGGAACGCTCCGGCGAAGTGCTCGATCAGGATGCCGATGAACCGCTCCATCGACCCGAACGGCGCGCGGTGCACCATCACCGGGCGATGCGGGCGGTTGTCCTCGCCGATATACTCCAGGCCGAACCGCTCGGGCAGGTTGTAGTCCACCTGGATCGTGCCCAGTTGCCACTTTCTGCCGATGCAGTCCTTGACGATGAAATCAATTTTCGGCCCGTAGAAGGCCGCCTCGCCGGGCACTTCGACCGAGTTCATGCCCAGCCGCTTGACGACGTTTCGCAGATTGTTCTCCGCGCGGTCCCAGTTGGCGACGTCGCCGACGTATTTGTCGCTGGCCGGGTCGCGCAGGCTCACGCGGACGTGGTAGTCGGTCAGGTTCAGCGCCGAGAGCACCAGTTTCACCAGCTCGACGCAGCTTTCGACCTCGCCTTCGAGCTGGTCGGGGGTGCAGAACAGGTGCGCGTCGTCCTGGGTGAAGCCCCGCACGCGCGTCAGGCCGTTGAGCTCGCCGCTGCCCTCGTAGCGGTATACCGTGCCGAACTCCGCCAGCCGCAAGGGCAGGTCGCGGTAACTGTGCTGCTGGGCCTTGTAAATCTGAATGTGGTGCGGGCAGTTCATCGGCTTGAGGAGGTAGCCTTCGGCCGAGTCGTCCGCGGCGGCGTTGGCGTGGTCGGCGCAGCAGTGGGGCTTTTCATCAGGACCGCCGGTGAAAATCGGCGGGAACTGGCTGTCTTTGTAGTAAGGATAGTGTCCGCTGGTGCGGTACAAATCCAGCCGTCCGATGTGCGGCGTGAAGACCATTTGATAACCGCGGTTGGCCAGTTCTTCCTGTAACCAGGCCTGTAGCTGAGTGCGGATGGTCGCGCCGCGCGGCATCCAGAGCGGCAGTCCGGGGCCAACCGCGTCGCTGATGAGGAATAGCCCCAACTGCCTGCCGATCACGCGATGGTCGCGTTTGCGGGCCTCCTCGACGCGGGCCAGTTGCTCGTCCAGTTGCTTTTTGTCGAAAAAGGCCGTCCCGTACACGCGGGTGAGCATCTTGTTGCGTTCGTCACCCCGCCAGTACGCCCCGGCCACCGACAGCAGCTTGAACGCCTTGAGTCGGCCGGTGTCCGGTAGATGCGGACCTCGACACATGTCGAGGAATTCGCCCTGGCGGTAGAAGCTCACCGAGGCGACGGCTTCGTTGCGGACCAGGTCGTCGATCATCTCGACCTTGTACGGTTGGCCCAGGTCGGCCATGTGGAGTTTGGCGTCGTCGACGGGCAGCTCCACGCGCTGGGCGGGGAGTTTTTCGTCGATGATTTTTTTCATTTCGGCTTCGATGTTCGGCAGATCGTCCGCCGTGATCGGCGTGGGCAGGTCGAAGTCGTAGTAAAATCCGTACTGGAAATCGTCCATCAGCGCCGGACCGATGGTGTACTTCACGCCCGGACCGTACAGCCGCACCATCGCCTGGGCGAGGACGTGCGAGGCCGAGTGGCGGGCGATTTCCAGGGAGGCTTCGTCGCGGTCGGTAAACAGCTTCACGGTGTACGTATGGCCGTCTTGGGCCAATTCCGTGGTCAGGTCGCACAGTCGGCCGTCGACCTCGGCCGCGATGGCGGCCTTGGCCAGCCGCGGGGAAATATCCTCCGCCACGCGGGCGGGCGAGACCGCCTGGTCGTACTGGCGAATGCTACCATCAGGCAGTTGCACGGAAACGTTTACAGGAGCCATACACACCTCGATCGGCCTGGGCGCAGACCCGGCCGGATTGGCATCGGGACCCCGTCGGCGCGATCGTGAAAGGAAAAACCATCCATGTAGGCCTGCTGTCGGCCCCACGACGCGCGCACCGAACGGGATGGTCCGATGCGGGCCATTACGACGTCGTCGTGGTTGTGGGG
>Ga0123353_10017427_pt1 | contig 10561 bp, 9 predicted proteins | sample TergutLab28metaG_3_FD_92763 | JGI IMG/M metagenome (GOLD analysis project Ga0123353, IMG submission 92763) | Labiotermes labralis P3 segment gut microbial communities from Petit-Saut dam, French Guiana - Lab288 P3 | ecosystem: Host-associated > Arthropoda: Insects > Digestive system > Gut ... | reverse complement strand
GACGCTGTCGGCGAGCGAGGGTCGTCATGACGTGTGCGTGTTCGCGGCGAACTGGCCGTGGGGCGGGACGAACCCGTTGCTGGGCTGCCGTGTCGTCACGGTCGTCAACGCGTTGCCGATCGGCAACTGGGAGCAGGCGACCGGGGCGTCCGGAGAGATCCGTCTGTCAGGTTGGGTCCTGGACCCGGACCGGGGCAAGGACCCGAGCTGGGTGCTGATGTTCGTCGATGGGCGCTACCTGGGGTTGTTCACCGCTGACCAGGACCGTCCCGACGTGGGCAGGGCGTTCGGCAAAGGCGACAAACACGGGTTCTCGGTGACGCTGTCGGCGAGCGAGGGTCGTCATGACGTGTGCGTGTTCGCGGCGAACTGGCCGTGGGGCGGGACGAACCCGTTGCTGGGCTGCCGTGTCGTCACGGTCACCAACGCATTGCCGATCGGTAACTGGGAGCAGGCGTCGGCGACGTCTGGGGCGATCCACCTGAGCGGTTGGGTGCTGGACCCGGACCGGGGCAAGGACCCGAGCTGGGTGCTGGTGTTCGTCGATGGGGGCTACCTGGGGTTGTTCACCGCTGACCAGGACCGTCCCGACGTGGGCAGGGCGTTCGGCAAAGGCGACAAACATGGGTTCTCGGTGACGTTGTCGGCCTCGCGGGGTCGTCATGACGTGTGCGTGTTCGCGGCGAACTGGCCGTGGGGCGGGACGAACCCGTTGCTGGGCTGCCGTGTCGTCACCGTCCCCTGACAGCGGGCGAGCCCTGGTATCGTACGGGTCCGTCTAGAACACCGGCTCCGGGGTTCCGGTGGCCCCGTACGACAAGAGGTTCGATCATCAACGCTGAAGGTGTCCGGTGACTGCTGCGCCGACGCGTCAGGTCCGCGTCGCACCGCCGCTGTGGCGGTCGGGGAACCTCATCTGGAACTTTGCCCAACGTGACCTGAAGTCGCGGTTCAAAGGGTCGGCGCTGGGCTGGGCCTGGTCCTTGGTGGTCCCGCTGGCCAGCCTGGGTATCTATGCCGTGGTTTTCGGCATCCTGTTCAGGGGCGAACTCCCTGTGCTGCCTGGTTATGGCAAACCGCTCTTCGTCGTGTGGTTGTTCGCAGGGCTGACGGCCTGGACCTTCTTCGCGTCGAGTATCAACGCAGGGATCTCCGGGTTGATCGGCACTGGTGCCCTGCTGAAGAAGATCTACTTCCCCTCCTACGCTCCCGTGCTCGGCACGACGCTGGCCCAGGGCATCCAGAGCCTCATCGAGCTGGGTCTGTACCTGGCAGTGCTGCTGGTGCTGGGCAACCTCGGGTGGACGTGGCTGCTGATCCCGGTCTGGGTCCTGGTCCTGGTCGTCTTCGTCGCGTCGATGGCCACAGCGCTGGCCATCCTCAACGTCTACGTGCGTGACCTGGCCCACCTGGTCGCGGTCGCCTTGCAGCTGCTTTTCTTCGCCACACCGATCATCTACCTGCTCAAGATCGTGCCGACCAGCTGGCACGGCATCCCCATGCGGTTGCTGATCGAGTGGACGCCGATGAGCACGTTCGTGTCTGTGCTGCGGGACCTGTCGTACTGCCTGACGGTCGGTGACTGGCGCAAGTGGGCGGCGATGGTCGCCTGGACCCTCGCGGCGTTGGGCTTCGCCTACGTCGTGGTGCGTCGGCGCGGTCCGGACGTCGGGGAGGCGTTGTGACCACTCCAGCGATCCAGGTCGAGCACCTGTCGAAACGGTTCGCCCGTGCCGAGGAGCGGCGAAGCTCGCTCAAGGAACGTGTGGTGCGTGGGCGCGGGGTGCGCAGGCCCGAGTTCGTGGCGCTCGACGACGTGTCGTTCGAGGTCGAACCAGGCACGACGTTCGGTCTGGTCGGCCACAACGGCTCCGGCAAGTCCACGTTGCTGAAGATCCTCGCAGGGGTGTTCAGGCCGTCGGCTGGCGGGGTCACGGTCGACGGACGGGTGTCGGCGCTGCTCGAGCTCGGGGCCGGGTTCCACGGCGAGCTGACCGGCCGGGAGAACGTCTACCTCAACGGCGCGATCCTGGGGATGTCCAAGAAGCAGGTCGACGCCGCGATCGACGAGATCATCGACTTCTCGGGTATCGAGGAGTTCATCGACCAGCCAGTGAAGGTCTACTCGTCGGGGATGTACGTGCGGCTGGGGTTCGCCATCGTCGTGACGCTGGACCCGGAGATCTTGATCGTCGACGAGATCATCGCTGTCGGCGACGAGGAGTTCCAGCGCAAGTGCTTCGACCACCTCTTCCGGCTGCGTTCCGAGGGCGCAACGATCGTCCTGGTCACGCACTCCATGGGCCTGGCAGCCCAGCTGTGCGAGAACGCTGGGTGGTTGGACCACGGCCGTCTGCGCACGGTCGGGCCCGCCTCGACGGTGATCGACGACTACCTGGCCCAGGTGAACCGGCAGGAGGCTGACCGTGCAGACGGTCGCCCGGCGGGAGGCACCCTCGTAGGGGCGACCCGGGCGGGGTCCGGCGAGGTCACGGTCGGTGACGTCGAGTTCCTCGGCCCCGACGGTCAGCCTGCGCCGATCCTGGTCACCGGCGAGCCGTTGACCGTCCGGGTGCGCTACACCGCCCACGAGGATGTCGAGGACGTGGCGCTCTACCTCGGGTTCGTCCACGAGAACGGTATCGGTATCGCCGGCACCAACACCCGGATGCAGTATGGGCCGCTGGACCTGGCTGCCGGGGCCGGGACGGTCGACTACACCTTCGACGAGCTGCCGATGCTTCCTGCGAACTGGCGGTTGTCGACGGCTGTGCGCTCCAGGGCGCACACGATGGACCTGCTGGAGAAAGCGTTCCCCATGACCGTGCGGGCCAAAGGGGAGGTCGAGAACGGGGCGGTGCGGCTGTCGGGCAGCTGGTCGGATCCCCAGCCGGCGGACGACGGAGCAGCCCGGTGAGCGAGAGCCCAGAGCCAGGCGCTGTGGGCACCGACAGCGAGGCTGCCCTGCGCGAAGAGATCGTGCATCTGCGCGAGCAGCGTGACCAGGCGTGGAACCAGCTGGCACTCATGCGCCGGTCACTGTCGTGGCGGGTCACCTGGCCGTTGCGCCAGCTGGTCAGGCTCGTACGGATGGGGCGTCGGTGACGCGCAGGGTTCTGGCGTTGACGGCCGGGCGGATCGTCACCGAGCACCTGGGCCGTCCCTTGGACGGCTTCCCGGCGGTGGCAGTGCTCGCCCACTGGTCGGACCGTCCAGCGGTGTCGTTGTCGGCCCGGCGTCTGGTCGAGGAGCTGACCAGCGCAGGGTTCGCCGTCCTGGTGGTCTCGGCCAGCCCGGCCGCCGAGCCTCTGGACTGGGCGGACGTCGACCTAGCTGCGGTGACCGTGCTGCGCAAACCCAATGTCGGCTACGACTTCGGGTCGTGGGCCATCGGGCTGGACTGGCTCGTACCCCAGGTCGTGAGGCGTGCACGGGTCCTGCTGGTCAACGACTCGCTCGTCGGACCGTTCGCCACGTTGCGCCCGTGGCTGGAGCAGTTCTGCTCCTCGGGCGCTGACGTGTGGGGCCTGACCCAGACCGCCCAGTTCGCCTGCCACCTGCAAAGCTACATGATGGGGTTCGCTCCAGGGGTGCTGTGCGAACGGCCGCTGCGGTGGTTCTGGCAGACCGTGCGCCACCATGACGACAAGGACCTCGTCATCCACCGCAACGAGATTGGCCTGGGACGGCTCCTGGCCGCCGAGGGATATGCCGTGGACGCGGCGTTTCCCGTCGGGACCGTCGTGGACTGGAGGGACAACCCGACCATCATCGGTTGGCGCCAGCTGTTCGACCGGGGCGTGCCCCTGGTCAAGCGCGAGCTGGTGCGCAACCCGGACCTGGCTCCTGACGGCAGCGCCGTGGCTGATGAGATATTGCGGCGGTTCGGTGCGAAGGTAGAGCAATGGGTGTGACTGAGAGCCGCGAGGTGAGCCGCGCGACGAGCGTGCCGCCCGCCCCGCCAGAGCGGGTGGTGTCGTTCCTGGCAGCCCCGGTGAAGAAGGTCGCCAAGGCGGTGACCGGCAGAGAGCTGACGAAGCAGGCTGTCCGCGGCCGGGTCCAACGGGCGCGGATCGCTGTGGCCGCCAGGGTCGCTGGTCGCCGGGTCCGCCGGTCTGACTCCGGTTCGCGCACGTCGTTGTCGAGCTGGCTGGCACGGCGCGACGGGCGTCGTCCGCAGCTGTTCCCCGACCACTGGCGCACAGCCCCGGTCATGGAGGCCACCGACCCGTCGCGGGTCGCGGTGGTCATGCACGTGTTCTTCCCCGAGCTGGTCGACGAGCTGCTCGACCAGCTGCGGCACGTCCCGGTGGATTTCGACCTGCTGGTGACGAACTCCAGCGGCTCGCCGCTCGAGCTGGACACCTGCGACCTGACGCACGTGCGTCACGTGGCGGTCTTGGACTGCCAGAACCGGGGCCGTGACATCGCGCCGATGGTCGCCCTGGTCAACGCTGGTCTGCTCGACCCCTACCGGCTGGTGCTCAAGGTCCACACCAAACGCAGCGACTGGCGGGCAGACCACGCGCAGCTGTCAGGGACCGGCAGCCAGTGGCGCACCGAGCTCTTGGAGGCGCTGCTGGGCGACGAGGAGAACGTCACTGCTGTCCTGCGTGCTTTCGCTGCCGACGACACCCTGGGTGTGGTGACCGCAGACGGTTCGGTGCTCGGCCCGCAGTTCTGGGGTGGTGACCACCAGATCGTCGACGACCTCGCCCAGCGCATCGCCTTGGACGTCGATGCCGAGTCGCTGCGGTTCGCGTCAGGTTCCATGTACTGGGTCCGCGGGTTCGTCCTGCAGGGTCTGCGGTCGTTCGGTATCGACGCCGAGGACTTCGCCCCCGAGGCCGGGCAGGTCGACGGCACCGCCGCCCACGCGGTCGAACGTCTCGTCGGGATCGTGGCGGCCGAGGCCGCCCTCAGCGTGGTCGAACGCGGTGACCTGCCCGACCACGACGCAGACCTGGACGTGTACGACGTGGCTGGCCCAGTGTCCCCCCGGGTGCGGGTGGTGCCGTTCTACCTTCCGCAGTTCCACCCCACACCTGAGAACGACCGCTGGTGGGGCACAGGTTTTACCGAGTGGCGCAACGTTGTGGCTGCCCGCCCGTTGTTCCCCGGCCAGGAACAACCGCGCCTGCCCGGTGAGCTGGGGTTTTACGACCTGCGCATGGACGAGGTCCGCCAGGCGCAACGGGACCTGGCCGTGGCTCACGGCGTCGAAGGGTTCATGTACTACTACTACTGGTTCGCTGGTGAGCGGTTGCTGTCGGTGCCGGTCAAGGCGTTGGTTGGCAGCGACCTGGACCAGCCGTTCTGCTTGATGTGGGCCAACGAGAACTGGACGCGACGCTGGGACGGGCGCAGCGAAGACCTGCTCATCGGCCAGCACTACGACAAGGTCCCGGCTACGCAGTTCATCGACGACGTGATGGACCTGCTCACCGACGACCGCTACCTGCGTATCGACGGCGCAGCGGTCCTGTCGGTCTACCGGATCTCCCAGATTCCGGACTACCCGCAGGTCCTCGAGCACTGGCGCCGCCGTGCCCGCGAGGCCGGGGTCGGTGAGCTGTTCATCGTCAACGTCGACGTCGCCGCAGAGTTCGACGGGCTCGACCGGGACGTGGCGGTCGCGGGCCTGGACGGCACGCACTGGTTCCCCCCGCACAACGCCCGGTGGGACTGGATCGACTACGCCAGCCTCGGTATGGCCGAAGACTTCACGGGCAACCTGCTCAGCTACCACACGCTGGTGCGTGACGCCGAGGAGAGGCTCGCCGACCTCGACGAACGGATTTTCCCTGCGGTGATGGTCGACTTCGACAACACAGCACGGCGTAACGTGCGGGCTGACCTGTGGTGGGGCTCGAACCCGTACACGTTCCGCCGGTGGGTCGCCTCGACCGTCCGTGCTGTCGAGGCCCGTCCTGCCCAGCGCCGCGTGGTGTTCGTCAACGCGTGGAACGAATGGGCCGAGTCGGCGGTCCTCGAACCCTCAGAACGTCACGGGCGCGGCTACCTGTTGGCGCTGCGCGACGTGGTTATCGCGTGAACGTCCAGCCAAACCGTCCACCAACTACCTCGTCAACCGCTAGCCTTTGACTCCGGAAGAGACGGAGGACCAGTGGAATCGTCTGCCCTGACCACGCCACTGAGGGAGTGCGACCACACGGTCCGCGACCGTGTGCGGGTGCTGCGCGAGACCGGCGCCGCCTGGCTCGACGGCTCCGAAGACACGCTCTTCGCACGTCTGGACGATAGTGGTCTGCCGCTCGACTCGTTGTCTGACGAGCTCGTCGCCACCGCCACCGACTGGCCGCAGCGCTACCACCTGGCCCCTGAACGGGCGAACGTGCTGCGTGCGGTCGAGCTGCCGCCGCAGGCCAGGGTGCTGGAGATCGGGGCTGGGTGCGGGGCGATCACCCGGTACCTGGGCGAGCGCGCCGTGCTGGTCGACGCGGTCGAGCCGACCTTTGCCCGTGCGAGGGTCGCCGCTGCCCGCACCGCCGACTTGCCTGGTGTGCAGGTGTTCAACGGCGAAGTCAGCGATATCCCGGCGGCTGCCGCCTACGACGTGGTCGTGGTCGTCGGGGTCCTGGAGTACGTCGGCGGGGGTTGCGAAGACCCGGCACCGTACGTGGAGTTCCTCGAGTCGTTGCGCAGCACCCTCGTCGAGGGCGGCGTGATGCTCCTGGCGATCGAGAACGCCCTGGGCGCCAAGTACGTCGCTGGGGCACGCGAGGACCACTCCGGAGTCGTGTTTGAGTCTGTCGAGGGCTATCCGGGCCCCAGCCCGGCGCGCACGTTCTCGCGGCGGGTGCTGACCCGGCTGTTCACCCAGGCTGGGTTCGGCACGGTCAAGGTGCTCGGGGCGTTCCCCGACTACAAGCTCACCCGGGCGGTTTTCGACGACGGGCTGTTTGCCCACGCTGAGCAGCTCGCGGTCGAGGTGCCGTCGTTCCCCAGCCCTGACTGGGGCGAACCGCGTCCGGCGCTTGGTGACGAGGGTTCGGTCTGGCGCCAGCTGGTCGGAGCCGGTCTGGGGCCAGCCTTCGTCAACTCCTTCCTCGTCGTCGCCTCGGACCAGCGCACTGGCACCTGGCCGGAAGAGCGGCTCGCCATGTTTTTCTCGGCATCCCGGCGCCGGGCGTTCCGGGTGGCCAAGGAGGTCTGCAACCACGACGGTGAGGTCTCCATCACCTCCAGGCTCCTGGGCAGCGGTGAGGCTGACGGTCTGCGGGTGCTCGGCTACTGCGAACCGTGGGTCCGCGACGGGCAGTCCCTGACCGCCCGGGCGCTGGCAGCACCCGCGTCTTTGCCCCAGCTCGTGGCCGACTGGCGCGAGGCACTGGACCAGCGGGTGTCGCAGAGCACCGAGGGCGTCCCGTTCGACGTGCTGCCACACAACCTCATCTACTGCGACGGTGAAGTCACGGTGATCGACGACGAGTGGCGCTCGGAATTGCTGAGCCTGCGCGACGTCGTCGTCAGGGGTGCGCTGCTCTTGGCGCGAGACTTGGCTGACCAGGCACCGGTGGCTCAGTGGGGGGTCGACGACGGCTGGGGCCTCGCAGCAGCGGTCTGTGGCTGGGCTGGCGAAGAGCTCACCACCGACGACCTCGACGAAGCCCTCCAGCGTGAGGCTGAGCTGCAGGTCGACGTGGGTTGTCCTGCCAGGGACGACGAGTCGCGCCGTGCCAAGGCCGAGGAGGTGGCCGCCGAGCTGCGGAAACGGCTCGACCACCCCCGCCAGGGCACACCGCCCGAGCCGGTGTGGGTGCAGGCGGGTTTGGACGCCAAAGAGCTGATCGCCACCCGCGACCTGCTTCTCGCGACAGGGGCCCAGCTGGACGAGGCCCGTTCTGAAGTGCGCCTGCTGCGCGACAAGCTCAAACAACCCCAGCCTCACGACTGGATCGTCTACCAGTGGGAAGACCGGTCCTCGTGGCCGCCGGTCGACGCGCTGCGCCGCCTGCGTGACCGTTTGCGCCGCTGAGGGGCCGTCAGGCCCGTCTGCCTGCTTTGCGCTCGACTAAGCGTGCCGGGACACGTCCTTGCCGGTTCCTTGCGGCGTCAGCCACCGCTTGGGCGACCAATCGTGCGCGCACCCACCGTGGCGGCATGGTGACCAGGTAGAACACGATGTACCGGGTGATCCACGCCAGGTAGCCCCAACGCCAGCGCACGGGCATCCGTCGGCCCCTCACCAGCCACAAGGTGTTGCGGACCGTGTAGTAGTTGCGCACCGGCGACTGGATATGCACCTCGCGGCTGCGCCAGGGCACCGGCCGGGTGGCGTCGCCCAGGTGGTGGTCTAGACGAGCGCCGACAACCACGGCTAGCCGCCAGCCGCGTGCCCGGGCCCGCAACCCCCACTCCAGGTCGACGTGGTCGATGAACAACCCGTCGTGCATTCCGCCCACGTCGTCGACCACCCGCAGGTCGACCAGGCAGCCCGAGGCGATGAGGAAGGCGACGTCGACGACCGTGCCAGGTGTGGTCGGCAGGTCGGGGATCCGTCGTGGACCAGTGCCCTGGTCGGTGAAGACCAGGGGCGCCTGTGCGGTGCGTTCGTCGACGACGACCGGACCGACCGCACCCAGACGGCCGGTCGGGTCGTCGACCAGTGCCGCGAGCAGCTGGTCGACCATCCCAGCTGACGGTGCAGAGTCGTCGTCGGAGAGCAGCACATGGGTGGCGCCCCGGTTCCGGGCAGCCTCGATCCCTCGGTTCTGGGCTGTGGCGATACCGAGGTTGTCGCCCAGCGCGACGACTTCGCCCCGGTCGGACACCGTGTCGCGCAGCGCGGCGACGACCTCGTCGTCACTGCCGTTGTCCACCACGACCACCGAGTCGACCTGCGGGCACAGCTCGTCGAGGAGCGAACGGACCTGGTCGAGGTCGCTGTGGTACGTGACGACGACCGCCACGACGCACGGTGTCACTGGCGACGGTGTCACAGCTGAGGGCCGCAGTACGGGGCGCAGACCTCCCAGCTGGGGAGCAGCCCGTCGGCCATGGCCTGCGCCAGCGTCGGAGCCGCCTGGTCCTTGTCCGACAGCAGCGGCAACAGGGGGCTGCCGTCACGGCTGGAGGTGGGCCACGAGATACCGACCGCCGGGTCCAGGGGATGGACGCCGTGCTCGCGCTGAGGCGCGTAGCCGGTCGAGCACAGGTAAGCGACCGTCGCACCGTCGCACAGCGCCATGAATGCGTGCCCGAGCCCTTCGGTGAGGTAGATGACCTTGCGGTCGACGTCGTCGAGCAGCACCGAGTCCCAGGTCCCGAACGTCGGCGACCCGACCCTGATGTCGACAGCGACGTCGAGCACAGCGCCTGACACGCAGGTGACGTACTTGGCCTGGCCTGGTGGCACGTCGGCGAAGTGCACCCCGCGCACCACCCCGGCGGCTGACACCGACAGGTTCGCCTGGCGCAGGTCGAACTGGTGGCCGACGCACGAGCGGAAGTCGTCGTCGGTGAACCATTCCAGGAACGTGCCGCGTGGGTCGGAGAACTGGCGCGGGGTCAGCACCCACGCCCCTGGGACGGCGAGCTCGCGACGCTCCACTGGGTCTCCCTAGTGCCCGGCGATGACTGGCGCCTCTACCCTAGTGGCCATGAAGTGGTAGCACGGACAGGAGAGTGGCGTGCGCTGGTTGGTGGTTGGGCACAAAGGAATGCTGGGTACAGACCTGGTCGAGGTGGCCACAGCCGCTGGCCACGTCGTGCGGGGGGTTGACCAGGGCGAGGCTGACATCACTGTTCCCGGGTCGTTGGACCGCGAGCTGGCAGGGGTGGACGTCGTGGTCAACTGCGCGGCGTGGACCGCGGTCGACGCCGCCGAGGACAACGAGCCAGCGGCGTTCGCGGCCAACGCGGTCGGTGCGGGTCTGGTAGCCCGGTCGGCAGCCACAGCAGGTGCGCGGATGGTCCAGATCTCCACTGACTACGTGTTCGACGGGCACGCCTCAGCTCCGTACGGCGAGGACGACCCCGTCGCCCCCCGCACGGCCTACGGGCGGACGAAAGCCGCCGGTGAGTGGGCTGTGCGCGCCTACGCTCCCGACCACCTGGTGGTGCGTACGGCGTGGCTGTACGGCGCCCACGGACCGTGCTTCCCCAGGACCATCACCCGTCTGGCCGCTGAGCGCGGCACCGTCGCGGTGGTCGACGACCAGGTGGGCCAGCCCACCTGGACGGTGGACCTGGCTGACCTCGTCGTGCGTCTGGTCGACGCCGGGGCACCTGCCGGGACGTACCACGGCACGTCGTCGGGGCAGGTGTCGTGGTTCGGCCTGGCGCGTGCCTGCGCCGCGTCCGCCGGCCTCGACCCGCAGGCGGTCACGGCCACCACCTCTGAGCACTTCGTCCGTCCGGCTGAGCGTCCGGCGTACTCGGTCTTGGGTCACAGGGCTCTCGGACAGGCCGGTGTGCAGCCTGTCGGTGACTGGTACGACCGGTGGCAGGTCGCTGCTGGCGCTGTCCTGGCGGGCTGAGGTGTTCGCCCGGATCGTCGTGCGCTGCGGGCGCGTGGCGGACGCTGTCTTGGATGTCG
>Ga0123353_10017426_pt1 | contig 10561 bp, 7 predicted proteins | sample TergutLab28metaG_3_FD_92763 | JGI IMG/M metagenome (GOLD analysis project Ga0123353, IMG submission 92763) | Labiotermes labralis P3 segment gut microbial communities from Petit-Saut dam, French Guiana - Lab288 P3 | ecosystem: Host-associated > Arthropoda: Insects > Digestive system > Gut ... | reverse complement strand
GGCAATCTGACCTACTTCAACAAGGCTTACGAGGATTTATTCGGTTATTCCAAAGAAGAACTTTACGGTCGCTCTGCCCTCTCTTTTGCCAATGGGAGCGACGAAGACCATCAGGGATTTTGGAACATTTTGGAGGGGAAATCTGATTTCAACCGTGTACTGACCACTTTGCGGGCAAAAGACGGGCGAATTGTTTGGACGGACATCAATGCTAGTGTGATACGCAGTTCTGATCCTACGCAAACGCAACTGATTACCATCCTTGTCGATGTTACCGAACGCCAACAGATTCTTGAGGAACTTCACCGGGCAAAAATCGCCGCAGAAGATGCCAACCAAGCAAAGAGTCTGTTTCTCGCAACGATGAGTCACGAAATGCGGACACCGCTCAACGGTGTGATCGGATTATCCGAACTCCTCATGAACACGGCACTCCAACCAAAGCAACTTGAATACGCCAGGTTGATCAAGACCTCCGGCAATACGTTGCTCTTCCTGATCAACGACATACTCGATTTTTCGAAGATCGAAGCGGGAAAATTTGAACTCGAAGACACCACATTCGACCTCCATCAAATGGTGGAGTCCGTATTAGGAATTCTCTCGACAAGAGCGGACGAGCAACAACTGGCATTGGCTCTAACGTTTGGTCCAAAAGTTCCGCGTCCTGTGCGAGGCGATAGCGGACGGCTCCGGCAGGTGCTGATCAACATGGTTGGCAACGGCTTGAAGTTCACCCGGCAGGGGGGCGTGCGAGTGCAGGTCTCTGCCGAAGAGATTCGCGAGAACGACATCGTTGTCCGTTTTGAAGTTACTGATACGGGTGTTGGTATTCCCGCAGAACGTATGCATCGGCTTTTCAAGCCCTTTTCACAAGTTGATGCCTCTTCGGCGCGGCAGTACGGCGGCACCGGACTCGGATTGTCCATCAGCAAAAAACTGGTTGAGTTGATGGGAGGAACCATCGGTGTTCAAAGCGTCGAAGGCAGAGGATCGACCTTTTGGTTCAACGTTGCACTTGGATGTTCGCCGGGAATCCTCACATGCATGCGTTTGCCGTTACCGCTTTGCGTGGAAAACCACTCGATGGTGTGTCACTGGAATCAATCAGACGTATGCCCAGGTTGCGGATACCATGCCGGTTTAGATCTGACGCTCTTGTCAGGGATGTCGGCACTGGTTGTCTGTGCCAACGACATCCAACGTCAAGCGACCCAAACGCAGTTGGACAGTTGGGGATTGGTTGCCGAAACACAATTCACACACGCGGATGCATGGGAATCTCTGAATACGGCTCTTATTCGAAAAGAACCTTATCGGTTGGTGGTCATTGATACTGATTCGGCGGATTGTCCGGGCTCTCAACTGATCGACCGGATCATTGCCGATGACCGCTTGGCAAACCTTGATATTATCGCTTTGGTTCCACTCACGGCAGAGTCAGAAAACACCATTTATCATGAAAAGGGGATCCGATGTTGCAGAAAGCCGGTTTCCTGTTCGACGCTATTCGAGGTGGTTATCTCGGCGTGTCTGAGGAATTTGCATCAGAGTAGCCACGCCGTTCAGGTTGCTGAGATAATGCCGCGAGTATCTTTGCCGCCAGCATCCTCACGGCGTTCACTGAAGGTTTTGGTTGCCGAAGACAATCGAATCAACCAGATCGTCATTGTTGATGTTCTTCATAACGCGGGGCTGGAAGTCGAGGTTGTCGCTAATGGACGAGAAGCCATTGATGCTGTTCAGAACGAGCCGTTTGATATTGTTTTGATGGACTGTCAGATGCCACAGATGGATGGCTTCGAGGCGACAGCCGAGATTCGAAATTGGGAGCGTTCCCAGTCGGAAACACGAAGACTGCCGATCATTGCTCTGACCGCCAATGCCACGAAGGGGGATGAGGAAAAATGTCTCCGAGCCGGAATGGATGCGTATTGCAGCAAGCCCGTAAACCCGAAACGTATCGTTGAACTGATCGATCAATGGGCAACAGAATGCTAGAGCAGAGAGTGAGCGCAGAGAGTGAGCGTTGGTGGACGCGATACCACTTGCGGATGCCCGAACTGGTCTCATTTTCGGTAAGATATTGAAGGATGCAGGATTTTTTGGGATAAACTTCCGCACGGCGCATCTTCGTTGATAAGGGTTCATGGCTTTCCCACCTGATGACATCGCAGTGCAATCCCAATCAGGGCAAGCCCAACTCGGACAATCCCAATCTGGGCAGGGGCTCGTCGAAGCGGCGTATGCTCCGTTGCTCCTTTATGCTCGACAGTGGGACGGGGAAGGTGCCGAAGATGCCGTGCAGGTTGCCCTGCTGAAGTTTCTCCAGGAATTCGGCACCGGGCGGAGACCCATTCCCGATAATCCCATCGGTTGGTTGTTCAAAGTCGTGCGAAACGAAAGGAATCACCGATTCCGCAAAGAAAAGGTACGCAGGGAACACGACCGAAAGTATGCCGAAACCCGTGAAGCGTGGTTTATTCCTTCACCGGAAACGACCATTGATGCACAGGCGGCGGCGGAAAGCCTGCGGAAACTACCGATGGAAAACCGCGAAGTGATCGTGGCAAAAATTTGGGGCGACCTTTCCTTCGAGGAAATTGCCAAACTGCTCGGAACCTCCCGAAGTACCGCTCACCGGCGGTATGTCGAAGGACTGAATGAATTGAAAAACATAGTACGGTAACAACAAATGCAAACACCCGACGAACTCCTTGACATCGAATCGCAACTGCACTCCCTGCGGCTGAACACTCCGCAGGTAGTCGTTCTAAGCCCACGAACATCGAGAGCCAGCGGCTATGTCGCCAACGGCTATGTCGCCAACGGCTATGTCGCCGGTCTATGCCTGCTCGTCGGTCTCGTGGTCGGCGGTGTTACCGTTGACCAATTTCGTCCAGTGCCCGCGCCCGTGGAAATCGTGCGGATCGTTGAAGTACCGATTGAAGTGACACCGCAGGCTGCTGAAACGCAGGTCGCCACTCACCGTCATCCCCGCGAAAGCGGGGAACCAGACGACAGACTCGTTTCGCTCGATTCCCGCCTTCGCGGGAATGACGTAAAAAATCTGAACCTTGACGCAATGTTTGAAGAATACAACCGTCGCGCGAAACTGTTTGCGAAAATCGATTGGGTCGCCTCAGCATCGAGACCGTCCTACGGCTCGATTTCCGATCCCATGTCGGCATTTCGATTACGACAAACGCTTGATTTGTAAGGATGTTCGTCATTCCCGCGCAGGCGGGAATCCAGACGAGAGATGTTAATCCTGTTTTGCTAGACCCCCGCCTTCGCGGGGGTGACGCAATTTCCTAACCCCCATTCCCAATGATGAAACAAACCCTCCGAACCAATTTTACTGTCCCCCTCCTATTTTTTGCCCTACTGCCGTGTGTCGCGCTGGGGCAACCGTTCTTTGAAAGCGTCAGGGAAACGATTGACGGCAGAGAACGATCCGTCCAAGTTGCCACCTTCGAGGTTACGCCCGCTGTGCCCCAGGAACCGGCATTGCGGTACAAGTTGACCTGGGGATACGATCAACGCACGGCAACGAACGCCGCTGTTCATTACAATTTTGCATCGAGAGAACTCGTGCAATACAATCAAAATAGGTTGCGTGGTCTCGCCGGCGATCAACAAAGGGACTTCGACAGAGTATTGGAAGACCCGGAAATCTACGCCGAGAGGAGAACCGCAAGAGATGCCTTTGAACAGGAACTTGCCGTCCTGACCGACGATTCACCGAGGTCGGCGGAACAACTCCGCCGCGAAAAATCGCTTGATTATCAAGTTTACGAATACTCCTATTACTGTTCGTTTCCTCGGGACAAGTTTCCGATGGAGAAAGCAAAAGAATTCGTTCGTGGCTTTCAGAACGCCTACCGGCACCTCGAACTGGGCAGCCGATGCGATTACTGCGATTGGCAACACCCCATTCGCGGCAACGAAAATCCAATCGCGATTCTGTTGCCGGAAATTCAGGAAGCCCGCGACCTTGCGCGAGCCTTGCAGGTCAAAGCCCGCGTGGAAATCTACGAAGGCGATTACGACGCGGCAATTAAGACGATCCGCGTCGGTAAGTATTTAGCGAAGCACGTTGCCTCCGAGCCAATTATCGTTTCGGTGCTGGTTGGTATCGCCATTGATGGAATCATGGATGCCACACTTGCCGAACTGATACGTCAACCGGATGCTCCGAACCTGTACTGGACGCTCAGTGCGCAGCCGAGTTTGACCGGCGCGATGGGTAATGCTATGGAAATGGAAATGGATATGCTCCGGGCAATGTTGCCCGGTCTGGCAAAAGCAATGGATGCGCCCGATGAACTGTCGGATGCCGATTGGAAAAAACTCAATGACCGGACAACCGAGATTATTCCGTGGTTCACGAATTTTTCAGATAACATCGAACGAAATTTATCTGTTGAGGCAATGATCCGTTTGACCAATTTGGTTTCCTATCCCCGAGCGAAGCAATGGTTGATCGACCAAGGCAAACAGCCGGAAGAGGTCGAAAGCATGTCCAGCGTCAAGGTAACTTGGCTCTGGAGCATTGAACGTTACAAAGTTCTTCGGGACGGCATGTTAAAGTTGGTGACGCTTCCACCCAGTCAGCGCAAAGTGCGCCTCGAAGAGTGGGAGCTCAAGTTGCAGGAACACCATAATAATTACCGAACTGCTACACCGCTTGATATGTCAGTGAGTTTACTTTTTCCAGCAGTGCAAGCGGCGTTTAACGCCGATGCGCGACATGAGATGAACGCCGATGCACTGCGTATCGTTGAGGCGATTCGATTGTATGCCGCCGAGAACGACGGCAAATTGCCGGCAAAACTGGATGACATTGTTTCCGTGCCGATTCCGAATGTTGATCCATTCACCGGCAAGCCCTACGATTACAAAATCCAAGACGATGCCGCCGTGATTGAGGTCAACCTGGGATATGGCTACCAACGGTTCGTCGTGCGGATAAAGTAGGTCGCAGAAGGTAGGTCGTCGACCGCCGGGCGACGACACAGGTAGGCACCCGACCGCCGGGCGGGTGCGTCGGCAATAGCCGACAGGAGTTCCAGTGCGGAATACCGCACGTTGCCGCCCGGCGGTCGGCAACCTACCTTTTTTCCCCCTAACCCCCTTTAACCATATTATGAAACGTATTCTCCCCTTCATTGTTTTCCTCTCCCTCATCACCTCCGCGTTTGCCGAAACGGAAGCACAGCGAATCGCCACGCAAATTGCTCCGCTACTCAATGAGAATGTCGTTGCCGTGGCGCATATCGATCTCTCGAAGATTGACCCGGTGGACTTCGTTAAAAAACTTAAACCGATTCTCCAGAAATACAACGTGCCGGAAGAGACGACCCAACCGATGGACTCTGCGGCGGCGACCGTCAAACTGGTGTTCACCGCATTGGGAACCATGAAAATTCGGGACGCTTACTTTTTGGCGTACCTGCCGCTGATTCCGCAGGGTCCAGGCGTTATCGTGCTTCCCCTCGAAAAAGAGAGCAACGCGGCGGCAACGGAAACGATGGTTCGCACCCTTGTACAAAACCAAATTCCCGTCCCTTTTACCGTAAGGGCATCCGGTCGATTCCTTCTCGTCTTTCCTGAAAGCACTCTGAACGAGGACTTCGTCTGGCAGATCATCGAAGCGGCACCCATCCCGCGACCAGAACTGTTCTCGGCATTGGAAGCCGTCGAAGGAACGGCAGCGCAGATTGCGTTGATTCCGCCCCCCTACACCAAGCGGGTATTGGAAGACAGCGGATTCGACACTTTGCTGCCGCCGTTTAACAGGACACCCGCCAGTGTTATTACCAACGGTGTCCGCTCGGTGGTGATTGGTGCTGATGGGGAAAAAATGCAACTCAAATTGGTCATCTGCTCCGAACATGAGCAAGCGGCTCTCGATTTGCGAAAACTCTTGGAACAAGTGGTCGATGTCTTTGCGGGAAATACCGACATGCATGTCGATTTCCGAGTCTTCGCCGAAAAATTGAAAGCCGCCGGTACAGATGTCCCATCGTATGTAAAAACATTACTGCCGGTGGCGAAAGAGAACCGACTCGAACTCACCGTCGATGAAAAGTTTATTGACGAGCGGATGAATGTCGTTGCCGACTTGCCGGAACACTTGCTTGATGCTGCCGCCGCAGTGGGGCGCGAGACACAATGCAGAAATCATCTCAAGCAAATTTGTCTTGCGTTTCATACTTTTCACGATGCAAACAACAAATTCCCCCCACTCTACACAGTGGACAAGGACGGCAAGCCGCTGCATAGTTGGCGGGTAGCGGTTCTGCCCTATCTCGAACAGAGTGCTTTGTACGAAAAAATCCGCAAGGATGAACCGTGGGACAGCGAGTATAACAAGCAGTTCCATTCGCAGTGTCCGGCAATTCTCCAATGTCCACAGATGGCGGCAAAGAACTCGGCAATCAAGCAGGAGGGGCTGACGACGTACTCGGTGATTGTCGGCAAAAATGCCTATCCTGACGAGGGAAAGCAATACACCTTTTATATGATTACCGACGGCACGTCGAACACTTGGGCGGTCGTCGAGCGTCAAACGCCGGTGTGTTGGATGGACCCGACGCAGGAGATCACGCAGGAAGAGGCGATGAAAGGTATCGGCAAGTCCGAAACGGGGATTGCCGCCGTTCATTCTTCCGGTGCCCGGCGAGCAACGCTGGTTGCCTTTTTCGATGGTTCGGTGCGAACGTTTGCAGAAAATTTGTCGTTGGAGTCGCTCAAATGTTATGTCATGCGCAACGATGGCTCAAGTGTCAGCGAAAAATATGATGAGTGAGTGGTGTTAGAGGACACTCGGCACACCGCTCTTGATTTTTTGTTTCTTTTTGGGATAATGCCCAAAAGATTTTGGCAATTTGATATTCCGACAGAAAAATGCCCCAAACGATGATCGAAGCCGTGGGCTTGACCAAGTACTACGGCGAATTTGCAGCGATTGATAATGTTTCCTTCAGCATTGACAGCGGCGAAGTGGTCGCTTTTCTTGGTCCCAATGGGGCTGGCAAAAGTACCTCGATGAAGTTGCTGACCGGCTATCTTTCCGCCACTCAGGGGACAGCCAAAATAGCGGGACACGATATGGCAACCGACCGAATTGCCGGAGCGAAAAAACTCGGCTATCTGCCTGAAAACGGTCCGCTCTATCCCGATATGACTCCCCGGTCGTTGCTCCGATTCTTCGGCGAAGCCCGAGGAATGTCAGGAAGTGCTCTGAAAGAACGTATCGCCACCGTGGTCGAACTTTGCTCGCTCAAATCGGTGTACGGTAAGCCCATCGGCAAGTTGTCGCGGGGATTTCGACAGCGAGTCGGGATGGCACAGGCGATGCTTCATGAGCCGGATGTGTTGATTCTTGATGAACCGACGGCGGGACTTGATCCGAACCAGATTCATGGTGTTCGGGAGATGTTGCGCCGCATTGGCAAGAAAAAGACCATTTTACTTTCGACGCACATTTTGCAGGAAGTCGAGGCGGTTGCGTCGCGGGTGCTCTTCATCAATGAAGGACGCTTGGTGTTCGATGGTTCGATTGCCGAGTTCAAGAAACAGGACACTGACATAGCAGCACGATTCCGGGAACTGACGAAGGCAGGATAACCCGCAAAAACGTCAAGTTTTTCCTAAATTGCCTCACCGGAATAACCGATACCCGAAATATGGAGACTCAGCGTCAGGAATTTCGGATCGGAATCATGGTGCTTGCCTGTCTTGTCAGTCTTACGATGATGACAGTCATTTTCGGCAAGCGATCATCGATCAGTTTCGGTGGCGAAGAGAGTACCATTCAGGTTCGATTTCAACGTGCGCCCGGTATCAAGCGGAACGTGTCGGTGTACAAAAACGGCATCCAAATCGGCAAAGTCACCCGAGTCGAACTTGTCAATAACGACCGGGAAGTCGAAGTGACGATCAGCCTCGACCGAAATCGGAAAATTTACACTGATGAACAATGTCGTGTCCAGCAAAGTCTCATCATGGGGAATTCTTCGCTGGAATTCGTCAAACGGCTGAACTTTACCGGAGAAATCAAGGAGATTGACCCCGCCATTCCGCTCGTTGGTGTCGATTCAAGCGACTTTATGAGTGGTTTCAACAATATCGAAGGTGATTTGAGCCGGGCAATCCAAAATGTTGCCGAAGCCGCCGAACATATTGGCACGTTTGTCGAACGGATCAACAACGTAATTGGTTCGCCGGATGAGTTCAAGGCATGGCAGGACAATTTTGGAGCCGTTGTCGAGGAAACCCGGGAGACGATGGCATCAATCAAGCAAACGACCGATGGAATCAGTCGCTTTGTTAACGATCCCGAAATACAGAATAACGTCCGAAAAGTAATCGCCGACCTGCCCGGGATAATCGATCATTCCCGAACGCTGATCGAAGAATCGACCCTCTTCGTCAACGATACTCGTGTGTTCGTTCAGGATGCCCGAACGCTGATCGAAAAGGGAAGTGCTTCGATGGACAACTTGACCGACGGACTCGAAAAAATTACCCGAACGCTCGATGTCATTACGAAAATTGCTGCCCAAGTTGAAGATGATGTACCGGAAATCGTAACGGCAGTCAAACGGAGCGCGGTGCGGCTGGAAGGATTGTTCAGCGAGTTGACGCTCGTTGTCGAGAATTTCCGTCAAGCCGACGGGACGGTCAAGCGATTGATTCGTGATCCCGAGGCGTATGAGAAAATTTTAGCAACGCTTGACAACGTGGAGCGAATAACAGAAGAGATTGATTGGATGCTTCGGGTCGATGTCAAGCCGATTACTCACAATGTGAAGGTATTGACCGACAAGGCGGCGCGTGATCCGGCGATTTTCATTCGGAACCTATTGCAGAAGGAACCGCCGGTCAAGACGTTGCCCGTCAGTTTCGGCGGTGGAGGAATGTTGTTTGCTTCCTCTTTTCCACGAACAGTGGTCATCGACGGCGACGTGGTCGAAATCATCTCGGAAGTGCCGGTGCCGGTCAATCGAATGCCGCAAAGTCAAACGCAACAAAGTCGAACGCAGCAAAGTCGAGCGGCGAATCCGATACGTTACGAAGTGCCGTTGCCCTCGCCGAGCATGGGACGAATCGTGAATATCGATCCACGCTATCCTGAATGATAAGTGGGCATCATCACACCGCATCATCGACATTGCGGTCCTTGGCGTGGTCGAGAATTTCCTGCGTGCTCCTCGGATCAACTTTTGTGCAACAAGCGAAGAGTGTTTCCTTCATGCTGGTCAGGTCGGCTCTCCACGCGTCTGGCGAGCCATCCACCGGCAGCATCGCCAAAAACTCGTCCAACAGCAGAATCAACCGCAAAAGATGCCGGAAGATGAGCCCCTCCTGCTTCTGCATCGCCTTCGAGACGATGTACTTGTTGAAATCCCCTTTGAATTCCAGCAGGATTTCTCCCGCTGCCCAGACTGGCATAATCCGAAGATCGACTTTCGGATATTCAAACTCGAAAAGGCGGCGCAATTTTTCGGCAAGCGGAATGACATACGTTCGCTCTTCCATCCACCCGGCATGGTGTCGCCGTTGTTCCCGTTCCACTTCTTCCTCTTCTTCGGTCTTCGGTACCAGTTCATCCACCGTTGCCAATCCCATGGTGAGTAGCATCGGATCAAGCCGATCCGTCGAAAGGGGACCATTTGGCAACACATCCCGTTTGGGCACCCGAACGCTGTGACCAATCGATGGCGGCAGTTCTAACAGACTCTCAAAGACTTGCAACCGCTCCGCCCTGTCGGCAATGCCGAGGTGTTTTAGTAGAAAAAGAGCGTAAAGCGGATTGGCTCCGCGAAACTTCATCAGATCGGCGAGGCGTTCTGTGGGGAGGGCGTACTTGAAGGCGGGAACGGCGGGGGGGGTACTCATGATGCCATCATTGTACCACAAAGTTTACCATCTTCCCGCGAACGATGATTTTTTTCACTATTGTCTTGCCCGACAGTAACTCCGCAACCTTCGCGTCAGCAAAGGCAAGTGTTTCCATTGTCGATTCGTCAGCATCCGCTGACACGACAATCCTCGACCGTAACTTGCCATTGATAGACACCGGTATTTCCAATGTCGATTCCTTGATCGCTTCCGCATCGTAAGTCGGAAACGGTTCGTAGGCTAGTGTGTTCGCATGCCCCAATACCTGCCACAATTCCTCGGCAATGTGCGGAGCAAACGGCGAGAGAATGAGCACAAATTGCTCCATTGCCGACTTTGGTCGCACCTTCTCCTTCAAGAAAAAGTTGGTGAATTCCATCATTCGAGCGATTGCCGTGTTGAAGGACATACTGCGAATGTCGTCCGTTACCGACTTGATCGTCTTGTGCAATATGCGGTTTTGGTCTGGCGTTAGCGGGACATCGTGGACCTGCGCATTGGTAGGTTGCCGACCGCCGGGCGGCAACGTGCGGTACTCCGCACTCGAACAACCGATACGTTCTCCGGGTTCCAGTCGGCTATCGCCGACGCAGTCGCCCGGCGGTCGACTGCCTACCTTTTCTACGTTCTCCGATACATCGACAATCAT
>Ga0123353_10017425_pt1 | contig 10561 bp, 6 predicted proteins | sample TergutLab28metaG_3_FD_92763 | JGI IMG/M metagenome (GOLD analysis project Ga0123353, IMG submission 92763) | Labiotermes labralis P3 segment gut microbial communities from Petit-Saut dam, French Guiana - Lab288 P3 | ecosystem: Host-associated > Arthropoda: Insects > Digestive system > Gut ... | reverse complement strand
GACCACAGCCCTATCGATTGTATGGCGGGATACGCCCCTCTAAAGATAAAGAAGCATATAAGCGCCACCGCGCCTATTGATATAAGCGAACAGAGCAGGAAAAAATATTCCGCTATTTTCTCTCTAATCTCATTCATCTATTTTACATCATCCCAGCTGCGAATCTCGCCCTTAAAAATTTTTTTCACCATTTCAGATGAAATCTCATTAATAGGATTATCTCTATTGACAATCACAGCAATCGCGTCAAGCGCAAACGTGCGTCCGATAAGCCTCTCTGCCTCGTCGGCCTTGAGATCGCGGGAGCTCAGCGCGAGATTGCTCTTTGCGCTTAAACAATCTCTGATGCCGGCGGATGAACCGTTATAGTTAATCTCAATTTTCACATCGGGATTCAACGCGATATACTCTTCCCTGAGCCGCTCAATAACCTTTTCGACCGACGTAGAACCTGAGATTGTCAATTTACCGGCGAGACCTTTTGTGACGGTAAAAACTGACGCCGTGTCATTATATTTGATATAGTCTACTCGCGAGACGATTTCCTGCCCCTGCTTGGAATCAAGAAACTTAATAAAATCCGCCGCAAGCTGATTAGAACTGTTTTTTTCCGTTACAATTACAAACGGACGCGATAAATTGTAAGTACCGGCCTTAACATTCTCTCCGTTAGCCTCAACCCCGTCTATAACAAGCGCTTTTACTCTGTTTGTCAGAGAACCAAGGGAGGTATACCCGATCGCTCTTCTGTCAACCTCAACCTTTGAAGCCGCCTCGTCTGTAGAACTTACTATCACCGCCTCACGGAAAAGCACATTGGTTTTACCGTCGGTTATCTCCATAAGCTCATCAAACGCGCCCCTTGTCCCCGAACTCTCTTCACGGGAGATCACGGTGATCTCGGTATTACCGCCCTTAGAGCATCCCGCTCCAAAAAACAGTGATGTGAAAATCAGTGATAAGGCAAGCGTAAACCCAAAAAACAGACTCTTTTTCACACAACCCCCTTCGTTTAAAAGTGATCATCCACTTAAAAGATACTTGATATATGTTTTTTGATTATGAAATTTGTGTAAAATCTGTGTAAAACCTGTCTGCTCTATACGTAATTTCAAAAACTATTCAAAAGATTTAATATCTGACCATCGTATTTTTTTACTTCGCACTCTATTAAAATCCGCTTCTTATCATAGCGTCCTCAAGAAAGCAGAGCCGTATCTTTGACAGAAACCCTGTCTGAATTTATCTGTATTACCTAACTATTAATATAGTATTATCCTAATTACTATGTTACTGTCCTTATTGTCTTTTGTTATTTTTATTGTTGCTGCTATTACCATAAAAGGAGCCGCTTCCATGCCGTTAAAACGATTAAGCGCCGTGATACTTGTCTTAGCGGGTTTGTTTGTGCAAACCGCGTTTTCTCAGAGCACTCTTACCGTAGCGAAAAGCGGCGCCATGCACACTACCGTTCAGGCAGCTGTAAACGCGGCTAAGAGCGGTGATGTAATTGAGATTATTGATCTTGGGATTTATGACGAACAGGTGACTGTTGACAGCACGAAAAGCGGGATCACTATACGGTCAAGGAATCCTTTGAACCGGGGGAAGCCGATTATCAGGTATCAGGATACTACTAACAGAAGTCCAAAAAATCCTGCGGAAGTTCAAAACCCTGCGCTTGCCCGTCAATTTGAGACGTGCGGCGCTTTGCGTATTCTTGGCGCGTATAATATAACGATTGATGGGATAATAGTTGACGGCGGCGTTGCGGCTCCGTTTGCATGGCACGGTGTTTGGGAGTATACAAACCCTCTTTTTCACGGCAACGCGGCTATTACGATTGTTAAAGCCGGCAATACCGTTATAAGAAACAGCGAGCTTCGCTTCGCTTACTTTGGGATTCATGTTAAAGACAGAAACATTGGCGGAGCTTTTGGATTTACAGACATTGGTAACTCTCAAAACGATATAGTCCGGCTGTCCGGTTTCGGACAAACCGGAAATCATCTGTTTGAATACAACCGTATTCATACTAATTCTGTAGGCGTTTACTTTGAAAGTTCGTGGGACTTGGGGTCTACGGTTCGTTATAATCTTATTTTCAATAATTTTCATCAGTCAATAACTAACATGCCAAATATCGCGCAAGGGGAACAAACTGCCGGCGGTATCGGATTTAAAAATAATTACCTTTCGCCCGTTGCCATTTACAATAATACATTTTATAACAATAATATGAATTTTATGGGTAACTGGCAGGTTGGCGCTCAGCATCTGATTTTCAACAATATTTTGGGACGGTCAAACCGCGCGCAGGGGACGGATCCTAATCTTAGTCATTTTGATTTGACTCCTCGTTTCCGCAATCGTTTGCATAATAGCGTGATGTCTGCGCAGAAATCAATTCAGCTTCAAACTCAAAATATTCAGGTACCTTTTGATCCTAGTAACATATGCGGCGGAGACGCGCCTGTCACTCTAATTATGGGGCCTATGGATATCATAAATGGTATTGAAGGCGTTCCCGCTACGCAGACGCAATTTGCGCATCCTATATGTCCGGAGTTTTCTCAATCTTTCAACTCTGTGGCTCCCGGCACGTTGGTTCCCACTTTTCCTAACGGCAACGTGCGGTGGCTTCAGGTAGAGGGCTTCACACAAGGTGCATTGAGTTTGCCTCTCTTGTTTCAATCTGTAAATCCCGAAAACAATAATTTCCTGCATCCCAACTGGGAGCATCCGCAGGTTACAGAGTTTATACTGGGCAAAGGCTGGGCGGCTCCCGGTATGTTTGACGGCGCAGGAGAGCTGCCCGATTTGGGCGCTGTACAGTCGCGCGCCCGTCAAAATACAGTGGCAAGAATTACGCCGACCGGCATGGTTATGGTGAACGGAACAAGCGCCGAAGTCAAATTTGCTGTAAACGTAGAAAAAGGCCAATTGAATAATCCGGCAGTAACATTTATCCGCTGGATTTCGCCGATTTCCGATGCTGCGAATAATTGGGGAAATAACGCGGAGATAATCCCGGCAGCGTCCATAATGGGTACCGGCACTACTCATCCGATTACTGTTCCGCCCGGTACTGTTTTGCATACAGACGGTCGGACCAACACTATCAATTTCACACTCCCGACTGCCCCGTCATCCTCAGATAACCAGTATGGTTTCTTTGAGATCGTTATAGAGGGCATAGACGCGTCCGGTAATAAGGTCACAACAGATATAGGATTTCTGCCGTTCCGTACGCTTCGCCATCGTCTTGAAATTATGGTGTTTCCTCCCGACGGCCCTATGACCGAAGCCACTGCACTGCGGGAAGTAGTTGCCGGCCTGCCGGTAAGAATTCGCGTTCAGCCTGTGGAGATAGGAACGGGAGTTAGTACACCTCTCTCAACACTTAATCTATCGCTTCTTTCCGACCCTGTCCAAGCCCAATTGCGGTTTGCGGACACTCACCAACCGCTGACACAACTCACGAATTTGAGCGTTACCGGCGGTTCGCCTTATGTAGCCAACGTCTATTTTACAAGAGCCGGCGAAGAGACAATAAGCGCGGCCGCTTCTGCCGCGGCGGCCGGTTCGCAAATTGCCTTTCACGGAACAGCCAACATAAAAGTCAACGCGGGATACAATACAAACCGACTCTACATGTTTTTCAGTGATGATAAAGATGACGATACTGATGTTAGAAGCTACCATAATCCCCAAACAGGAATCAACGCGCTGACAGATACGAGAGTGCGTGCGGCAATTAAGGCGGCAAACAGCAATGGCAGGGTAATTGATTCCGATTACACGGTGTGTGTAAGCGCTTCTCGCTCAGATTCTTCTATTGAATTTTACGAACACGAGGACTCATCTGAACCAATCGGCGCCGGCCAAATTTCTTTGAGACTTAATAGAGGCAAGGGTGTAGTGTGGGTTTCATCGGCTGTTGACGTAAGTAACATATGTATTACAGCCGCGGAGGGTACCTGCGGCTTTCCGGCTCATTCAATTTTCGCCTCTGAGCCAAGATGCGGCGTCTCATTTACCGCACCGGGAACAGAGGTGCCTAAGCTCGTTTCGGCGAACAGCTTTTACTCCAATATCAGCATAAACGGTTCACCGGTTAACTTTGTGAATTTTCTTTCGGCTGAGTTTACAACACCTGTAATCATCAATTGGCTTGACTCTTTGCATGTTAAGTTTTCCGGTACAAATATTACCGCAGGCGCCAAGGTCTCAGAAATCACCGAGGCAATAGAGATCTTCAGCGGCAGGCCGGTTATCGGCGTCAATCTTCCTTTGGCGTTTCCTGACGTGTTCGGCGGTAACGCGGCCGCTCTGCGTAACTTAACAGGCGGCAATATGGAGCTTACCGTCACTTTTAACAGAGATAATTCCATAAGTGAACATTGGGATAACATAACCGCCGTGATTAATGACAAGGCGGCGCCCGTGCTTGTTTTTAACGGTGATCTCATGGATATTGAGGATGACAGTTTTGCCGGTGCGGTGCTTAGAGTCGGCAGGTCAAATAAAGACGGCAGTTTTGACAGAGACACTCTTATAGTTATTTACTCTGAGGAGTTGCGCAGCAGTTTCAAAGAGGTAAAACATCCGCTGCTTTTCGAGCGGTGGGATGACGGCGAGCGCAAAGGCGCCCCCGCCCTTACGTTTAATGACAGCCGTATCATAGACGGTTCGGACGGCAGAAAATGGCACGAGGCTGTCTACCTTGTTCCGGAGGGCGGATTCGGGTTTACAAGCGGTCCGTATCTCACAATTTGGGACTCTGTCTCAATTAATCCCTCCGCGCCATATATCGCAGACTTAGCGAATAACGAACAGAAAAGCGCAAACAAAAGAATCGCTGTAAGAATTCAAAAGGACGGACGGCTCTTGTCTAAACGCGAAGCGCCGGGCCGCAAAGTACCGCCGCAAGATGAAATTCCAGCGTTGTCAATTACATCCGGTGAGTTTACCGCAGGGCCTAATCCGGCAGACAGAAAATCGGGCGTCCTCAATTTCTTCTATCAAGGCACAGGCATAAATCACACAAAGCTCTCTATCTATGACGCATCGGGCAATCTCGTAAGAAAGATTAACATAAGAGACAACAGCGGCAAAACAGAAAAACGCATAGTAGCCGCGTGGGATCTCAAAGATTCAAGGAGACGCACAGTCTCAGAAGGAACTTATGTCGTTAGAGGAACTCTTATAACAAAGGATGGCAAGAGAGAGAGAATCTCGCTATTGATAGGCGTGAGGTAACATCCGGCGGCCCAACGGGCCATAATCACTAACCCGCGGCAGCGCCGTGGGGTCAGCGTGGGGGTCAGCGCGGTATGATCTGCGGGATAACCGCAGGCCGCTACATCTCCTCCCCAAAAAACTTCCCGAAAGCGTCATCCAACTCACCATCGCCGGGGACAATCATCTCACCGTCTTCATCTTCAAATTGATAAGCGTCCATATAATTATCCTGTTCCGCAATCGCCTCATCCGCCTGTTTGTCAAATGTATCAGCGGATAGTACCCAACCGGCGGCGCCGTATCCGCTTTCGTTTTGAAAATTGTCATCCGAAAACTTGCTGAACGCGATATCACCGATCGACACTCCGTCAATTTGCCGCGAGTTGTGCGACGCGAGATTATCGCTCATAATAACTTGCGGATTATCTGTACTGTCAGCCTTGCCGCCTTGACAGCCGCAAATTCCGGCGGTTCCGTAAAACAGATTTTTTTGAACTATGCAGGATGCACCCAGTTCTACAATTATCCCGCTGCCGTTATCGGCGCCGCCGCAGTTAATTACTGTATTATTCTGAATAAAAAGATTTTCAGCCGGCTCTGAAATTCCCAAAACACCGCAAGCCGTTACCGCCGCGAATTGACATCTGACAAAACAGTTGTTGATGACTGTATGTCCGGCGCCGTTAACGGTTATGCCCAAAGAACTTGCGGATACGCGGTTGTTTTCTACTATGGAATAACCGCCCCTGGCAAGCGCAATGCCCGCAGATGCGCAGCCCGCAATAAGATTACCGCGTATTTGAACATCCCCGCACGTTACCGCTATCCCTGCAAAACTGCAATTCTCTATCTTGTTATACTCCGCTATGTGGCCGCTTTCAAACTCCGGGAGTGTACCGGCGCCAAAGATAACCGCTTTATCATAATTACAAAAATTATTGCGCCTGATAATATGATTCGTCAGCGGGTTATCGCTGTCACCGTCAGAAACCATAAGGCCAACCACAACGTTTTTTGCGGAAAGCTCATCTGCACTGTTTAAATTTGAACGGATAAAGTTACAACTCTCAACCAAATTAAACCGCGCGCCGGATCCGCCGAAGTAAAACGTGCAGGAAGCCTTATCCGTACTGCCGCAGTCAATAAAATTAATATTATGAAAACGGTTGCGCAGACAATTGCCGACTACATAAATCGCTCCATTAGGCGCATTCTTAAAAGTCAACCCCGAAACCACAAGGTCGGATGTATCATAAAAATACCAGCATCCCCGTTCAATTATTACTTCACCCGTGCCCGACGCGGTAATGTGAACAGGCTCTTTTATAGTGCCGGAGATCTCTATAGTTTCATCGCCGTCATAAATGCCGGGCATTAAAATTACATTTTGTCCGGGAGCCGCTTTTTTGAGAGCCGCCGAGATTGACGAAAACGGATTTTCGTACGTCCCCATATCCGAGCCGTCTGAATCCGCGCAAACCCAAATGTTACGCGGATCTTCTGTGTCGGATTTTTGTTCTGTGTTGTTTGTCATTGTGTAAATTCTGCTTTTTATCCTGTGATTATAAACCGCAAGGGGTTGAAACCCCTTGCTACACGCTTCGCTCCCCTAAAGGGGCGCGGGAGCAGAACTATACCGCTTCACGGCATATGTTCTACTCTTTAGCTTCTGACGGCGCTTTATCGCCTTTTTTCTTCAAATATTTCGATACGCTTTTTATCGCCTCAGGAGCCAGCGACAGGAGCAATTTCTCTAAGGTCGGTTCGCTGTCTTCCAGTGAGAGCACTTCTACCTTATCTTTGCATATCGAAATAAAAGCTACGGGGGTAACGTTTATGCCGCCGCCCGTTCCGGCGCCGTCGCTGTCGCCGCCCTTGCCGCTGCCGCCTCCGGCGGCAAAACCGACAGATACTTTTGACACAGGGATGAGCGTAACCTCACCCGCTTTTACAGGCTCCCCGATCACAGTCTCAGTCTTTGCAATGTACTGTATATGATCAAGCGCCGTCTTGACAACTTCCGAAAGGGCCATCCTCTCCTCCTCATGTAAGGGCGGCCGTCCCCGGCCGTCCGTTTCCCTATCAATCTATCATAATAAAGAAATATACAATATTGAGCCATGATATGTTTTATTTTAATATTATTGTAATAAATGTATGATATCTCGTTTCCGTTAAACGGGAGCGATATCTCATGCGCTCCCATTTTCATTATGACAGCAGTATTCACAGGAGGGTCGCGGATATGTATATCGTCCATGTAGCTTCAGAGTGTGCGCCGGTAGCAAAGGTCGGAGGGCTTGCCGATGTGATTTTCGGCCTCTCATGGGAACACGCCATAAGAGGACACGATGTAGAGATCATTGTTCCAAAATACGATTGTATGCGCTACGATCACGTTTGGGGAATGAGCGTAAGCCACAGCGATCTGTGGGTGCCCTGGTTCGGCGGCTCGATAAATTGCACCGTGTGGTTTGGATTTGTCCACGGGCGCAAAGTCTTTTTTATTGACCCTCACTCAAACGATAACTTTTTTAACCGCAGAACTTTTTACGGCTGCCACGACGACGTAATGCGCTACGCTTTCTTCTGTAAAGCGGCGCTTGAGTTCATGCTCAAAAGCGGCAAACGGCCCGACGTCATTCACTGTCACGACTGGCAGACGGGACTCTTGCCTGTACTTCTCGCGGAAGTATATCAGCATCACGGAATGGGAGCGCAGAGAGTTTGCTACACCGTTCACAACTTTAAACATCAGGGAATTTTTGGCCGTGATATTCTTGACGCAACAGGGCTTGGCCGCCATGACTACTACTTCAGCCCAACGCAGCTGCGCGATGATCATAACGCCGCTGTGTTAAACTGTATGAAGGGCGGCATAGTATACTCAAACTTTGTAACCACCGTCTCCCCCAAGCACGCGTGGGAAGCGCGCCACACGCCGCAGGGGCATGGGCTTGGCGGTACGCTCAACGCGCATCAGGGCAAGTTCGGCGGGATTCTTAACGGGGTGGATTATAACACATGGAACCCTGAGCTTGACGGGTTTTTACCGTGCAGATACGGAATAGAAACTCTTGATGACAAATACCACAACAAAGACGCTCTGCGCGACCGGTTTTGGTTATACAAAAGCGACAAGCCGATAATCTCTTATGTCGGGCGGCTTGACGATCAAAAGGGACTCGATCTCATTTGCCACGCGGCGCATTACGCCTTGTCAAAAGGAGCGCAGTTTGTTCTTTTGGGATCACCGTCAAATAACGTAATCTATAACCAGTTCGCGCATTTGAGAAATCAGCTCGGTCAAAGTGTAGACTGCCACATAGAACTCGGCTTTAACGAAGAGCTGTCTCACTTGATTTATTCGGGATCAGATATGATGATCGTACCAAGCGTATTTGAGCCTTGCGGACTATCTCAATTGATAGCTCTGCGTTACGGCACAGTGCCTATCGTACGCAGTGTAGGCGGTCTTGCCGATACGGTGTTTGACAAAGACCACGCCCACGCGGATTTGAGCGCGCGCAACGGTTTCACCTTTAACGACCTTAACAATCAGGGATTAGAATCGGCCATGAACAGGGCGATCAGTCTTTACTACGATTATCCCGGGCATTTCCGTATACTTATGGCAAACGGTATGAGATCGGATTACTCCTGGAATCATCCGGGGACGCATTATATGAATATTTATGATTTGATCAGACACAAATAAGAAAGGATACTGAAAAATGCAGGAAATTATCGACGGACTACCCAATATCACCTCTTTCAAAGAGGTAGAAAAAGCGATCAAAGAGAGAGATAAATCCGTACTCTCACCATCGGCAAAAAATAAAGTTAATTTTGGCAGCATCAGAAGCGCCTGCGCCATCGCGCTGCACATGCAGCAGCCTCTTATCCCCGCTGGCGGCGGTGATCTTCGTACTGCCGATATCATAAGCAATCTTCAATACATGATGGATAATCAGGGCATAGGCGACAACCACAACGCCCCTGTGTTCCACTGGTGTTATAAGCGTATTGGTGAGTTTATCCCGCAGCTTGTAGGCGAAGGCAAGGAGCCGCGCGCTATGCTTGAGTATTCGGGTGAGCTTCTCTACGGACTGCGCAAAATGGGACTCAATGATGTGTTTGACAATCTGATAAGAATCACTACAGACCCCGCTTATTATCACTGCGTAGAGTGGCTCGGATGCCCTTGGGGACACGCGGTCGCGCCGTCAACCCCTGTGCAGGATTATAGACTGAATGTCAAGGCGTGGCAGAGTAATTTCGCCGCGATTTTTGGTATGGACGCGCTCAAGCGCGTGCGCGGATTTTCACCATCCGAGATGGCTCTGCCAAATCACCCCGACACCGCTTACGAGTTTGTAAAGACACTGCGCGACTGCGGCTTTACATGGGTGCTTGTTCAGGAACACACTGTAGAGCGTCCGGACAATGGTCACGGCGTCGAAAATAAACATATCCCTCATAGATTAGTATGCAGAAATTCAAACGGCGATGAAGCGAGCATCATCGCGATAATAAAAACTCAGGGCAGCGACACTAAACTTGTAGCGCAGATGCAGCCTTACTACGAAGCGAAAAGCCTCTCGCGCGCCACTCTCAACGGTAAAGAGATTCCGCAGCTGGTAACGCAAATCGCGGACGGCGAAAACGGCGGCGTCATGATGAACGAGTTCCCGCCGAAATTCATGGAAGTATCGCGTGAGTCAACCGGTTCAGATACGCCTATGATGAACGCGACAGAGTATCTTGAACATTTAGAGTCTATGGGAATAACCGAAAAAGATTTCCCTGTTGTCCAGCCGCTCTTTCAAAAGAGAATTTGGGACAGAATGAAAGCGGGCTGTACAGACGCTAAAAAGAAACTCGCGGAGACTATCGACGAGCTTAAAAAGGAAGACGGCCGTTTCCACATGGACGGCGGCAGCTGGACGAGTGATCTATCATGGGTGAACGGATACCAAAACGTTCTTGATCCTATGAACCAGCTAAGCGCAAAGTTCGCGCAAAAAGTGCTGAACTCAAAAGTATCGCAGGATGCCCCGAAGTACAGAAACGCGGTGTTTCATCTATTGGTTTCGCAGACAAGCTGCTTTCGCTACTGGGGTCAGGGTACGTGGACCGATTACGCGAGAGAGATTTGCAGGCGCGGGATGGAGATTATAGATAATGATTTTTAATAGTGTGGAGTGTAGAGAGATGAGAGTGGAGTTAACGCCAAAATCAATACAAAAAATACTCCACACTTTACTATAGACACTTCACTCTTTCTTAAATTAAAACGGGGCTGTCTCTAAAAAAG
>Ga0123353_10017423_pt1 | contig 10561 bp, 9 predicted proteins | sample TergutLab28metaG_3_FD_92763 | JGI IMG/M metagenome (GOLD analysis project Ga0123353, IMG submission 92763) | Labiotermes labralis P3 segment gut microbial communities from Petit-Saut dam, French Guiana - Lab288 P3 | ecosystem: Host-associated > Arthropoda: Insects > Digestive system > Gut ... | reverse complement strand
CAGACAACTTATGAAAAATCTGACCTGCATGCCGGCAACACGAAATTCGTTACACATGAGGAGGAATGAATAAATGTACGTGTGTGTGTGTGTGTGTGTGTGTGTGTATATATATATATATACAATTCTAAGTGTGTATTTTTTCGTATATCACGTGCAACATATATATATATATATATATATATATATATGTGTGTGTGTGTGTGTGTGTGTTTACGTGTACACATGAGTGGTCAACAAATTTTCCAGAATTCTAGGAACCACCTCTAGGCGCCCAAGGGTGACAGGGAGCAACTTCCAAACTAAGGGCCCATAAATTTTAGGTTGTAACGTAAAAAATTTATTCGCCCGACGTTTGTGCACTCCTGGTACTTATGTTTTATATGTGTATCATTTACACTGCAAAGCTGCATTCAGAAACTGTGTAATAACATGCTAGTTAACACATCCGTGTTGCAGAAGTGCGGCACTAGTCTGGTCTTCGCGACTAACTACGTTGGGGTTGAATGCAGTCCTGCTTGACGAGTGTGATTAGTCTGCACTGGTCTGGTCTGCTTCGACGTCTAAGCCTGCTCAGTTGGCAGCGCCGTGCGAGGGTGGGGCGGCTTGTGACCAAGATCGCAAAGTGCTATGGCTTTCACGCTTTCATTTCAGTGATTTCAAATTCGTCAACAAAACATTTAACGAACTGATATTTTGTAAAACAGAAATTGGTGTACAGTCAGTTCTGTAATCGCGCGAGTTGGCTATAGCGCGACTGGTGTACAGCTGTTACGTGATTTCGGCGACCAGGGTGGAGACACGGCGCCATAAACCCAGCTATTTTTTACGCCATTTTCTATGAAGCGAGGTCTCACTCACAAGTAATAAACTAAAGCGTTATAGCATAATCGGCTGTAATTAGAAATATACAGAAAGCGTGAAATTAAAATAATATGTGAATAACAACATAAACGCGTACTGCAGCACTGCCATTCCTGTTAGCTCGAATATTAGACAGACGCATTCTTAAAACACAAACGGTACCATTGGGAGAGTGCAGTGTTGTGAATATGGGGCCATGCGATGACTCAGCAGGCCTAGTGTAACCGTCAAGTGTAAATCACAGTGCTTCCAGTGTCACAGGCAAGACTTCTTCGTATCACTGTGACTGTAAAAGTTGAGAGTACGGTTAGTACTAATCGTTTTACCTATTTTTAAAAAACGTAACGTATTTTGAGCGTGCACGGACGCAACAGCATTTGCTACCGACATTCTGGAAGAATATAATTTTTGCCTCTACACTGTCAGATATAAAGCCGGCTACACGTTTTAAGGTTTCGACGGAAGCTGACTATTCACGGACCGTCGGGTTGTGACGCCGTAGGCTGGCAGGGGCAGAGGAACGTTTCGAGACACCAACAGTTACGTCAGTAATTGTCGACACAACTAAGTGTGCATGTACTTTATTGCTGCACCATGTTTCGACCTTAACAGGTCATCATCAGGTAAAATATATTTGTGTGTAGGACATTAAAAGGATATATAAATTGTTTTTTCAGAATGTAGATCTCAATTTTACATGTTTACCATTTGCGTTACTAATATAGTGTACGTTAATACCAACAGATACACGGCAGGCAATGTGCGTATGACGTAACTTTGTAGTGCATTCGTGCAGTCATTGTTGCAGTGGGAAAGCAATAAGCATTACATATTGTGAGTGTGTGTTTGTAGCCGTAGTTGTCCAGCATGCAATGAGCTTGCGCCATATGGTCATCTGTGGCCTGCCCCCTCTACCATATTTTTCCACATTATCTCACAAACGACATGATTTTCGGGGGAAAAAAAACTGAACCAAAATTGTGTGTTTTGATTTCCTCTGCAACTTTTGTCTGCAACATTTCTCACTTAAGAAGAAATGAGCGAGATATAATAAAAAATGTGTGTTGGTCTTGCTGTGAAGTGCCGCTATTCTTGTCTGATTTTGAAGAATTGAATTTTCAAGACAGTTTTTCGAATAACATTCAAATATCAAATTTTATGAAAATCCGGTAAGTGGAAGCCGAGTTGTTCCATGCGGACGGATGGACAGACATGACCAAGAAAATAGTCACTTTACGCAATTTTGCGAACGCACCTAAATATGAGGTTATAAATGAAAAAGTGTCGATTGTGGTGACATCGCCTATTCAGTCTGTTGTTTCCTTGTTTTGGGGGTTAAATTTTCCAGGTCCTGTAAATATTGGTTGACGGCACAATAGGTATTAAGATGGGGTGTAGATATCAATACTACCCTATGAAACTAAAGAGGTACTTACGTTACCGGTGGAAGATGACACAAAAGGTGACCTTACTATGGCAGCACCTACATCCTACACAGTCCTGCCATAAGTTCTGTCCCAAATAAATAGCGACCTAGAAGGAAAGTGAAACAAAACATCCACTTTTCGAGCCAAATGATTTATTAGCAATAGTTTTAAGTGTTTATTTACAACAATGCCACTCAAAATGGCCGCACTCTGCCTCGACGTAAGCATTGAGGCGCTCCGGCCACTGCTATTGCAGCACACACCGTCTCCACGGGGATCTCTGTCGCTGCTTTCACGAGGGATCTCTTCAGACTGTCCAGGTTGTTGTGTAGGCAAGCCATATCCTCCAAAACAGTCCACAATTTATAGTCCAGGGGGTTGAGGTCTGGACTCCCCGAGGGCTAATCCTCGGTGCTGATAAAGACCGGAACGTTCCTCCGCAGCAACTCCTGAGTCGTCTTGGCTTTTGGGCAAGAACTGGGTCCTGTTGGAAGACCCATTCCTGACCACTGAAGAAGGTCATGTTAAGCTGTTTCACAACCCTTGTAGCACGTCCTGTTGATACACTCGGACACCAGTTTCACCCCTTTCATGCCAAAATGAAAATGTGTCTCCCTCTGATGGGACACCTCCCACCAAACCATGACGTAGGAAGGGTGATGGCCTCCCTGCCTCAAGGGACGTTTGAGCATAAATCTTGCTGTTCTGGTTGTTATACTGCTCCTCGATGGTGAAAAATTTCTCGTCCGTGAAGAGGATGTTTTCGTGTCCGTTCTCAGCGTGCCACTGGAGGAGACGCTCTGCTCTTTTCCTTCGGATCTCCTTCAAAACAGGAGTAAGGCGACGTCCCTTTGATCGGAGGTGCTCTCTCATGTGTAGATCGTCCCTGATGAGGCACCTCTTGATTCGGTCGATATGTTCAGCTCTCGTGACATGATCTGCTGTTTCCAGAGCGGATTTCGGCGAATCCGCTCCCATACTGTTTTGATAGCGGCTTCAACCCTCACACTTTTCAGGCGTCGTGACCAAGACCTGTCTTCAACACCCCAGTGTTCCTTATAGCGTTTAATTGCCCGACGGACGAAATTTCGCGAAATCTTCAATGGTTACAAGAGTCTGAAAATTTGAGAATCTGATTTTCCGCATTTGTGAAGGGCAATCACAGGCACATGGTTTCCCCTGAAATCCCACTTCACGTTAACACTGCGAGAGACGAGAGCGAACTGCCTTAGCACAAATACCTGAAGGGCCTATAGTACAAAAACAACCAACCTCTGAACCCTTCCGCCTCATTGTCTCCAGCTGCGGACTTCATGAAATTTGGGGCAGAACTTATGGCAGGACTATGTATATTTCACCTGAATTCTACCTTCAAACCTAAGAACATGGTTCCATCAACAGCACCTTAAACCTCCATAAGATCCTAGGATACCTTAGATATGTGGATGATATTCTGATCCTCTACAACAACAGCTTCACAGAACACCAATACACTACACACACGCTCGGTTGTGTCCACTGGCATTTGTGTAACTATTAATTAGAAACTCGAGGGGATGTCCAACCTTAAAAAAATGTTTGATGCAACACACTGTCTCCATATTCAGTGCTAGTCATTGTCGGATATGAACATTTCGGGGGCCGGCCTTCAGTGGAAACCGACAGTTCGGGGAACGAACACGGTATCTCGAGCTTGTTTAGATTTTTTTACCCTCCCGCGGATGTGAATGAAAACCCTCATGTCAGCATGCCTGTGTAACATGACCACATCCACTCCCATAAACTTGTCTCTGAAAATCGAGGCGGTATTTTCGTTCGAAACAATAGTATCGACGTACATTACCGTAGGATCTAACAAACTCAAAGACCGCATTCTGACAAATGCAGTTATTAATAGCGAAAACTGAAAGAAACCGCCAAGTTTTTCAACGTGTGCTGTCCGTTTAATTAGTACCTTCATTATAATGACGTGTTAAAGTTTTGATAACATGTAAATCGGCAACCAATACGGCAAATAGAAACCCTAGGCCGCTGTAAGGCTCCATCTCTCCAACCTGTTCGTACTAGCGACTGTTCACGCCACCCCGTCATCTACCGACGAATTTATGAACGAACACAACGCACCGTAGTTAATGAATACACTACCAGGTACCGCAATCGGCCGGTATAGCAATCACAGTTGCAGGCTTCCTGTCTGGAACAGATATGACTGTATATTCATCCAAGAATTTCCGTGCTGTTCTATTGTTCGAAACTGCAACACCGCCATAATGAAAACCTATGGTCTGATCCAATTCCGAATCAGTTCAGTGCTGTTCATGTACCCACATCCTACTGATCTAAGTTCCTTTATTATTCTCCGATCCATGTCCCTGACTCGCACCTATCTCCGGAGGGTAAAGGGTGCATATGAGGGAGTGCCGATGTACTCAACACATTCTCTAGGCACATCCAGACGTTTTTGTCCCAGAGCAAAGCACTATTGGCACGCGCTCAGGCGGGGGCTGGTTGGACCAGAGAACCGGCGTGGACACTTCAGAGAATAGAAAAATCTCTTTCTTCGTCTAGCCCAAAGGGATTCATAAAAGGGACTCCGGGAAGTCAGATTTTGAGTGGATATTTAAAAGCGAATCTTCCGCAATACTAAGTACTTTGTAGCGTTTTGTGCTTTACTATGAAGATAACAGGACCACAGTCATTCGAAGCGTGGATAATCATTTACCCTGTGATAAAACAACACGTCGTAATACCCAAGACAACCTGAATCTTATGATTGTAACTTTCAGCATCTCGTCATTGTGTCTGTGAAGCACTGCTGCGCGTAAAACCGTTCGTTATGGTTTTGCGTTTTTTGTACGTACACAAATTAATGTTTCTGGTCTGTTCGGACTCGGAGTTACGTCTTTCAAACAAGCATTACGGCAGGGATCCACATTTTCCAAAAATGTAGAAGCCACCTCCAAATTCTAAGAGCCAGAAAAGGGACAATAAGTTCCGAACTGAGGAACCACAAACATTAAGCACCACCGCATAAAATTCAGTTAGCCGGGCGATCTGGCGCCCAGGATTCGTGCACCCCTGCATTAAAGCTCCATGTTCGGAGCGGGGTCGGCCTATCGCAAGGAATGTTGCAGCCTTTAGAATATCGACGCATCGAAAGCACTTAGCAAGGCTGGGTTCGTTCCCAGGCCCGTCCATGTAGAAGCTTTGGTGCAAAAGGTGGTATTGGAACAGACTTTTCTCCGACGACTGCGGTTTTTCCCTGTCACCGTTATTCGTTCAATGCTCCATAACAGGGGTGCACAAATCCCAGGCGCCAGGTCGCCGTGGAAAATAAATTTTGTATGGTGGCTCCTAATATTTGTGGGTCCTCAGCAAGGAACTTCCTTATCACAATTATAGAGCGCAGAATTCTGAGGTGGCACCTACTTTTTTCGAAAATTTGTGCACCTATGCTCCATACCCACAGTTCATTCACCTACAATCAACGCTACACAGTCTCAGCAGCCGATACCGTCGCTAAATAAAGCACTTATTGTAACAGGAGCAAGAGATTTTTCTCTTTTCCAAAACGCCCAAGCAGACTCTCGGACCCACGAATCCTCTTCTTCAGTGGGCATTGTGCCTCTATCTGTATCTGTATCTGGTGTCGAGGCGAAGAATGGGTAAAACTGTACCTCTACTGCCCCGGAATACAATCACGGCGTGTAGAACTCTCTCTCTCTCTCCTTCCCTTCCCCCACCCCAGTCGCGCACATACACGTGAATGTCACTAATTAAACGTGTACATGTTCACAGCACTGAATGACAGAAAGACACAGAGATAAGTGAATAATGATTAAAAGAGACTTGGACGTGGTCCGGTTTGAGGTACTAATCCTAGTATTTGCTTTGTGGGGCTCAAGAAAGGCATAAAATACCTCAGCCTCCATATCCGGTTTCCAGTACGAGAATTTCCGTATGCGTGCGGTAACATGCAACTACGTTCACGATTGATTCATGGACCACTGCTTGTGTACAACATAGATCATTCGAGAATAACCAGCAGCAGAATTCTAGCCACATGGACTCGGCCCTCTGGAGTGGCTCACCTTGAAATAGCGCCGTATACTTTAAAGACTGAAGACAAGTTGTGAGCTGAGCTCAATACGGTGAGACGTTTGAAACCGTGAGTACATTGTATCCTTTTTGTGTCTTGCTCCATGCGAGCGAGTCTGTCTGCATGAAGATATCGTGTCTGTCTGTTGCTAATTTAGTATATGGGAGGTAACGGGTATTAAAACAGATGTGAAAGAAACACGTGATTGCATGAAAATAATGCATCCACGGATAAGGGACCAGTGGCGGCTTGTTGTGAACACAGCACGGAAAGTTCGAGTTCCAGAAGACTGCTGTCTTAACCAGATGAGTGATCGTTAGTTTCTGAAGAATCTGCCCCACGGATTTAATTAATTAATCAATATCTTCGCTACTTGGCAGGTCACATTCCCGAACGGTTGAGATGTATCAGAATCAGAAATTACTGTAAAACCTGAGGTCTTCATAACAGTGGAAGTTTGTGTTGGTTAAACAAAACCTGAAAGTGCCGTATCGACAAACGCACAAATCACGCAACGCAACAAATGGTAAGAGAAAATAAATCAGCAGATCACAAAACTGCACACAATTTACAGTAAAAACACTATAAACAATATCATGTGAATCACAAATGCAGAATGACATAATACAGTAATGCAAAGAACTCCACACAGTAACCTCATTTTTTGTACAGTATTATATGCTAATAACTTCCTCGTACGTATTACGTACAAACTTTGTATTACATGAAAATAACCACGTTGGCCAAAACATGTCGTAAGGTACACCAAATCTGTGTGAACAGTAAAAACGTTTCTGTTGTGACGGACGGATTCCTTCAATATACTTCAAGTGATATAACGCTCATGCAACAGTAATTTGTCGTAACCCACGCAATTCGTCAAACTGAGATTCCCGCATTACAAAAACACCTGGGTTACAAACACAATATTGTGTTCACAAAAAAAATTGCTTCCCGTTATATTTTCCTAAGAACATAACATGCTTAAATGTTGGTCTATTAATGATTTGTCAAACTCTTCCTGTCTCCTGCAAAACTGCGTATGTATGGGTTACGACAAACTGCCGTTGCATGAGCGATATACGAATTATCAGTTCACTTTGTAATATCAACAATTTATTCATTAATGCGATTCGCCTTGTAACAGGTCTGTCACTAAGACCGGTAGCTACAAACCGCACGCACAGCAACGCACTTTAAAGCACTAACATTGGGTCATTCGGTACGGTGACCAGGATAAGTGCTGACTGTTAGAAGAATCGTGTTTCGATTGCAGGTCAAGAACAAGAGATACATCTGTTGTCCGAAACGTCCAGACAGGTACTGGGGCCAACCCAACCTCCAGTTCAATGGGTGCCGTGGGACTTTTGTCCCATGGAGTGAAGCAGACCACTCAACCCATCTACTGGTGAGGTTAAGAATGAGTGCAGCAATGCTTCCATTCCTCCAAATGCCCTCATGGTGCCCACTGGAACAAGGTACCTTCATAATGCTTAGCGAACCTGATGATGACCACTTGTTAGTCGATACGTTTTTTTATATTGACTTCCACTGAACTGGACGTCACCACATCGTGAGCGAAAGCAATTACGGTGACAATAATATGACTTGAGTAAGGAGAGGGGCGGGTGCCCGACGAATGGCAGTAGAATCATTCCGCAATACAAAAACAACAGGATGTCTCAATACAGAGGTGATTAGCAGTGCTGGGTCTAAGGCTCCATTTATCTTCACACTTCGATAAAGGGATATTTTATCTTGTGTCCATCGTCGGCAAGTGCCGAACCAACGCACGGCTTGATGGCAAGACCGTGGTCATCACAGGAGTCAACACAGGCATCGGGAAGGAAACCGCCCTGGATTTGGTTCGCCGAGATAAGACAACTTGTAACAACTGTCATTGGGGAATACGCAATGTAGATGGAATTTGAGGTGTTGTAGGCGGTAAAGACAGTGCGATTTCCCGTGGATTCCCTTTCCACAGCCATACAGCAAGGATGGCAAACCATTTTTCTGCATCATGCGACAACAACGTCAAGAGCTTGTCAGAAAGAAATGGAGTCAGCTGTCATCTGTGCTCCATTACCGCTTGGCGAGTTTACTTTCTGCTGAACAATTCGTTGTTGTACGTTTCTTCAATTCTTGGTTTGCATGTGGTTTTGAAAGCGACAAAAACTGCAATCATTGCGTGTGTAAGGCGGATTCTTAAGTTTTCCTTTATGTACTGCACCTGAACAATCGGTTCCATCCTCAGGCAAGAATTCCCTCTGTGTATTTGAACATAAAAAAAATTCCAAATTTCGAGTTAGATAAATTTGAAGGCGAAGGTGTTCACATGTGCATCTGTATTCACCCTAAACTGGGAACGACCCCGTAACTTCTCAAGCTTCATTTGTTTCTGTTTAGTTGTGACAGCTACCGTATCCGTTCCGCGAAACCAGGCGGCTTCTGTCTTACGGTTAGACGAATCACAAATTACCGGCAACCGACGGTCCGGGGCCCACCTATGTTGAATATTTAATATGTTCCATACCTGTGCATTAAATAAATATTTACACTTGTGTAGTGAATCAACAAATCCACACTGGGGAAATACGTCTTAACAGTTACTATTAATCTCCTAAATATTTCGGTCGCTTTTGCAGTCATCATCAGGGTGCTATTTCAAGAATACAGCTAAAATATATAAAACACATTCAGCGCCCTCTACCACGCTAAAGTGTCGTCTTTACCCATAGATAAACGAGGCCGGAGTGTGAAGTTAAGCGCTCATATTTAGGTTAAGAACAAGCATAACCTTCCAGAAGAATGTTTAGGCATAGCTACCCTCTTACATTTAACGATACTTGGTATTACAATGCAGAAACTGTCATAACACGAGACCGACGGCTGCAGCCAGAGACCAAGTGAAGGCCAAGAAGTTATGGGACGCGAGTGTTCGCCTGGTTGGACTCGGGGACTGGGAAACATTTACATCAGATGATTTGCCGTCACAGAGTGTGGAAAACACGACGCTCTGAGAACTGCCAGCATTGAGCACCAGAGTGCCAGTAGCATATACACTGTGAATGAACTTGTGCATGTTCTGTAAATATAGGAACAGTGTAACTTTTTTTTTTTATCCATATGCTACCAGACTGGCCAAGAAGAAAGGCAGTTGCAGAATTTCGATTGTGCGTTATGCATGATTGTCTGGTATACATCTTCACCGCAATGGAATCCGCCACGCCCCCTACTGCATATGCAGCCTCCGCGAACCCACGGACAGAAACCATTCAGCACAATGTATCGCACTGTTTAATAGGAAAGAGTGTGAGTGATACTGGGAGGCCAGGACAAAAACGATGGGAAACTGACTTTGCTTCTTTTGTATTACAATTTCTGTGGCTACTGCTTGCTATTAGGACTTTCACATTTACCTTGAATGTTGTTTATAGTAGTTATATTATATACAGTGTAATGTTAATATTTTATTTTTGCTGGTCGCAGAGCGCAATGATAAATAATCAACGTACCTGCCATTAGGAAAAAAAAAAAAAATGTTTATCCATAAGCAACGGCAGACTGTTGTTAATACTTTGCAATTTGAATGAATGAGAGAGAACAGAGGAAGGGGATGGGATAAAGAGAGACACAACATTTGTTAGGGGATAAGGTGACAGAAATTACTCGACGTTTAATGCGCGTCCTGTTGGTGAAGACGCCGTCTGAGTACTGAAGGCGAGTGACAGTGGCCGCCATTTAGCTACCAGTGTCGTCCGTGCAGTCTGGTTCAGTAACACTGTGACATTAAGCTGAGGGGAATGCAGGCTTAAACAGCTGGCAACTGAAGAAGGGAAGGCGACACTGTGGATTGCTGTCCGGTTACTGAGCACGGGAAAGGGTTAGGCGAGATCTTAACGGCTTAAGGGCGTAATTTTGATGTCAACGTCGGGTGGGCTTCATGCGGTGGAAGGCGAAATTTGGGTACCGACTCAGCATTTGGCACAGGACAACGAAAACCACAGAAGCAATGAAGTCTGAAATTAATCTAAATAACGTTTCAGAATTAAGCGACTAACTTTATATAAAAAATCGCAACCAATGTAAAGACCAATCGGCGAATACTGCTTATTGCGAAAATCTCTTTGGAACCCACACACGGACTGCGTGAGCCAAGCGTAGAGTTACT
>Ga0123353_10017422_pt1 | contig 10562 bp, 8 predicted proteins | sample TergutLab28metaG_3_FD_92763 | JGI IMG/M metagenome (GOLD analysis project Ga0123353, IMG submission 92763) | Labiotermes labralis P3 segment gut microbial communities from Petit-Saut dam, French Guiana - Lab288 P3 | ecosystem: Host-associated > Arthropoda: Insects > Digestive system > Gut ... | reverse complement strand
GAAGACCAGGACAGGCCCACATTGTTGCATGCCATGTGCAAGCACAGATGCAGACTGTTTGTTCTGTGCCAGTATAATTGAATGTGTGCATTGATGCTGTGCATGCAATCACACAGAATCTTGGGTATCACGAGGTGCATTAGCAGTGGGTCCGACATCTTCTGCCTCTCTCTCTCTCTCTCTCTCTCTCTCTCTCTCTCTCTCTCTCTCTCTCTCTCTCTCTCTCTCTCACACACACACAGACACACACACACACACAAGGAGCATTACATGTCAATATCACTGGAACATTTGCAGTGTTGCCATACTGAGGGTGATTCATTTCTGGAGCAGATTGTTACAGGTGATGCGACATGCTGCCATCATTTTGTACCCATGGCAAGCAGCAGGCATACAATGGACACACTCTGCTTCACCATGATCAAAGGAATTAAAGTCACAAACATCCACTGGTTAAGCAATACTGACTATGTTGTTTGACATCAAGGGACACCTTTATTTGGATTTGAAATCATCTGATGGCACAGTCAATTCTAACTGTTACTGTTAACGTCTTCAAAACCTTCATACTAAGATGAAGAACAAATTTCTGGGTAAACTGTCACCAACAGCTTTATTCTGCCACACAACAGTGTCCACCACCATGTGGTCCAAAGAATTTAGGACCAACTGAATGCCATGTAATGGGAGGTGCTCCAAAATTCTGTACTCAACCCAGGTTTATTGCCTGTGATTTTCATGTCTTTGGACTGTTAAAGAAAGCCCTCAGAGGCTGTACATTCATGTTGGGTGACAAAGTAGAGTAGTTTAGACTGGATCGCAAGGAACTCTTTCCAGATGAAATACACAAACTTGTGCATCAATCAGTCTCCTGTCTAAATGTTTGTGGTGATTTTTTCTAGCTGCCGTAATACCTATACCCACGAACACTCTGAAATGGGTTTTGGTTGCACATGCCTCAAGATAAGGTTGCAATGTGCTGTGAAATAATGGTGAACATACCACTGCACAGAGTATTAATGTGCAGCACTTTTTTTTATTTTATTTTATTTATTTATTTATTTTTTTTATTTTATTTTATTTGTGGAGGAAATGTTGAGGAAAGTTTCGTTAGAAATGTTCTGAGTGTGTAATGCCTTCCAAAGTAATGATGTGCATAATAGTGCTGAAGTTTCACATACAGAATTGGCATTGGACAAAAGAGAAACCCAGAGAAAGATGTATACTAAGCAAAGAAAACCTTGATATTTGTATCCGTTTAGAAACAAGCTTAATAGATTCATTGTGTGTGTTGGCTCTTCAGTGGGGAATGTCAAGAAGCTCACTACACATCACAGTAAAATTGCCAAAGTTACAAATCTAAAAGCTTGGCTTTCTGTAGAGTCTTCTGCAACCAGAATGTGAAGCAAAAATTCAGTACTGCAGGTGATGTTCGGAATTTGTGTGTAATGGTCTTCTTGACCCAGAACTTGTTTCATTCTGATTAACTATTTTTACATAAAGCACATAAATTGCTGAATTGAGTACTGCTCCTCATGGTGTTTGTGAAGTGCCTGTAAATGATGTGGAAGCTAGAGTGTAATGTGCAGTTAGTGTTCTGAGAATAACAGGGACATTTTGTGTGTATGTGAAAAAATAATTTCAAATGTCATGTCAGATTATTCTGCCAAATTTTCTTGATCTGTTAAGTGAAAAAAAAACAGTGTGAGCATTTTCTGCAGGATAACATGGCTATGGCTCACACATGCTAGTAATTGTATGATTATCTTTCCTAATTTTTGGTGGGTGATTGATAAGTCAAGGATTGTCCTTTGATCTTTCACTCATTTTAAATCCTTGCAGCTTCTACTTATTGCGTACACAGAAGTTAAATTTCATGTGCGTAATCTTCATTCATTATGAAAACAGAAAAAGTGTGCCATTTGTCTAAACACATTTTTTTTTACCAGGATGTGCATTCTGCACTCTTAGACTCTGCTTTGGACCAAAGTATTTCACACTATAGAAGGAAAATATGCAACAAGTAATTGGCTTCCTCTGTTTCGATATGAGGAAAGCTTGCTGTAACAATGTAGGGGAGCCAAACTCATGATAAATTACATATCCTGTACATTTAGTGTAATGCAAATTGAGGTGGATAGTAGAGTAATCACAGGGTCAAGAAAAATGCTTTTGACAGTACATCAGGTGGTAATGATTTCATTAGATGGTGCTCAGAAAAATGGGAGATGTGTTTTATGGACAACATTTATGCAAGACTTCTTTTTATGGTGAATACTTAGAAATATGTTTACGCCCAATATTATTTTTGTACCTTAGTAAGCATTGAAGGAATTTAATGCCATGTATAGAACTTCCAGTTCTTTACTATGTTTGCATCAGTCCACCACTGGTTCCTATACTGAGTCGCATTAATCTTTTCATCACCGTGACAGTCTAATTCTTTAAAGCCATTCTAATATTCTCCAGTTCATGCCTAAGACCCGAAATTGTCTCTTACCTTGACATTCCTCGGCGAATGTTTGGAAGCATTTCTGCCCCCTGCCCATCACAGTTTCTTTGATTTCATGTGGGAGGTCTGCCCAAAAGGTATATGCAAAAATTAATTTTGCCCTTATGTAAAATGGATCAAAATGTGTGAAATTTAAACATTGTAGGATAGTATTTGTATAGTATGGTTGCTATATGCTGTATTTTATCAAAGATCTTCCACAAGACTCAAAAAATAAGCAATAAGGAGGGAGACATACAGAAGGATGTGACAAAATTAATAAAAAGTTTCATAATTTGTTAATACAATTAAAACTGGGATTTTGTTACATGGTTTTCTTTTGCAGATATCCAGGCTGTTTACTGTTAGCAGAATTGCACTTCTATATATGAGAAATGGGGTTACAGTTACCTGAATGGGTTTATGTTTGAATGGAATATGGGACTTTTAATTGCATACCAACCTGTAAGTTCTCAAAACAGCTAGATTCTCAACAGGGGTGATGGATGTTTTTCATTTATTTGTCATGACCATAATATCTGGAGAATCCAGCAAGGCTGTAACCAGTGTGTTGCCCATGGGAAATGTAAATTATGTTAATACAGTTATTTTAAGATGCTGTATCCACACCAGAGGTAATTCAGCGCTGCATAAGACCTAAGTGAGTGCCTTGTAAACAGGACATTATACATCCTCATGTTGGACAGCAACAGTGCATTCTCCAGATATAATGGATAAAGCAGATACACTGCAGAAGTAGCTGCAGACAGCCAAAAAGATGTGATACTCCACCTTGGAGTTGGGCAGATTTTGAGATAGGCAGTACATGTAGCTTGCATGGAAGGTATGAGAAATGCATACATTGTTCTGCTTGGGAAACCTGAAGGGAAGAGACCATTTCAGAAACATAGACACATGTGTGTGTGTGTGTGTGAAGTAGTGTTAAAATGGGTGTTAGAGGAATAGGGTGTGATGTACTGGCATACATAACCAGTCATGCCCCTCCCCACTATTGACTCAATAGATGGTGGGCCTCCTTGTAATTACTGGCAAAGTCACTCTCAGAGATCATAACTGGGATTCATTTTAAAGATGCTGAGTGTAACATGACTCATTCCAGTCCAGTGAATCTATGTTAGCATGTGGCCCCTGAAGGAAATAGTTTTTCCACCTCCTAATCTAATCCCTGAAATATGGGAAACAGGAAAATCTCGTGAGTCAGGAACTTCATGCATTAATAATTAAGACTTATGCCATTTTTACATCTAAAGTTGTATTCACTTTTTTATTACAGCAACGGAATAGACATTACTGTCTAAATTAGTCACTAATGGAATTAGGTGAAATATATGAGGGAGTATATGTAAGTCAATCTGCTGTAATAACAATTGAAAGTCTTGGGTAATTGTAATAGTATCACATTTTGGGGAAGGGGGTTGCTACACTGAAAAGTTGAAAATATATCTCTTCAGTAGTTTATGAGGGTCAGAATAAATCTATTTAAAATATTGGATACATGCTATAGATTATTTTAAGTATCAGTATTGCATTGTTCTTATCTAAGTACATTTCTAACAAAATCCTGTGATACAGAAAGATTTGAGCTGGAGCCTTGTATACATTATGTATATTCCTATCATTCTTGGTCAGAAATGTGCAATATATCAAGATAAGCAAGCAGGGGCCCTTTAGCCAGTGGACAAATTGGGTAGAGAAGTGGCAGGGAGGGAAATAAGATTGCAGAGAAGTAAAATTGGAACAACAGATTTCATGGAAAGCTTTTTCATTGTTTGCGAGTTGTTTTCTTAAATATATGCATCTGAATAAACGTAACTCACTGTCTCTCCTGAGAGTGATGCCAAAGAAATTTTATCTGTTCCTCAAAATGCCATTTCTTTTTTGCTTTTGCTGCTTGGCCACTGGTGAGTTTTCTCTCAGCAAATGCTGTTGTGTAGTAAGAGCAGTGCCTTGCCTATTTTTAAATTCTTAAATTGAAACAAAGAGAGGTATGACACTTTTTCTGTTGCTATGTCGTATGAGCTTGTGACTGTTAACTGTTTCAAAGCCCCATTAAGTTTTTGTGTGCTGAACAAAATATTGTAAGACTTATTTTACCCTTGGCCTGAACTTCTTCAGCTGTCTCCTTCCAACGTTTGTCCTTAACTACACTGTTACTGTAGTCTTTCAAAGCAGTCCATGGTGACGAAGTTCGAGTACATTTCTGTGTGTGTGGCTTAGGCTTTTAAAGTGCCATTTGTAAGTGAAGTGATTGGGAGAGCAGTGGAGGATGGCAGTAGGCTTGGTAGGTGTTTTAATTTAAGTAAAAATAGTTGTATAACAGTGATTATCTGGCCATGTTTGAAGTGGCATGAGCAGTTAGAGGTATGAAATCGGGTTACCCAAAGAAAAGACTTGTGAACTTTGACTCGCAGGAAGTGGTGGCATGAACGAGCTACCGAAGGTGGAAAGCGTAGAGTACGGCGCTATTCCCTGTCAGTGGTGCCTCCTACCAGTGTCACGTATGAAAAGGTTCGGCGCTCTAGTGGCAGGGAATAGAACTGCAACGAAAGACGAGACATACCAGTGACATCTAGAAATAAAGATAATTGTATGGGTTGAGCGCGAGGTTCGAAGTAACTGAATATTGTCCCCTGAGATGTGAAGTTGCGTAGCGTGGTAGGTGAGCACCGACATTTCGGAGGATCCTTTTGGCTCCATAGTCAGAGTGTGAGAGAACTTTACATGTCCAGAAAACGGTTTGGAGTCATTAATATCTTAATCTTTTACAGTTGGAAGCTCCTGAAATTTTATGTGGTAATAGCTTTGTACATTATATGCAACCTTAATTAATGTAGTTTTGTGGCATAAAACGAGCATTGTTGTGGTTGTGCGAAATCTGTGCTTATTTCTTGATGTCATATTGATCGTTAGCCACTGGAACTGCGAATATTAAATATTAAGTGTTGTACAGATTTAACATGTCAGGGTTTTAAATTTGGCGACGGCAGAAAAGTTGAGATTGTGTCTGAAGAAATTAACTTAACATAAAACCCTTATTACTAGAAATCGAGCGCAGAAAAATAAGTCAAATTGTACAATACATACGCGGAGACCTGTAGGTGTGACGTAAGCCTCGCTGTGCACGACAAAGAATCTGAAGAGCAATGGTCGTTACTACTTCTCCCAAGAAGTTACTGTTCGTATATTCCGTTAAATGTACGTGTAACTGAGTGTTACGCGTAAATGAAAAAAATCTTTTATTGCTAGTCAGAAAATCACACATCACAGTGCCTTGTACATGCAGTCAGTGGCGCTCTCCGACGGTGTGATTGCAAAGCTTCAGCATCTGAAACTAACGGAAGTTAAATATTTATTACTAGTACGGAAATAGCTTTCTTCGTATGTCTGGCCAGCGCATCTGCGCACAGTGCGGTGTTCTTTGTCGAAATACATAGCAACTTTGTCAAATTTTCAAACTTTATTTTGAAAGAAACATTTAGCTTGCAGGTGAATGGTCGTGTCTGTGCCTGACTGCCCTCAAGTAAATAGTTTACATAGCCTATCGACTTTGAAGGTGTCATGGAACGTGAGAAATCCTTCACAGACTTGCAAAACCAATCGTTAAGAAGTGTGTGCAGATAAAGCTTAGTTCAAGATTACGGTCTCCTCGGATGTGAATGCTTGTAGTTAACCGTTTAAAGCCCTGTAGTAACTTCATATCACCTGCCGTAACATCAGTAAGCTCTGCATTCCCCACCAGCCCACTGTATTTGTGTTTGTAGAACGATTTTCAAAATGAACTGCGTTAACCGACCGATGAGAATTTGCGTCTGGGATGTGACGCTGATTCGCTGGATTACTGTTCCCCAGCCTTTGGAAGGGACGTTGCTCCTTCATCTTCAGGGGCTGAGATGTCCAAGTAGTACTTGGACATCTCAGCCCCTGATGATGAAGACGGTAAGTTCCTTCGAACGGTCGGGGAACGCCAGTCCAGCAACACAGTGCGTCGCGTCGTAAACATATGAATCTTGAACAAAACGTCCGTGGAACCCTGGAATCTCGTGTAACTGTTTGGTGCTTATAATTTTTCTATTTATGACGGATGTTTCTCCTCAGATGACGTTCAGGAAACACAGTATGGAGCAAAAATTGTACCGTTGAAATAACAGGTAGAGCCTGTTGGCCATCTTACACGACTGCGCAAAGCAGCGACTTCGGGTCCGCTACTTTGACTCCTCCGTGGGGTTTGGGGGTTACGAGAGGGGTATCGTGTTGGATGGTTGCATATATAGTTCTATGTTGCTCCCTAGTAACCGAAAAAAAAAGACTTTTTTTTTTTCCACAGAGTGCTCTTCCCGCACTGTGGCACCAAGACAGGAAAACATGGTTATCTGTATTTCAAGACGTAAAATGTCGTGGAATGTATGGAAGTGCACGTCAGAAGAGCCGTTAAATGGGAAAAAAATCATGTGTCTAGGTAAAAACATCAACCCACGTTTTTAGAAAGGGTGACGACTGCTGTGGGTTATTTGGTGCCAATATCCGCCCGTGCTGCTCCGCACTGCCCACGCACACATCTGCCTGAAGATGGCGATACGACTGTATTCAAGCAGACACATGTATTTAAAATGTTAATTTTCTCGTTAAACATATTTTATTCAGTTCTCTTTGTGGTTGGATACGCAGAATTTTTCCTCAATAATGAATACGTTTCATTTTACTTTATTTGCACTCATCGCCACTCTTGAGTAAATCGTTGGCCTTGGCCGTGTAGGTGTGAGGCCTATCATCTTCGGACGTTATCTTGCTGTGAAACCGTACAGATCCTGTAAAATAAAAAAAAAAGTTTCCACAATTCAGTCTCTAACAAGCCTGGAGTCAGGTTTACGCATAGGCGTAACCAGGAAATTCTGTCTTGGCGTATTAGCATTAACTCGCCCTCACAAAACACAGCGGCACTTCAACTGAACATATTTTTAACTGGAGTACATCGTAATAAAAGGTACATCGGTTACATCTAATGAACACAACATTGTCTGCACCCCCCCCCCCTCTTCCGAAACCACTGCCGTAGTCAGAAACAATCGCCCTGGTGCACTGCATTACCTGATACATACTCAGAGGTACACTTGTCCAGGGGCGTTCTGAAGACTGAAAATCATCTGCGCTTTGTGACTGTTGTAATGTGTGCCGCAGAGCAAGAGTGTCAGATCGGAGGGGTGTGTGAACTAGGATACATTTTATTTAGAAAATCTGAAAGGAAGAGACTACCTGTAAGACCAAGTCGTGGATTGGAAGATAATATTAAGATGCGTCTTGAAGAAATGGGGTGTGGTTTGAATTCCTCTGTCGGGATAAGGCCGATTGGCGAACTGGTGTGAACGCGGTAATGGACCTTGAAGTAATATAAATTGCTTAAAACTTCTTGACCGTTTGAGCAATTGTCGGCTTCCCAAGAAGGACAGCACCATGGAGCTACCTGCTTATTGTGGAGTGAAACTGTATGGTGGTAATATCTGGTTTAAGTCTTCTTCGCTGGAACCTGAAGTTTCGGGCTTCTGCTTAGTAATTCCAAGTAAACACTGTGTTATCAGTCGCACCGTGAAGTAGTCCGCAGCGTCTTGCGTAGTCCCGTTCAGTTATATGTAATTAGACTCTAAAATCAGCTAGGCTCACACACTCCGTAGTTGATTTAGAGCTCTTAAATAGCCCAAAAATAAATCATCGCTCTTCTGCATGAAGGCTGTGCGGCCCAGGTTACGTCGGAAAACATGTAAATTCGTTGGACTAAGTGGAAACATTGGTGCCAGGTAGTGCAAACTGCGATTGTGTTAATCGCCAGAGACGTCCAACGTAGAAATGGGACATCGTTACTTCCAGTAAGTGGAACTGGCCACGAACTTAAACGCGTGATGTTGATGAGTATAGTCTGTTTGTTTTATTTAATTAAACATACCAAAATTCAATGACTTGTTTTCATTGTGTAAGCCAGTTTTGAACTCCTGTTATCGGGATGCAGATGTCCACTTTGACGTTCCAGGAGGGCAGTCGTATTAACTTCGTAAATATTTGTCCTTGTGTTTTAGTGTGGAATGCTCCTTATGCTTCTTAGTCTTGTAATAATTGTCCACTGATGTAGGTACTTCCAGATAATAATGTAAGCGTACAGTTTATTCTGTAAATTTGAGGAGCTTTGCTTCGAAAGACGTACAGTTCGTAGTATTTCCAAATAAGGGCTACGACTTCATACAACCATTGTGCTTGGCCACGGGATTTCCTCACACCGCTTCATTGTTTCGAGTTGATACCGCAGACGCATCAGGAAAATTCCTGACTGGGATTTTCCCCCACGGAGCGACTTTGTGAACCCACGAGCGCAAAGCTTATTGTAGTGAAATAAACGAGCGGATCGGTTATTTAGAATTTGATAAGTGAATGACATGCGGCTGTTTTTGTAAGAAAACCAGTGTGGATACGTGAGCTAACAAAATGATGTACGGGCTTCAGGTTGTAGAAATGTGATGGCACACGCGCAGAAACCATATTTCGTCTTTCGGCGAAACGGACGAGTCCATTTAAATCGGCGGGGGCGTCAGTTCAGTCGACTACAGGCAGCCGAGGTGTGCGCATCAGCTGTAATTGTTGGTAGTAATGCTGTATACATCATGTTCCGAGGTAGTGTGAAGGGTGCAGGCTACCCACTCCATTCGCCAGTTTTCCCTTCACTTCTCCTCCCGTGCGTCGCCGTGTGCAATCACATTTCAAATGAAGTCTAACACGTGTTCTTCGCCATTGTACAGGTGGAGGAAACATAACGTGGCCGCAGCACTACGTGACGTAAAACCCTCGGATTTGAGGGGAAGGGATTTTTCTGTATAGTCAGAAGCGACTTGACCTGACCTCTGGCTGTGGAATAGCTGATTGTTGATGGAAGGAAATGCAGCAAATAGTATCTTCCGGTTGCGGGCAGCAAGGAAAACAAACAAACGCCTGTAGGGAGATGCAAGGTCAGGCTCCGAACAAATTTAGAAGGAAAGGAAAGGAAAGTTTTCCCGTGTTGAGCGTAGACCGCAGTGGTACCAACTTATTGAGAGAACTTTCCCCAGTTTTGATAAAAGTCTATAGGCCTATAACTGATTACGCGAGTAAAATCCATTCATGTTGCATGAAGTTCCATGATGACTTTCAGCATGATATCCTTAATTTGCGAGAAAAAACTGATAGTGTCGTTATGTTGTAAGGCCCCCGCTGTTAGCTTCTGAGCCAGCTGGCAGATTTTTGTGACAGAAGATATGTACGTGAAGCTGTTACGGACCAAAAATGTGACGTATTGTGTTGCGTGGTGCATTTCAGAGTCCTCATCATTAAGTTACAGGGCCACCACGTTAGTATTACTGATGTTAGGAAACTGCAAGGTGCAACGGACTGTACGTGAAGAAACATTTTACTGTGACTTTACAATGACGTGCGTTATCAGACGGCGGGCTTTAGTCGTCATCCGCATGCACGTTTGCTGAGTGTAGTAGTTGTTACGGCGACTCAACGTCTGTATTTCTGGAGTGACTATTGTAACCCTCAGAACGAGCCGGTTCTCGTGTCCACGGACCCCCTTGTTCACCAATCGGTCTTCTGGTCCTACCATTCCACAGCTAACTTGCGTTCACTTCTCGCGCCGACCTTTGTCTTTCAGTAGTCACCTACGAGTATCACCCACATACCGGTGCGTTTAGCATTACCAGTGTTGCATTTGTTCGTGGCTTCTTCAGTTAGCTCATTCGTTTATGTCTTACATGTGCATTTATTTTCTAGAGGCAGCACATTCCGAATTCTCTACAGTTCGTTTGTGGAGCATCACACAGCTGTACGACTTTTGTTTACAGCTTTACATTTCTGCTGGAAACGATTAGCAAGGAAAGAACAATTTCATTGCTTACCATTATTTATTTATTTATTATGATTTATTAATTCCTCTGTCACGCAAATGGGGGGGGGGGGGTAAAAGGTTAACAACTCCCCTTAAAGGCCGGGGGGGCCCGAGGGGTCCCGGGAGGTAACGGTCCCCACTTCACTG
>Ga0123353_10017421_pt1 | contig 10562 bp, 9 predicted proteins | sample TergutLab28metaG_3_FD_92763 | JGI IMG/M metagenome (GOLD analysis project Ga0123353, IMG submission 92763) | Labiotermes labralis P3 segment gut microbial communities from Petit-Saut dam, French Guiana - Lab288 P3 | ecosystem: Host-associated > Arthropoda: Insects > Digestive system > Gut ... | reverse complement strand
TTCGCGCAATAGCCGAGAAGCCTCAAGCTGAGGTCATCGCGGGTATCGGCGGCGTCATCAAACGGGGGGAGGGCTATTTTGACGCGGTTGACAATGCGGTGCGGTTTAGAAAGCTGTGCAATCAGCCCATACCCGAAGCGCTGTACAAGACCACCGAAACCGAGCTGGCCGTGAAAGCCCTCATGGACGCCGGGCTGAACTACTGGCGGATGAGATACTCCGGTGAGTATGTGTTTACAAACATCTATCTGGTTGCCCATGAAAATGTGGCTGCCAAGGGAAACCGAGCTACCATGGGAAACCGGGCTGCCAGGGGAAACCGCCGGGGGACGGGGAACGATCGGGATCAGGAGGTCGAAACCATGCTGGCCATAGACCAGGACGGGCAGATCAGCCGCGTGAAGTGCGGGTGCCGAGCCTTCAACAAGGGGCCGCGAAACATCTCCGCCCCATGCCCTCACATCCTGGCCTTGTATCTGGCCTCCGCCAAGTTCACGCGGTTGACGCCGGAACCGGACAGGGTATATAAGATCGGCGACATCGTGGACGAGTTTATCGTCTGAGGAGGGGAGGGGAGCGCAAATGGACACCAGAAAAGAATATCGCGCGGCCGTCCGCGATATGGGGAAAAAAGAGTTCACCTTGCTCAAAATGCGGGAATACGGTTTTTGGCCCAAGGGACTGCCCACGCCCCATGAGAGACAGAAAAACGAGCCTGATGGTGACTATCAGATCCGGCGGGCCCTCCTGACTGAGTTCGAAAAAACCGCCTCCCAAATCGCCGCCCTATGCGAAGAAAAGGAACACATCGAGGAAAAGTTGCGGCAACTGAGGCGGCAATACGACCAGACATGGGATATTGACAGGATCAGGAAAGACGTTGCGCAGCAAATCATGCAGGAATCTATCGAGCGACGCGCCGAACGCAAAAGGCAGAGGGAACTGGCCAAGGCCAAGGCTCGCGAAGCCTGGGAAAGACACAAAGCCGAGAATATCGTCTATATCGGCAGGGGATATTCCGGCGGCCTATCCGACAAGGAGATCGACGAGGCCAAACTGCACTCCCTGGGGATGCCGGCGATCCGGGACGACAAGGATCTGGCCGCGTTGCTTGGGTTGGAATACAGGCAACTTCGCTTCCTGGCCTATCATAGGGATGTCGTCGTGACGGATCAGTATTATCGCTATACGATCCCCAAGAGAAGCGGGGGGGAACGGCAGATCGCGGCGCCAAAATCCGCCCTCAAGCACGCGCAGCGGATGATCCTGGAGAGAGTTCTGGAAAACATCACGGTATCGGGGCATGCGCACGGCTTTATCAAAGGCAGATCGGTTGTCTCGAACGCCGCCGCGCACAACACAAGGCCGGAACTGTTGATCAACATGGATCTGGAGGACTTTTTCCCTAGCGTCACCTTCGCGCGGGTGCGTGGGATGTTCAAGTCTTTCGGCTATTCGGGCTATATTTCCTCACTGCTCGCCATGCTGTGTACTTACTGCGAGCGTGTGCCGATAGAGGTCAAAGGGCGGATACGTTACGTAAAAACCTCCGACAGGATCCTGCCGCAGGGGTCCCCGGCTAGTCCCATGATCACCAACATCCTTTGCCGGCGATTGGATCAAAGGCTCATGGAATTGGCCTCCCGGCATGGCTTCGCCTATTCCAGGTATGCCGACGATATGAGCTTTAGCAAGGGGGGGAAAACGGACGCGGACGCGGATGCGGACGCAGACGCGGAGAGCGTCAAAAAAGCGGTTTTCGCAATCCAATGCGTTGTAAACGACGAGGGTTTTAGGATCAACAAGAAGAAAACCCGCTATCTCGGGAGAAACAGTAGGCAAAGCGTCACCGGCATCGTGATCAACGACGGGCAACCCGGCGTGCCCAAGGCATGGGTCAAAAAGTTGCGGGCCGCCGTCTATAACGCCGGTCGGCAAAAGGCGAGCGGAGGTGCGTTACCGGATAAAACCGTTCATGAGATTTCCGGCATGGCCTCCTGGTTGGGCGCGGTAAATTATAACAGATATCGAAAATTGATCGAAGAGGCCAGGGCGGTCATCCAAAAGGCTTGACGATGCAGCGTTTCTCGTGATAAACTGGATAGAGCCAGCCCATGTTTTAGTTCGTGTCCAGTTCATGTTCGGTTCATGTGTGGATTTCCTGGCGTTTATACTGCGGTGTTGCGCCGCGGTGGAGGTTTGTGTACCACACGTCACCAAATTGCGCGCAATTCGCTGCGCTTTGAATACTGTGCGCATGAAAAACCGATCCTTCGGTTATGCGACAGTATTCGAGCTACGCTGAAGTGTCACAATTTGATAGGAGATCTTTTAGCAGGGAATCCATATATGGCGCACATAGGGGACTCGCCGTTTTCGGCGGGTTTCTTATGTGGCAAATATCAACTGTGGCAACTGTGTCAGCTGTGGCGACTGTGGCGATAGTGGCGATAGTGGCGATAGTGGCGATAGTGGCGATAGTGGCAGTTGTTCTATACCACGCAGATTCCCGTTTCGCTGTGGTTTATCAGCCGCAACAAGAAGCAGAAAGGCAAGACGCTGTTCATCGACGCCCGCAAGAAGGGGTCGATGGTCAACCGCCGCCTGCGCGAGATGACCCCTGAAGACATCGCCAAAATTGCCGCAACCTTCGAGGCGTTCGACGGCGGGACACTGGAGGATGTGAAGGGGTACTGCGCCGCCGTGACAACAGAGGAAATCGCCAAGCAAGATTACATCCTCACGCCTGGGCGGTACGTCGGCATTGAGGAGCAGGAGGACGACGGCGAGCCCTTTGAGGAAAAGATGGCGCGGCTGACGGGCGAGTTGCTGTTGCCGAATTGGATTTGAACTCTTATATCTCCACGGAGAATATGCTCGCCGATAAGGAGGGTATTACCCGCTCGGCGGGACTGCCGACGGTGAAACAAACACAGGCTTACCGAAGAAAACACTCGCCTCGCCGCACTTCTCGACACCCTCCTGCCCCGCCTGTTGTCAGATGAAATACCAGTGCGCGAGATTGATAAGTGTTGACAACGAGGGCTGTTTGTATTACAATGGAATTACAAATACAATGTGGAGGTCTACACATGGCTACTATACAAGTACGCATCGATGATAGCACGAAAGCAGCTGCTGATTCATTGTTCTCCTCACTAGGCATGGACACCTCAACAGCGGTTCGAATCTTCCTGTCTGCTGCTCTGGATTTTGGGGGTATACCATTTACGCTGATCAATAGAAAACACAACGATCGGATTTTGCTCGATGCCGTGAACTACCGCAAAGCCGGTGGTGAGTTCTGGACGGCTGAGCAAAGCCTTGAGTACCTGCACGACGCCATTAAAAAGGGCTGTGAACATGGAGAATAGAGAGTACTCTGTTGTTGTAAAGCCAACAGCGCTTCGAAGGCTTGCGTCACACATTGAGTTTCTTGCTCGTGTAAGCGAAGAAGCTGCGTCATCTTTACTCGCTGAGTATGACGAGTCAGTAAAGTTTCTTAATGGCAATCCCGAAAGCTGTCCCCCATATATGCCAGAAATATCGATTGATGCGAATTTGAGATTCAAGCTGTTTTGGAAGCGATACCGTATTGTCTATGAAATAATTGGCAATACGGTCTATGTTTATGATATACAAGACTGCCGCCAGAACACTGATAAAAACCTAGCATGATATGCACCCACGAGTAAATGGATCTGCTCTAAATGGTGATTTAACGCCTTCAGGCGATGCGACAGCATGAATGGAGGTTTTTCCATGGCATATACCGAAGCCAACTATGAAAATGCGGTGATTGAGGTTTTCCGCGACACGCTGGGGTACGGCTACGCCTACGCCCCGGACTTGGCGCGGGACTACACTGACCCGCTGTATACGGACGAGCTGCTACCCGCCCTGCGCCGCGTCAACCCCAAAATGCCGGAAGCCGCGCTGACCGAGACGGTATATAGGCTACGGAATATTGAGGGCGGGACGGTGTTGCTGAAGAACGTCCAATTCATGGATTTCCTCCAAAACGGCGTGTCCGTCAACTACTACGACAAGGGCGAACAACGGGCGGCTCTGGTTTCTCTCGTGGACTATGAGAACATTGACCGCAACACATTTACCGTTGCCAACCAATGGACGATTATTGAGAACAGCGAGAAGCGCCCCGACATTATCGTATTCCTGAACGGCCTGCCTGTGGTCGTCGTTGAGTTGAAGTCCCCCTCCCGCGAGGAAACCGACGCTTCCGAGGCGTTCCTGCAACTGCGGAACTATATCATGAAATTCCGTCGCTGTTCGGCTACAACGCTTTCCTCGTGATGAGCGACCTCGCCATTTCCAAAGCCGGAACCATCACAGCGGGCGAAGACCGTTTTATGGAATGGAAAACGAAGGATGGCAGCTACGAAAACACGCAGCACGCCCAGTTTGATACCTTCATTGAGGGGATATTCGACAAGGCGCGGCTGCTCGATATAATAAAAAACTTCATCTGCTTCTCAGGCGACGCAAAAATCCTCGGTGCCTACCACCAGTATTTCGCCGTGCGGAAAGCCATCGCTTCCACTGCCAACGCTACTGTCACGGACGGCAAGGGTGGCGTATTCTGGCATACCCAAGGCAGCGGCAAGTCGCTGTCGATGGTGTTTTATGCCCATTTGCTACAAGATGTCCTCAATTCTCCAACTATCGTGGTGCTGACCGACCGCAACGACCTTGACGACCAGCTTTTCGGGCAATTCGCCAAGTGTTCAGATTTCCTGCGCCAAGTGCCGCAACAAGCCGAGAGCCGTACGCACCTAAAGGAACTGCTCGCGGGGAGGCTGGCAAACGGCATCGTCTTTACCACGGCGCAGAAGTTCGGGGAAAGTTCCGACTGCCTCTCCGACCGCCGGAATATCGTCGTTATGGCGGATGAGGCGCACCGTAGCCAGTTCATCGACGAGCGGGTGGATAGCAAGACGGGTCGCCTCCAGAAGTCTTTCGGGCTGATTATACGCGAAAGCCTGCCGAACGCTACTTGCATTGGCTTCACAGGAACGCCGATTTCAAGCAAAGACCGTTCGACAATCGAAGTCTTCGGCAACTACATCGACATCTATGATATGACCCAAGCCGTGGAAGACGGCGCGACCCGCCCCGTCTACTACGAGAGCCGCGTTATCCACTTGAAACTGGATGAGGATTTGTTGCGGCTCATCGATGCCGAATACGACATTTTGGCGCAGAACGCCGAGGACTACGCCATTGAAAAGAGCAAAAAAGAACTCGGCAGGATGGATTCCATCCTCGGAGCGGAACAGACCATCACCACACTATGCGAGGACATCGCAAAGCACTATGAAGAGAACCGCCAGTACGAACACACGGGCAAGGCGATGATTGTCGGCTATTCCCGCGCCATCGCTATGGCGATCTATCGCAAACTGCTTGCACTTCGCCCTGCATGGGAGGATACGGTCGGCGTAGTTATGACCGAGAGCAACAAGGACCCCGAGGAGTGGCGCGGCATCATCGGCAATAAACGCCGGCGCGACGAACTGGCGAAGCGGTTCAAGGACCACGACGACCCGATGAAAATCGCAATCGTCGTGGATATGTGGCTGACTGGTTTTGACGTGCCGTCGCTTGCCACGATGTATGTCTACAAGCCGATGGCCGGGCATAACCTCATGCAGGCAATCGCGCGCGTCAATCGGGTTTATGAGGATAAAGAAGGCGGCTTGGTGGTCGATTATGTCGGCATCGCCTCTGCCCTGAAACAGGCGATGAGTGACTACACCAGCCGCGACAAGAACAACTACGGCGATACGGACATCGCCAAAACCGCCCTGCCGAAGTTCATCGAAAAACTGGAGGTTTGCCGCGACCTGTTCCACGGTTTCGATTACTCCGGCTTCATGCGGGCAAACGCTACTGACCTTTCCCGTGCTAAGGCTATCAGCGGCGGCGTGAATTTCCTGTCGGCGATCGCCCCTCGCCCCGCCCACTATGCGATGGAGGGTGGCAGTCAACCGCTTCCGATGGTCGCCGAGCCATCAGTTGGCTACGGCGAAACCGCGAGCCGCAAGGATGCCTTTATCAAAGAGGCAATGCTCCTGCGTCAGGCCCGTTCCCTTTGCCGTTCGCTCCTTACGTCGGAACAGCGTTACGAAGCCGCCTACTTCGAAGCAGTGCGGACACTGCTCACCCGCATTGCCGGCGAAGGCAAGCCGCTGTCCCTGAAAGAAATAAACAGCCACATCAACGAATTGCTGAAGGCGAGTATTCAGAGTGAAGGCGTCATCAATCTGTTCTCAGACGTGGACACGGGCTTCTCCCTGTTCGACCCGAGGTTCCTTGATGAAATCGCCAAGATGAAGGAAAAGAACCTCGCCGTCGAGATTTTGAAGAAGCTCCTCGCCGAGCAGGTGTCGCTCTACCGTAGAACGAACCTCGTGAAGAGCGAGAAGTTCTCGGAAATGCTGTCCCGCGCCATGAAAGCGTACCTCAACGGTATGATCTCCAACGAGGAAGTCATCGCCGAATTGATCAAGATGGCAAAGGATATGGCGAACTCTCAGGCTGAGGGTGACGCTATGGGGCTTTCGAGCGAGGAGTTTGCATTCTATGATGCGCTGACACGCCCCGAAGCGGTAAAGGATTTCTACCAGAACGAGGAACTCGTGTCGATGACCCGCGAACTCGCCGATATGCTCCGTAAGAACCGCACCATCGACTGGCAGAAGAAGGAGTCCGCCCGTGCCGGAATGCGTCGCATGGTCAAGAAACTGTTGAAAAAGTATCAATACCCGCCGGAGGGTATGGAAGATGCCATCGCCACGGTCATCGGGCAGTGCGAGTTGTGGGCTGACAACTAGCGGTTTTATCCGAGAATACCAAACTGACGGCGTAATGACGGCGTAATGACAGCGCAATGACGGCGTAAAACTACCGAAAGTGAGGATAGAAAATGGCTATACCGACATTCCAAGAAGTTATGCTCCCGATTCTTAAGTTTTCCGCTGACGGGTCAACACACACTATAAAGGAATGCATCGAACACATAGAGCAGACGTTCCGCTTGTCAGAGGAAGATAAGCAGGAACGCATTCCAAGCGGGAAACAACGGACGGTCTATAATCGAGTGACTTGGGCTATCACACATATAAAAAAGGCAGGTCTGTTGGAGTCGTGTGAAAAGCGAGGAACTTTTGGTATCACAAAGGAAGGGAAAAAGCTTCTATCAGACAATCCTCAAGAGATAAACGTCAGGCTCTTACGCGGCTATTCTTCTTATCGGGATTTTGTTGGAGTGGAAGAGAAGGCATCAGACCAGCCATTAACGACTTTGGAAGATATGGATAAGACTCCCGAAGAAATTATGGGCGTTCTTTCCGAACAGCTTAGCCTGCAATTGGCGAACGATATATTGGACGAAGTCGGTAAGAATACGCCCGATTTCTTTGAGAGCTTAGTTGTCGATTTGCTTTTGAAAATGGGGTATGGGGGTCTTGAAGGCTCTGGGGAAGTGACAAAGAAAACGGGTGACGGCGGTATAGACGGCATTATCAAACAAGACGAGTTGGGGCTTGATATGATTTATGTGCAAGCCAAAAAATGGGATAAAGGCTCGGCAATCTCGCGACCGGAAATACAGAAGTTTGCAGGCGCGTTGCTTGGTGAGGGTGCTACTAAAGGCGTGTTCATCACCACAGCCGTGTTTTCAAAAGCAGCCATTGCTTATGCTAAATCAGTACCCAACACAAAGCTTATTCTGATAGATGGATTAACGCTTGCAAAGTTCATGATTAAGCATGACCTGGGTGTTAGTACGAGTCATACCATCCGAATCAAGAAAATTGACGTGGATTATTTTGAGGAACGATGATTGCGGTAGTTTTTATCTGTCGCAGTTTTACGCGAGTACAGTTCGTAACTTTTTTAGCTATCGGTAGAAAAGTAGGAACGGGGAAAGGGAAGGAATGGAACGACGATGAACTTATTGTTGACATTTCCCAATTGCGCTTATAGTATATTGAGGCATAGAAATGTATACCGTCATATTAATATAGCATGTGCCATGCTATTCATGCTATGCTTATTATTCAGCGGATTGGTAGGCTGCAATCAAGAAGCCATTGATTTGACGACAACCGATGAGTTGGTCATTTATGTGCCAGGTTATAAATATTTTGATACTGACGATAAAAAATTTCGGAAAGCCATCAGTGATTTCAAAATGGAGTATCCAGATGTTAACTTGGTTGTTGAAACCATTGGCGATGAGAGCAATTCTCCATATGATCAGTATCAGAGCCGTGTTAATAGCGAGCTTATGGCTGGAAGCGGTCCTGACATTATCCTCACTGAATACTTCCAGGACTTATATAAGTCTATTGACATGGGAGTGTTTCTTGATTTGTCTTCCATCATTGAACAAGATCGGGAATTTATGATGGAGGAATATAACGAAGTCGTGATGAGCGCAGGAGCTTACAAGGGTGGGCAGTACATGTTACCGACTTCCTACTATTTACCGGTTCTGATTACTGAGCAGGAGGCATTGCGTTCTATTGGATTTGACGTAAACGAGAGCACTGACTTTGTGTCATTTTTTACTGAAATTGCAAAATGCTTGCCAAAAATGCAAGAAAACCCTACGTTTTCTCGTGTAATTGTGTCGCGTATTGATGATAGGATTTTAAACACCTCAGGTATAAAATTATATGATTATGAGCAAGAAGAAGTATTGCCAGATGAGGCTGTTTTCAAAACCCTATGTGAGGTGATTAAACCATATTGGCCTATTGAAACTTCAGACAACTGGCCTAATGCAACAACTAAAGTTTCAGAAAATATTTTGATTGGATCTTATTTCTTTTATAGCGACTGGACTCCGTCTACAAATTGTTTGCTTGTTTGGAGCGAAATTAAAGCGTTTCAGGGAACACCGATACTAACAGCGATCCGTACCATTGACGGGGGATTGAACGCTGAGGTTTTAAAAGGATTGGCAATCCGGGCAGGCTCTAAAAACCAACGCAACGCATGGAATTTTATTAAAATAATGCTGTCTGAGACAATACAATACAGCATTCCAGGTTACGGTATAATTGAAGGCTTTCCTGTAAATAAAGCGGCTTTGCTACGTGAGATTACCGACGTCTCGAATGAGGATTCATGGACTGGATTAAACCAAGGCGTATTTTTATTAGCAATTCCTTGGGAGGAAAAAGAGCCTTTTTTACAACTTCATGAAAGCATAACTAGCGTTTCATTTCGTAATATAATATTTCTAGGCATTTTTCAAAACTGCATGGAATCTTACTTGCTCGATGAAAGGCCTTACGACGAGTGCGTCATGGAGCTGATAAATAATGTAAAACTCTATGTTTCGGAATAATCTGCCCACCTTGTGCTACCGCTGATGCCATGTAGTAAGAGTTATCGTCCATCGCGCCGGGTGGGAACGCCCATAAGCCTCCGTACATGGCGACGGAGCCCACAAGCGCAGAGCCATCGTCGAATACCACAAGCAACTGGTGTTTCACGGGTCGTTTTTCGCCGACTTCATAGTATCGCAGATTCACGCCGTCGCCAAAGTGAAGCACCGCGCCTTCCGCTTCAATTTCGATTCTTCCGCCGTATGGTGCGGCGTTTTCGATCATGTGCCCGCGCAGAAGCGCGTCATATTCAGAATGATTAACTCGATAACTTGAGTTTTCCTTTTTTCTGTACTAAGAATTCATGCACACAATAAAAAATGTAGCAAGCTAGCGGATATTTTGTGTTTTGCCTATTGACATTCCCCGATATACTGTGTGCAATTGTACTAAAAATAGTGGGGGGTGATCCATTTGGGAAGGCGCGAGAACCCAGACACACAATACCGCGTAAGGAAGCATGTCAATGGCGGCTATACCTACGCCAGCACGCAACGCCCCTTTATCGAGCCGGACACGGGAGCAAAGCAGTACCGCCACCTGCACTGGGGCCGTATTGACGAAAGCTTAAGGTTTATCCCAGGATCTCAATTCTATCTGGCATCGCCCGAAGAGCGGGCTCGATTGATATTCCCCGAGGACTGGGATATGAGCGAGGCGAAGAAGCTGACTGGCCTACGAGAGCCGGGAAGGCCGGTATACGACGGCGACGACCGAAACCGTTTTTACGGCGACATCTGGTTGCTTGAGCAAATAGCCATAAAGACCGGGATCCGGAAGGATTTGGAGGCAGTATTCGGCGGGAACTGCGAAATCGTTGACGACATCATGACCTTGGCCATGTTCCCTTACCTCACGAAGTTCAGCTACAGCCGCGTAGCAAGGTGGCAAAAAATCGCGGCGGCCCCGTCTTCGAGGGAACTGACGCCCAAAGCGGTCACCCTGCTTACCCAGTCCATCGGCGAGCAGCACCGCATGGACTTCCTGAGGCTCCGGGCCGCGAGGCTGGGGAAGGACGAGCTTTGCGCGGTTGACTCCACGAGCAGGTCCGCATACGGGTGGGGCCTCGCGGACATCCGCTGGGGGAAGAACAGGGATCGACTGCCGCTGGAGCAGACCATGGAGGTCGTCGTGTACACGCTG
>Ga0123353_10017419_pt1 | contig 10562 bp, 6 predicted proteins | sample TergutLab28metaG_3_FD_92763 | JGI IMG/M metagenome (GOLD analysis project Ga0123353, IMG submission 92763) | Labiotermes labralis P3 segment gut microbial communities from Petit-Saut dam, French Guiana - Lab288 P3 | ecosystem: Host-associated > Arthropoda: Insects > Digestive system > Gut ... | reverse complement strand
ATTTAACACCTGTTGCTGGTCAAACGATTGGAGGAGCCAGTGACGATGTCGGTGTCCCCAAAATTGCGTCATGGAAACCTTCCGCAGATATGAGCCGCTGGAAAGACGGTTCCAGCAACCAACTGATTTTCGGAGAAAAGTTTATTCCGCAATGGGCATTGACTACTTCGAGCGGTGAAAAAGAACGGGAAGCACGCCGCTGGGACGGCGGCATGTTTGATGTTCATGTCAACCGTCCGTTTAATACAGCCCGGCTTCTTCACGGAGAAACGACCAAGTATCCCATCATTCCGATGGGACCGAACGACCCGTATTTCGTGGAAGGTTGCCCTCCGAATCAGGGTTTTACCGGCGCAACTGCTGAACGACCCCAAACATGGGGACGCGGCGGCTTTGGAAGTCATCACGCCGGTATAGTCAATTTTCTACTCGGAGATGGTTCAGTTCGAAATCTTTCGGTCTCGATTGACCAGTTAAATATTCTCTTTCCGCTGGGACACGTCTCGGACGGAAAAAGCGTTTCGCTGCCGTAGGACCCGCCGTCTTAATGATGGCGGCTTAACCATTAACCATCGAATTTTATTATGTCCAGATTATTACTTGTAATTGCTTCATTACTATTATTCACCGGCTGCGGAGACAAACTTTCCCTCAACGGCAAGGTGCAGTTCGCAGACGGCAAGCCGCTTACGGTCGGCATCGTTTGTTTTCAGGGAACCGGGATAACAGCCCGCGCCCCGATTCAAGCGGACGGCACTTTCCGTGTCTCGACAGTGAAAAAAGATGATGGCATCTCGCCCGGAAGTTATAAGGTCTTCATTGCCGGTGCCTACATCGGCGACAGTTCCGTTAAGGGAGACCCGAAGTCAGACGGCGGTATTCCGGAAGGAAACATCACGCCGCTCATTGATGAAAAGTTAATGAACCCGGATACATCGGGAATCATTTGCGAAGTAAAAAGCGGTATGAAATTACCGTTCATAATTGAAGTAAAAGAACCTGCAAAATAACAATTTATAATTCCTACAAGGAGTGCAACAATGAAAACTAATAATAGATACGCTTTTACCCTCGTTGAATTACTTGTTGTCATCGCAATCATCGGCGTTCTTATTGCCTTGCTTTTACCTGCGGTTCAGGCGGCAAGAGAAGCGGCGCGGCGAATGTCGTGTTCCAACAAGATAAAACAACTCTCGCTGTCACTGCACAACTACCACGATGTACTGCAAGCATTTCCGGGCGGGGTAATGCCGTATGCCAGAGTCGGAAGTGTGCGTAAAAGTGCATTTATCGCTTTGCTTCCCTACATTGAACAGCAGGCAAAGTACGATTTATACATGTCGTTCGTCTACACAACTAGTAACAATAACTGTTACAACGATACTGCGGATGTGAGGTCTGTGTTCAACGACCACCTTACTGCGCTGGGCTGCCCTTCTGATTCGGGTTTCAAGACAGTGGACAACTCCAATATCTGTTCTCCCACCAGTTACCGGGTCTCTTATGGGGATTGGCCTTCATACAGCGTTTCCACGTATGGCACGGGTTCGAGTCACAAGACACGGAATCCGCGCGGGTTATTTTCGCTCTTCCATTATGAATCCAAGGATATGGCAGCAATATCAGATGGAACCAGCAACACGATTGCCTTTTCCGAAGCCGTTGTTGCCAGTGATAATACTTCAACAAATCTTCGGGTTCGCGGCGGGATTAACACTACCAACACTGCCGGTTTGGGAACTCCAACGGCGGACCCGGGCAACCATACGAATGATTTACGTCCTTCAAATGATTTCAATGCGAAAGCCTGTTATGATACGAGCAAAGGCGGCAGGGACTACCTCTCAGCAACCGGATTGTACCGCACCTGGCAGGGAAGACGCTGGGGCGACAGTATTACGATATTTACCGGTTTTCAAACGGTTTTCCCACCGAATAAGGGTCCCAGTTGCTATCCGAACACAACCGATGCGGCGATAAACATTGTTTCCGCTTCGAGCAACCACAGCGGCGGAGTACAAGTGGGCTTGTGCGACGGTTCTGTCCGGTTTGTTTCTGATACGATAAACTGTCTTTCGGACGGTGTGCCGGGTGATTACAGTTTACCGGCAGGCGCAACATCGCTGATTATCGAAACCGGTCCGTCTAACTTCGGTATCTGGGGCGCGATGGGAACTGTCAGCAGCGGTGAAAGTGTGACGCTGTAAATTGCATTTGTTTGCGCAGGCGTATTTCAGAAATACAGTAATCCTGCGCAAAAATCCTTGACAACAAAAAAGAACCGCATACAATAGCATTGCCGCAGCCCCGTTTCTTAACAATTAGCCGAAATAAAAAATCATGAGATTGTTCCGCTGTTTCTTCTGCGTTCTGTTTTTTGCTGCCATACCGCTATTTGCCGGAATACATGAACGCAGTGACGCTCCGGCAACACTGGTTTATGAAACCGGAAAAGCATTGCCGGCGCAGATTCACGTTCTAGCCGACGCAGACCCAAGTATCACGGAAGCAGCCGAACTGCTGCGCCGGGTACTCTCCCAAATGACCGGCGTGGAGTGGAAAATTGTTACCTATCCCAAAGAAGCAATACCAACGAGCGGTCTCGTTATCAATGGCGATTTGTCCGAGTTTCCGATTCCCAAAGCCGAAAACGCAGACCAAGGATATGTCATCTTTTCCGATGGGAAAAAAATCGAAATTGCTGCAACTTCACCGCTCGGTATCGTTCATGGAACGGCGGCGTTTGCTCACGAACTGGGCTATCGGCGATTTTTCGGTTCAAAACGGTGGGAACACTTTCCGCAACTGAAAAAAATATCATTTGCTGCGAAAATCATCGAGAGTCCCGACTTCACTTCCCGCAACATCTGGGTGGTGGTCTTACAGCGGGAAGACCTCGAAGACGCAAAGGAATACCGCTGGGCTAACCTCTACGGCGGCAAAGCGTTGAACACCGGACACATGTATGAAACATTTATCAGAGCGAGGAAAGATACATTTGCACAGCACCCGGAATATCGCGCCTTGGTCAAAGGAAGCCGCACCCAAGTAACTCAAGATGTGAAACTCTGCATCTCGAATCCCGGACTGCGTGCGGAAATGGTCTCGTACATCCGAGAATTGCTGACGAAAAATCCTGACTTGTACTCGGTATCAATGGACCCTTCCGACGGCGGAAATTGGTGTGAATGTGAACCATGCGCAAAATTAGGTTCCGTCTCCACCCGTGTGGTTACACTGGCGAATGAAGCAGCCCGGATGATACGCAGCGAGTTTCCCGGCAAGAAAATCGGCTTCTATGCTTATGCACATCATTCTCCTCCGCCTGACATCAAGGTTGAACCGGAAATCATTGTTTCCGTTGCAACAGCGTTTCTCCAAGAGGGCTGGACTTATGAACGGCTGGTCAAGGCATGGAGTGAAAAAGGCGTAGCACAATTCGGAACCCGCGACTATCATGATGTCGTCATCTGGAGTGACTGGTGGACGCCGGGAAGGGCAAAAGGCACAAATACGCAATTCTGTACCGAAGGATTGAAAAACTATTACTACGGCGGTTCGCGGTACTATCTCAGCGAAGGCGGCTGGGTTTTCGCATCTAACGGACTGGGATATTATCTGTCGATGCGGACACTCTGGAACGTCAAAGAAGCCGCCAACAAGAACGATATGATACAGGACTTCCTGCAAACCATGTTCGGTCCCGCCGCAAAAGCGATGGGAGAATACTATGAATTGGTCGATGGCAAAAACAAACCGCTCTTGAGCGAGGACTTGGCGGGAAGAATGTATCGGCATCTCGCTGACGCTCTCAAGTCGGCAAAGGGCGACCCGGTCATTACACGCCGCATTGCGGACTTGGCACTGTATGCGCGGCACAGTGAATTGCTGCTTACGATGCGTACAAATCCTAGTCCTGAAATACAGAAAGAATTTTTGCAGCACGCTGCGCGGGTTCGTCCCGACCAGATATTTCCGCACCGTAGTGTTCGCCGCCATGCCGAGCGGTTTCACAGTGATGCCGCCGCAACCATTAAATGGGATAACACCGGTTCCGCTTATACGCTGGCAGAAATTGCCGATATGGTAAAAGCGGGCGTGGAGTGGAACAAGTTGATTTCCTTCAAACCCGTGCAATTCAGTGATGACCTTCGTCCGTTTCCCATTGAGGGAACAAAGCGGTTCGACTTCCTGTATCACCGCGGCAGTAGTAATTATTACACGTACATTGCCAACCCGTCGAAACCGATTACGCTGCAACTCACCGGCGGCTTGATTTACCGGAATCGGGGGAATGTCCGCGTTGAACTGTACCAGATAGGCGGTGCGTCCGAAACAGGAGAACGGGAAACGTTTATTTGCAAAGACGACTCTACTCCGCCGGACAAAGAGCCGCATTCCGTGTCTTTGAAAGCACGGGCGAGCGGTTTGCACAAGATTGTCATCAGTGACGGCAGCGACCAGACGCGGATTGAATGGCAGGAAGGTACGCCGATGATGTTTGACGCGGGACATCCCAACAAGATGGTTTTACATCGGAGAGCGAGTTTTTATTTCTATATTCCGTCAGGAACAAAGGTACTCGGTTTCTACGCCAAATGCAAAGGCGGCAGCATCTATAATTCTGTCGGAGAAGAGGTTTTGAAATTTACAAAGGACTCCCCGATAGGTTATTTCGATGTAGAAGTTCCGGCATCGGAAGGCGGCAAACTGTGGTCTTTCCGCAATGGAGCCGGTGAAATCTCGCTGTTGAACGTGCCGCCGTATGCAGCACTTTCCGGTGATGAACTGATGGTGCCGCAGGAGGTTATATCTCCAAAATAACCAGCGGGTTGACATTAACTTAATACCCACGTTTACTCTGAAAGGGGCAATATATCTATAACCGCCGACAAAGAAATTGGCGGAACGGCGGAATACTCGGACATGCTCAAAATCTAACCCGCGCAGCAGCCCAGAAATTGCTGCGGTTCGGATTGCGGCGGAAACTGACCGAACCGCTTTCAGTGTGAATCGTCTCCTGACCGCTGCCGAAGGAATTAGATGAGGAGAACGACAAATCAAAAATCTCACTGAAGAAAAACGTTACACCGTAATGAATCGAGTGTCCGCTCTGAATTGGTAAGCCCGTGTTGTAAATAATTGCCTTTTTAGGAATTACGGCGTGATTCCATTGATAACCCATTCGGAACGCAATGATGTCCCACGGACGATGTTCCGCACCAAATGCCAGCGAATAGACCGCCCGTGAAATGTCCTGCTTTTTGACTTCCGTATCAAACGATGCCGGTATGTCGTACAATGCCGATGCGTGAGAATAATCGCTGTATCGAAAATCAGCGGCAAGAGTTGTTTTATAAGAATTGAAAGTGTATGAAGTTCCCAATACAATGCGGAATGCCGAGTCCTGCGAGAAGTGCAGCCGCTGCGTACCGGGTTCACCGGTAATGGGGTCAGTCCAGCGGTACGTGAACCGGTTAATCAACAGCGGCGTTCTCACACTGGCACCAAAACGGAGGTGTTCGACCGGCGAGTAAAACATTCCGGCTTGCAAACCGAAGCCCGCTTTGCTCCGCCGGTCTTGTTCGGGAGCAGCGGAGTACCGGCTAACTATCACCGGCAGCGAAGCATTGGGCATTTCTTCTATTGAAAAAATCGGCGAAAGTCCAAACGAAAACCGTTTGCTCTCCTTGTATGATACGGTTGGTACAAATTCATAGCCGCGAAAGGAGTATTCGCAAATTCCAACTTTATCGTCTATCACCAAAGCACCGGCTTTGTTCGCTCCGTACTCCGAAATGGCCAAGCCATATGACCAATACCGGTCTTTATGATACACGTATGAAAGCGCGGGAACGCGGATTTTTCCGTGCTTGTAAGAGCCGAACTTGGGGTATGTGTCGTCCGAGTTGCTATTCCATTGTTTCCAATCGTCGTCATTGTTATTGTTGATGACTGTATTTTTGACTATTTCCTAAGTAAGCCAAAGACCTACTAAAGCGGTGTATCCGATGGGTTCGTCACCGTACCAGGGCGGATTGTGTCTTCCCCAGCCGAATTGAAATTCTGACTTTTCGAGGAAGGAAATAGTTGCGGGATTCCACTGAATTGCTCCGGCGGAGTCACGCGGCAGTGCTGCGGCAACACCTGCCAGCGAGTGATTGATAGGCCCGGCACCGCTGAGCGTCAATTCTTGCGCAAAGATAACGCTTTCCTGTTTCCAGCAGAGAAGCAGGAACAATAGAATTGCAAGGTGAACCCAACGCACCTGAAGTGTACGCATGAACGAAGTGTAACGAATTTTGCGGGCGGGTGTCAAGAGAGATTTGACGGCGGCGGTTGAATTGTATTAACCGCAGCCGGTGGTCTTTCCGCAGTTGCGGCAAGCGTAACAACTGCCGCTGCGGTAAGTCATGTGTCCGCACTCGTCACATAACGGAGCATCTGACTGAAAACTGCCGTACTGCCCTTCCGGTGTCGCGTAGCCGGAGTATTCAGCCGCTTCATCAACCGAAGGACTGTCAATCACCGAAACGCTCATCGCCGCCAACTCCCGCGGCTTATTATCCGATACATACGGCGTTTCAACTGGATTCACAAAAGCATTTCCGCAACGCCGTTCTTTGCCGGTCTCATTGTCGTCATTAAAATGATTCTGCGGGTCTTGCATAACAGACGGCATGTTCGGCAGGAACCTTCTGCCAAGCCAGCGGAAAATGTAATCCACCAAACTTTTCGCCTGCGGAATCTCGCTATTTTTCGTATGTCCCAGCGGTTCAAATCGGGTATGCGAAAATTTATCGACATAAACACTCAACGGCACACCGTATTGCAAACTCATTGAAATCGCCGTTCCGAAACAATCCATCAAGCCGCCGATAGTGCTTCCCTCTTTCGCCATTGTGATAAACATTTCGCCGACCCTACCATCAGGATACATTCCAACCGTGATGTATCCTTCGTGACCGGATATACTAAACTTATGTGTAATCGAGTCACGGGTGTCCGGCAAACGTTTACGCTGAGGTCCAGCCAACTTTCGTTTTTCCCGTTTCGTCTTTGCGCTTTCACTTGCGTTGTCCTTGCTTTCCTCGGTTGCCGACAAGGGCTGCGCTCCTTTGGAACCGTCCCGATAAACCGCCACCGCTTTCAAACCGAGTTCCCAACTGAGCATATAAGCACCGGCAATCTCCTGCGGCGTTGAAGAATTCGGCATATTAACCGTCTTTGAAATCGCACCGGAAAGAAACGGCTGTGCCGCCGCCATCATTCGAACATGTCCTTCCCAAGAAATACATCTTCCCGAACCCGATGCCGGAAATGCACAGTCAAATATCGGTAAATGCTCTTCAAGCAGCACCGGTGCTTCAAACAGCGTTCCTTTCTCTTCAAGGTGCTTCACAATAGCGGCAATATCATCTTCCATATAACCGATAGTCCGCAGCGCAATCGGAACGGTACCGTTGACCATGCGCAGTGTTCCGCCGCCGGCAAGCGATTTGAACTTGACAAGCGCGATATCCGGTTCAATACCCGTTGTGTCGCAGTCCATCATGAAACTAATCGTTCCCGTCGGAGCAAGAACCGTCGCTTGAGCATTTCGGAAACCGAAACGGCTGCCGCGGTTGCGGACATCGTCCCAAAGATCTTGCGCCTGTTTTTTGAGGGAATCGAAACAGCACTTGATACGGTTGACCGCATCCCAGTGCATGTCAATAATTTTCAACATCGGTTCCCGGTTTTCATTGAACGCTTCAAAGGTTCCGACCGTTGCCGCTAATTCAGCACTGGTTCGGTAAGCCGCCCCGTGCATCAAAGCAGTAATGACGCTGCACAAACCGCGGGCTTCATCGGAATCGTAAGGAAGTCCAAGCGACATTATCAATGAACCAAGATTGGAATAACCCAAACCGATGGCACGGAATTTATGGCTGTTTTCCGCAATTTTCTTAATGGGATAACTGGCGCGGTCAACGATAATTTCCTGTGCGATAAAGAAAATCCGGCAGCATTGAATGAACCGCTTTGCATCGAAAAGACCTTCGGGGGTGCGAAACTTCATCAGATTGATGCTTGCCAGATTGCAGGCGGTGTCGTCAAGCGACATATACTCACTGCAAGGGTTGGACGCATTGATTCTGCCGGAGTTCGGCACAGTGTTCCAGCAGTTAATGGTCGTATCATATTGAATACCGGGGTCTCCGCATTCCCAAGCCGTGTTGGCAATTTTATCGAAAATGTCGCGGGCGGGGTATTCCGGTCCTTTCTTGCTTGGGTCGGTAACCCAGCGGGTTGCCCAAACTTTGTCTTCTTTGACTGCATGCATGAAGTCGTCCGTCAACCTAACAGAAAGATTCGCATTTTGATACATCACGGAAGAGTAGGAATCTTCCCACGACAATCCTTCTTTCATCAGAATTTTCGCTTTTTTCTCTTCACGGAGTTTGCAGTCGATGAATTCCATGATATCGGGATGCGTCACTTTGAGCGATTGCATTTTAGCGGCGCGGCGTGTTTTTCCTCCGCTTTTTACAACGGCGGCAATTTGGTCATAAACCCGCATAAAAGACAAGGGTCCCGATGGTTTGCCGCCGCCGGAAAGTTTTTCTTTGCTGGAACGAATCGTGGAGAGGTCAGTACCGGTGCCGCTGCCGAATTTGAAGAGCATTGCCTCGCTTTGGGCGAGTCCCATTATCGACTCCATGTCGTCTTCAACGCTCTGAATGAAACACGCCGATGCCTGCGGAAATTGATAGGAATTCTTCGGTTGAACCGCTTCTCCCGCTTTTTCGTCCCAATGCCAAGTGCATTTTCCGCCGTTCACGCCGTATTGCTGAAACAATCCGACATTGAACCAGACCGGCGAATTAAACGAACCGTATTGATGCAGGAGGAGCCACGTTAAGTCGCGATAAAAGGTCTCGCCTTCGTGTTTGTCGGCAAAATATCCGTCTTCAACGCCCCAATCGGCAATCGTTCTGCTTATGCGGTGAATAATCTGCCGCATACTTTTTTCCCGCTGCGGAGTGTTCATTTCGCCGTAAAAGTATTTGCTGGCGACGATATTCACGGAAAGTTGGCTCCAAGTTTCGGGAAACTCGCAGTCGTTCTGCTCGAAGAACACAGTGCCGCCTTCGCCTTTAATCGCTGCGGTACGGATAGCCCACTTGACAGTATCAAAGGGGTCTCTGACATTTTCAGGACAGAAGACGGGGTTAATTTTCAATCTGCCGGAAAGTCCGGTGTTGGTATCACCGCCCGCATCGGCTCGATTAAGACCTCTTGCGGAACGCGGTTCCGTCAGCACGGACTCTGCTGTTTCGTCAATTACCGAAGTTGCTGCGGCAACTTTTCCGGCGGGCTGTTCAGAATTGGAACGGGGAGATGAATCAGAAGAAGCATCCAAACTAATCATATTATCCTCTGCGGTACAAAATACCGGTTAGAAGGTTAAGGAAACGGTAAAAAGGGGGACGGCGACAAGCCGAATTTTTCACTATTCTGTTATAACATTTATAACAGCCATTGTAACACTTTCTGAAGGTTTTACAATAGCGAATTCCTATATCTAGTGTATTTTTTTTTCGGAATACACTAGATAGCGTTTTTTCACTTGTCTGACGGGAATTCTAACCGGTTTGAAAACCTTGTCAACTGCCTTCCTCAGAATTTCCTCAAGTTGCGTTTTATTAAGAACTTACGGGATTGGGGATTTTTTCCCGACATGGCGGACCGGTCTCTTGAGGGTTGCCTAATTCTTTATATTTCAATAGTTTGGGGAAATGTAATGTATTTTGCATCCATTTAGCCGGTACTCCGGTTCCCAAAATTTCCTAAAAATTTCGCTGTTTTAGAAATTTAATCTTGAAATTTGCCGATTTTTCAAGTAGTATATGAGAAAATCCGGTTTACGTTCAGTGTCCGCTGAATGTTTTTTAATTTTCAATTTTTTACAAAAGGTGCCTACAATGAAGAAACATAATTTAAATTGGAGAGGTTTTACCCTCGTTGAACTCTTGGTAGTTATCGCCATTATCGGCGTATTAGTGGGGCTGCTCTTGCCTGCCGTACAAGCCGCAAGAGAAGCAGCAAGAAGAATGAGTTGTACCAACAACCTGAAGCAACTTGGTATTGCCGTTCACAACTATCACGAAGCAAGAAATGCTATACCGTGCGGAAGACCGGTACCGACAAACGGGGCTATGTCGATAGGTCGGTTTAGTGCTTTCCTCTGGCTGGTACCTTATTGTGAGGAGACAGCCGGTTATGAAAAAATGGTAAGTGATAATGTATGGAGACATCGGACGGGTGACTCTGACAGTACCACCTCCGCTGGGTTCATAGAAGTTACGAGAACACAATTCAAATTCCTGAGTTGTCCTTCGGACTCAAACATATTTGAAAAAGCGAACAATGAATCCGGCAGAACGAATTACGCTATCAGTAGCGGCGATTACTCAGTTACCGTCAACTTAACTGTAGGTGGTAACAACAAAAATAACCGCGGTCCCTTCGGAATCGGCTTGTGGTACACTTTTGCTGCGGTAAGAGACGGAACAAGT
>Ga0123353_10017417_pt1 | contig 10563 bp, 3 predicted proteins | sample TergutLab28metaG_3_FD_92763 | JGI IMG/M metagenome (GOLD analysis project Ga0123353, IMG submission 92763) | Labiotermes labralis P3 segment gut microbial communities from Petit-Saut dam, French Guiana - Lab288 P3 | ecosystem: Host-associated > Arthropoda: Insects > Digestive system > Gut ... | reverse complement strand
GTGTAGACGCCGAAGCCCGTCAGGTTTACCGCCCATTTGCCGTAGGCGTTCTCGCGCCAGTAGTTGTCGATTGTGCCGCCGTGGTTGATCTCGAAGTCGGGGTCGTTGAGGTAATCCTGCCAGAAGAGTTTCAGGTCGTCATATCCGCCCGGATATCTTTCGGGGAAGTCGAGGACGCTGTGTACGGGGTTCCTGACAATGCCCTTGTCGAAATCGTAGCCCGAGCCGTCGCTCGCGTACATGAAGTAGCCGAGGACGTCCGAGCCCTGCGGCCGACCGCTGATGAACGGCCTGTCAAGATAGTCGACGAGCACGACCGCGCCGTTGATCGGCAGCGGGCGTCCACCGCCGGCTGACGTCGGGTTGACGAGGCTTGCCTGCTGGAGCTCTTCCTGCCAGTTAACGACAGGGTTGGGGAGGAAGTCGTCCCATGTGGTGTCCCTCTGCAGACGCCAGCTCTGCGGGTCGACTGCCATGGTGTCAATCTCTTCTGCGGTTATGCCCTCGACGAAGTAGGTAAGCGCCGTCGGCTGCGAAGCCGTTACCGGCATTGCTATCATCGGGACGAGGAAGCAGAGTGCGAGTATCAGGCACGATAGCCTGAAACGAAGTTTACGCATTTAATTCATCTCCTAAAAATAAAGTCGCCTCTTTTATTCTGGGGTTGTGGTTCCCCTCGTGTCCCGGCTGCGTCGGAGCTTTTGCCCCGGCAATGCCGTTTCACTTTTTCAGCCTCGCTGTGAGACGTCGGGTTGCGACGCCTTTTGCGCCCAGCGTGGTCAGGCGGCCTCTTTTATTTTGGAGTTGGGGTTCTCCATGTTCACTATCGCCTTGCCTTCACCTCCCTAATAACCTGGCTACGTAGAATCGCTCCGGATCCGATTCCCGAAGCCACTCTGTTCAACTTGCCTCAGGACGCGCCTTTCGGCGTTGTTACATGAAACACTGCTACATAGCTACAGTTCGCAGTATTGTGATGTATTTTTGGGGTGATTGCAAAGTTTTATGGAAAAAAGCGAGGTTGTGGGTCAAAATGACCCACAACCTCGCTGGTAGTGCATATTGTGCCGGGTAGTTGCGCTTATAGTGGCTTAAACGCTACGATCCGGCAGTCGCGTATCTGCGTGTTCCCCTTCGTGTCCACATAGACCGTGTAGGCGGCGGACGCGACGTCCACGGCGTAGTTGCCTGCCGCGTTGTTGTCGATCACGAACTTCTTCTCTACAGTGGCGCTCGTACCGTCGCTATAGAACTCTTTGACCGTTACATACAGGTCGTTCTTGTTGCCGTTGAGCTTTACGACATAGGCGCTGGTCGTCGCGTTGGTCAGGACCAAAAGGCCTGCGGCGTCGGCTTTCTCGCCGTTTGTCTCTGAAGAAGCCGTGACCGTCAGGTCGTAGTCTGACACGAGGCCCGTCTCGGACTTTACAAAGACGTCGAACTCGATCGTCTCGCCAGCGTCGACCGCGTAGAGGTTGTTGAGGAGGACGGCATTCTGCGCCTTGGTGGCGGCTGGGTACAAACCGTCTTCGTCGAGGAACACAGTCTCGGCGAGCTTGCCGCCAAGTGTTATCCTCACGATGTCGGTGTCCGAGCCGGTGTTCGTCAGCGAATACGTCTGCCTCGCGAAATTGCCCTTCTTTGCAGGGACGAGCGGGCCGCCCACGGCCTCGAGCTTCAGCTCGCCGTCAGCTTTCCACGCGTTCGCCGCAGTGTTCCTTACTGCTACTTCGTAAGACTTGAACTGACCCTTGACGCCGTCGTGGTTGATCCTGTTGAGTATGTAGAAGTGGAAGTTGTTATATTCGTCAACCCACTCGTTGACGGTGCTGCCCGCGTAGCCCGGCCTCGGGTCGTCCGGGAGGAACCTCCTGAACGGGTCGTCCTGGCCGTTTACATCGCGGTAGTACGTCGGGTTGTTGTGGAGGCCGGCGTGGAACGCGGCGGTGCTTATCTGGGCGTGGTGGTCGCATTCCATCATGTACGGAGTGCCGTCGGCGTTCCAGAACTGGACCATGTCGTTGTTGCCCGGGTGCGCGTCGACGATCATCGAGCCGGGGGCGTTAAGGACCGTGCCGCCCGTGCCGTTCGGCGCACGCATCGCGTTGGTGTGCGAGGCCCTGCTTATAACGACGCCGTGGTCCGGGTTGAAGGAGTCGTGGCCGGATCTCTCGATGACCTCGACGTTGAACCCGTGGATGCGGCCTGTCAACCCGGCGAAGCCTATGGTGCCCGTCGCGATATCCTGGGAGTTGCCGCCGATCGCCCAGTTCCACCTGTCGGGGTCGATAATCGTGGAATTATTATGCGGGTTCCTCGGCAGGCCCGCGAGGAGGGTGGCCCTGGCGGCGGCTGTCGTCACCTGAGGTCCGTTGATGTCCACGCCGAGTAAGTTGTTGCCCCAGCGCAGGTCGTTGGTAGTTGTGCTGAAGATTGGCCTCGTGAGCCCCGGGGTGCGGTCTACGAACTGCCCGACCGACGTGCGCGACGTCTCGATTATCAGGCCGATGTACCCCTCTATCGGGTTGCCGTGCGCATCCAGGAAGCCCCTGTTCGTGGGCATGTTGCGCCCGTAGAGCTCGACTATCACCGGGGGGGTGGTCGGTAGCACGAAGTCCTGATACGGTACGTATTTGATGTCCTTGGATTTCTCGAAGTCCGCCCTGATGGGGTTCCTGTTGGCAGCAACCGCCCTGGTCGTCAGGTCGGTGAAGCCAGAGGCGACCCTGCTCCTCATCATGACGCCTGTCCCGGCGGAACCGGCCCTAATGCCCGGTATGTTCCAGCGCGTATGCCCGCCATAGTAGCCGACGTGGGCGCCGCGGGCCATCATGTCCCACCCGCCCAGGAGTGCGCGGATCACGAACGGGTGGCCATCCTGTATGGTGTACACGCCGTTATCGCAGTCAGGCAGGTTGACGATATGGCCGAGCTCGTGGGAGTAGGTGCCCATGCTTGAGCCTTCGCCCTGCGCAGAGAAGGAGATGCTCCCGGACCACATCGGGTGGACGAGCTGCAGGCTCGACGCGTGCGACCAGATGTTCTGTCCGCCGTACCAGGATGACCACGGGATGTAGCGGGACGGGGCCGACTGGAAGTACGGGTTGACGGTGCTGGTCCTGGCCGCTTCCGAAGCCTGCTGGAGGTTTGCCAGCAGCCTCGCGATGATGTTCTCGTTGCTGTTTGTCTGTAGGAAAGCCGAATAGATCGGGCCGTATGCAGCTTCGGAGGTAGTTGCAGTCAGGGACGCGAACGCTGCGAACGGCGCCGGGGAATCCACGACAGCGTCGGCCCACGCCGACATCTCGTTAGATACGAGGTAATACTGCGGCAGGTTCTCGACGTCCCCGGTGTATTCCTCGCCGTTGAGGTACGGGTGGCCGTCGACCCAGGCTATGTCAGCCTGCGTATAGACAATAGGCGGGGGAAGCGTTATATCGGCCGCAGTGAATGCCTGCACCGCCGGGGCGGCGCCGTCGAATTTCCTGTCTTCCGCGTACTGGCGGAGGAATGCGGGCTGGATGATGTTGGTGCGCACCTGGGTGTTGGTGAGGACGGACGCGGGGAACTCTGCGCGGAAAGCCGCGATGTGGCAGGCTGTCGGCCCGCCGCAAGCAGCGGCGCAGACCCTGGTCGTCGTCGCCCTATTGGCGCATATGTTCTCATTTTCCCAGGCGGTCCTGTAGTTTGCGAACGTCTGCCCGGTCGGGGTCGGGACGCGGGTGGTCTGGACTTCATCCCTCCAGAGGGCCTCGATGTTAGACATGTGGAAATCCGGCCACTCTTCGATTATATTGAAGCCCGGGACGGTGATTGTCTTGATGATATTCTGGATGCGCGCATAGCCCGTGAAGTCCATGCCCGTAACACCTTCGATAACGTCGCGGGTGACAGGGTCGGCGATGACTTCTGTGGCCGCAACGCTGTTGCGGTCGGCGAACATCATCGGCCCCATCTCCTGCCATGTAGGCGACTGGCAGTATCCGGCGAAGGTGAAGAATATGAAGTTGAAGCGCTGGTCGCCTGTCACGTTGTCGACGAACGGGACGCCTTCAGCGACCGCGCGGCTTGCCGCCAACGAGGTCAGGTTGCCACCGATCGGAATCCCGGACTGCGCGAAGTTGACGTCGCCGAACTGCGCTCTCTGGGTTGCGCCGATAGTGCCCCAGAACGACTGGTTGCCGCCGCTGTAGGAGAAGGAGAAAAATGGGAGCGTGAACGGCCCGTAGACTTCGAGGTCGAGCATCATCTGGCCTGCGCTGTATTCCAGCCAGCCCTTGGTGATGTTGTGGCCCCTGTTCATCGTCGGGACTGACTCATTGAGGAAATCGCCCCAGAACGTCTGGAGCGCCTTTGTTCGCTCCTCGCCCTTGAGCCCGTAGACCCCGGTGTCGACCTGGGGGTTGCCCATCATTTCGGTACCTTTTTCGAGGCTTGAGATCATCGGTTTATCGACGAACTCGAACAGCAGGACCGCGCCCCTGAAGACTCGCTTCTCCATCCCGGGGGGCAATTCAGGTTGGGGTCCCTCGCCCTGGCGCACTTCTTCCCAGTCGACGACCTGGAAAGGCACGTAGGATTCGTAATCATCCCATTCTTCGCGGGTGTCGTTGAAATCGATGTATTCTTCGCCGGGCGGCCTGTTGAAGCGCGTGTCGTGCGGCAGGCGCCATGACTGCGGGTCGAGCGCCATTTCGTCGACCTCGTCGGGGGTATACCCGGGTACGGTGACTTGTACCATCTGTTGCGCCGACGCCCCTACAGGCGCGATAAACATAGGCATGAGGAAGCACAGCGCCAGGAGCATACAGGTAAGGCGGAAGCGTAGGCGTTTGGATCTTATCATTGTCTATCTCCTTTAAAAGATTATTTCTGCCACCAGGCTTCGAAGCGGTTGGCCCTTATCTGCGTGTTGCCCTTCGTGTCCACGAAGAGCCTGTACGCGCCGCCTACGGCCTCTACCACGTAGTAGCCCTCGGCGTTGTTGTCTATCACGAACAACTTCTCGACCGCCTTGCTCGTGCCGTCGCTATAGAACTCTTTGACCGTGATATACAGGTCGTTCTTGTTGCCGTTCTTCTTGACTACATACGCGCTCGTCGAAGCGTCCACCACCACGGTCAGGCCCGCTTTTGCACTCTTGGCGACGTTCGTCTCGGAAACTGCCGTGACCGTCAGGTCGAGCGCCTTGGCTTTGCCGTCTACGTTCCTGACCCAGACGTCGAACTCGATGGTTTCGCCGGCCCCTACCGCGTAGAGGTTGTTGAGCAGGATAGCGTTCTGGTCTTTTGTGCTTCCGAGGTAATCGGTGACATTCTCGTAGCCCGGGAACACCTTGTCGCCGCCTAGGCCGGAGATCATGACGGGCTTCGCGAGCGTGCCGCCGAGGACGATCCTCACGATGTCGGTCGCGGTCCCTGTGTTAGTCAGGCTGTAGGTCTGCTTCGAGAATTTGCCCACTTTCGCCGGGAGTATCGGGGCGCCCTCTTTGAGGACCAGTGCGCCGTCTGCTTTCCATGCGCCGGCTGCCGTGCTTCTCGCTGCCACGTCATAGGAGATGAACGGGCCGTACTTGCCTTCGTAGTCGTTGCGCTGGAGGATGTAGAAATGCGCCTCGTTGTATTCGTCCACCCACTCGTTGACGGTGTTGCCCGCGTAGCCCGGTCTCGGGTCGTTCGGGAGGAACCTGCCGAACGGGTCGTTGCGCAGGACGCCGTCGGAACCAAGGATCTGGCGGTAGTAAGTAGCGTCGTTGTGTACGCCCGCGTGGAACGCTGCGGTCCCTATCTGAGCATGGTGGTCGCAGGCCATCATGTACGGGCGGCCATCGGCTTCCCTGTACTGGACGAAGTTGTTCCTGCCGGGGTGCGAGTCTACTATGAACGATCCGCCGGAGTCGAAGCCGCCTGCCCTGGAGCCCACGTTGTTGATCCTGGAGATCAGGACGCCGTGGTCGATGTTGAAGGAGTCTGCGCCGGTCCTGTCGATTACGTCTATGCTGAATCCGTGCTGCCTTCCGGTCAGTGCCGGGCTGTACGCGGTCAGGCCGCCTGTGCCGCCGAGGTCGCCGCCGATGAACCAGTTCCACCTAGCCGGGTCTATGATCCTGCGGCCGTGGTCGTCCGTCGGCAGGGTATTTAGCAGTGCGTTCCTCTGCGCGTCGGTGGTCAGCACTGGATTATTGACCGGCACGCCGAGGAGCTGGGTGCCCCAGCGGCTCGATATGGTGTTGCCGGTAGCGGTTCCGAATATGGGGGCGTTCATTGGGGCCGCCATGCCATTTGATTCCATGCGCGGGGTGCGGTCGCGGAAACGGATGCCCCGTGCGTTGTCGGCCTGCGTCGGCTCTATGATCAGCCCGGTGTACCCCTTGATCGGGTTGCCCTTCGCGTCGGTAAGGCCCCTGTTCGTAGGAACGTTGCGTCCGTATATTTCCGCGATAATCGGGGGCCCTTCGAGGAACTCGGAATAAGGCACATATTTGATATCTTGCGAATTCTGGAAGTCGTCGCGGATCTTGTGATTCGCGCTTAGCGATGCGTTGGAGGCCAGCGGGTTGGTCAGGTCGGTGTAGCCTATGCCGATCCTCCACCTTGCCATCAGGCCGACGCCAACCGAGCCGGCGCCCACGCCCGGGATATACCAGCGCGTGTGCCCGCCGTAGTAGCCAGGGTGCGCGCCACGCGCCATGTTGCACCAGGGGCCGTTGAACGTGCGGAGCGGTATCGTCCCATAAATCGCGTTATCGTTGTCCGGCAAGCCAAGTAGGTGGCCGAGCTCATGGGAGTAACCGGAGACGTTCGAACCTTCGGTCACGATGGAGCCCGCGAACGAGCGGGTGCCCCACGGGGTTTCGAAGGAGTTGCTTCCCGCGCTGGACCAGACATTGTTTCCGCTGTACCACGCGGTCCACGGCACGTAGCGGGAGGGCGCCGCCTGGAAGTAGGGGTTCCTTTCATTGGTCGCGGCTGCGAGCATTGCCGCGTCGAGCAGCGGGACGAGCCTGCCAAGGATGGCTTCGTGATTGTTGTTCGCCTTGAAAGTCTCATACATCGCTACGTTGCTCGTCTTCAGGCCCTCGGCGTATTGCGCGAGGAAGAACGGCCTTGCGTAGTTGTCGCGGATCCATGTGTCGGGGCGGGTAGTGCCGGGATAGTCGAGCCTGAACTGGGCATAATATGCCGTCAGGTTTGCGTTCTCCCATGCGGTCCTCGCCGTCGTGAAAGCGGTCTGGTTTGTGCCTGTCGAGACATGGGTCCTCCAGAGCTCTTCGACGTTCGACATGTAGAAGTCCGGCCATTCGACAGTTATGTCGAAACCCTCGGCTGTCACGGTGTCCTTGATGCGCTGGATAGCGGCATAGCCCGTGAGGTCCATGCCCCTGACGCCCTCGATGTACTCGCGGGAGATGGGGTGCGCGACGTCGTCAGTCATCGCTATGATCGGGCGGACGCTCGCAATCGGCCCGCTGGGGGCGAAGCCGAAGTTCAGGCCGTTGTGGATCAGGGTGTTGATCGGGTTGCCCTGCGCGTCCAGGTACGGGCTCTGGAACATCATCGAACCTGTCTCCTGCCACGTCGGGGACTGGCAGTTCCCGGCCACCTTGTAAAATGTCATGTCGTAGTTCGAGACGCCGTTCCTGTCGAAAATCGGGAAGCCGTCGGAAATGACCCTGGCGGCTGCGGCATTGCGCAGCGCCAGCGGCGCCTGCGGGAACTGGGCTGAGAAGTAATAGTCGCCGAAATTGGTCGAGCTCGTCCTGTTCCAGAACATTCCGCTGTACTGGAAAGAGAAGTGCGACAGCATGACCGGCCCGTAGATGTCCGCTTCGAGCCTGTGCATGCCGTTTGAGTATTCGAGCCAGCCTGCGGAAAACGTATGGCCCCTGTTCATGTCGGGCACCCTGATGTTGAAGTGCTGGTTCCAGAAATCGCGGAGCGCCTGGGCGCGCTCCTCGCCCTTGAGGCCGGCGACGCCGGTGTCGACCAGCGGCTGCCCCAGGAAGTCGGAGCCCTGCGGGAGGCTGGAAACCATAGGCTTGTCCGGGAATTCGACCATGATGATCGCCACGCGGAACGTCCTTACGCGAGCGCCTGCGTGGTGTTCGATTTTAACGTAATCTTCGCCTTCGATGTTGTACCTCTCCCAGTCAACGAGCGGGTGCGGCACATAAGATTCGTAATCGTCCCATTCGGGGCGGGACTCTATCATCCAGGGGTTTTTCGTGTCTTCGGTGATAACGACGCCTTGCGACGGCACTGCGTTGTACCGCGTGTCGTGCGGTAGGCGCCATGACTGCGGGTCAAGCGCCATCGAGTCTACTGTTTCACTGTCTACGCCTTCGACGGTAAACAGAAGGGGCTTTTCGGGTTGCGCGCCCGCCGGCATGACAAAAACGGGCAGCATAAAACACAGCGCCAGGATCAGGCAGGCAATCCTGAAACGCAAGCGTTTGGAACTTATCATTCTTCCAACTCCTTAATAATATAAAAAATATCGCCTCTTTTCTTCTGGGGTTGGGGTTCCCCTTGTGCTCCGGCAATGCCGGAACGCTTTTTCAGCCTCACTGCGGGGCGTCGGGCCCCGACGCCATTCGCCCAGTGTGGTCAGACGGCCTCTTTTCTTGCGGGGTTGGGGTTCCCCGGTTTTTTCCGGCTCTTTCTTGTCACCTCCCTATTGCATTTACACGTCGGTTCCTTTTGCCGGGTGTCGCGGCGTTCTCCTCTTTTGGGAGGGTTGCTGCATTTTCCTGCTTCTACCGCCCTGTATGTGGTGATTATAACATATAATCGACGTTGCAGTCAATGATGATGAAAAGAGGGCGAATCACCCGGCGCTACGGGGGTTACTGTTCATGGGGGTCTGGAGTGCGCTTGCGTGCGGCACTGTGTTTAGGCAGCAGAGGGTAACTATTTTGTGAAAATTGACAAAAACATAATGCAGTATTTGTAGACTTGTACAAAAAATCGTAAATGTTACATAATTAGCAGATATTTTTAAAAAAATTTTAAATATGACTTGACCTGAACGTAAAAAACATGTAAAATTACGCTACGCGACCCAAATAATGACTCGAGGCCTCGAGCATTAAATTTTTTTAGAAGGAGCGAAAGTAAAATGAAAAAAATCCTTAGCGTACTCCTCGCATTGACCCTTGCATTTGCACTGGTAGCTTGCGGAACCACCACGACGCCCGACACCGGCGGCACGCCCTCCGGCGGCACCGAGACCGCAGCCCCCACTGCAGCGCCGACGCAAGCGCCCGCAACGACCGACCCCGGCGACTCAACACCCGAAGCGCCCAAAGAGCCCTTCCCGGGCAAGATCGCAATCGTGACCAACGACGTCACCCAGAACGAAGAGGAATACCGTTCCGCCGAAGCCCTGCAGGTTAAGTACGGTACGGACAAAGTCGTCCACAGAGTTTGGCCGGTCAGGTTCTCCGAAGAGGGTGAACAAATGATCACCATCCTCCAGTCGATCGCTGCGGACCCGGACATCAAGGCTGTCATCATCAACCAGGCTGTTATCAACTCTAACGCCGCCGTTGACAAGCTCAAGGAAGTCCGCCCCGAAATCTTCGTCGTGTACAGCCACCCGGCGGAAAATCCGCCTGACGTCGTCAGAAGGGCGAACCTGTCCCTGAACACCAACGACCCGCTCAGGGGCGAGACCATCATCATGGCCGCGAAAGCCATGGGCGCGAAAGTGTTTGCTCACTACTCGTTCCCGAGGCACATGGCTGTCCCGACCCTCTCGATGAGGCGTGACATCATGAGAGAGACCTGCGAAAGGGAAGGCATCCAGTTTGTTGACCTCACAGCCCCCGACCCGATGAGCGACGTCGGTATCCCCGGCGCCCAGCAGTTCATCCTTGAAGACGTTCCGAAGCAAGTCGCTGAGCTTGGCAAGGACACCGCGTTCTTCTCAACGAACTGCGCAATGCAGATCCCGCTCGTTATCAAGGTAGTTGACGAAGGCGCAATGTATCCGGAACCCTGCTGCCCGTCCCCGTACCATGCATTCCCGTCCGCCCTCGGTATTCAGGACAAGATCTTTGACGGCACCGACATGATGGTCAATGAAGACGGCGAGTCCATAGACGCCGGTCGTCTGCGTTCCGTCGCCGAGATCGTCGATGAGATCAGGTCCGTTCTGGCTTCCAGAGGCGCATCCGGCAGGCTCGGAACCTGGCCGGCCCCGACGAGCATGATGTTCACAGTGGTCGGATTTGAGTATGCGGCTGCTTGGCTCAATGGAGAAGCCCCGCAGGATGGCACCATCGACACCGACCTTATCATCAAACTGTGCGGAGACTACACAGAAGAAGTTACCGGCCAGCGCCTGGGCATCGACCTCAACCCGCTGTCCCTCAATGGCCGCATCTATCCGACATACATCATGGGTATCCTGGATTCCCTCGTGTTCTAAGAGAAGCTTTGCCGCAGGATAAGTTATGGCCGCTGCGGCCGTAGCATAAGTTGGAAACGTTAATCTACTGACGGTCTGCCGCAAAACGGAAATATCCGCCGTTTTGCGGCAGCCACACGTGACTGAGCTCTG
>Ga0123353_10017416_pt1 | contig 10563 bp, 10 predicted proteins | sample TergutLab28metaG_3_FD_92763 | JGI IMG/M metagenome (GOLD analysis project Ga0123353, IMG submission 92763) | Labiotermes labralis P3 segment gut microbial communities from Petit-Saut dam, French Guiana - Lab288 P3 | ecosystem: Host-associated > Arthropoda: Insects > Digestive system > Gut ... | reverse complement strand
GGCGGTCTGGTGAAGCAAATCGAAGGCTTTCTCGCAGAGCACCCGCAGACGAACTTTATTGCTATCGACACTCTCCAGCGCGTGCGCGATGTTGCCGGCGAAGCGAACGCCTACGCCAACGACTACCGCGAAGTCAACGTGCTGAAGTCACTGGCCGACAAGCACCGCATCGCTATCCTGCTCATCCACCATCTGCGCAAGCAGGCCGATGACGATCCCCTCAACATGATCAGCGGCACCACGGGTCTCACCGGGGCGGTGGATGGCATCTACGTTCTGAAGAAGGACAAGCGCACTAGCAGCACCGCGAAATTCATCGCGACTGGCCGCGATATCGAGCAGCACGAACTTACTCTGGAGTTCGACAGCGATTCGCGCCTGTGGAATCTCGTCTCGGACGACACGGAGCACACTTCTTCTCCTGCCAATACCGTCCTGACTGCTGTGAGGGATTATCTTCAGAGAGAAGAAATCTTCATCGGCACTGCAACTGAATTGCAAACAGCACTCTGCACAAAAACACCACCCTCTGTCCTTGCCAAGACGCTCATGCAAAACCAGCAGGTACTCGCCATCCAGAGAATCCACTACAGCAACTCTCGCACTGGCCAGCGGCGTGAAATCACCCTGCTCTATGACGGCAATGACGGTAATGACGGCAAAAACGATAGTGTCCCGGTCCCAAATTTGCTGTCACAGCCGTCACTGCCGTCACAAAGGCCCCCGTAGCCCCCTGTTTGGCCCGTGTTCGCTCCGTGTGCCGCTTTAACGGCCTGGTCGAGGATGTGACCGCAGAGGAAGAAAGCGCGCCGTTGCGCCACGTGTAGCCACGTGTGCGACCCAGCGATTTACCCACCCGCCTACACCCCGAAAAGAATATTGCATAGTGCATTCTGCACAAACGCAGCAACCCGGCAGAAACAGCGAGGATGAGCAGGATAAAGCACCGGGGTTGTTCCCCGCCGCAAACCAAACCGTCCGGCAATGCCGGTCGGGGATTAGCCCGAAACACTGCGGTTCCTGCGAGGGCTTCGGCAATATGCACAACGGGGTTGTAAAATTTCGCTTGGCGTTGCGAACGACGCCGAAACCCGCCGGAAAACCCGAAACATTCGGCTTTTCAGCGGAGTCAAAACCAACACAATCACTAGAAAAGAGGATTTTACTATGCCATTTCAGAACAAAGAGAAATTTGCCCTCTGGGTATACCCGGAAACCATGGAAAAGGTCCGTAAGACCTACAAGGATGACAACTGCCGCAGCCAGAGCGAGTTCATCGAGAAGGCCATTGAGTTCTACTGGGGACATCTTTCCGCCGACGGAAATGTCAACTATCTTGCCCACGCGATCCAAGGTTCCATCGACGCAACCCTGAACCTGGTGGAGCACCGGCTGTCCAGTTTGCTTTTCAAATTGGCCGTGGAGATGTCCATGACTATGCATATTTTGGCCGCACAGGGCGAGGTGGATGAGGACACAATCAAGCGCTTGCGTGGCTATTGCGTCGAGGAAGTCAAGCGCATCAATGGACGAATTTCTTTCGACAAAGCCTGGCAGCACCAAAAAGGAAGCGGGTAATGAATAGCAAACACGCCAGTGCCCATACTAATTTCTGGAAGAAAAGAGGTGAGCCCTATCGAACTCCGAGTCCATGACAGTGAGCGTATCGTAGAGATATGGCTCACGTCAGCGGAAAAAAAAGACCAGCATCTCCAGCAACTGCTCCAGCCAGTCTACACGAACTACAAAGCCCAAAAGTACAAAGTAGCGGTCTTCTGCTCAGGGCAAAGGGATCTATTCGACAGCACGGCAGGCCTACTGTTGCATAATCGGGCGGGGTAACTCCCGCCCGGTTTATTTCATTTACCACTTGCTTTCCGCTTCAACTTGTGATACAATATTATCAGCGATCAAGAAAAGAGGCGATCATTTCTGGAAGTAAAATACAACCTCGCAGGCTACTGCCGCATCTCAGTGGACGAGGAACTCGACCGGGAGAACACCTCCATCGAGAACCAGCGCTCCATCATCGAGGACTTCGTGGCGCGCAAATTCCCCGGCTCCACCCTGGATTTCTACGAGGACCGCGACCGTTCTGGCTACACATTTGAGCAGCGCGAGGGCTATCAACGTCTGCGTCCTCAGCTACTGGACATGACCTATGACATCTTAATAGTCAAAGATTTTAGCCGTTTTTCTCGTAGAAACAGCAAGGGACTCGTCGAGCTGGAGGACCTCCGAGACGCGGGTCTGCGCATCATTGCCATTGGCGACAGCATCGACTACCCAACCTATGACGACTGGACGGCCATCCAGTTTCGCTTTCTTATAAATGAAATGCCCGTCACGGACACCAGCAAAAAAGTGAAGTCGGTCATTCAACGCAGGCAAAGCGAGGGCAAATGGATTTGCTCCGTGCCCTACGGCTACGTCATCACGAACAGCAAGTCGATGAAATTTGAGGTGGACGAGCCTGCCGCCGAGATTGTAAGAGAGATTTTTCGGCTCTACAACGAGGGCGATGGCTACAAAAAAATCGCCAATCACCTGACGGACATGCACATCCCCACGCCCCGTGCCGTAGAGCGCGCCCGCAAGGAGGCCCGCGGCGAGGAGTGCAAGCTCCAGGTCAAGCCCGCCTGGAGCATCATCACCATCTCCGAAATTCTTGCCAACGATTTTTACATCGGCACCCTGCGGCAGGGGAAATACAAGCGCAAGAAGATCAATGGCGTAGATGTGAAGACTGACGAGATGGAGCATGTGGTTTTCGAGAATCACCACGAAGCCATCATTGATTTTCGCACATTCGCCGTGACGCAGGAGCAGTTGAAGAAGCGATCGACTACCCACTACCGGGGCGTGAAGAAAAACGACAACGTCTACTCCGGGTTCATCTGGTGCGGCGACTGCGGCAGCCCCATGTTCGCCATGAGCCGCCGTGACCTGCGACCCGCCTACACTTGCGGGACGTATCACTCGCGCGGAACGAAGGGCTGCACCTCGCACCATACACGTGTGGATGTTCTCGACAGCCTGCTTAAGAGCTATGTGCGGCGCGTGCGCGATAACTCGGCCGATATGATCGACAAGCTCAATCAGTCGCTCAGAGACGAGCAAACAGCAGTGAAGGAGAGCACAACCTCGCTCGAGCTGCTGCAACGGCAGATCGACGATGCCCGACAGGAGATGAAAATCCTCGCCCGGCAGCAGGCCAAGGAATTGCTGCGCAACCCAGATCGGGAGACAGCCATCGACGAGCTCTACCGCGAGATGCTCGATGAGCTTGCTGATAGAATTGATGGCCTGCAAAACCAGCTGGAGCTTACTTCCGATCGCAGGAACACGGTCATTCGCGTCAATCGCATCGCCAAGACGGCGCTGGATATCTTCGACGATATTCTGGGCAAGGAGAAGCTGGACAAGACCGACCTCGAGTTTATCCTGGACAAGATCGTGGTCTACGAAGATCATATCGAAATTCATTTAAAGAGCGACATTGATGCCCTGCTACTGTCGGGGGAGCTGCCAGAGGAAAGCGTTACGCAGTCGTCACGGAATCGCAAAGATAAAATTCTCGGTGTCCATGTTATCAGCAGTGGCGACCCGCTCGAAATTTTCACCGACGCGGACGGCGAGGTCATCTTCAAGAAATACTCCCCTGTGGGCGAGCTGAGCTCCACCACCCGGCCCTACGCCGAGGTGCTCTTCCGGGGCACGAACCTGCCCATTATTATCACCGACCGCGACCGCGTGATCGCCTGCGCGGGGCTTTCGAAGAAGGAGGCCATCGACCGCCGGGTGACCAGCGCCCTGGAGACGGTCATCGAGAACCGCACGGGCTTCACGGCCTCGCCCGGCGGCGAGCGCCTGCGCCCCATCGAGGGCCTGGAGCGCGAGGCGGCCGTGGCGTGCCCCATCATCGGCGGAGGGGACGTCTCGGGCTGCGTAATCATGCTCATGAACGAGAACGGGGCCATGCCCACCATGACCGAGGTCAAGCTGATCCAGGTGGCGGCGTCGTTCCTTGGCAGGCAGATGGAGGAATAACAGCGCACAGCCTGTAGGGGCGGCAACCTGCCGCCTGCACAAAAAAATTGCCCCGGTTCTTTCGAACCGGGGCTGAGCTTATTCATTTGAAGTATATTAGCCGTGGCAAAAAGCCCACTGGGCAATCCTCTGAAATATCGTCCATTTCTTGTTGGGTGCGCTCTTCCTTTCTCTCCATCCAATTCACATAAACGGCCGGATGGTGACCGAAAAACCCGGTTGGGTCCGCTGCGATCCACTGCGATATAGGCATGTAATCCGGAATAGGCATGTCAATGTGATAATCGACGCCATGCCTGATCCAAGTATTCTCCCGCCCGCCAAACGTAGAATTAGGGAGCCAGGTAACAACGTCATTGCGGTTCATGATATTGAAAATATTTCCAAATGGCTCTTTGCCTCCATCCTGCACATTCGGTGTTGCAAAGGTATAGGCATAAATATTTTCACATCCCATCGTGTCATTCAAATGTGCCGCCAGCAAATTTCCAACAGCCGCCCCGTGGCTGTGCCCGGTGATCAGGAAAATTGGCTCTTTATCTTTCATGCCGTGATCGCCCAGGTAAGCATCAAGATTCTCAAGCACTACGCCTTTTTGAGTCGCGAAGTCTGGCTTCCATCCCAAGGCCGTAAAAATATTGACAACCCAGTCTCCAAGAAATGTTGCGGACCCGCGAATGGTCACGACAATCAGTGGCCTTGCGCCGCCAGCGGCGGCGATGTCTCTGTGGGCGATGATATGCTGGGTTGCGTCATTGCGGCCGGTATTGTATGACTGAATATTTTCTTCTTCAAACCCGCTGTCCTCAAGCAGCGTGATAATCGTAGCATCCGCGCCGAATTTTTCATCCAGACTAAGCCACCACGAGCCTTCGCCCTTCTTCAATTGATATGCGCAGTAACTGAGCCGCGAGGCCCAGGTTGCGAGCGGGTGGTTATACTCAGTGGAGTTTTTTGCAGTCACCGTGCCATTGCTTACTTGGGTAAAATAGCCCGAGATTTTGTCCGCAGGGCTTCCGCTATCCGGCCGGTATTCGGCTGTAGAGGCAATCGAGAAAGCCATTGCCAAAGCCAACAGCACCGCTATGAATTTCATGCTCTTTTTCATGCTCTATCCCCTCCGTCACTTCTATTCTGAATATAACACACGCCTCAGTTGATGTCAAGGCTTTTTGTTGCAAACGGTCAGCGGCGGAGCACACGCTCCGCCGCTGGGTGATCTCGAACGTATCGTTGCGCAAGCCGCTCGGCTCACCAGCTCCATCGGTCGATGAACGCGGGCAGCTGGTCCAGCGCGAATTCCGCGGCGGCCAGCCCGCAGGCCATGAACAGCGTGACGAACAGCAGCACGATCGACAGCGCGTCCACCCTCGCGGGCGGCTCGCCCTCCGGGCGGGGCAGCAGGGCCGCCAGCAGCACCTCCACGCCCAGTAAAATCAGCACAAAGGGCCAGAACCGCAGCACCGTCAGGTAGTCCCAGCCAGGCATGAACACCCGCAACAGGTACAGCACGCCGAAGGCGATCAGCGATACGCCCAGGGTCAAAACGCCGATTTTCCGGCTTTTCACTGCGTGTCCCCCCTTTCGGCCTTGATCTGCCTGCTCTTCCAGAAGATCAGCAGCAGGCCCACCGCGATGACCGCCACGCCGCCCAGCAGGGTGGGGATGCGCTCAAAGAAGTAGATCACGCGTTGGGAGTGCAGGAACTGATAGATGAAATTGTAGAGGAAGATGCGGTACAGCTGGTACGCCCCGGTGAGGATGAGCAGGAGGCCGGCGACCACGCGCACCTTGCGCATCGCAGCCCCGCCGGGGAAGCTCGCGCCTTGGGGGAGGATGAAGTCGTCCTGCACAAGGGCTTTCTCCTCGGGGGACATGCGGGGATAGCGCCAGAAATCGAAGAAGGACATGAACCAGAGTACGGGGATAAGCAGGCCGAATACGTAGCCGAACAGCCCCAGGTTGCTGAAAAATGCCGTCGCGGCGATGCTGGCGAAGAACGCCGCCATGATGGAAGCGCCGCGCTTCATTAGGCCGAGATACATGTGCCCCGCCCCGGGGACAATGGAAAACAGTGCGCACAAAGCGTTATTTGGGTTCGGATGCAAGCTTGAGTCCCTCCTTTGCATAATCAATGAATTCTGTGAATTGTGTCTGGATCTCCTGGCTGAATTTGTCCAGCCGCGCCAGGCGCTGGAACAGGCCGCTGAACAGCAGGATCAACGCGGCGGCCATGGCCGCGACCACCCGCAGGGTGTAGGCGCGCAGGCTCTCCTGCTTTGGACGGGCGTGGGCGCGCTCCAGGACGCGCTGCGCCATCCCCGGGGGGGGCGCCACGGCGGGCAGCGCCTCGTTGGCCTGCCAGAGCAGGGCGGCGCAGCCGTCGCAGGACAGGGTGTGCTCGAGCAGGGTTTCACACTCGCCGTCGGGCAGCGTGCCCGTCAGCAGGCTATGCAGTTGCGTTTGCGTCAAGTGGCTCACAGCGCACCTCCTTCCTGAGAATTTCCCGCAGCATCTGCTTGGCCCGGTAACATCGCGTACGTATGGTATCCAGCGGCACGCCGTTTCGTTCGGCGATTTCCGCGTGGGTCTGCCCCTCGCAGTAGTAGCCCAGCGCCGCCTCCCGGTAGGGCTCCTTGAGGGCCTCGCAGGCCCCGCGCAGAGACGCCTCGAAGTGCTCCTCGAAGAACACGCTTTCCGTCTGTTGCCGCGCGGGCGCCGGGAAGGCCAGCAGGGTCTTGTCCTCCTCGGCCTGCGTGCGTCTCACCGCGGCGCTGCGCAGGTGGTCCAGGCACTTGCGGGTGGCGATCTTGGCCAGCCAGGCCGCCTCGTTGGCGCCGTCGAAGCGGTCCAGGGCCTGCCATGCGGAGAGGAAGGTGTCCTGCGCCAGGTCCTCGGCCGCGAACCAGTCGCGCGACAGCCGCAGGCAAAGGCCGAAGACCCTTGAGCCATGCTCTTCCATGAGCAGCGCCAATTTGTCGCCATGGGTCAGTTCCCTGTCTTTGTCAATCGCAATGGGCTGTCGCCTCCTTCCCTAAGCGCTGCGGGCAGTGTGCGTACGCATACTGTATAACGGGGCAGCCGTGCAAATTGATTCAAAGAATTATTGTGATTGCAAAAATCGCGATGGTGCTCCGCACTGCCTTCCTCAGTCAGCCCGAGGCTGACAGCTCCTCCCACGCGGAGGAGCCTGGGGGATTATGCCAAAGCGACTGCGTATAAGAGAAGCCTGTTAATCCCCCAGGCTTCCTACCGTGGAGGAAGCTACCGCCGCGGGCGGGTGATGAAGGCAGTGCGGAGCACCATCGCGGAGCGACGCAACCTCTTCCTCCATCAACTCCCTACATTCCCCGGGGTGTAACCCCTCATCCAGCCGCAGCTTTCCCATGGCCTCCCGGTGCAGCGCCAGCACCTGGTTGCCCCGGGCGGCGAACATGCGCTTGATCTGGTGGTATTTGCCCTCGCGCAGGATAATACGTGCGGTGTTGCCTTCCAGGATAGCCAGCTCGGCGGGGTGGCAATCCTCCGGGGGATGGCCCTCGGCGGGGGGCAGGCGCATCCCGGTGGCGAAGGCCTGTATGTCGCTTTCATGAACTGGATTGCGCAATGTTACATGATAGGCCTTGGGCACGTGGCGGCGCGGGGAGAGCAGGGCGTGGGCCAGCGCGCCGTCGTCGGTGAGCAGGAGCAGGCCGGTGGTGTCCTTGTCCAGGCGGCCCACGGGGAACAGCCCGCGCCTGCGCAGGGAGGCGGGCAGGAGGTCCAGCACGGTTGGGGCTTTGGGGTCTGTCGTCGCGCTTAAGGTCCCCTGCGGTTTGTTGAGCATGATATAGATGAATTCCTGTAGACGAACTTCCTCGCCCCGGACAGAGACTTGATCGCGCTCCAGATCAATCTTCTGGCTCGCGCTGTGGGCGACGACGCCGTTGACGAGCACCAGCCCGGCGCGTACCAGGGCGTGAATCTCCTTGCGCGAGCCGAAGCCGCGGGCGGCAAGGGCCTGGTCAAGACGGCGGATGGGCATGGCTATCTCCTTTTCTCGCACTGCTGCTGCCAGCTATAAAGCCAACCCAGCTGGTTGCCGAAAAATTTGTCGTCAACGCAGTCGGGGCCGTGCAGTTCAATGATTGTCGCCTGCAAAGCAAAGTGATAAACGGCAATCAGGTCATAAAAGGCATCGATTTCGGCCTGGGAGAGGGGATTGTATTTCAGGTATTCCGGCAGGAAGCGCCCGAACGCCCGCCGGGATTTTTCGAGTCCTGCCCGCTTAAATTGGAAGTAGTCGGCAAGGTTGCACGCCAGCGCGGGGTCGACCATGGGGAAGCCCTCGCTGGAGGTGTCGAAATCGAGGACGAAAATTTGGCCGTCAGGCGTTTTGTGGAAGTTGCCGCGGTACATGTCCCCATGGCAGTAGCCGCGCGGGAGGCCCTTCACCTTCTCCCACAGGGCATCGCCGTAGGCCGCGAATTCGTCCGTCTTTGGGTATTGCTTCGCCCGCAGGATGTCAATATATTTGTCAATGTAATAGTGCCTGTCATGCTTGCGCAGCGGGCCGGGGTAATCGCGCATCACTTGATGCAACCGGCCCACCAGCGTGCCGAGGGCCTTCGCGTCCCGCGCGGGATCGACCTCGGCGCCCTCGATGTACTCATAGAGGATGTACAGGTGGCCGTCGGCCTCGAAGCAGGGCGCGCCGTCCTGGGTGAAGATTATCGCGGGCACGGGGACCCCCCGGCTTTGCAGGAAAACTTGGATGTCCACGCCATGGCGCGCCTGTGCAACCCCAAAGGGCTTCACGCAGCGCAGAAAAAATTTCTCGCCGCCCGTAACCGCGATATAGGCCATGCTGACGCTCTCCCGCACGAGCTCGAGGCGGTCAAAGCGCAGGGGGTAGCGGGCGTTGAGCGTGGTTAGGATATCATGCATGGAAGGGTTCCCTTCGCCGTATCAGGAATAGCAGGGCATAGGTCAGCGCCCCGGACAGGGCGATTACCGCGAAATCAACGGGCGCGAGGGGACAGGGGCCGATCGGCGCGAAGAAGAAGCCGTAGCCGAAACGAAACAGCGCGCCGCCCATCATCACCAGCTCGCCGAGGTACATGGCCGTCGTGGTGGCCATGGCGATCAGGGCGGGCAGGAGCTGGGCCAAAAACGGCCCGCGGGCATACAGCAGGCTGCCGGCGTAGGCCCCGGCCGTTAGGCCGAAGGCGGCGAAGAACAGGCACATCAGCACCGAGGAGACCGGCGAGAGCGTCAGACGGCCCGTCCGGTAGAAGGCCGTGAAACAGGCGTATACGCACAGGGCGATGAAGACCGACACGGCGGCTGTCTGCAGGATCAGGGGCTTGCGGTCTTCCCGGCCCTGCGTGAAGCCGTGGATCACCCCGAGCGCCGCCAGGACGATCAATATGGCGATGAGGTAGAAGTGCGCCTTGAAGGCCGGGCTGTAGCGCGCGGAGAGCTCCCGGCCGACGGTGCTCCAGTATTCGATGGACTGGCGCACCTGCGGGGTGACGGCGCAGGAGAAATACTGCCATTCGCTCACCGCGAAGGCCTCTCCCGTGTCGAAGACCATCACGCGCTCAAGGGCGGTTTCGGCCAGCAGGAATATCCCCGTGCCGAGGGCAGAGACGGTGGGCAGCGCGAGCCGTTTGAAAAATTTACTGATCAGGGGCAGCAGCGCGGCGCACACGAGCAGCGCGAGGGCGATGGGGGTGTAGGGGATGACGTATTTCGGATAGTCGGCGGCGCGCACAAAGCCCTCGCGCAGGCAGGCGGCGAGGATCTTGGCGCCCATGTACAGGGGATAGGCGGACAGGAGCAGGACGGCGCCCAGGGAGAGGAGATAGGGCTTGATTTTCATGGCTGTGCCTCCTTTCGTCATTATTATGACCCTGCCGGGACAGGCTTTGTTACCATCATACGAACTTTTTTACGAAATGTCAAGGGAACGGTTGCAATTGGCAGCGAAATCAGGTAAAATAGAAAACTATAGAGTCTTACGTTTGGAGGAAAGCATATGCCCGAAATCAAAGTCGGCCCCGCGGGGGAACAGGACTACGAGGAACTCATGGTCATGCTGGACAACGTGTTCTTTCTGGAGGACGAGGAGGAGCCAAAGCGCGATTTTCTTGCCCTGCTGCCCAAGCTCTATAAGAGGGAGTACCGTCCTTGGGAGAACAACTACTGCGTCTGGGAGGACGGGGTGATGAAGGGCGCGGTGGGCATGTACGTCTATGATGCCGAGATCGCTGGCGAGCCCGTGCGCGTGGGCGGTATCGGCAATGTGGCCGTGGCGCGGGATTCCCGCCGCAAGGGCTACATGAAGCTGGCCATGGACGCCGCCATGGACGCCATGCGGGCCGCCGGCTGCGACTTCGGCGAGCTGGGCGGGCAGCGCCAGAGATACCAGTTCTGGGGCTTTGAGCGCGGTGGCGCGGCCGTGGACGCCTCGTTCTCGGAGAAGAACCTGCGCCACGCCTTCGGGGAGAACGAGCTTGCGCCCGGCTGGCG
>Ga0123353_10017414_pt1 | contig 10563 bp, 11 predicted proteins | sample TergutLab28metaG_3_FD_92763 | JGI IMG/M metagenome (GOLD analysis project Ga0123353, IMG submission 92763) | Labiotermes labralis P3 segment gut microbial communities from Petit-Saut dam, French Guiana - Lab288 P3 | ecosystem: Host-associated > Arthropoda: Insects > Digestive system > Gut ... | reverse complement strand
AGCTTATCGAAAAACTGCAGGAATAAAAAAACACGGCAAAAACAGCGGCTTCCCAATTTTTTGGGGAGCCGTTTTTTTTATAAATGCCGCATTTAATTGATATATTCATAAAAAAACGCTTTTTTCAATAATGACAACTAATCCTGCCATAAATTCGAGGAGGACAAAATGGAACAACAATATACGAACGAAACAGACGGCTCGCAAGCAGCCGCGAACCCGGAAATCGGCTTGAACGTGAAGTACCTTTTACAGCAGATCGAAAAGATTCAAGCGGATCAGCAGCATATACATGACACGCTTCAGCAAATAGGCAAAATAGTGACGCATGAGCCGTCGCTTAACGCCGACGACACCTCCGGTGCGGCAAAAGCGCAGGCGGTTAACGATGTGGTCAGGGCACGTGAAGAGACAAACCGGCAAATGCTGTCGCTGTACGAAAAAATGTACGACGACATAAAGCCGCCCAAACCCGCCTCTTACGCCGAAACGGAAAAATTCAAAATGATCAGCAACTTCATCAACAACCCTAACAACAACGATACAATCAACGACTACATAGGGGACGCTTTTAACGAAATATTAAAGAAAACATTCGATTGAGCAAGACAGTTTACAAGACAAAAGGCTGCGCGGCAAACGCAGCCTTTTATTGTGCCGCAAACTTTTTTATGTTATAAAAAGAAAAAAATTCGGAGGATGTTTATGGATTTCAAACATATCAAAATAATTTTCGAAGGCAAAAAAGAAGAGACGGAGCACATAGGCTGCGGCGAATGCCAAACCTCGTGCCAGTCCGCGTGCAAGACGTCCTGCACGGTAGGCAATCAAAGCTGCGAGAACAAAACGGAAGAATAAAAAAGTGAGCGGCATGATCCACGCATTTGCAATTAACGGCAGGCGCCTTGCGTACGATTCGGTAAACGGCTCGCTGGCCGCTCCGGACGAAACCGCATACGAAATATTAAAATTATACGAAGAAACGGGTTTTTTAAACCGCGACGGTTTAATTGAACGCTTAAACGGAAAATTTTCGGCGGAAAATATAATTGAAGCATACAGCGAAGTCGAAATGTTTTTGGCAAAAAGCGGAGCTTCGGCGCAGCCCGACCTTGAACAAACAAAAAAAGCTGTAAACGAAAGGAAGCCGGCCGTCAAAGCGCTTTGCCTTCACGCGGCGCACGCATGCAATATGCGCTGCGCCTATTGTTTTGCGGGGCAGGGGACATTCAGCGGCAGCGAGGCGTATATGTCAACCGAAACGGGACGGCGCGCCGTTGATTTTTTGATTGAAAATTCCGCCGGGAAAAAAAATTTGGAAATAGATTTTTTCGGCGGCGAACCTACGCTTAACTTTAAAGTAATAAAAGAAGTTGTGACCTACGCTAAATCGCTCGAGCGCGAACGCGGCAAAAATTTCCGTTTCACGCTTACTACAAACGGGCTTTTGGTAGACGAAGAAATAATTTTGTTCGCGGACGAATTTATTGACAACATTGTGCTGAGCCTCGACGGCCGCAAAGAAGTAAACGACCGTATGCGCGGAGCGGGTACGTACGACGCGGCGCTTCCCGGAATAAAAAAAGCGGCCGAAAGCCGCGGGAATAAAAAATATTATATACGCGGCACCTACACGCGGCACAATTTGGATTTTTGCGCGGATGTTTTGCATTTGGCGGATCTCGGGTTTAAAAATATATCTGTCGAGCCGGTGGTCGCGCCTCTTACGGAACCGTATTCGATACGGGTTTGCGATTTGCCCGCGATTTGCATAGAATACGAAAAGCTCGCGGACAAAATCATAAAAAATAAAGACATCAATTTTTTTCATTTCAACGTCGACCTCGACGGCGGGCCCTGCGTCATCAAGCGCAGCACGGGCTGCGGCGCGGGAACCGAATATTTTTCCGTCGTCCCTAACGGCGGCCTGTATCCCTGCCACCAGTTTGCGGACGATAAAAAATTCCGTATGGGCGACGTTTCGGCGGGCATAAACGCGCACGAAATCCGCAGCGGTTTTTTGCGGTGCAACGTGTTCAACAAGCCCGCCTGTGAAAAATGCTGGGCAAAAAGATTTTGCGGCGGGGGCTGCGCGGCCAACGCTTACCATATGCACGGCGACATCCTGCAGCCCGACGAAATAGGATGCGAATTGCAAAAAAAGCGCGTCGAATGCGCGCTTTACATAAAATCTTATTCTTAAATTATTTTAAACAGCGCCCTCGCGTTTGCCGAGGCCGCAGACGCGACGCTTTCGGGCGTCGTTTTTTTTATTTCGGCTATTTTATTTACTATATGGAACAGATTGGTGGAGTCGTTGCGCAAACCGCGCTTCGGCACGGGCGACATGTACGGCGCATCGGTTTCAATTAAAATTTTTTCAAGCGGGAGCGCGTCTGCTGTTTCGATAATTTTTTTTGCCTTGTCGAACGTGACAGAACCGCCGATGCCTATATAAAAACCGATTTCAGCATATTCGAGCGCCATTTCTTTTGATCCTGAGTAGCAATGGATTATGCCGCGGCGAGCGTTCGATTTTTTTATTATTTCCATCGTATCCGCCGCCGCTTCGCGCATATGCACCACAACCGGCAGGCCGAGTTTGACTGCGAGATCAAGCTGCGCGGAAAACCATTTGCGCTGCAATGATCTCGGCGAATGGTCGTAATAATAATCAAGACCGGTTTCGCCGATCGCGACTGCTTTCCGGTTTTTTGCAAGCTCCTCAAGCTCGCTTATGCAACCGTCTGTCAAACCCTCCGCTTCGTGCGGGTGTACTCCCACCGCCGCGTATATATAGTCGTACTCGTCCGCCAAAGCGATTGATTTTTTTGACGACTCGATGTCGGAGCCCGCGTTTATTACGCAGTCGACTCCTAGCGACGGGAGCCTGCGCAGTAAAAAATCCCTGTCGCGGTCAAATTGAACGTCGTCATAGTGCGCGTGTGAATCGAAATACATTTTTGCATCACCTATTTTTTTATTTCGATCCGCGGGAACATGACCGGCCCTTTTGTGACCGTCACGGCACGGGGCAAAAGTCCGAACGTTTTGGCGGATTCCCATTCGGACAAATTTTTGTCCGCGACGCCCAGCTGCGAATGTACTGCGACAGGCGTGCGCGGCATCACGGGCGCGACTGCGATTGAAATAATGCGCAGGGCTTCGGCTAAACAGTAAAGCGCGTTGGCGAGCTGAGGTTTTTTTGCTTCGTCTTTTACAAGAACCCACGGCTGGTTTTCGTCCGCGTATTTGTTTGCGCGGCGGATCGCCTTCCATATTTCGGCAAGCGCTTCGTGAATCATCAGCCCGTCCATTTGGGTTTCCACATTGGACGTCATTTCGGCCAGCGACTTTATCAAATCGCGGTCGTAGGAACCGGCGGCGTCTTCCGCGTCATAGTCGTCCGGCAGCGTCCCCCCGAAATATTTTTCGATCATTCCGACGGTCCGCGAAAGCAGATTGCCGAGGTCGTTCGCCAAGTCGGCGTTGATGCGGTTAATGAAACTCTCGTTCGTAAAATTTCCGTCGTTTCCGAAAACAAATTCGCGCATGAGGTAATACCTTACCGCGTCAGAACCGTATTTTGCGGCGTATTCTTCCGGATAGATCACGTTTCCGTAACTTTTCGACATTTTTTTACCCTCGACTGTGAGCCAGCCGTGCCCGAAAACTTTTTTAGGCAGCGGTTCGCCGAGAGCGAGCAGTATTATCGGCCATACGATCGTATGGAAGCGGAATATCTCTTTTGCGGTCAAATGCAAATCTGCGGGCCAATATTTTTTATAGTCATCGTCGCAGTCCGACATAAAACCGAGGGCGATTGCGTAGTTGGGCAAAGCGTCCGCCCAAACGTAGACGACATGCTTGGGATCGAAATCGACGTGCACGCCCCAGTCGAAGGTCGAGCGTGAAACGCAGAGGTCTTCAAGTCCGGGTTTTAAAAAATTATTTACCATTTCGTTTTTGCGGTAGGCCGGCGACATAAAATCGGGATTTTTTTCGATGTGCTCTTCCAACTGTTTTTGGTACTTCGACATCTTTAAAAAATAGCACTCTTCTTTTATTAACTCGACGGGTCGGCCGCAATCCGGACAGCAGCCGTTTACAAGCTCTTTTTCGGTAAAAAAAGCCTCGTCGGGCTTGCAGTAAAGCCCTTCGTAAAAACCCTTGTATATGTCGCCCTTATCGTAAAGCGTTTTGAATATTTTTTTTACTGCGGAAACATGCGCGGGCGAAGTGGTCCTGTGAAAATAATCGTATTCGATATCTAAAATTTTCCATAAATCCTTAGCGGAATTTGCGATTTTGTCTACGAAGGTTTGCGGATCGGTTCCGTCTTCTTTCGCGGCGTCTTCCACTTTTTTTGCGTGTTCGTCGAGTCCGGTTAAAAATTTTACGTCGAAACCCCGCGCCTTTTTGTACCGCGCCATCGCATCGGCAGCGATTGTGGTGTACGCGCTTCCAATGTGTAGCCTGCCGTTCGGGAAATATATCGGGGTGGTTATATAATATGTTGGTTTATTCATCGCATTTCATCGCCTTTTTAAACAGTGTTTTGAGTCTTTTCATTACCTTGCCGTGCACGGATTCGTCCGGGTATCTGCCTTTGTCATTCGGCTTGCCGGCTTCAAGTCCCGTGAGAATTTCGATGCCGTCGTCTATGTGCGAGATGGGGTATATATGGAACATGCCTTCTTTGACCGCGTCTACCACTTCGTCCTTAAGCACGAGGTCGCGCACGTTCTGCTTCGGAATGACAACGCCCTGCCGACCCGTCAATCCGCGCTTTTTGCAAAGGTCGAAAAATCCTTCGATTTTAAAAGTCGTGCCGCCGATGGGCTGTATCTCCCCGCGCTGGTTGATGCTGCCGGTTACGGCGATGTCCTGGCGGATGGGCAGCTGGGCGAGGCTTGACAGCACCGCATAGAGCTCGGTGCTGGAAGCGCTGTCGCCGTCAATTCCGTGGTAGTTTTGCTCGAAGCAAATACGGCACGAAAGCGAAAGCGGGAAATCCTGCGCGTATGTCTGCCCTAAATAGCCGCTTAAAACCTGCACGCCTTTGTCGTGTATGCTTCCCGACATTTCGGCTTCTTTTTCAATGTTGATAATTCCGGCTTTACCCATGTATGTTGTCGCGGTAATGCGCGAAGGTTTTGCGAACGCATAGTCGCCCGTGTCGATAACCGCGAGCCCGTTTATCTGCCCGACCTTGCCGCCCGCGGTGTCAATAAGCACATAGTCTTCTTCGATCATTTCGGAAAGCTTTTCTTCGTACATGTTCAGTCTTTTTTCGCGCCGTGCTACCGCTTTTTTTATTTGCGCGGCGGTGATCGTTTCGCCGGCATCCGCCGCCGCTTCGGTCATTATGTCTGTAAGGAGCGCGAACTTCGTCGTGAGCCTGTCCTGTCTCTCTGCGTAGCGCGCCGCCTGTTCTATCAACTGCCCCACCGCATCCGAATCGAACGCGGGCAAATTGCTTTTGCGCGCGTAAAACTCCACAAACGCCGAAAGCTCGCTTATGTTAGCTTCGTTAAGCTTCATTTCGTAATCGAAATCGGCGCGGACGCGGAAAAGTTTTTCAAAATGGTCGTCATAGCCGTAGAGCATGTCGTAATACCAGCCGCTGCCGATAAGGATAATTTTAACGTTGATGTCGATCGGCTCGGGTTTTATTCCGCTTACTGTTATGCCCGTGTTGTATTCCCTCATCGGCTCCGTGACGATCGCGCCCGTCAGGAGCGTTTTACGCAGCGTGTCCCAAGCGTGTAAGTTGGAAAGCAGATCCTGCGCATACAAAATCAAATATCCTCCGTTTGCCTTGTGAAGAAGTCCCGGTTTTATTTTCATAAAATCGGTAGAAAAATTTCCGAATTCGTTGTCATATTCGATCTCGCCGATAAGGTTCGTGTAGGACGGGTTGTAGTCAAGCACCACCGGCGCGCCGGTCAGCTCGCTGTTGTCTGTTAAAAGGTTGATTTTATATTTGGTGAAAAGATCGTCCGTATTTTTTTTGTTGTACCACGGCAGCATGTTCTGCATCGGGTCGTCGTCGTCAGAATCGTCTTCGGTAAAATCGTTGAGGTTGGATAAAATATCTTCCTTAACGGCCATCAAATACGAAAGTATATTTTCCTGGTCGGCGTAATACTCGAGCAGGACGTCCATATTGCGTCCTACTGTCATCAGGCCGATCGTATATTCCAAGTCTTCGACGTCTTTGCGCGTCGCCTTTTCGTAATCCTTAATATCGCGCATCACTTCCGCAGCGCGTTTTTGAATGCTTTCGGAATTTTCTGATATGCTGTCTTTTTGATCCTGCGGCAACGCGTCGAATTGCTCTTCGTCGATCATTTTTCCGTCGATGATCGGCATAAAATAAATGCCGTGGTTTGTATTTTTTACTCCGAAGCATTGAAGGCGCGCTTCTTCGGTTATGACCTTGATAATCTCGTCGCGCTTGTTTTGAAAAATTTTTATGATGTCATTTTTTTTGCTTTCGAAATCTCTGTTCGAATAGCTTCTCGGCAGCTCGCCGGTCAGTTGGTCCATCGTTTCGCCCAATCTGTCGCGCAGTGCCGCCCCGCCGCCTGCGGGCAGTTTTAAAAGCATGGGGCATTTCGGGTTTTCAAAATTGTACACATAGCAAAGATCCGGCGGAACCGGTTCGGACTCTGCCTGTTTTTTTGCGAAACTCTCCGCAAATGTTGTGCGGCCGGTGCCCGACTGCCCGCATATGTAAATATTGTAGCCCTTCGTCTTTAGCCGCAGTCCGTGTTCGATTGCCTCCGCCGCGCGCTGCTGGCCTATCAGCACTGGCGCTACATTTGATGCCGGCTTTTTTTCGCTTTCGGCGGCGAAAAAATATTTAAGCTCGTTCCATTTCAATTCGTTAAAATGTTTCATCCGTGTCCTCCGTATTGAATTTCTTCCACATAATAATTGCGTCTTCTTTAGGCTCGGAATAATAATTTTTGCGTATGCCTTCGATTTTGAATCCGTGCTTTGCATAAAGCGCATATGCGGCAAGGTTTCCCATGCGCACTTCAAGCGTAAGGCCGATCATTTTTTTGTTTGTCGCAAGGCGGATCAAACCTTCGACGAGCAGCGAACCTATTCCCATGCGTCTGTAATTTTCGTCTACGGCGATGTTGTTTATGTGGCCTTCGTTGACGATATGCCACAACCCTCCGTAGCCTGCGACGTATTCCGTTGCGTCGTCTACGGCCACCAAATAATATGCGTTTTTGCGGCGGACCTCGCCGTAAAAATCCTTTTTTGTCCACGGAACCGCAAACGAGGACTCTTCTATTTCGTAAACCCTATCGACATGTTTCATTTGCATTTTTTTTATCAGGATCATTTTTTTACGTTGTCTCGTTCGCGTTCCGCTTGCGGCTTTCGAAGATATGTCAGGCTTATGCCGTCGGGCTTTTCGCGAAGGGCGCAAAGCGCGACCGAAGCGGCGCGTATCCTGTTGTGCGGCGGCGCGGCAAATTCGGCAAACGGGAAAATTTTTAAAATTTCTTCGCGGTAAATATCCGCGCCTTCGCCCGTGAACAGCACGCGGCTTGCGTCAAAACCTGCCGCGAGGTGCAAAAGCTCCGTAACCGGGCACGCCGCCATTCCGCTTTGCAAAACGGGAAATCCGTTTTCTGTTTTATATACCGCCGCATATACCTCGCTGCGTTTTGCGTCCATCATCGGCACTATAAAAACGCCGTCCGGCGCCGCTCCCGCGCTGTGCGCCATCGCCAGCAATGTGGGCACGCCGGCGAGAGGTTTGTCCGTGCCGTCGGCAAGACCCATTACGGTCGCAGCGCCTATGCGCAGTCCGGTGAATGATCCCGGCCCGCTTGTGGCGGCAAACAAATCCACGTCGCAAAGTTTTTTTCCGGTCAAAGCAAACAATTTGTCGATAATCGGCATCAATGTTTCAGAATGCGGTTTTGCCTCGGCGTTTACTTCGGCCAAAACCTTGCATCCGTCAACCAACGCCGCGCCGGCCGATTTTTCTGAGGTGTCTGCGGCAAGTACAAGCAAATGATTACCCCGTTTCGATTATCCGTTCGTTTTCGTTCCCGCCGTAAGAAAAGCGGAACCATTCCGCGTCGGGCGGCATATCATCCGCGGCGCGGTCGGCCCACTCGACCAAGCAGACTCCGTTTGAATAAAAATAATCTTCGCAGCCTATGTTTATAAATTCGCCCGCTTTTTCCAAACGGTATAAATCGAAATGGTACAGCTCCAGCCGTCCGCCGTTGTAAATGTTAAGCAATGCGAACGTGGGGCTCGTTATTTTTTCCGGGCGCAGTCCGAGCCCGGAAGCGAATCCCTTGGCAAAAACCGTTTTGCCTGATCCGAGAGGCCCGGCAAGGCAATAAACGCCTCCTGGCCGAGCGGCGGCCGCAATATCTTTTGCGAAATCGAATGTATCGTTAATTCCACGGCTTGTTATTTTCATTTAAAAAAACCTCGTGCCATATCAAAAAAGTTAAAATCGTCCAAATTTTTCTGCTGTTGTCGCGTTTACCATTAAAATGACCGTCCAGCAAATCCATAAGGATGTTTTCTTTAAAATATTTTTTTGCCGTTTCGCCCGTAAAATATTTTTTTGCGAATAAATAATTTTTTTCTTCGCGCAGCCATACTCTTATTGGCACCGGAAATCCCAATTTTTTTCTTGCCGCGGTCGCGGAAGGCAATATTTTTGCGGCGGCGTGTCTAAACGCCGTTTTTGTTTCATTTTTGCTTACGCGGAAACGGGTTGGCAGCGCGGCGGCGGCGTCGTACACGGCATCGTCGAGGTAAGGGGTGTGAAGCAAAAGCGAATGCGCTCCGCTCATTTTAAACGCGTTGATTAAAATGTCGTCCGCCATCCACATGCTTATGTCTAAAAGCTGCATTTTTGTCACGTCGTCCGCGTTCGGCTCAAGACTGTAAATTTGCCGCGTCAATTTTTGCGGATATGCATCCGTACCGGAAAGTAAAATATTGTTTGCTTCTTCCGTGGTGAAAATATTTGCGTTGCCTATGTAGCGCTCCTCGACCGACTTGCCGCCGCGTATTAAAAAATTTTTTCCTTTTATATTAAACGGGCATTTTGCCGCTAATTTGCCAACGGCTTTGCGGAGCCGCCGCGGAAGCTTCGCGTATTTGCGCAAACTGAACGGTTCCATGTAAATGTTGTAACCGCCGAACAATTCGTCCGCGCCTTCGCCGGAAATAACGGCGGGCACATGTTTTGCCGTTTCGCGGCATAAAATAAACTGCGCGACGGCGGCCGGGTCGGCCAGCGGTTCCTCCATGTGGAACTGTACGTCGTGCAGGCTCGAAAAAAATTCTTCGGACGAGATTTGGTAAGCGATGTGTTCGGCGCCGATGTGTTTAGCAAGGCTTGCGGCGTTTTCCGTTTCGTCGTAGCCGGCGCTGCCGAAGCCAACGGTAAAAACTTTTTTAACGCCTGCACATGCGGCTGCGTAGCTTGAATCGACTCCGCCGGACAAAAAAGCTCCCGTATCATTGCCGGACAACATGCAACGGCCGGCCGCGCCTCGCACCGCGGCGTCTATAGTGTCAGCGGCCTGTTCAAACTCGCGCGCAGACGAATTAAACGACGCCCGCCAATATCTTTTTATTGAAACGTTTCCGTTTTCATAAACTAAATAATGCGCGGGCGGCAATTTAAAGACGCCTTTAAAAAATGTTTCGGGCAGGGCGGAATATTGAAAAAACAAATAATAATGCAGCGCCTCTTCGTTTAATTCCGCATTGAAGTTTGGATCGCCGACAATTTTTTTTAACGAGGTGCCGTATGAAAAATTGCCGTCAATTTGCGCATAATAAAAAGGCACGATGCCGAAACGGTCGCGGGCGCAAAATATTTTGCCGCCGGCGTTGTCTATGACAGCCAATGAAAAGCCGCCGCGCAGCAGTGACGGCATATCCGCGCCGCGCGACCTGTAAAGGCCTAAAATATTTTCGGGTCCGCCGTTGTCGGCCATGTTAACGAAATTTGCTGAAAGCGAAAAATTTTTATCGCTGAAAAATATTTCCATTATAAATTTTACCTTTTGATGTATTGCTTATGATCGCAAAAAAATGAGCTGTTAATTGTTCGATGGTTAATTGAACATTCGAGGCAAAAAAAACCGAAGGTGTTTTTTTTTCTTAATCGTCGAACATTATTTTTTTTGCAAACATAAAATTTTTTGCCGGTATCCAACGGGACACATATTACATTATTAATAAACGGATTACAAAATATTATTGTACATTAATAATTCATGATATATAATCTTTACCGACTGCAGTTTCATGAAGGAACATGTTTAAACACGTCTGAGATGGTTTTTATTTTTAAAAAAAACACCTTCGGTGTTTTTATGCGCGGTGTTTATAAAAGTTCCTTTAAAGGAATTGAAAAAACCTGATAAAAAATATTTATTTTGCAGCGCAAAATAAAATATTGTCGGGAGCGGAGATTTTAATTTCCATAACAACAGGAGGAAATAAAATGGCGGACAATAAAAACAAAGAAATTTTATTATGGCAAAAGAAGTT
>Ga0123353_10017413_pt1 | contig 10563 bp, 10 predicted proteins | sample TergutLab28metaG_3_FD_92763 | JGI IMG/M metagenome (GOLD analysis project Ga0123353, IMG submission 92763) | Labiotermes labralis P3 segment gut microbial communities from Petit-Saut dam, French Guiana - Lab288 P3 | ecosystem: Host-associated > Arthropoda: Insects > Digestive system > Gut ... | reverse complement strand
TTCGTGTCGCTGATGGGTGCAAACATGAGTACGGGGCAACCCTTCCTATCGAAACGAAATTTGTATGGCATCGTCCAAAAATTGTACCTCAGCACGTTGACCGATTGGGAGACCAATGAATTGCAGAAGGAGGAAGAAGCGTGAACAAAACTGCTATCTGGTCATTCCATTCCCAAGTACAGGGTGTTGCCAATGCCGTCGCCGAGATGCTTTCCGATGCCATCGGTGAGCAAGATGAGGCGTTGTTGGCAATGCTTCAGACGGAACTGCGTACTGTTCGGGAATGGATTTTGGGGAATAAACAATCGCCGAAGGTTGTCTTTGAAAAATTGGAATCTATTCGCCAGCAGATCGAAAGTGTCGAGCATCGTGGCATTCAGAATGCACTTACGATTCTGCAAGGACAAGCGAGCAACTTGGCATCCATTGCAGGGCAACACGCAGCGAGCGAAATTCAATCCGCACTGACAAATGAGCGGAATATCCGCCGGAAGTCTTTCAAGACTGGACTGACCGATAGGGAAATCAAAAACATGCTTGATTACAAACCGTTTGTGGACGGCAAGACAATCCAGCAGTGGTTCGGCGATTTGGAATACACCATTTCGTCCCGCATTTTTCAGTGCGTTCAGAAGGGAATCGTTGAAGGCATGACGCTCATTTTATATCGAATACCCAGATGGAATATCCGATCATACCAACGGGTTCATACGCTCTGAGCCAGTCGAATTTGCCCTCTTTTGTGAACAGTTCATTGACTCCGATCACCATCCAGCCAGTAGTCGGTTCATTGGGAACCGCCCTCTCGCTTTTGATGCCTAACTTTTCCAACGGAATCGACGTGGAATACGAGACATAAAGCGGCTTTGCCTCTGGGTGATTCTCCACCCACGTTTTCAAAGCGTAAGCATCCTGTCCCCAATCGATATTACTGCCGAGCAGGTACTTCGGATAATCATTCGGCTTGCCCGCCAATTCATTGAAATAAGACATCGAATACGGATAGAACGATAAACTGCTGCCAACGATCCAAGCGAGCAAAACAGCAGCAAGTAGACGGCAGACGATAGAAGGGGACGATGCTACTTTGCTAACGAGAATGTAAAGTAACGGCAAAATAAGCACGACATAGCGAGGATTGATTGACAGGCCGTCCTGACTGCTAATGAAAGTAAAAGTCAGCAATAACGGAATCAAGATCGTCAACTCATCCCGCCACGATGCGTTGACTTTCCGGCAAAAACAAGACGCAAACAATGCCAGAAGTAAAAGTCCCCAAACGCCGAGCGGTTCCCGGAATAACAGGACATAGCCGTAGTACCACCACCAACCACGATCCGACCACTCGCCTCTGACATAAGATTCAATGCCACGCTCAAAGTCGATTTTTTGCGTGTCGATGCCCTGCACAAACTCCGCCGGTAGCGGTACAGGGATGTGTCCAAGCCATGTGTCGGCAAAGCGATTTCCAACGACTGTTCTTCCTTTGGTGATTTCATGACCGGTAAGAATGCTGCTGATGAATTGATAGTCTTTCAACTGCTTGAACGAACCATCGTAGAGGTAGCCCGAATTGATGCTCCAAAGGGCAATCAGAAGCAAGGCGGCGAATTGTTTGTACGAGAGATGTGGATCGTCTTGTTTGCGTCCAAATTTCCAAATGATAAAGAGTAAGCACCAGATTGGGAAGGCGATGATCCATGTCATTTTGGTTAACGGCATAAGACCAAGACAGATACCGGCAATGACTGCTTTGCTCCAAGTGGGTGTTTTGAGCCAACGCCAAAAGGTGTAAAGACCGACGATACCGATTGAAGCGGCGTGGACATCGGGACAAATCGTTGCGCCCCAGCCGAGAATGAGCGGCGAAAATGTCCAAAGAATCAGAAATGTTACGCCCGACCATTGACCGTACAGTTCCGAGGCAAAGCGGTAGCCAAAGTAACCGCCGAGCAAGATGAGCGGAATACAGGCGAGACGCATCAGGAAGACGTACAGACGCAAATCGTCGAGATAGTTTGCGTCGATAAATGCTCTGCCGAGTGCCCATTCGCTACGGTCTTGTGGTCTCGGCGAATAGGGTTTCCAATCGTAGTTTGGATTACAGAATAGGGCGACCGGTGCTCCGGCAATAGCACGGACGAGAGGCGGGTTGACGTGAAATACATCAAGTTTTCCCGTGTGCCAAAGATAGACTGCCGACCCAATGTGTCCAACCTCAGTGCAATTGGGGCTGGCTGACCACGAAAGGTAAGCACATAGTGACGTTTGGGCGAGGAATAATGCAACGAGGATCGTCCGAAAACAAGACTGCTTCCTGAGGTGCTTAATTCTGTTTTCAGACAATGGCAGTGTATCATGTTTGCCGAATGAATGGAAGTTCATGGCGATAGCAGTTTGGCGGCGGCTGGTAAATACTACCGTAATAAGCGGCGAGATCACGAATACAAGTCCCCATCACATCAAGGCATTCCTCTCTTTCTTCGCAATCGTAGCAAGGTTGTCCCTTGAATTTTTCTCGTGGCATACCGTAAGTCATTTCTTTGAGCCGGTCTCCGTTCCACACTTCCATAATCGATTGATTCATCAAATCACCGCAGAAATATTCTTCGGTTTCCGGCATCTGTTCACAAGGAATTACCTTGCCATCGGCGCAGATCATCATCGAAGAACGCCCAACGGGACATGAGCTACGCCGAGCCCAATTTTCTTTCAAAACAGACTTTGATGCATTTTCTATCGACGGTGGGCCATTTTGAAGAAAAATCGCTTCATCAGGAAATTCCTTCCGTAAAATACTAGCCTGTTGATCAAGCCATTTGTAGCTTTCGTCATGATTATGGAGTTCATCCGAATGAAAATAAGCACTCCTGCTGTACATCGCCAAGCGAATTCCAGAAACTCCAAGACTCTTTAACCGCCTGTAAAGCCGTGGTATTGTCAATATATTGTAGGGGGTAATAACTGCCTTTGCAGTAACAGGTATCCCGGCATTTATGGCATTCGTAATCGATTCGAAAATCTTGGTGGCATAGTTTGGCACACCAACCAAGTAAGATGCTATTTCGTCATCGTCTGTATCAATACTAAACTGAAAATCCATAATCATCGACGACACATCAGAAAGTTCTTTTGCTTTTTCGTAACTCAAATATGATTTCGTAGAAATCATCATTGGAAAAAAATTTCTTTTTTGTAAGTAACCAAGTACTTCAACTAAATCAGGATACAACAAAATATCACCGCCTGACAAATTTATCTCACATACTCTGATTTTCGTCGCTTCGTCCAGTAACGTAAATAAACGTTCGCGTGGCAACAGACGAGCACTTCTGCGAGGCAGGTAGCAGTATTTGCAGTTGACAGCACAATCCGATGTAAGGTGCCAATTAATCGCAAGCGGTGTCTCTTCATGTATATTCTTAAAAGGGCCAAAGGAGATTTCAGCATCGTCTTTTGGTAGAAAAGATATCGGATCGTATTCTTCTGCAGGAAACTTTTTGTCGTGGAACTTTTTCACAAAATCCTCTTTTCTGAGCAATATCGCCTCAGACGGATACACGCTCTGTGGCGGGGAGTCCCCACGCAACTCTTCTTTAGAGAACAGCTTAGCATAAAAGAAAAATTTGAGACGACTCTTTATCGAATCGATAGCTTCCTGATCTGAATCCATTGGAGAAAACACTCGCAAAGACTTCACTATATCAGAAAATGTTCTTTTTCCATTGCACAACGAAACCGCTATTCCTGATATTTTGTCCAATTTCCAAGTCCCAATATTCTGGATTCCATATATTACAACATGGTCTTTACGATTGCGTAACCGAAACATTGGATTAAAGACAAAAATATCATTATCGTTAATCAACTCATTTGCCAATCTTAAATCTGGTACGGTCATACAAAAAACTCCAATGATAAACCGAGGACACTATGGATCACTTTTGATTAAAACGTCAATGCCTTCCAAGACAAGCTCGTGCGTAACACTACCTGTGGATCTGACTGCTACTGACTTGATCCTATGAGGAAAGGCACCTTTGTCAACATGTTTCCACTCTTCTCTCTGTATTACAAAGTTTAGCCCCACATCAACGTAATTTGATTCTTTTTTGTGATAATTACCGTTTACAAAAAAAAGTCGACTCCCCCTTTTCGTTGTTAAAACAAATGTCTCCGATTCTGAGTCGTACTCCGAAGGAGTCAATGCAGACAAAAAAGATTCTCTGGTAACATTCCTGAAATCGTGAAACAATTCCAATGGCTCAACAAGATCAGTTATTATTGCAGGTGCCAATTCCGTAAAAGAGTCATTTGCGTTATCAGGGCATCTTATATTACCTTCAATCCGAAATAGTCTATCACCGTTCTTCAACTCGTACACAAAGGGATACCCTATAACTTGTGAATCATCAGAAACAGTAAGAGTCCACAAGACAGTAATAGAACTATCCGTCTCTACGTGAAAAACCTTACTCCTACCCCCATCAAGTCCGCTAACATCAAGTCTTGATTTGAAGTCACCAGAGATTGTTCGTATGTTTCTCCAAAAATCACGCTCCCTAGCAAATATCTCAAATATCTCCGACACGTGTGTATCAGATGGCAAAACCCGTGCTGCGCCAAGAACACCCGAAACATCGTCACACCCACCGCTCATTATTGCGTCCTTTCTCATCAGAACAACGCTACGGCTAACAGTAAACACCACAGCCGCCACAACCAGCAAAAACACCGAAATCGTTACAAAACAACGCACAGCAAAAACAACCACAGGTTAATAACCGAACGAACACACCCCAACCGCTACTATCGACACCACACGACCACGGCTCCCAAAAGGAACTCGTACTGGATAGGGATCACTTTTCAAATACCCCTCCCTTACGGTCAATCAGGCATCCGACTGTTTACATGACTCTTTACAGCTTTCAGTACAACTGTTTTTACACACATTCTGGCATCCATCTGCGCAGCTCGCGCTCTGGCAACTAGTTGCACAGCTCTGTTGACACTTTTCAGCGCACACCGCCGCACACTTATCAACACACGTTATGAGACACCCGTTAATGATAGTACAAGACCAAACCGCTCTTGCAGCTATCGCCTGTTCATCATTTACGTCCAGTTCTCTCATGCCCTCTGGGAACTTAAGCGAAGTTCCCGACAAGTCAACAACACCGCTGTCTTTATCATTGCTCATAACGTCAACCTCCAGTAAAAACCTATGCGAAAAAAAATCGCCAGACCAATCAAACTTGCGCCATTAGTTACGATATGGCACAGTAGTCAAAGAAATATTTGAAAAACAAAGTTCACAATTCACCAACTTAGAATCAACTTCGTAGGAAGACCGGAATACGGACGGGAACGACCAACCACCGACAAGCTCATGTTTCTCAACAACTGTAGAAGTCTTTTGTCCCTCTCTCCCAGGTGAATCATTAACCAAATCACAACCTGAATAGAATCCATCGTGCAAGCACACTTCGAACCTCTTTTCCCTCGACGCAAAGACTCGGCAGTTTGCCGATGCTTCACACTTTCGCGTGGCAAACGGCACCGACGCATCTAAAACACCGCGTTCGTTTGTGTGTATGTAGTCCCAAAAATATTTAACCGGTATTTCCAGCATCGAAACAATAACTGGCGCACATGACACCACAGCAAAGTCGCCACCAGTTCTTCTCGCCGACTGATTGTCTCCGTTTGTCTCGAAAATCCACGGCATTTGCCCAGAGCCACTATCTCTTGATTCCAGCTTGAACACAAACGGGTATCTGCCGTTTTTGTTCGAATTAACCAAGCTCCACGACATTGGCCCATCTAATCCTAATGAGACTGTGTTAGAGACATCGTCTTTCAGATGAGCGGATACACGAAACGAAACAAGTGCAGACACCCCTCTCAAGGATAGCCACCTATCGCGTTCCTCACTAAACAGCTCCACTGCTCCCAAAACATCCGTTGGCGATAGGTCAGATCCTACTGATCCGGCTAACTCTAGCAAACGTCCGTACTCCGAGTCCAAACCACGTTTTCCCCTCAACGAACGAATCGCAAACGGACCTGCCGCCAAAGCCGCAACAGCCGTACCAAGCACCGCTCTACGTGTAATCTTTTTGTCCATATCTAAAACCTCCTGACGGCACGGGGCACAAACACCACGCGCCACCTAACATGACTCACATTCGTAACCTCTTGCTCTCGATTGCTCTCGATTTTTCGCAAAAACACTGTACAACACGGATGCAAAGAATTATTTTATCGTAAGAGTCGCCGTAAGAGAAGTCAGTGTTGCACGTTCACAAATCGTTCTCTTCGTTCGCGTCGAATGCTTCAAAATTGCCTCGTTTATCCTTATACCCCTTCCGTTGTGGACGTAGGTGCTTTTCATTTTCAAGCCGTCTTTGATAGTCTTTCCATTCTTTTGTTTGTCGAACAGCCGCACAACTGCACCCGATTACCTTCGCAAAAGCGTCAGATGTCCAGACCCTATCGGGGTACTCCAACTGCAACGCGACCACAAGTCTGCCTACATGCAAGCGTCTAGCGTTCGATTTTGACGGCTTCTTCGTGTTTTCAAGCATTTGACGTAACGCCTTCATTTCGTCCAAGATGGTATTCAAAAGAGGCACCGCCGGACACAGGGGATTTTCGCAAACGAGCAGACGTTCCAAATCGTCGGTCATCTCTGGCTCCTTCTGGTCACACAAACGCTCTACCGTTGCTCATTTTATCGTATCGCACCATTTTTAGCAACATGCCATTTCTGCGCCAGATACGCCAGTCGCTTCATTTCGATGCGCCCACGCCGTACCGAGTGGAGAAGAAAACCGAATATCAAGACCTGCACTGCCAGTAGTACCAAGCCCAAGCAGAGAAACGCCGTCGGAAAACGCTTGACCTCGCCCGTCAGGTGGAAATCATAAAAAATCGGCATTGCCAATCCCAACGAGAGTAACGTCAGAAGCAATGCAAGTACCCCATAAAACAACCGTGGACGTTCAGTGGAGACCAAACTGAAAATCGTAAACAGAATCCGAAAACCGTCCCGATAGGTTCGTAACTTGCTCTCTGAATCGTCAGGACGCACCCCATATTTCGTTGGCACTTCGGCGACGGGCAGTTGAAGTTGCAGGGCGTGAACCGACATTTCCGTTTCGATTTCAAAGCCGTGAGAGTGGATAGGAAACGATTTGACAAATTTTCGAGACATCACCCGATAACCAGAAAGCATGTCCTCGAAGCCGTAGCCGAAAAGGGATTTTACAAGACCGGTCAGCGTTCGGTTGCCAAATTTGTGTCCCGACCGAAAGGATTGAGCATCGGTCGCAACCCGACTGCCGACGACCATATCGAGGTTTTCGTCGATGAGTTTTTGGATCAGTTCCGGTGCAACGGTAGGATCGTAAGTTTCATCGCCGTCTGCCATTACGAAAATGTCGGCTTCAATGTCGCTGAACATTCGGCGGACGACGTTTCCTTTGCCACGGTTGGATTCACGCCGAACGATGGCACCGGCATTCAACGCAACTTCGGCAGTATTGTCGGTGGAGTAATTGTCGTAAACGTAAACTTCAGCCGTTGGCAGTGCTTCTTTGAAGGCGGCAACGACTTTGGCAATGCTGGTGGACTCGTTGTAGCAAGGAAGCAAAACGGCAATGCGGCACGGCTGGGAAATGGACATCGGCGAAAGCAGATCAAATTTCTACCTCAACACACAGAGTCTAACGGTTTTGCCATGCGCGGTCAAGGCAAGAAACGTTCCGTTCTTGTAATCGGTTGATTTTTATGTTACATTGATCTGTAGCGTTTCATTGGGAAAATTCCACATGAACAAACAGTTTTTGACCATTTGGCTCTTGTTTTCACCGGTGTTTGTCTTTTCAATAGGCAACGCTCAAGAAGAAACGGAACCAGCACCAATACAGCCACAACAGGTTTTGACATCTCTTGGTTATTATGATGTAAAAACCCCTGAAGAAATTCATAAACTCACAGCAAGTGAGATTCAAAAACTCGTCCGAGTGGGGTGGAAAGGTGCTGGGGCGGTTCTCCTCTATTGTTTTGAGGAGAAAGTGTTCCAATACACCAGCGGGAAATACGAAAATGCGACCATCAACTACCGTCTTCGTATGCCAAAAAATATCCGTCATGGTCGCAAATATCCGCTTGTCGTTCATTTACACGGTGCGGGCGATGGAGGTTCGGACAATCTTACTTCGCTCATTCATCTTCATTCGATCTTGCCCGTGCTGATCGGACCAGAGAGCGAGGACTTTTTCATGCTGGTCACACAGTGTCCTCCCAACTCACCGGGTTGGAGTTTTAACTCTGCCAAAGACGGTAACTTGGACGTTTTGATGGCAATTATGGAACATGTTATCGCGGAATATCCCATTGACATAAAGCGGATCACGGCTACCGGAGTTAGTGGTGGTGGGTGGGGAGTGTGGGAATTGATATTGAGACATCCTGAAATGTTCGCAGGAGCAGTTCCAACTTCTTGTAGTGCACCGCAATCTCAACGTTTGGCATCGCTGAAACAAGTTCCCATCTGGTCAGTCGTCAACAAGAAAGATACCTACATCAGTCATGAGTCTAATCAGGTAGCAATGCGTATGATCAACAAGTCAGGCGGTTCTATGGCGGTATCTGAAAGTAACGCGGCAGGACACAATGCGTTGCGACCTGCACTGGAGGACTATAACTGTCTTCGATGGATGCTCGCACAAAGAAAAGGAAGTTGGGTTACACCGCCGCCCGGCACCATTGTTCATAAGCCGAATTCATTTTTATTCACTTTTGCGATGTTTGTTGTCCCTTTCTCATTCCTTATCTTTCTATTGCGGAAAGCGATTGGCGAACAGGTAGCGATTATTGGACAGTCGTTGCTGGAACGAATTGGCAAAGGTTAGATGTTCCTTTTCTTATTCCCCTCTCATTCTCAATTGGAAGATGAGGAGCCATTTGCCAGCCACATAAACGAAAGCAACTGCGGCTGGAACAAGTAAAAAGAGAAACATTTTAAGTGCAAACGATCCTTCTCCATTCTGAATCAGAGCCTCGTATCGCTGGTAGAAGGTTGAAAGAAGCGACAATGTGAAACCGTCCATTCCATGATAAATCTCTGTCTTGATGGGGGTCATGTACATAACACCCAGAATCAGCAAACCTGTGGCGAGGAAACCCGACATCCCCCAAAACCACTGTGCCTCTTCCCATAAGATCGATTCTGCCCCGTCATACAAGTAAGCTTGGAGAAGGAATAAACTTCGGACGGTACAACATGTCGTAACGATAATGAAAACGTTCGACAAAAATGTAGGTTTGGGATTGATGTTCGTGAAAACACTCTGCATTGCAAAGATGATGGCGAGCAGAATACAGATGACCATAACCATTCTGATGACGGGCAAGTAATCCTCCATGATGTCAGTCCATTCCGAAGCGAGCCATATTACGGTAATCCATACGGCAACAGAAAAAGAGACCGACCAATAACGCAGATCGAGGTAAAACAGCCAAGCATTCGGTCTGGTATCTATCCCCCAAAACACGGCGATATTGATCAGGAGAAAGAATAACCCTGCTCCACACAGCAGAACTTCAGTTCTGTTGCTGAATAATCCTTTCCACAATGATGACTCGTGCGCGTTGATATCATCAACAGAAGACGGTTTTTCGTTTTTGGAGGGAGTTGTATTGTTTGGCATAATAGACCTCCGTGATGATTAAAAACTAACTGATTCGCCTCCGGCAATGCTACCGAGACCGCCCCAGACACCGAAATGACTTTTCGCACCGATTACGCGGGGAAGTTCACCGTCTTGCTTAAAAATGTCCCCGCAGTCTATCGAATTCGCCGCGAATCGCACCGAGCCATCCACAAGGGTAACATTTACACCGTTGGCGTGGTTACTGGTCGGTGGGAAAATTCCATAAGCCCAGATACCATCATCTTCAAAACCCCATGCGTTTGTCGACAAGCATTGCGGCGAATTCGGCGGGAAAATCGTATTGAACCCCGTGAAAGAAGTCAGCCCATCGAAAGCACAGATGCCGCGAAGTCCTCCCGTGTTTTCATCTCCATCGTAGAAAACATCAACCCAATCAGCATGGTTTCGTCCATCGGAAGACAGTGTATGACTTGAACATCGGGAGAGGTCGTTTGCCGGGGTCTCTCCAAGCGAACGCCCGACATTTCGTTTGAAATTTCGGGTTCCGTCAGCAGTAAGCCCTTCGGACATCGCAATGGTATTACTGGTGCCGTCGGACACGTCGGTTATCGTATGAGCGAATGTAACTTGAAAAAGTCCACGAGACCGAGCCCACCAAACACAGTCATAGTGATTCTGACCGGGCAACTGACCGCCCACACCAGCGGAAAAGACCGAATCATAGAATTCCTTATCGTAACCTTGCCAGACAGCACCGACTCCGTAGGCAACATCACCTCGCGAATACATATAGTTGGTTCGGGCATTCAAATTTTCGGGGAATCCCTGCCCATCCGACGGGCATCGTAAAACGTTGATCTGCCCGTTGAGTCCGGGATAG
>Ga0123353_10017412_pt1 | contig 10563 bp, 9 predicted proteins | sample TergutLab28metaG_3_FD_92763 | JGI IMG/M metagenome (GOLD analysis project Ga0123353, IMG submission 92763) | Labiotermes labralis P3 segment gut microbial communities from Petit-Saut dam, French Guiana - Lab288 P3 | ecosystem: Host-associated > Arthropoda: Insects > Digestive system > Gut ... | reverse complement strand
GGCGGCTGATACGGGCCGCGAGGTCAACCTCATGTCCCAGAAGCTGGGCCTCTCCCGTGAGGGTTTTCAGGAGTGGGACTACATCCTGAAAAAATCCGGCACCAGCATCAGCATCATGGGAACGGGCATGAAAACCCTTCAGAAAACCATGGGCGGCTTAACCGAGGACGGCGACAGCGCGTCAAAGGTTTTTTCAGCCATCGGCATCAGTTTCGATGAGATAAAAGGCAAAACTCCGGAAGAAGCCTTGAACATGACTGTCCGGGCCTTGCAGAATTTGCCCGCCGGGGCCGATCGGACTGCCGCTGCCTTAAAACTGTTCGGTAAAGGGGCCATGGAACTCCAGCCCCTGCTGAACAAAACCTCTTTGGAAACCGATGAGCTCCGCAAACGTGCCCACGACATGGGCCTAGTGCTGGGTGACGACCAAATCGACAGTTCCCTCAAATTCCGCTCCGCCATGGGCAAAATCAAAGAAACTATCCAGGGCATGAAACTGCAAATCTCTTCCAGCCTAGTCCCGGCCTTCGGCGACGGGCTTTCCGCCTTTCTGGACTTCGCCAACGGCGCGGAGGGCGGCGAGGAAAAGATGAAATCCGCCGTGGACAACATGGTGCAGGCCATCACTGTGACCATTCCGCAAATGGTGGAAAAGGGCGCGGAGATGGTTTCCGCGCTGGTCACGGGAGTTTCTCAGGCGCTGCCCGGCATTGTGGGAGCTCTGTCCGCTGCCCTTCCTCAGGTCATCGGCGTGATTACAGAACTGGTGCCGAAGCTGGCGGGCTGTGTCATGGAGGCGGTGCCCATGGTTGTGACGGCACTATTGTCCGCCTTGCCCTTGCTGACAGGCGCGGCAGTGCAAATTATTCTGGCGTTGGTAAATGGCTTATCGGATATGCTGCCGGAGTTTATTCCCGTGGCGGTGGAGGCAATCCGGTCTATTGTAGAGGGGCTGTTGCAAAATCTGAGTCCCTTACTGGACGCAGCCCTGGCGCTTGTCCTGGCATTGACAAAAGGCGTTCTGGCCGCCTTGCCGGAACTGGTCAAGGCCCTGCCTGAAATCATCATCGCCATTGTGGATTTCATTATCGGCTCCATCCCACAGATCATCGATGCCGGGATCAAACTGCTGGTATCTCTGGTTGATGCGCTGCCGGAAATCATACAAGCTGTCGTAGAGGCTATCCCGAAAATCATTGACGGGATTATCATTGCAATTATTGAAGCGATCCCGCTGATCATTGACGCGGGCATCCAATTGCTGATTGCCCTGGTGCAGGCGTTACCCCGGATTATATCAACTGTAGTCAAAGCAATTCCGCAAATTATCTCCGGTTTGATCAACGCGATCATCGGGAACATTGATAAAATCATCCTAGCGGGCGTACAGCTGCTGGTGGCTCTGGTACAGAACACGCCAAAGATCATCGCTGAGGTGGTCAAAGCCATTCCGAAGATCATCAGTGAAATTGTCCGGGCCATCGTGGGCTTTGTGCCCCAGCTGGCGGAAGCGGGCCTCAATTTGATCAAGGGTTTGTGGAACGGCATTTCCGATTCCTCGGCCTGGTTGTGGAGCAAAATCAAAGGTTTCCTCGGCGGCATTCTGGACAACATCAAGGGCTTTTTCGGCATCCACAGCCCTTCTACCGTCTTTGCCGGGCTGGGCAAAAACATGGCTGAGGGTTTGGGGCTTGGCTTCGAGGATGAAATGGACGATGTGTCCAAAGCCATGCGGGAGGCGATACCGACCTCTCTCGACGCGCCGGAGCTCAGTTTCAATACGGACATCCATGCCGCGCTGAACGGGGCTGGGGCTGCGGTTTCGCTCTCCGATATTGGTCTGAAGCTGGACAGCATTTCCGGGATTCTGCTGCAAATGCTTCCGGCGCTGCTGGAGGCTTTGGATATCAAGGTGGTTCTGGATGACGGGACACTGGTGGGCAGGCTGACGCCTGAAATTGACCGGAACCTCGCGCTGTTGCGCAAACGTAGATGGGGGGCGGTGTGATGAACGCGTTTATTCTCGACAACAGCATAAATTCCCGAACAGATTTAGGTTTGAGAATCACCCAGCCTCCATCCGTACCAGCTACCAAACAGGTTGTGGATTCGATTCAGGTGGACGGCAGGGAGGGCTCGCTCACCATTCTCCGGGGCTGGGAGGATACCGCATTTTCTGTGAAAGCAGCGCTGCTTGGCGCTAACATCCCCGCCCGGTGGCGCTCAGTTTTACCACAAATCCTCTCCGCTAAGACCGTCTATTTCAGTATCGACCCCGCCATATATTACAACATCAAACACGTTGATGCCGGGCCGCTGACACAGCGACTGTCCTCGTTGTATGAATTTTCGCTGACATTCATCTGTGGGCCCTTCCGGTACATACGGAATGTGGCTCCCGCCTCCATGACGGCTTCGGGATCGCTGTTCAACCCCGGTTCGGTCTACTCCCTGCCGAAGATGGTGGTTTACGGCACAGGCAGCCGGACACTGACCATCAACGGGAAGCCCATCACCTTTGCGATGATTGACTACATCTCGGGTGTCATGTGCGCGGTTGCGGAGAAAAAACTCTCCAGCGAGGTCGGCTTCCGGGGTATCTGCAAGAAAATCCTGATCTTCGCCGTTGTCGCGCTCGCCCATATGTTGGATGCCCATATTATCGGCGCTATCGGGGTTGCCGGTGACTATTCGGCCATTCGAAGCGCCGCTATTTTCTTTTACTTATCGAATGAAGGTGTGTCCCTGCTGGAGAATGTTACGAGGTTAGGCCTGCCGATACCGGATAAATTGAAAGCAATTCTGGCACAGTTACACGGAAAGGAAGGTACAAAATGAACTTACGGAAACTCATTTTCACGCAAAACGCCTGCTACAAGACGGGCAAAACCCTGACACCGAAGGGCATTATGGTGCATAGTACGGGCGCGAACAATCCCTGGCTGAAACGCTATGTCGGCCCTGACGACGGGCAGCTCGGCAAAAACCAGTACAACAACCATTGGAACCAGGACACACCGGACGGCAGGCAGGTCTGCGTCCACGCCTTCATCGGCAAGCTGGAAGATGGTTCCATCGCCACCTATCAGACCCTACCCTGGACGATGCGCGGCTGGCACGGCGCCTCCGGGCCGAAGGGTTCGGTCAATGATACCCACATTGGGTTCGAAATCTGTGAGGACGGCCTGACCGACGCGATATATTTCCGCAAAGTGTGGAACGAGGCGGTGGAGTTCTGTGTCCACCTCTGCAAGACGTACAACCTCGACCCTATAAAAGATGGCGTGATTATCGGCCATTACGAGGGTTACGCGCGCGGGATTGCAAGCAACCATGGGGACCCGAAAAACTGGTTTCCCAAGCATGGTGAGAGCATGGACAGTTTCCGGGCCGCAGTCAAAAAGGGGTTGGAGGCAGCGGCGCCCACGCCGTCTGCGCCTTTACTGTCGCCCAATCCGGCGCCTGCTACTGCGACGCTGTACCGTGTCCAGGTCGGGGCTTTTTCCGTCAAAGCCAACGCGGAAGCTCTGCTCGCTAAACTTAAGGCCGCCGGGTTCGGCGACGCCTACATCAAATCCGACTAAGACCGCAAGGCCGCAAGGTCGCAACACCGCAAAGAAGGTCTTACTATACCCTGTAAACCACCCAGCCCCTCGTGCAAGGGGCTACTTTTTTTGTCTTGGAGGGATTATTACGACCAATACACAAAAACAACGGGCTTTAAATATGCGGCAGCGCGGAATTTCTTTTTCAGAAATTGCCGACGCCCTTGGCCGGGCAAAAACTCAAGATTCCCAGAAAATAGCTACATTTCGGGGGCGGCCTTTTTTGGACCGCCCCCTATTTTTTTTGAGGAGGCGCAGTATGACTGCCATTGAAAAAGAGAAAATCCGGTACCTGCGCAGCGAGGGATTGGGATACAAGGCGATTGCTTCCCGGCTGGGAGTATCCGTCAGCGCCGTCAAAGGCTTTTGCCAACGCAATAGTCTCAATGGCGCGGTTATCGAGAATATGAAAAATATATGCCGGCAATGCGGAAAGCCGCTGGAGGTCGGGCGAAAAAAGTTCTGCTCCGACCGTTGCCGCAGTACATGGTGGAGCAATCACACCTATCTGTACCAATACAAAGAGGAAGATAAACGCGCCTGTGCCCATTGCGGGTGCGTCTTTTATAGCTTCAAAAGCAAGAGACGCAAATACTGCTGCCATCCCTGCTATATTGCCGCGCGGTCAGACCGCAGCCCTGCCGAGGAGGAGGAAAAACTCACATGACAACAGAACAATTTGAGCGTGAAAAAAAGTATCAGGCGGCGCTGGCCATCGCCCGAGCCATGCTGCAAAAGGGAGTTATTACCGAGGACGATTATACCAAAACAGAGGCGGTTTTACATCGTAATTTTTGTCCCTTTATCGGCTCTTTTCAGCCGGGAAGCCCTTGATTTATATAGCGTTTCAGGCTAAGCTGTGACACCAGAAAGGGGGACGTCTATCATGCAAAAAACAATAGAAAAAGTAACGCCACTCATTTTACACGAGAACAGAATTACATGGCAGCGCGTCACAGCTTATGCCCGCGTATCCTCCGGAAAAGACGCCATGCTGCAAAGCCTGTCGTCGCAGGTAAGTTATTACAGCGACTATATCCAGCGGCACAAGGGCTGGCTGTATCATGGGGTGTACGCCGATGAAGCCCTGACTGGCACGAAAGCTGACCGCCCGGAGTTTCAAAGACTGCTTGCGGATTGCCGGGCCGGGGAAATCGACCTCATTCTCACGAAGTCCATTTCCCGCTTTGCCCGCAATACCCTGACGCTGCTTTCGGTCATGCGGGAATTGAAAGAATTGGGTGTCGCGGTTTACTTCGAAAAAGAAAATATCTGGTCGAACAGCGGGGACGGGGAATTGATGCTCACCATCCTCGCCTCCTATGCGCAGGAGGAGAGCCGATCCTGTTCGGAAAACTGCAAGTGGCGGATTCGAAAAGGATTTGAGAACGGTCAGTCCTACGGTTTACATCATATGTTCGGCTATCGGATCAGACAAGGTGATTTCAGCATCGTTCCGGAGGAAGCGGAAGTTGTGCGGGGCATTTTCGCTGACTATCTCTCCGGCATGGGGGTGGAGGCCATCATGAAAAGGCTGCGGGCACAGGGCATTACAATCGGCAAGACAGGTCTGGCTAAAATGCTGCGAAACGAAAAATACGCGGGCAACCTGTTATTACAAAAAACCTTTATCGCCGACCATTTGACCAAACGGAAGGCCATCAACCGTGGCCAGCTTCCCATGTTTTTCATAGAGGATCACCACGACGCCATCATTGACAAGGACACGTTTTCGCAGGTACAGGAGGAAATATCGCGGCGGGCTGGGAAGTGGGCTAAGTCCCATCTTAGCGGGTCGCATCCATCTACCGTATCAGTTCCGACTTATCCATTCTCTGGCATGATCCGCTGCGACATCTGCGGCGAGAACTATCGCCGGAAAATCACGGCGGCAGACACGAAGTATGAAAAGCCTGTGTGGATTTGTAAAACCTTCAATGTATACGGCAAAGGGGCCTGCGGTTCCCAGCAAATCCCCGAAAGTGTCTTAATGCAGCAGGCTGCCATTGCGCTGGGCATTCCCGAATTTGACGCGGTGGCACTGGCGGCACAGGTTTCCGAAATCCGGGTGCCAGGGGCGAATCAATTGATATTCATTTTCAAAAATGGTCGCGAGGTCCGCCTTGTCTGGCAGACTTCCCGCTGCGACAGCTGGACGCCGGAAATGAGAGAAAAGGCGCGGACCGACACGATTCGGCGTAATCGCAGGAAAGGAAGTGCGGTGATATGAGTGGGACAGCAACCATGCAGCGGGCGGTTACAATTATTCCGGCAAAGGAAACGCTGCCCTTCAACGTATTTTCCAGCGAAGAAATCAAACGCCGGGTGGCGGCTTATGCGCGGGTATCAACCAATGACGAGGAACAGCTCACCAGCTACAAGACGCAGGTGAAATATTACACAAAGCACATCCAATCCAACCCGGAGTGGGAGTTTGCAGGTATGTACGCGGACAGGGATCGCTCCGGCACCACGACAAAACGCAGGGACGACTTCAACCGTATGATCTCTGACGCGCTGGCCGGAAAAATTGATCTCATTATCACAAAATCGGTTTCCCGCTTTGCCCGCAATACCGTAGACACCTTAACAATCGTGCGACAGCTCAAGGAAAAAGGCGTGGAGGTCTATTTCGAAAAAGAAAATATATACACGCTCGACAGTAAAGGCGAGCTGCTTATTACAATTATGTCATCGCTGGCACAGGAAGAATCCCGCAGCATATCCGAAAACGTCACCTGGGGACAGAGAAAGCGGATGCAGGACGGCAAAGTAAGCTTGCCGTACAAGCATTTTCTCGGCTATGAAAAAGGTCCAGACGGAGCGCCGGTGATCGTCGAGGAAGAGGCCGAGATTGTCCGCCTTATTTATCGGCTGTTCCTCTACGGAAAATCTCCCTCGGCCATCGCCACCATGCTCACCGGCGAGGGTATTTTGACGCCGGGCGGCAAAATCGGCTGGCGGCCCAACGCGGTCATATCCATTTTAACAAACGAGAAGTATTCCGGCAATGCCCTGTTGCAGAAAAAATTCACGGTGGATTTCCTCACCAAAAAGCAGAAGGTCAACGAGGGTGAGGTGCCGCAGTATTTCGTAGAAAACAGTCATCCGGCCATTATTGACCCGGAGCTATTCGATCTCGTTCAATATGAAATGAAGCAGCGGAAAGAATCCGGCAGGTGGACGAGCAGCGTTCATCCATTCTCCGGAAAAATCTTCTGCGGCGAATGTGGAGGAGTATATGGCTCAAAGATATGGAACGGCAACAACAGCGAATACCGGCGCACTGTTTGGCAGTGCAATGAGAAATACCGTGGGCAGCATTGCACCACGCCGCATTTTACCGACAAACAGATACAGGTGGCTTTCCTTGCGGCTTTCAACGAACGGCTGGACTGTAAGGCCGAAATCCTCGAAGCCTACGACGAGGTGTTGCGGGTACTGACCCGTGGGTTACCAAACCCTCCGGGGGAGGGTTTGTCCCAGGGCCGCCTTAGCGGGTCAGACGCCCTAGAAACGGAGGCGGCTACGCTCAAAGAAGAATGTGACGTGGTTACAGAGCTCACCCGGAAATGTGTGCAGGAAAACGCTGCAACCGCGCAGGATCAAACGGAATACCGCCAGCGGTTTGACGGGTTGGTTGCCCGGTATGAAATCGCCCGCGCCCGGCTTGCCGAAATCGAGACCCAGCGGGTAGAGCGCATTGCCAAGCGGACAAACATCACTCGCTTTCTACAATCGCTGGTGAAGTACGGCGATATGGTAACGGAATTTGACGAGGAGCTTTGGTATATCACGACGGATTCCATCATGGTGTGCGGGGACGGACGGCTGGTTGTAAAATTCCGAGATGGCTCCGAGGTATCTATCGCGGCGGATATATGGAAGGCGGCATGACCAAATACAGCCCGCAGGCTTCCCGGTTCAGGGGAGCCTGTGGGCTTTTTTCTATTCAAAAAATTTTTTTCAAAAACCCATTGACATTTATCTATGTGATCGCATATAATGCTGTATAGACGCCTGTCTATGAGCGGAGGGATATAACATGGATGTAAAATACACAGCGAATGTCGGGTTGTTCAAAGCCCTTGCGGACAAAAACAGGATTATGATCGTGGATATGCTTTCTTGCGGAGAGTTATGTGCCTGCAAGATTTTAGAGAAGTTCAATATTACACAGCCGACCCTTTCCCATCACATGAAAATCCTTTGCGATTGCGGTTTGGTGAACGGACGCAAAGAAGGCATCTGGACGTATTATTCACTGGATGAAGCAACTGTGCAGAAATTCAAGGAATTTTTATGTGCGATAACTACCGATAAAGAAAATTGCATTTGTCACGAAATAACTTGTAAAGGAGATTGTTGTCAATGAGTGAAAAAAATTGTTGCTGTGGCACGGCAGATAATTGTTGCGGCGAATCTTCTGTAATCGAAAGCGTAAAAAATTATTACGGAAAACAATTACAGAGCAAGGATGATCTCAAGACCAGCTCGTGTTGCTGTACGGGAAAGCCACCTGTGGAGATCAGAAGCGTTTTACCCCTGATAGCAGAAGAGATTCAAAACAAGTTCTATGGCTGCGGCTCACCTCTGCCGCCATTGCTTGAAGGAATGACCGTACTCGACTTAGGTTGCGGAACAGGGCGGGATGTCTACATCGCCTCCAAACTGGTCGGAGAATCCGGTTGCGCAATCGGCGTTGACATGACAACGGAACAGATTGAAGTCGCCATGAAGTATCAGGATGAACAGCGTGAACGCTTCGGGTTCAAGACTTCAAACGTAACGTTTAAGCAGGGATATATTGAGGATTTGAAGTCGCTCGGGATAGAAGATAATAGCATTGATGTCGTGATTTCTAACTGCGTCATCAATTTGTCCCCTGCCAAAGAGCAAGTGTTCCAAGAAATATACCGCGTTTTGAAACCGGGCGGCGAGTTGTTCTTTTCCGATGTTTTCGTAGACCGCCGCATTCCGGAATCGTTGTCATCCGACCCTGTTTTGCACGGGGAATGCTTGGGCGGCGCTTTGTATGTCGAGGACTTCCGCAGGCTCATGGCGGAGGTGGGATGGGCTGATTTCCGAACCACAACTGTACGCGAGTTTGGATTGGACGACGAGGAAGTTGAGCAAATACTCGGTTTTGCTTCGTTTTCATCTCGCACGATAAGAGCGTTCAAGCTCGGCGACTTGGAGGATATATGCGAAGATTACGGGCAAGTGGCCTATTATAACGGCAGCATTCCGGGGCATCCTCACTTTTTTGACCTCGATGACCATCACCGCTTTTTTACTAGCAAGCCGATGCTGGTCTGCGGAAACACGGCGTCTATGCTTACGAATACCCGTTACAGCAAAGCGTTCAAAGTACAGGGCGACCGCTCTGTGCATTTTGGGGCGTTTACCGGCTGCGCGCCTGACTGTGGGTGCGTGGAAGCAGCATCCGGCTCGTGTTGTTGAGGAAGATGGCATGAAACGTGCATTGATAAATCCCGGTAACTGCCGGAATTGTCCCGAATGTAATGTTGCCACCTTATGTCCTCAAAAGGCAATTATCCGGGAAGATGCTACAGATAAGCCGTGGGTGGATTTTCAATTATGCCGTGGCTGTATGAAGTGTAAAACATATTGTGCAAGTGGTGCGGTTCTGGAAGAAATAAAGCCGTGTAATGGCGGTTTCGCGAGGAGTTGGTGAGTTACGAAAGCATACGTTGATAAAAGAAAATGCTACTCTGATAACCGTTTGTGCAAGCCGATAACAGAGTGTCCCGCAAAGGCTATTTCTTGGGTTGAAGATGAAGAGGAACCGCTTGGCTCCCGCATTGAGATTGACAAAGAAAAATGTATGGGTTGCGGTATCTGCGTGCCGCTTTGTTGCGGGGACTGTATTGAACTCAAATAGGAGTATGTAAAATGTCCTGTTCTAATGTAAAAGAGTGCGCTTGTCCGAAAACGACTTGCCCGAATCATAGTAAATGTTGTGCCTGTGTGATAAAACACCGGGATACCGACAGCCTGCCTTTTTGCTTATTCCTTGATAACGACGGCGACAAGAGCGTGGCAAATTATTACCGCAAGTTACAAGGGCGGTTTGAAAACAAATAGCGACGGTTTCATAGCGGCGGACTGTTGAAACTTCTCATTGACAATCAGCCGTATTTACGCTATATTAATGCAGGAAATTCGAGACGGCTTCTTATAGAAAAGTTTGTCCCTGTAGCCACAGAGATAACCCTAAATTGATAAAAGGAATTTTGTCAGTTTAGGGTTTTCTTCATGCCACAAAAACCGCAGTGTATCAAGGAAAACGGCGCACCCTCCGTTAAAAGATAGGCTTGCGTATGGAGCCTCAAAATCGCTCGAAAACCGAAAATCCCGAAAAAGCGCCGAAAACAGGGGTATCTTTTAACGGCTGCACCCTAAATTTGAGCCATGCACCCTAAATCCCGAAAAGCCGTTAAATTTTAGATTTTAGCAAAAAAAAACAGCCCACCGTGTTTCGGCGAGCCGTCTATATTGATTCCTCCCCGGTTAGGAAACGTGTTGCAAAACAAGGAAGGTCTGCGTCTTGGGTTCGCCAAATTCGTCAACTTCTTTTTCCTCCGTGCCTGTGATGAGCCACCCGGCTTTGGAAAAGCACGCGAGCTGCTTGCCGAACGCTGTGCTTTGGTTCGTGTCGAGCAGAACCCGCTCCACACCGTTCGCGGTAAGCTCCCCTGCAAAAATCGCAAGGTTGTCGTCTAAGCGGTTTCCGCTCCAAGGCAGCCACCTGTCGCTGATGGGGTTGCCGTTTTGCGCTTCCGCCGCCGCTTGCCCGCCGATAAGGAAGGCGTCCGTGCGGTAGACAGCGTCCCAATAAGCATCGCGCTGTTCTCTTTCCTCCCATTTTTTGCTGTGCATATAGCCCTTTAATTCTTCTTGTAAATCCTTGTCCTTTTGGTAGCTTTCCTGTGTG
>Ga0123353_10017411_pt1 | contig 10563 bp, 7 predicted proteins | sample TergutLab28metaG_3_FD_92763 | JGI IMG/M metagenome (GOLD analysis project Ga0123353, IMG submission 92763) | Labiotermes labralis P3 segment gut microbial communities from Petit-Saut dam, French Guiana - Lab288 P3 | ecosystem: Host-associated > Arthropoda: Insects > Digestive system > Gut ... | reverse complement strand
TTCCGGCTTGAACGAGCGGCCGATTATTTCGCGCCCCTCCCACAAGTCCCTGACCGCGCCGAGCCCGATCAGCTGCGCGATAATGTTTCCGAGCGCGGACGCCTCGATTGGCCCCGCCGTAACGCGCCTTCCGGTCGCCTCCGCGGCTTTCTTGCAAAGGAACGCGTCGCGGACGCCGCCGCCGACCATATGCAGCGAATCCACTTTCGCGCCGGCCAACCCCTCGAGGTCGGCAAGCGTCGAGGCGTATTCGCCGGCCAGCCCGTTGTAAACCGCGAGCGCGGCCTCGCCGATCGTCTCAATTGAGCCCTGGTTCGCGCGCGCGCAGTAATCCCTGACGCTTTCCGCCATGTCGGGCGGATTGTTGAACGCCGGGTCGTTCGGCGCGACGCAAAAATGCCTTCGCTTCGCACATTCGGCTTCGCGCCTAAGTTCAGCGTAGCCGATTTTTTCGCCGTCGCGCAAGGCCGCGTTGTGGCTTTTCAAAAGCTGCTGTATCAACCAGAGCCCGTTTATGTTTTTTAAAAACCGTATCTTTCCGTCTAACCCGCCTTCGTTTGTGAAATTTTTCTTGAACGAATCGGCGTTAATAAGCGGCCCGTCAAGCTCCACGCCTAAAAGCGACCAGGTCCCGCAGCTAAGGTACGCCGAAGGCGCTCCGCGGACGAGGGGCGTTCCGGCCACCGCCGAGGCGGTGTCGTGCGAACCCGTCGCGACGAACTTGGCCGAAGGATTGATCCCGGTTTCGTCGATAATCGAGCGAAGCGGCGGCCCGATTATTTTGCATGGGGACGTAATCTTTTTAAACAGCCGGCCAAGGTTTTTGCCGGGCAGCGAATCGATAAGCCCGTAATCCCAGTCCCTCGCGTTCGCGTCGAGGAGCTGCGACGTGCTTGCGATCGTGTACTCGTTAATCTTCTTTCCGGTGAACAGATACGCGAACAGATCGGGCATGAAAAGCAAGTCGGCCGCCGCTTCCAAGATGTCCGGGCGCATTTCGGCGTCCGCCATCAGCTGGTAGATCGTGTTGAAATGAAGCAGCTGGTTGCCGGTGCGCGAATAAATATGATCGTTTGGCATCAGGGAGCGTTCGGGGAACCCGTCGGTCCTCTTGTCCCTGTAGTGTATCGGCTTTCCTATAAGCGTTCCGTTCGCGTCAAGCAATCCGTAATCGACGCCCCACGTATCGACGCCGATTCCGTCGAGCGCGATTTTTTCCGCCGCGATCTTTTTCAGCCCGGTTTTCATTTCGCCAAAGAGCCGGTCGGTGTCCCAGTACATGACGCCGCCCTGCGTATACGGTTCGTTTTCGAAGCGGTGCATCTCGGTAAGCGAAAGCGTCCCGTTTTTATACTCGCCTACGATTACGCGCCCTCCGGACGCTCCCAAGTCAAACGCGCATGCGAACATCGGATCCCCCCGAAAAATTTATTTCATATCGCCCGGTTTTCTTTGTTTATTTTGCCGGCCCTGACGAGGCCTCGTTAATCGCTTCGGCCAAACATTCCGCGTATAGGTTCATCGAGCTTCTTCCGCCCATGTGCACCTTGTCGCCCGCGAGAAGGTTGACCTGGCCCGCGATAAGCGCGTTCCAATCGGCGACTGTCACGAAATCGTAAATCGCGGGGAGGCCTCGAATCCATTCCGCCGTCTTTGAAACCCAGTTGGCGTTGTTGTTGTTCCTGCCGTCGAACGGCGTCACGAAGATCATCTTTCTTCCGGGCGCGAGGCTTTCGATTATCTGCGTCATCAGCGATTCGTACCTGCTGTTTCCGTTCGTGCCGAGCGCGATCACTACGTATTCGCCGAGCGTCCCCTTCTCCTGCATTTCCACCATTATATTGTGCCCTTCGTTTATGTGCCTCGACACCGCGGCGTCTACGTAGCTGCCCTCGATTACGCTCAGGATGGTCGGCGCCGCGCCGAGCGCGACCGAATCGCCGATTACGGTTACGCCGCCCGGGACGTTTAAAAACGTTCCGGACGAAGCCTGATCGCCTTTATTGCCATCCGCGGGAGGTACGGTTTGCTGCTGCCCGTCCGCCGCCGCGTCGCCGTCCGCTTTAACTTCGGATCCGTCGGGCGCACCGTCGTCGTCCGAACTGGTATCGTCCCGGCCGTCCGGATCGACTTCGGTAACGATGTTTCCGTCCGGCCCATTGTTTTCGGGCGTATCGCCCGGCATATCCGCGCCTGGGTCGCCGTCCCCGTGATCGACCGCGGTCTCCTCGTCTGGTCGCGAAGCGGCTTCCTCATCCGGAAAATACTCTGACGTTTCCTCGGGCAGAAGCCTTAGCGCCATCGGTTCCGCGTTCATCCCGAGCCTCAGCTGCTCCTTGTCGTAATAAACGTAGCTGACCGCGAAATCCACCTCGATGCTGGTGATCGCCGGCGCTCGGTAGAAGACCGGAACGACCGCCGCGATCGAAGCCGCAAGCGCCGCGGAAAAGATTGCGACCGCGATTTTCTTGTGCTTGAAGCAGCCCTTCGCCCCCGCGGGAACGAAAACGCGCTCGACCACGTAGAAGAACAGCGCCGAAACCGCGAACGCCGTAGCGAGTGTGGCCAGCGCCGCAAGCGTGTTGTTGAAGATCAGCGCGGAAAAAATTATGTAAAGCGGCCAGTGGAACAAAAACACGTAATACGAAAGGTCGGAGGCGACAGTCAGCGCCTTCGGCTCGTTTTTCCCCTCGGGTAAAAGAAGGTGCAGCGCGCGCGCGCCGAAAATCATCGCGGAAGTTAGAAGCGAGGCGAGCAGGAAGCCGTAGCGGTAGACGAACGGTTCGTTGAAGTTTTGCGTGGCGGAAAGGAAAACGAGCGCCGCGGCGGCGGCGGCCGCAAGGGAGGTCAGCGCTATCAAAAATATTTTACGTTTTTTATTCGCGCCCTTATAGCCGAACGTCTCGCCTTCCTTCTGGCGGACGCCCCACGCGACCGCCGAAATCGCTCCTATGCAAAACGCGAAAATCCTGGAAAGCGTGTTGAAATATATAGGCGAAAGCTCGCCGCCTTCGCCGAACATGCGCCGCATCGTCAAAAACGACGCGAGGCCGATCGCCGAAAAGAAGGCCGCGACGAGCAGCTTGAAAATCCCGGTCTGCGAAACGCCATCGTCTTTCGCGAACAGGCGCGAGGAGTGCGAGAAGACCAGGCAAAGGATTCCCGCGATTATATAAAACTGCACCTCGACCGAAAGCGACCACGTATGCACGTAAAGCGACGGGATCAGCTCAGCCTCGTAGCTCCCCTGAGTGAGTATCTCGAACCAGTTGGTGACGAAACCCATCGCAGCGGCGGCGCGCCTCGCGACGTTGATCGTGAAGTCGTTGGAAATGAAATGCGTGAGCGGGATCGTGAATGCGATCGAAAAAAACAGGGGAGGAACGATCCGGTTGAACCGTTTTCTAAAAAATTTAAGCGCGCCGAATTTTTTGCTTTTTCTGATTTCCTCGATTATCAGCGCGACGATCAGATAGCCCGAGAGCGTGAAGAAGACGTCGACCCCGAAAAAACCGGCGGGGAGCGCGTTATAAAAAAGATGGTAGCCAAGCACCAAAACAAGGCCGATTACGCGGACCGCGTTAAGCCACCTTATCTTAGTCATGCCGCTTAACCTGCGTCCCTTTATCCCAAACCCCGCGCAGCAGGACGCCGTCAATGGTCACTGCGCCCTCGCCTTCGAACTGGCCGTCCTTAAAATACCCCTCGTACTTCCATCCGTCAGGGCTGTAGTATCTTCCGTACCCGTCGAACCTGCCGTTTTTAAACGAACCGTCGTATACCGTCGCTCCGCCTTCGCCCGCGTAAACGCCAAAGCCGTCCGCCAACCCCCCCGCGAACGTGCCTACGTAAAGCGAGCCGTCGGGGAACGCGTAAACGCCCCTGCCTTCGAAGCGTCCGCCCTCGAATCCGCCTTCATAAAAACTCCCGCCGCCAAAAACCATGCCGCCTGGCCCGTTAAACAGGCCGTCTTGCAATTCGCCGGTAAAAAGAAGCTCGCCGCCCGCGTAGGATTTTTCGCTTACGTAGACGGAGCTTCCCCCGCCGAAAAGTCCGAGCGAATAACACGCGAGCAGCGCCGCCGCCAGCAGCGCCGCCGCGTAGGCGGATATTTTAAGCGCGCGCCTCAATTTTTTTCGCCGCCGGAAAAATCGCAATTGGCGCAGTGGCTAAATCCCTTTGCGTTTGCGTCGATTCGGCACGGTTTTTTTATCCTGCGGCCGGACGCGCCGTTTCGCTCCCTGAGCGCCTCGAGCTTTTTTATTTCGTCCGGGCCAAGGCGGTTCGCCGAGCCGATCGTTTTTGCCATGTATGTCAGCTTCGCGTAAAATTCGACCGATTCCATCAAGTGCCAGGCTATGATTAAATCCGCGCCGTACGAGAGCGCGCCGTGGTTGGCAAGAAGCATCGCGTCGCACAGCCCGACGAACGCCGACACGTTTTCGGCGACCTCCGCCGTCGACGGCGTCCCGTATTGGGCGACCGGAACGCAGCCGAGCGCGTACACGGTTTCGGACGAGAGCGGTTGGGAAAGGGGAGCGTTTGCGACCGCGAAAGCGGTCGCGTACGGCGGGTGCGTATGGACGACCGCGCTTATGTCGGGCCGCTCATTGTAGATCCTTAGGTGCATCGCCAGCTCGGAGGAGGGGCCGGCGCCGCTTCCCGCGTCCGTTACCGAGCCGGAAGCGTCGAGCCTGCATATCATTTCCGGCGCCATGAATCCCTTGCTTACGCCGGTCGGCGTGCAAAGCACGCCGCCGTCGCGCAGCCTGACCGATATGTTCCCGTCGTTTGCCGCGACGAAGTTTTTTTCGTAAGCGCGCCTTCCGATTTCGCAGATTTCGAGACGGATACTATTTTCGCTTTGCATCTATACCTCAAAAGGAATCGATAGGGAGTCGGCGATTCGATTGGAATTATTCTCACGGCTATAATATTATAGCGTAGTTGATTTAACAAGCCGGACGCGGAGGGAGCGGGGCTTTTTGGACTTAAAAAAACTAGCCATGATTTCGTCGAAATACGGGGGAGAGGATTACGCGCTTTTCGGCGGCGGCAACGCGTCGCTTAAGGAAGGCGGGGTAATGCGCGTTAAGTGCTCGGGCGTGCCGTTGTCGGGCATTAAGCCCGAGCAGTTCGTCGCGATGGATATAAAAAAGCTCCTCGCGATGCTCGAACGCGACTACGCGGGCGGCGACGCGGCGCGCGAGCGCGCGGCCCTCGCCGACATGATGGCGGCGCGCATCGCGGGCGAGGAAGCCAAGCGCCCGAGCGTCGAGGCGGCGCTTCACGCGTTGTTTTGGCAGCGGTACGTGCTGCATACGCACCCGGCCCTCGTAAACGGCATGACCTGCGGAGAAAACGGACAAAAAATCTGCGGGGAGCTTTTCGGGGACGCCGCGTGGGTTCCGCTTACCAAGCCCGGCCTCGTGCTCGCGAAAAAATGCGCCTCAGTTTTTAGCGAATATAATGAAAAGCGCGGCCTTTACCCGCAGATCGTGTTCTTGCAAAACCACGGGGTGTTCGTCGCGGCGGACGACCCGCGCGAAATAGATTCGATCATGGGACGGATCATGGGCGCGTTAAAAAAACACATAAAAATAAAGCCCGAAACGGGAGAAACGCCCTTCGATCGCAAGCTCGCCTGCGGGTTGGCCCCCGCGCTCAGGATGCTTTACGACCAAGGCGGCAAATGCGTCGTAAATTTTACCTCAAGCAAGCTCGCCGGCGGCTTCGTTTCAAGCGAGGAATCATTCGCGCCGCTGACTTGTCCGTTCACGCCCGACCATATAGTCTATTGCAAGGACGCGCCGCTTTACCTCAAGCGGGGAGCAAAACCGCGCGAGGCGTTCGAACGCTACGCGTCTGAAAAAGGTTTCCCGCCCAAGATAGTCGCGGTCGAGGGCCAAGGCTTCTTTGCGCTCGGCAAAAACGCGAACGAGGCGGACGCGGCGCGCGGGCTTTTTGCCGACGCGATGAAAATCGCCGTCTATTCAAAATCGTTCGGCGGCCCGAAACCCCTCCCTAAAAAAATGGCCGACTTCATAACGAACTGGGAAGTCGAAAGCTACAGGCAAAAGGCGCAGTCGGGAGAAGCCGCGCCAAAGCGGCTCGCGGGGAAAATCGCGGTGATAACCGGAGGCGCGCAGGGGATAGGGCGCGGAATCGCATTCGAACTTGCGGAGGAAGGCGCGTACATAATGGTCGCGGACATAAACGCGGCCGGCGCCGAAAAAACCGCGGCCGATCTCCGCGAAAAATACGGGGCCAAATCGGCGGAAGCATTGCAAGTGGACGTTACCGACGAGGAAAGCGTCAAGAGGCTCGTCGAAGAGACGACGCTCGCGTTCGGCGGCGTCGACGTCTTCATCGCAAACGCCGGAATACTTCACGCGGGGGGACTGCGCGAAATGACGGCGGATAAATTCGAGCAAGTCGCGAAAGTCAACTACGCCGGATATTTCCTGTGCGTCAAGCACGCGAGCGAGCCGATGCGCCTGCAGCGCGAATACAGCGCGGGGTACACGTCGGACATCATTGAAATAAATTCTAAAAGCGGCTTGACCGGCAGCAGCAAAAACTTCGCGTACGCGGGTAGCAAGTTCGGCGGGATAGGGCTCACGCAAAGTTTCGCGCTGGAGCTTATCGAATTCGGCGTGAAGGTGAACGCGGTCTGCCCTGGCAACTTTTTCGACGGCCCGCTATGGTCGGATCCCGAGCGTGGATTGTTTAGGCAGTACTTAGACGCGGGCAAGGCGCCCGGGGCAAAGACTGTCGCGGACGTGCGCGAATTTTACGAGGCAAAAGTACCCATGAGGCGCGGCTGCACCGCGAAGGACATAGCGCTTGCGTGCATTTACGCCGTGGAGCAACAATACGAGACGGGCCAGGCGATCCCGGTTACCGGCGGGCAGGTGATGAAATGATCGATTTCGGCCTGATCGAAGCGCTAAACGCGGGATCCGCGGACGATAGGTTAAATAAGCTTCGCGGGCTTGTCGAAAAGCATCGAGACGGTACTATGCCGGCGATGCATATCAATCATAAATATGTAAACAACCATATACACACGGATCATTCCTTCTCGCCATATTCGCCCACCGCCGCGGCGTACGCCGCCCGCGTAAGCGGGCTTGCGATGGCGGGCGTCATGGACCACGACACATTGTCCGGCGCCGGCGAATTTATAGATGCCGGGAAAATCATCGGCCTGCCCGTAACCGTAGGTTTGGAATGCCGCTGCCAAATGGGAGGGACTCCGTTTGACGGGCGGCGCGTAAACAATCCCGACCAGAATTCTATCGCGTACCTCGCGCTGCACGGAATACCGAGGCAGAGCATGCAAACGGCGCAAGATTTTTTTAGGCCGTACCGCGCGGCGCGTAACCGCAGGAACCGCTTGATGACTGAAAAGCTTGACAGTATTGCCGCGCCGCTTGGCGTACGAATCGACTTCGACGGCGACGTAATTCCGGTTTCGCGCGCCGCTTCGGGCGGGACCGTGACGGAGCGCCACATCCTGTACGCCCTTTCGCTTAAACTTGTTGAAAAATTCGGGCGGGGGGCGAAACTTGAAAACGTTTTATGCGAAGCGTTCGGACTTGCGATCAGCGCGGGCAACAAGTCGCGGCTTAACGAAGCGCGCGGCCCCCTTTACGCCTACGTGGTGCTCAACGTGCTGAAGGGCGGGCTGGCGCGGCGTTTTTATATAGACGCGCGCGAGGAGTGCCCGCCGGTGGGGGCGTTCTTGGAGCTTGCGAAAAAAACCGGCGGGATAGCGGCGTACGCGTACCTCGGGGACGTGACCGATTCGGTCACCGGCGACAAATCGGCGCAGGCCTTCGAGGACGGCTACCTCGACGATTTGTTCGGCTGGCTGGCGTCGGCCGGCTTCGACGCGGTCACATACATGCCCGCGCGTAACACGCCCGCGCAGCTTTGCCGCGTCGCCTTGCTTTGCGAACGGAATAAACTTTTCCAAATATCCGGCGAGGACATAAACTCGCCGTTCCAATCGTTCGTGTGCGGCGAGCTCCAAAAAAAGGAATACGCCCATCTGGCCGATTCCGCCTGGGCGCTTGTCGGCCACGAAGAAGCTTCAATAAACGGCTTGAGCGAAGGCATGTTTTCAAAAGAAACGGTTTCGCGGACGCCTGACTTGGGCGACCGGATCCGGCATTTCGCGAAGCTTGCGCGCGACAAAAATACGTTGGGCATGGTTTGCGAATCGTAAAGAACGGCGCCAAGATTTGGCGTTTACGCGGCGGAGTCTATAAATGGTGGATTCAAGACTGGTGTTGGTGGAAGGGCTTCCTTCGACGGGCAAAACCACGAACGCACGCTTCATTAATATTCAACTCGAACGAAGCTGCATTGACGCGAGATGGATTCACGAGGTGGCCTTGCCGCACCCCGCGCTTTTTTTCGACGAGGCCGGATTGACGTATGGCGAATACGCCAAGCTAAAGGAAAAACATCCGGAGACGGCCGGTTTCTTGGATTCGAAGGCGGAGTTTAGGGCAAACACCGTCGGAATAAACCCGACCGAGCTCAAATGGGAATTTTCGAATAAAATAAACGGCAATATCTACGGGGCGCTGTCTGAATACGACGTTTGGAAGTTTCCGCCGGACAAATACATAAAATTCGCTTTGGATAAATGGGCGCGTTTTACCGAAACCGCGTTAAAAAAGCGGGACGAGGTCCAGATCGCCGACAGCGCGTTCTTTCAGTATCAGATCTTTAAATTTCTTTTAAGCGGCAGTCCCGTTCAAATGTTGCAAGACTTCGTCGGTCGATTGTTTGAAATCGTAAGGCCGCTTAATCCGCGCTTGATTTACTTATACCGGGAAAACACGGAGGCGACCATTGATTTTCTCGAAAACGATCGAGGAACTCAATTCCTTGAAAAAATTTGGGAAAGGGACAAGGAGCAGCCGTATTATGCAAAAAAGCCCCCGGGAGCCGAGGGCTTCAAGCGATTCCTGCGCGATTACGCGCGTTTTGCGAAAATTTTGTTCGATGATTTTGGCGCGAAAAAAATAGCGATCGATATCACCGGTAGAAATTGGGTTTGCATCGAAGATGAAATGCTTTCCTTTTTAGGCGTCGGCCGCGCGCCCGATCCCGTTTTTATGCCGCTTGACGGCGTTTACGCAAACGAAGATCTCGGGCTATCAATAAAAGTCGAAGGCTTGGCGTTTACCGACTCGAACGGCCAAGCGCGAAAGCTTATACCGAAGTCGCCTGACGAATTTTACGTCGATTTGCTTCCGGCAGTCCTCCGGTTTGAAAACGGCGGAATAATCATCCTTGGTTCACAAATCTGCGAACGCTGGACAAAAACGGGTACGATATACCAAAAAGCCCGATAAAACATTTTAACCTTTCGACGACGCTGCGCGCGGCGCCGCGCCATACCGATTCGTCCGTCGATCTAAAAATTTGGCGCCTGGCGATACCGAATATGCTTTATATGTTTGCTTGAATGACCCGCATGATTTCGTCGGTCGCATCCGCGCACTCGCGGATTTTTTTTGCGATTTTAACGCGCCTCTCCCTGTCTTGCAACGCCTCGAGCGTCACGTTGAACCCGCCGCCCAGAGCCTCGAGGCTGTCGGCGTCGTTTTGGCCGCCTTCGCCGCCCCACATCTGGGCGGTCCTGCGGAATAGCCCGCTGACTTCTTCCAGGAAACCCATGTCCGGGTTCAGTTCCCGCGCCTTGTTCAAAAAACCGTGGCAGCAGCTTCCGTTTGTCGCAAGGACGCAGACGTAGTTGGTATGGTGCGACCACGCGTCAAATTCCGCGGGTTCCATTCCTTCGAACCTGCCGCTTTCGATATCATTCGCCCAGGCCCTGAACGCGTCGGCCCCGAGGCAGTACAGCTTGGCGTCGGCGCTTAGCCGGCGCGGAATCTCGCGTATCGCTTCGCGGTAGGCTTGCGCGAGATTAATGTCCCTCTTTTTTTCGCCGACGAAAATCCAGCCGCCGAACTGCGAGCGGAGTTCGTACTGGGACTTCTCTACTTCGCCGCGGATAATTTTCTCAAGCGCGACCCGTTCGGGCACGTTGCTGTTGCCGGTGATGTAGAGCAGCGTCTTCCCGTAGTCCTCGTAGCCGACGAAAACGCCGACGAGCGGCGTGCCCCACGCGATGACGGGCGCTCCTTTGTCGATATATGCGGTCAGCGCGTTTAAATACATCTCCGTATTGTTTTGCAATTCTTGATTCGAGACATAAGTGGCCGCGTATCCGCATTTCGCGAAAGTTTCCAAGACAAACCCGCCCGGGTCGCCGCCCATGCGTTCCTCCATCATGTAGCTTGAAAGCGCGTCGCCCGCGTACTTGGCGTAGGCGTAATGCTGCGTGAAAACGTCGCCGGTTATGCCGGCGAAAAACCAGTAGTCGTAGTCTTTTTCGCCGAGGCACTCCATAACGTACTTGGCGCAGCCGTTGAACCAGTAGTTTTCGCCGTACTCGTCCGTCACGAGGCGGTGGATTACCGGTATTATGTTGTTGCTCTGCCTTGCCGCCATTGTCAGCTCTCCTTGTTTTATTTTTGC
>Ga0123353_10017409_pt1 | contig 10564 bp, 11 predicted proteins | sample TergutLab28metaG_3_FD_92763 | JGI IMG/M metagenome (GOLD analysis project Ga0123353, IMG submission 92763) | Labiotermes labralis P3 segment gut microbial communities from Petit-Saut dam, French Guiana - Lab288 P3 | ecosystem: Host-associated > Arthropoda: Insects > Digestive system > Gut ... | reverse complement strand
GACTTTGTTTTCAAAGGGGAAGGTAACAAATATGTGGGGTGTGGTTTTTACCCACTTGCCGGGTCGTTACAAAGAAATTTTCCCCGGCCCCTCCGTAAAAAATCGCGCCCCCCCCCCCCCCCCCGGCGCAGATTACTCTCAGCTCAGTCAACCTCTCTGTTGTTTCTCATTAAGTTCCGTTGATTGGCTGCATGCTGTGTGGAACGGCACGGCACGACACTCTCTTTCAAATATTTGATGTGTTCTGCGCTTCCGCAACGTGTTTACTTGTTATTACAAATAAACTTTCATGTCTGTTTTGTTTCCGAAGATTGTTTTATATCTCGTAACTTGCTGGAGTCAAAATGAGCCGCGATAGCTCAGTTGGTATAGCGATTCGCTACGGACTGGACGGTCCGGGGATCGAATGCCAGTGGGGGCGTGGCCTTGACCACCCACCCCCATCTAGTGGCGAAGTTAAAGGAGGTTTCGAGCCATACGTCTGTTCCACTTCTGGGCATTCATGGTCTGTTTTAGGGTGAACTTTACATTTGCCTTCTTGGAATCAAATATGCGTTTTACATTGAACGTTATTCGTGACGGTTTTATCGGTCCCAACTAATCACGAACATCGGGTCTGTGCAGCATCTGCACCGATGGGGGGCGCTTCCAACCACACCGGCTGATATCCTTGCAGAAGGGCAGTTCAGCGGTAGACATTTGCTGGCTCTTAGAAGGGGATGCAACCGTAGATAGGGCCGCGAGGGCCTTTGCGTGTAGGCGACCATTTTGTGTGGGTCAGCTGTCTAGCTTTGTGCAGAATTGTTGAGTGCAATTCGTGTCTTCCGAAACGTAACCTGAATTACAGTTAAAGATCCAGTCCGTACCGCGCAGTAAACACTCTCTCTCTGTTATACAAACCACCCAGTTAATGCTGTATAGGGAAAAAATCGCTGTTTGTTCTGAGAGCCACACACACACACACACACACACACACATATATATATATATATATATATATATATATGTGTGTGTGTGTGTGGGCAGAACGTAAGATTTGTGAACGTTAATCTAGTGGTACATATTGTGACCGCTGGGCTTTAGAGGGTTAATTAATAGTCCAAAATATGTTTTAAGATGTAATGTAATCCCTATTCCGTGCAACAGAATGATTATACAGTGTCTGATCTACCATATTGCACAATCAGTAATAAATAATCATTTGTCACTCATATTTCTGCTATCGTTTAGACCCCCACAAGGTCATCATCAGCGGTATATACAAAGGCACACAAGTACACACATGGTGTCAGAGATGTGGCTGTGTACAGTTCAGTAGAACTGTTTGCTGCTGCACGGCCAGCACAGGGGGACGGGGCTTGTGCTGCTTCGAATGACGACGGACACCAGACACTGACACTGACACACACTGACACTGACACACGTGCAGGATGTCAGCAATGGAAGGTAAAGTGAAATATTGTCTGTAGTTGTAGTAAATTTTGTTAGTTGATTTGTATTTTAAAAACTTTTAATAATTATAATTATCAGTATTGTATATTAACTCTACACATGCACATCTCTGACAGAATCTGCTGTACTTATATGCCTTCGTATACACCTCCCTGATGATGACCTTGTAGAGGTCGAAACATGTAGGAGGGACGTAAGTGACAAAATGGTTATTTATTACCGATGTGCTCAACTTGTATCAAACACTGTTTACTGTTTTAAGATTTTAGTAATTTTCCCGAGCAGATTACTGTAGCGGTAGCACTTGCTGCCGGTCGTAGTCTTGCTGTGACGCCGGCTGTCATGGATCACACTTGTCGTGCTTTTTCTCAGTACTTCCAAGAAATTGCTGGGGTACTACTTCGGTTAATGCATTAGCATCTCCTTCCAAATCATTTGCAATTTGTCATTCACCAACCATCCTACGTCAACAGTGTTAAGTTTGAGGTAGTGTCAGCGTCGTTAAATAAACAACAGGAGCCCATGTAGCTCAATCAGTGTAGTGACTGCGTTATGGGATGTACGGCCTGGTGGTCGGTTTGCAGCCTGGACAAGAGGTTTTCCTCTTGCAATTTTCCAGACAAGCTCTGGATCCCAGTGTGCCTGGGTAAAACGGTCGGCGCGTGAGGCTGACCACTCACCTTCCTCTAGTGCCGAGGTTAAGAATGAGTGGAGCTACACCGCTGCTCCCTCCTGTTGCCTCCACACAAACACTGACCGTGTGCTGCAATTCCTGTTACTCGCACTGTGCGGTCGGTCGGTCGGTAGGCCCTGCTCGCGGCACGGTCTGTCTTTCGGACGGCACGCCGACTCACTCCTCCTCTCCTGCAGGCCTCCTCTCGACGTCGCCGATAACCGGAGGTCAGTGAACGGTAAACCGATACAGTCTTGAGTTCGACATTTCAAGCCCAATGGTAACTATATGTACCAGCTTCCTGCAGCTGCCCACACACTGTGTATGTGTGGTGGTGTAGCCTTAGCAGCTGCAGTCTGCCAGGTCGAGGTCCTGTAGTGCGTGACGCCGTGTAGATTGGTACTGTACCGTCGTCAGCGCCACCGCATTCCACTCTGCATTATATGTCAACTTACTTCACACATCACAACGCAACACCCATGTGCTCCCTGAAGATGGCCAAGAACCGAGGCCGAAACATGTCGGAGCAATAATTAGTAAACGCACTGTGCCACAAGTTGGTGTTAATTACTGTGTTCGCAATACAGTTGCATGGAGCACATAACAGAACACATTGGCGGTCTGCTGTGTGCTGTGGTGCAAATATTGTGGGTGCACAGTGATGTGCCGTTCTTACGGTACATACGAAACGTCGGTTCATGTACGGCATTCACTGTGCCAATTTCCACAGCACTCAGAAATTTCCATAAATTTTGGTGGACGTCTTCCCTAACCAATTGTGTTCCAATCGGTCAAAAAATATATAAACTAGGGCAACATTTTGTTGTGCCGTCAGGCAGCTGTGGGTCTCGGTCAGCAGATGTCCACGGGACTCAAACTTGCTTCGTGGCAGTGCATAGATATCGTCAGAACGGTGAAGAGTGCTGGCGGCAGTGCGAACGGAAAGTGAGACGTGCCTGTGCCTGTGCCTGGCCGATTGTCACTAAACTGACGCTTACTGGGCAACTTGTTGTCCCGAATGTCGTGCAAATCTGGCCAACGGTTTAGCCGCTGATTCTTGGTCACAGACACACGGACGGACAGACGTGGTGTCCACAGAAGACGTTTTGCTTACTGCATGAACGGCACCTAAATCCGGTCAGTTAATGCTGTATAGGGAAATAATCGCTGTTTGTTCTGAGATCCACACAAAACACATAAATACAGTGGGTGGGCAGATCGTGGAATTTGTGATTGTTAAACTGGCGGTACATATAGTGACCACTGGGCTTTAGGGGGTTTATTTTCAACAGTTTACCACCTAGTCCGACAATCCTCAAAAAAGACAAATCATAATTTAAAGCAACCTTAAGAAAATTCTCCAATAGACAGTGTGTTGACTGTGTAGTTACATTTTGTGTGGGTAAAGATGATATGTAATGATGTTTTGTAAAATGTTTGTAGTACTGCACTGCACTGTACTGTACTGTAGTGTGCTGTACTGTACTGTGCTGTCCTGTCCTGTACTTACTGTACTGTATTGTACTGTAGTGTACTGTACTGTACTTACTGTACTGTACTGTGCTGTGCTGTACTGTACTGTACTGTAGTGTGCTGTACTGTAGTGTGCTGTACTGTACTGTGCTGTCCTGTCCTGTACTTACTGTACTGTATTGTACTATAGTGTACTGTACTGTACTGTACTGGTACTGTACTCTGTTGTACTGTACTGTACTGTATTCTACTCCACTCTACTGTACTGTACTGTGGTGTACTGTGCTGTACTGTACCGTACCGTACTGTACTGTACCATACCGTACTGTACTGTATTGTACTGTACTGGTATTGTACTGTACTGTGCTGTACCGTACCGTACCGTATTGTACTGTACTGGTATTGTACTGGTACTGTACTGTACTGTGCTGTACTGTACCGTACCGTAATGTACTTGTATTTTACTGGTACTCTACTGTGCTGTACTGTACCGTACCGTATTGTACTGTATTGTACTGTACCGTACCGTACTGTACTGTATTGTACTGTACTGGTATTTTACTGGTACTGTACTCTACTGTGCTGTACTGTACTCTACTGTACTGTACTGTGCTGTACTGTACCGTACCGTACTGTACTGTATTGTAATGTACTGGTATGATACTCTACTGTGGAGTACTGTGCTGTACTGTACCGTACCGTACTGTACCGTACCGTACTGTACTGTACCGTACTGTACTCTATTGTACTGGTATTGTACTGTACTGTACCGCACCTTACCGTACTGTTCTGTACTGGTATTGTACTGGTACTGTACTGTACTGTGCTGTACTATACTGTACTATATCGTACTGCACTGCACTGTACTGTACCGTACCGTACTCTATTGTATTGTACTTTTATTGTACTATACCGTACCGTACTGTACTGTATTGTACTGGTATTGTACTGTACTGTACCGTAACGTACTGTACTGTACTAGTATTGTACTGGTACTGTTCTGTACTGTGCTGTGTTGTACTGTACTCTACTGTACCGTACTGTACTGCACTGTACTGTGCTGTACTGTACTGTACTGGTACTGTTCTGTACTGTGCTGTGTTGTACTGTACTCTACTGTACTGTGCTCTACTGTACTGTACTGTACCGTACTGTACTGCACTGTACTGTACTGTACTGTACTCTAATGGTACTGTTCTGTACTGTGCTGTGTTGTACTGTACTCTACTGTACTGTGCTCTACTGTACTGTACTGTACTGTACTGCACTGTACTGTGCTGTACTGTACTGTCAAAATTGTGTTTATGACGGGCTGCACGTACTGTTGTATTTGTGACACACTTGTGGATCCATAGAGTGTACGTGTGTATGCATGCATGTGCGTCTGTGTGGTGTGTGTGTGTGTGTGGTTATGTATGTATGTATGCATGCATGTAAGTACGTAGTGTCGAAGGAACAGACAGCTCGTGCCACGCATTCGGCCAATTCCCTCATTAAGCTGTTTGTGCTGTAAGACAAAGAAGCCCAGTAATTAACAAGAACTGAAGAGGCGACACTTGTAACTGAACTGCAGCAAGACAGACCATTTGGACGACCCTGCCTGCACCTTGATTTGCAGCGGAAGGCATTGAACCCTGAAAAATGAAAACCTGTCATGCGCTGCCACTAGACAGGTTAATAACAAATTATCTTCCATTTGTCAGTCAGACATTTTATATTCCTTAGAACGAGGCTTATCGGACTTTGCCTTGGCCTGCAACTAAATGACAGCTATTTCAGTGCTGTTTGAATAAGGAAGGCGAAATTGCGGAGACTGCCAGGCAGGGTGTGCAGAGTTGTGTAGAGACTGTCATTCGGCATGTGACGCCGAGTACATTAAAGCAGTGTCTCCGATACAGCGATCTGTGTCGCTTGACACCAGGATGTGACCTTACGTCTGTCGTTGTTGGAGTGGCTCCAGACGTTTCGAAGGGCCGTAGTGCCGTTACCTTCGAATTGCCGTCGGTAATGTGTTTGCCCCGTTGCAGCCTCGAACTTGGTAAACCGATGCATATCATCGCAGACGTTTTGTGTGCCGCATGCGTGAAAGTGTAACAGTGTGTGTGATTTGTGTGTAGTGACGTGTGTGTGATTTCTGTGTAGTGACGTGAGTGTGATTTGTGTGTAGTGACGTGTGTGTGATTTCTGTGTAGTGACGTGAGTGTGATTTGTGTGTAGTGACGTGTGCTGACAGCCAACTGCTGCAGTAATATCACGGTGTTCCACAGCGCACTTTATCGTAACAGACGAATGGTGTAGCTCAGTGAGTGTAGTAACCGAGCTTCGGGCTGGGTGGCCAGGGATTCGAGTCCAGCTAGGAGCGGCGTTGTTTTTCTTCCAGACCCACTTGAAGGCCAATCGTGCCACGTGGCATCTGGGTCGCAAATGTGACCAGCACAGTGTGTGGAACTACACTTCCACGACCAAATGCCCCTGTATGGTGTGGTGCTGAACCAGGCACAGGGACAACTGTACATTTACGTGTTATGTTTGTTAATTTGAGTCCATGAACGTATTGTTATGGTGTTGCTACAGCCGGTTGCATTTCAGTGCAACCGGCTGTCATGTTATCCCTCTAAAGCCCAACGGTCACTATATGTACCACCATGTTAGCATTCACAAATCCTACGTTCTGCCCACACAGTGTATTTATGTGTTTTGTTTGGATCTCAGAACAAACAGCGATTATTTCCCTCTACAGCATTAACAGACTGGTTTTTATAACAGAGAGGGAGAGTGTTTACTGTGCGGTACGGACTGGATATTTAAATATAATTCGCGTTGATATCAGTCTGTGAACGGTTACACAATTTCCCTGCACAATGTCAAAGCGTCTCATCACGGATTGTCTCCATAACTTCTCCTTCCGGTTTCATTTGGCACTTTGTTTCAACCATCCGCACTGTCACTGTCCGCCGACGGCTGACCAGGCTGCACAGAGTGACGTCGCTACTTCCTGATCCCAGCAGTACTGTACAGTTCTGCAGTAACACTGCAGGGACAGTCATCGTGCATCCAACCTCGGAAATGTCGAGTCCAACTGCGCACACAGAATGGCGCAGTTACGTTCTGGTTAAGTCGACGAGTTTCACTTAACAGTGTAATGTTTAATGATTTTCGCAACATGTGTGCAAATGTTAAGATATCGACTTGATATTCTTGTGCTGTGTCACACACCTCATTCTTTTGAATGTATTTCCAGAAAATAACCTACAAACTCCTCAGATGATGGTGCGGCCAGAAAAAGCGCCGACACGCGGTGTCGGGTGGCTGAACCTTCCAACGGCAAGTTGTACTGCTGCCTTTCTATCACCGCCTCAAACCCCATTTTGTGTCACGCCCTCAGCATTTGTCACAAAGACTCAATGCGTTTAGTTAAGAAGTCTAAAGGAACAGTGGCTACAGGTTCTTGAATTTGTTGTTCCAGTTCATCAGCTGTTCTTACTTTTGATCGGTACAATTCCTGTTTGGACAGACACCACAAAACGTAACCACGTGCAACAAGCTCGGGACTTAACCCAGATGATGAAGACACTACGACCGTTCGAAACGTAGGTAACCGCTCACCCAGTGACACAGCATCACATCCCAGAAGACCTCAATCTTCAACTTTTCCTTGATCAGTAACATTTGAAGCGGGTTTTTCAGTTTTCTTGCAGTTTGTTGGAAGCGACGAGGCCGTCTTCCTCCAGGGTTTTAGCCTGGTCAGCCATGTCCACAGCTAACGGACTGGTCCACGTCTGGTCAGTCGTTTCCACAGTTAACGTACTGGTCCACGTCCGAGACGCGGTAAAGCGTTTCGTCACATGCTAATTATTTTCGTGTCAGGAGTTGCTGTCCCCTCGCCCAGCACCCAGGCTGGAAAGCCACCCCTTGTCCTTCGTCCTCAACTGCTTATTTAAAACTTCCGCAACTACCGGCCCTACCCCAGGCCGTCTTGTCCATCTGTAACCTGAAGTTACATCGTCCAGAGTAAGGTTGGGAAATGCCTGCTGCCGTTTGGTCCAGATCATCTGTCTTCTGCTTCCTGCCGAAGTAAACAGAACTGTACATGCGCCGCATAACGACATTTCGAAGAACGACGGACCGCATACACGACGGTGGTCCCATAATATTATAATACCATTGCGTTACAACTGCCTACAGCATTCAGTACAGTAACATACTGTACTGGTTTGTCGCCTAGGAGCAATAGGCTATACCACATAGCCTACGTGTGTAGTAGGCTATACTATCTAGGTTTGTGTAAGTAAACTGTATGACGTTCGCAGAAGAACGAAATCGCCTAACGATGCGTTTCCCAGAACGCATCCCCGTCGTTAAGCGACGCATGACTGTAGTTTGTTGTGTCTGGTGTTTTATATGGGTGTGAAATTCGGTCTGTCACGTTAGGGGAAGAACGTAGGCTGAAGTTGTTTCAGAGTTTGGTGCCGGGGGAGACGTTTGGGTTAGGAAGGAGGAAGTAGCATGCGGCTGGAGGAAGCTGCATGATGAGTAGCCTCGTGATGCGCCCTGCTCGGGTGATCAAATCAAGAAGAATAGATGGGCGGGGCATGTGGCACGTATGGGGAAGAGGGGAAACATACAAGATTGTGGTAGAGACTTGCCTGGAAGACCCAAGCATGTATTGGATGATAATATTAAAATGGATCTTAACTAAATCAATTAGGGATGGGTGGATTAATGTGACTCGGGGTAGGAACAAGTGGTTGGTTGTGAACAAGATAATGAACATTTTGGTTTCACAAAATGTTGGGAATTTCTTCAGTGACTGAGGAACTGTTAGCTTCTCATGAAGGATTCTGCTCCTTGGAGTTTGTTAATTGACCGTCAGGTGGCAAGAAATAATCTTCCGCCGATCATTTAGCATAATCTTGCCACGAGAGACAACAGGTAAGGGCAGAGACAGAACTGAACGTGTATGAATTGGACAGGCTGCCTGTCGTTGTTGGTAAGCTGCACACTTGAGTTACTGCTTGGGCTGTAACATTGGCGAGTCGCTAACTTCACCCCTGATGTGACATTGTTTTCTACTTTCAGATCTTGTTCTGCACCCTGAACACACACAAAGTCGACATGACCAAACTGCTGGGTGGACAGATCGGACTAGACGACTTTATATTTGTGCACAGAAAAGGTGAGTAATGCAGCAGTGTAAGGAAGCAGTCGGTGTTCAGTGTAATGAGAAATGTCCTGTCTTTGCAACTCCATAATAAGTTTGTATGTCCTTTACAGGTTAAAAACTGTACAATTCCCCAATAAACATATTTACTGTTCCATTGTGTTCAACGGGAAAGATTGCTCTCTTCCAGGGCAATGAAGGGTTCGGGTTTTTTTTTCACTGCCTGTCTTCATGGGAAGTATTTTATTAATTAATGTAAACTGAATCAGAGCAGTGGCCTTCAGGCTGTGTTCTGCCAGCACAGCTCCTTTACGGTACAATCGGCAAGTTTGCAAACCGCCGAATTAGACTGCGGATGGCTGCCGAAGTTTGTCGTCACTCCACGAGACCTCTGAACAGTGTTGAACACCTGCAGGTACTCACGGGTTCCTTTGCGTTCCGTCGCAGCTTGGTTCTGTGACACCACTGAAGTTTTCTGTTCTGTTCTTTTCGGCACTGCCATCTTCGGTTCGGCGTCTGACTGAACAGCACACCGGCTGCGTGCATCGTCAGAAGAATGGGACAGAACAGACTGTCTGTCATCCACACACTGCTGTCATCGGTCCTGGCATAACAAGACCTGCCTTCAGCTAGTCGCTCTTCTGAGATGTTACGCACCGTTGGTTACCGACGTTTCGGACAACGTATCGGCCTCATCTTCAAGGGCCTTCTTAGACTTACTGACCTTTGAAGGTGGGACTGATAGGCTGTCCCGAAACGCCGGTAACCAACAACGAAACTACGCTGCGTAAGATACCAGAAGAGCGAAGACCTGAACCACACCGTGGCGGAACTTGTAAATCTCAGTGTCGGTGTAATCTCGCAGTGCTGCGACGTGGGTTTTTATCAGGAAGTCCATCACTGATAGCGGCTGTGTGTCCTGCATTGCCACATCACTGAAGAATGTACCGATATATCGTTTATCAGACACTGGGTTATCGTGAGGAGAGAGTCCGCTGGGAAGTGCAAACAGTGAGCATCAAACGGTCTGTACTTCGAAATGGCGCTGAACAATCCGTATCTTCTGTCAGTGAGCCTTGCCTGAAGAGACTGTCATTACTGTGGGCTGTGGGAAGATCGGTGGAATATGTATATGTATATGTATTGCTTATGACGCAACAGCCGCTAGTGGGCCAGGGTCTGCTGACTGTCGAGGTTTCACGATCATACTCAGACACACCACACTCGGTAGGACCAGACCTCTACCTGATCACACACAACATTCACAACAGACAGATATCCACGCCCCCGGTGGGATTCGAACCCGCAATCCCAGCAAGCGAGCGGCTGCAGACCCACCCATTAGACCACGCGGCCGCTGGTTTCGGCATATAGTGTATATACATACACACACGCACACGCACACACGATACGATGTTGGTACAGGGACGAGCTGCGACGCCTCATTCATTATAGCAACTATGTCACGGACTGCACGACCGAGGTGTCCTGGTTCGATTGTCTTCTCCATAACATTCAGACCAGGTCAGAGGTCCGCCCAGTCGCGTTTCCATCGGGTACCGGGGTTCCTTCCCTGGGGATAAGGCAGCCGGACCGTGATGCTGACCACTCAGTTCCCTTTGTATGTCTTTTGTGTACACAGGGACTACTTCATTTTTACCACCACCACCACCGCCACGACAACGGCCACCACCACTACCATTACCGTCGCCAATGCCACGGCCGCCGCCGCCGCCGCCACCACCACCACCACCACCACCACCACCACCACCACCACTCTTACTACTGCTCTTATTTTAATTTCT
>Ga0123353_10017408_pt1 | contig 10565 bp, 7 predicted proteins | sample TergutLab28metaG_3_FD_92763 | JGI IMG/M metagenome (GOLD analysis project Ga0123353, IMG submission 92763) | Labiotermes labralis P3 segment gut microbial communities from Petit-Saut dam, French Guiana - Lab288 P3 | ecosystem: Host-associated > Arthropoda: Insects > Digestive system > Gut ... | reverse complement strand
GACGAAGAAATTACAAGGATTAGCATTCGGGCCGGCATCCGGTGTTAGATTCATATTCGCGTTCGGATTAGTCGCGCGATTCGCACTCAAATAAAACTCCACCACCGACCATCTGGTATCTGGACGCGTAGCCGTCGAGTAAGTTTCGTCCACCAGCTCATTATGACGCGGTCCAATCTGTAACGACGCCTGCCAGCTCAACTCCGTACCCCCCACTTGGATCCTCTCTGGATTTGCTGGGAAGAAGTTGAGTTGTGGCGTAATCGTATAGTTATACGGCACACCAAACGAGGCTGTAGAGGTGATTGGCCCCGCTGACGACCGCTTCACCCAAGAATATCGATTCTCGAAATAATGGTTGGTCGCATCAAAGCTACCATTGGATAATGCCCCAGGTGAATTAGTGCAACAACTCACCGCCGCAGTGGTGCGGCCCGCAACAGAACCAAACCAGTGCTGCGTCCCTCCTGAACAACCGGGGGCACAACCTAACAATCCACAAGGTGGGCAAGAGGCGGCACTATTCACCGTCCGCTGATGCCGCGCTCGATATCGATAGTTATAGCGGTGGTCATTCTGCCGACAAACTTGGTTGGCGCCTCCCACTACTCCCGCACCGGCTATGAAGTCATTGGTTCCCGCACCGTCACTACAGTTTTGGAAGCGCTTACTCACCGCATCCTGCACCGAAATAGTCAAGTCAATATCGCGACGGCCCAGCAGTAAATTGTTCACCGTATGCCCGGACCCTCGATGATTTTGCTGACTTGTATTAATCACATCTTGCGCCGGCTGGGTCGGTCGGATTCCCGACAGAGTTTCTCCAGTAATAGCCCATTGATTACGCAGTGCTGGGTCAGGTGCAGGGTGAATCGTATTCAGATTCAACTGCGTCCCCGGCGGGATAGTTGCTTCACAGTCTCTGCCGGTATTCGATACATTGGTCGAGCCACACACGGTATAGTTGATACTAAACGCTGGGAAATTAGACCGATTGGCTAAGGTCGTTCGATTATTCAACGCCACCAACCTCCCCTCCCAACCAAAAGAAATGTGATGCAAAGGACGCGCATAAGCCCGTGGCGCCTCCGAAGCCGTGTTCGGACAGCCGAGCATACCCATCGTTGGCGCCACACCGGCACCTTGATGACAAGCAATCGGCGCCTGTTGGTTCAACACGCCATTAATGAATGTCTGCGCTCGAATATGACTCGAAAATACTTCCGCCGATGGCCCCGCGGTCGGCGTCTCTGGCTCACACTCGCCACCACATGGCGGTGGCGCCGCACCCCGCACAATTCTTAATTCGGCGAAAGAAGTGCCATTCAGCGTAATCGTCTGGCGAAACGTCCGGTCATAAGTCTGACCCTCAGCCAGCGCCGGAACCACAATCTCAACCGGGTTAGTACGGCTGACTTCCCGCTGTTCACCCGCTTCTAGCTCGACAGAATCATTAGCCGGACCTGGGTTCCCCGGCTGAATCGGACTACCACCACCCGTTGCCGTAGCCGTCACATTAAAATCAATTTGTTTCTCACCAGCATTCTCATCAGTCCGCCATACATCATGATGAAACCCGACCATCACCGTCACATTCCCTTCGGCGCTCGCCGGTATCGTAATCGTCCGCGAAACCGAACCATTCCATTCGGAAACCAAAGGATTCGTAGTCGGAGTAGAAGGGCAATCCATGCCAGCCGGACAGCTGGCTGTCACCGCTGAACGCGGCACAAATGCTGGATTCGTCAACTCTGGGTAAAGAAAGAGCTGGGTAACACTTGGGTTCTGATTCAGAAACTGCCCCCATGGTAACGGTCCTGCTATAAGATTCGGCACCGGTGCGTTCGGATCAACATGCGCCACACGATGAACCACCACGGCTTGTGTAGGGGTCGGTGTAAGGCTCGTTGTCCCCAGCGCTAACGGCAAGCAGCCCTGAGGAGAATTATTCTCGGTGCAGGCTACATAACCTTCCGGATGTTGTGTCATCACGGTCTGGAACTTACCGCTGCTATTAGTCGGGGCATTGCCATTACAGTTATGGAAGATTCTAACATAGGACTGTGGCGCACCCACCGAAACACCAATCGGCTCATTCAGCGCCAAAGCACAACAATGATTCGCCAGCCGTGGGTTATATAGCCAGCCTCGCAGTGTAAAGCCCGACGCCGTCCGTGCTGCCAGATGAATCGTCAACCAGTGTCCATTACAGTAGTTCGAAAATGTAATTGGGCTTCCGCAACCACTAACCGGAGTGCCATTAGCATTACTCCAGATAGAAGACCGACGACGGTCAAAATCAATTGAGCCGGATGCATAGACATTCTCCGGCAGTATCCTTAAAGCCACTCCCACTCTTGCAGCCATATCATAAAACCGCGATCCGAGGTGGTGTAGCACCATCGACACCCTTGTATAGACGTATTGCTCTCTAATCGACTCCAAGAAATGCTCCCAGCTATCATAAAGGCCGCCACTCTTGCCCTCCAACCGCAGCACGGAAATACTACCAACAGCAGAAGTAAACACATCAGAAACGTCGCCCACTTGATCTAGTCTCACTGCCTTGTCCCACATCCGATAAATCGTCCCGGGGTCGGCTGGATACTCGGCAGTCAATCCGTCTTCTTGCAAGCACCCATCATGAACTCCTATACACTGTGCTACTCCAACTGCTACGGCTGGCATTTCGGATAATTTCTTCCATTCCTCGCTGTTGTCTACATCGTCATTCACCCAGTCCATGTCAGCGAATCTTGCAATCTCACTCGCAGACATGCCCTGCTCCATCATTGGTACGAACTCTTCCTGTAACCTCCGTCGCACATCTTCATAGGCACTAATTGCCGCCTGCTCATCCATAAAGGCAATATATCCAGTTGATATCATTACGCTCGCAAAGAGTATTTCACGCTCGTTTATCAGACAGTCGCGCAACATGTCACTATAGACTACATTTTCCATGCGCGTCCGCATCAGGTCCCCTGGGCGACCGTCCGCCGACGAACTGCCTAGCAAACTATCTATGATCATCTCGGCTTCCTCGGCGTTCACATCACGACCAAAGGCTCGCAAAATGTCCTGCGCCGTGACTTCTACATGACATCTAGTTTCGTTATACATCACAAACGCGGCATTTGTCACCAAGTCGTCTAGCGCCGTCTGTTCTACATCCTCTACTACGATAGCAGGGTTCAGCGCCATATGATCGCGGAGCGCCTCCACATATCTGTCAATATCTTCTTGTGTAATGGTGATATTACCGATAACTATATCATCTCTCACCTTTGGTCCGGGTCGTAGTAGCGCCAGCACCACAAATACCACCAAGATGCCCGCCAGCACCCCGCCCATGATTAGCCCTATCTTCTGCCGTCGTTTTTTCGCGCCAAAATCAAAGAAATTATCAGTATTACCCGATGTGGCTGTCGCCACCTGCGACACCTCATTACCTGTTTTATTTTTACTAAACACCCGCCCGAACCATTGTCTTACCTGCTCCATACAATTAATATATCAATTATTTTCCCAAAACACAAGCGTCAAGCAGGAAAAAAGAGCCTCCATACGAAGGCTCTTCAATCTCAAAGGTTCTTTATGGCAACTCCGGCTCCAAGCTAAACACGATATCGTATAGTCGCATAATCGTCACAATACTTTGCTCTATCGTGAAATGTCCTTGCGGCGAGAACTTGTTGTTGCCAACACCACTCATAATCCCCGCTCGATTCATCTGCCCTACAGCCGACAAAGCCCAGCTTGATATCTCATTGCTATCGGCAAAGGTTACAGGCGCCATTGGCAGTGGATGTCCTAAAGCAGCACTCAAACGCCCCGTCATTACCGCCGCTTGTTCCCGCGTAAGCGATGCATCAGGATTAAACCTGCCACCACCAACACCATGCACAATCCCAAGATAAGCGGCACGCTCCACATAGCTGTCGCTGGTATCGATGAACTGCTGTCTTCCGTTCGTGGGTCCTCGGAAATGCTCGTAGAGGGTGACGGCAATGGCGGCGAATTCACTACGGGTGGTAGTTCGTCGGAATCCGGAACAAAAGGGTTCCGGGGTTAGCCCCAACTCACCTGCTCTTTCTACGGATTCGGTTGCCCAACTAGATGGCGGTTCCTCAATGGTCGGCGCTGGAGTCGGTGTCGGCGGCGTTGGCGTTGGGTCAGTCTGCGCGGGTGGCTGTGGTTCTACGTTCGTTGGGTCACTATCGACTATGGAAGTTGGTGGTGGTGTCATCGGGGTCTCGGTTGGACGCGCTACCGATATAGTGCCAAGCGGTAATCTGTTCGGCGGATTCGGCACTATGATATCTCGCACCGAACCTGTGCCGGCCGGTCGCGACAACCGAAATGGAGAGGTTACTGACGCCTCAGCTAAATACAGTGGTGAACTCGCTGGTGTCCCTCGTGTTCCGTCCGCTCTAACCGGGAAAGAAAACAAGATGGTATCCATGGTCCCTGCCACAGAGCGAAACTGCACATACATCTCTGCCATTACTCCCTGCGAATGGTCGATAAAAAAGGTCAGTCGTTCGCCATCGGCAAAGATTTCGTGGATCGGGTAAGTGCGATGTCCGTTCGCGTAGATGAGAACTGCCGTGCCATAGAACTCCAAGGCGTCACCCTGTATGATGGCTTCATACCGTTCGAACTGGGCGCGGCGGTCAAGTGAGTGAATAATTCTCTCCACTCCCTCATAAGCATCGACAACCAGACCGCTCCAACCAGTAGCATCGGGGCGCGCTGCCAACGCCTCTCCGGGCTGCGGCAAATCTCTGCCACCTGTCCACCAAGCATGGTAGATTCTGACTCCGTCTGACTCCTCACTGATAAGCTGCCAGAGCGTACCGTCTTCGCGCTCGTGGACATCATCCCGCCATTCTTCTCTCGGTGGACGCGGTGATGGGACTGCGGCATTAGCCGTAAGCGGCAAGATTGCCGCGATTAGGACAAAGGTCAGCAGTATCGCCAATGTCCTCCTCCAGTACGTGTGTTTTCTGCGTGTCATTGTTAATACCTCCTTTTAATCTACGAACCTCAAAAAATCGCACTGGATAACCCAGACGTCAGCCTGCCAATTTTTAAGGTTCAACTTTACCTCACTCTACCACAAAACCCCCTAAAACGCAATCATAAGCACTTCCCCACCCCCCGCGCCATTGCGCCATTATAGGGACGCGCCCTTGCAAAACCACCGGCAATATGATACACTACAAGGGAGTTTCATATCAACGTCAAGCGAACTTGCTACTCGCTCGGCACTAACGCCCTAATCATCACGGGCAGAAAGGTTTAATGCCAACAATCAATCAACTGGTGCGTAAACCACGCAAAAAAGCGGCCACCAAGTCGAAGTCGCCGGCTTTGCTCAAGGTTTACAACTCACTCAAAACCCGCTACTACCACCAAAATGCCCCTCTTAAACGCGGCGTCTGTATCAAAGTCACAACCAAAACCCCAAAGAAGCCTAACTCCGCTCTCCGTAAAGTCGCCCGCGTCCGCCTCACTAACGGCGAGGAAGTCTGGGCCTACATCGGTGGCGAGGGCCACAACCTCCAAGAACACGCCGTCGTCCTCGTTCGCGGTGGTCGCGTGCCGGACCTTCCGGGTGTTCGCTACCACATCGTCCGCGGTGCGCTCGACCTTCAAGGCGTCGCCAATCGTAAGCAAGGCCGCAGTAAATACGGCACCAAGAAAGCGAGCCAATAATGCCACGCAAAACTACATCATCATTACAGCGAAAAGTCAACCCAGACCGCAAATACCAACACATTCTCGTCCAGCGACTGATTAATAAGTCCATCATCGACGGCAAGAAACTGGTTGCCGAGCGCGCGGTTTATTACGCCCTCGAAACTGCGGCCAAAAAACTCAAAAAAGACAACCCGGTTGAAGTCTTTGAGCAAGTTATCGCCAACATCTCCCCTAACTTCGAAGTCAAATCACGCCGCGTCGGTGGCGCTAACTTCCAAATTCCCTTCCCGATTTCCGGTCATCGCCAGCTCCACTTCGCTATGACGTGGCTGGTCCAATCAGCCCGCGCCCGCAGCGGCATGCCTTATGCTGAACGTCTCGCCCTCGAAATGGTCGATGCTTACAACCAAACCGGCAACGCCTACAAGAAGAAGGAAGACACCCACCGCATGGCCGAAGCCAACCGCGCCTTCGCCCACTTCGCCCGCTAACCCAAACAAACACTCTAACAGAAAATCCCGCCAAAAGCGGGGTTTTCATTATTTTGGCGGAAGGTGCGAGATTCGAACTCGCGAGGCTACTAACCTGCCAGTTTTCAAGACTGGTGCCATCAACCACTCGGCCAACCTTCCACTTGCCATTATATCATAAAACCCCTTGAAATACACCTTAAAGTATGGTAGAATCGTTATATGATTACGAAAGAAAAGAAAGCTGATGCGATTAGGCAGCTGGCTCGCGGCAAAGCCGATGTCGGCTCGCCAGAGGTACAAGTCTCGATTCTAACCGCCCGCATCAAGGAGCTCACCGAACACACCAAGCAAAACAAGCACGACTTTATGGCCAAGCGCGGACTGATGCAAATGGTCGGTCAACGCAAAAAACTCCTCAAATACCTCGAGCGCACCAATTTCGAAGCTTACAAAACCACCATCGCCACCCTCGGCTTGCGTAAGTAATCACGCTTATGCTATAATAGAACCGCGAAGCCATACTTCGGTCACTGGTCTCGTGCAATTGCACATGTTTGCGTGCCTTAAGTCATTAACACGCAGATGGCGAGGTCAAAATGCGACCTCAAAAATGACTCCAAATTAACTAAATAAGGAGTAATTTTATGCCAAGCAATACAAAAAACGAAAAAATCGAGGTGATGGCACTGTTCACCTACGGTTTCAACCCGTGCGAGCCTTTGCGCTTCAAGCGGGCGGACGGCCGCGAGGTCAAAATCCACAGTGTCGAATCAACCCAAATTAAATTCGCGAGTGACGCGACAATTCACAAATTCGTTGTGAATTCGGTAAAAGGTCGTCACACGCTACTATTTAATTCCGCCGACCTTCATTGGTCGCTGGTCGGGTGATTCGAAACCCCGCCATTTAGCATTAACGCGTGGCGGGGTTTTACTTACTGTGTGGCGAGGGCGTTATCAATCGCCTCACGCAGTCGCGCCGTATCTGCCACCACCTCGCGCGGCAACCGCTCCCCATTCAAGAACACGGTTGGCGTTTCGTCGACACCCTGCAATCGCCCGAGCGCCTGATCAAACCGAATCTTCACATCAAATTGTATGCTATTGTTATAATCATCGCGCCATCGCTCAATGTCCGGCACCCCCGCCAACTCCGCCAACCTCTGGTATTCCTCCATACGCCTATCCGCACCCAAACTCCCCCAAGTCGCTTGGTTCGCAAATAACATATCCTTCATCTCAAAGAACTTCCCTTGCCGACCTGCCGCCTCCATCGCTACCGCAGCCGAACGCGAATTCGGCATTCCGGGAAGCGGAAAATGTCGAAACACCAAGCCAATCTCATCACCATAATCCCGATAAATTGTAGCCATCGCCGGCGCCAATATCGCACACCCTGGGCATTGCATGTCGGCATACTCCACTAAAATCACTCGCGCGTTCGGGTTGCCCCGCACATGGTCCACCACCCCCGGCTGTCCGACCTCATTTGCTATCGCCTCTTGAATCGGCCGCCCCACATTCGTCAAATCACTCACCCGCGTCGCCAAATCGGTAAAATTAATCGTATTCTGCGACCGCCAATTCACCGCCCAAATAATCCCCACAATCACCAAACCAATAATTACAATCGTCCCAATCAATTTCCTAATCATAGAACCATTATACCATATGATATAATATGTCCATGGCAAAGGGTAAAAAACAAGGCAGACTAAAAACATGGTTCAAGAGCTGGTGCAAGAAGCGCCGCGCCAATCGCCCCATCGCTCAAAATCCCAGCCCCCACAAAAGTTTTCGCAAAACCCACCGCCACGCTATTCGCGCCGATCGCCTTGAGAAACCCGCCGAATACTTTTCGATTCTCACCCAAACCTTCCGCATGATACTCTCCCGCAAACGCCTCTTCTTCGGCATTGTTTTCCTGCTCATGTTTGCCAACATCATCACTACCGGCTTCATCGGCGACGAGCGCTACAACACCATCGCCGACCTCTTTAACGACGAATCCATCGCCAATCTCGGCGCCTTTGGCTCGGCAGTCGGTACTCTCGTCACCACTGTAACTCAAGGCGGACTCAACCCCTCCCCTACCGTCGAACAACGCCTCATGACCACCTTCTCCGGCACCCTAGCTTTCATGGCAACCATCTACGCCGCCCGCCAAATCCTCGCCAAGCACAAACCAACTCTCCGTAGCACCCTTTACAACTGCTTCCAGCCCCTCGTTCCTTGTCTACTCGTCCTCATCGTCGCCCTCGTCCAACTCATTCCCGTGCTGGTTGTCTACATCGTCTCCGCCGCCGCCACTCAAACCGGCTTCTTGCTCAACCCCTTCTACGCCCTCCTCTTCTTCGGCTTCTCCGCCCTCCTCCTGCTCCTCTCCTACCATCTCGCCCTCCCCACCATCATCGCTTTGGTCGGCGTTACCGCCCCCGGCATGTATCCGATGCAAGCCATCGCCAATGCTACCGACCTCATCCGCGGCAAACGCTTCAGCTTCGTTCTCTTCATCTTCATCGGACTCCTCACCTTCGCCCTCCTCTGGCTAATCACTTTCGTCCCCATCGTTATGTTCGACCAATGGCTCGGTAGCGTCTGGAACTTCTGGCTACTCATTCCATTCGCACCTCTCGTCTGGCAATTCCTCACTTTCTCCGTCATTATGTTTATTTCAGCTTACATCTATATATATTATAGGAGGCTAATTGATGAGTTCCGCCCCCGACCATTCTAAAATCGCTACCGCCAAGCAACGCGTAGATGAACTCCGCCGCGAGATTAACACCTACCGCCACAACTATCACGTCCTCGACCAATCCACCATGAGCGAAGCCGCCGCCGATGCCCTAAAACATGAGCTAGCACAGCTCGAAGCCGCATACCCCGAACTCATCACACCCGATAGCCCCACCCAAAAAGTCGCCGGTAACGCCTCTGACCGCTTCCAAAAAGTCACCCACCGCCACCCCATGCTCTCACTTTCCGACGTTTTCAACCAAGACGAACTAAAAAACTGGTTCAACAAATGCGTCGCCGCCGGCGCCCACGAGTTCTTTACCGACATCAAAATGGACGGCCTCGCCTGCGCCCTCATCTACAAAAACGGCACCCTCACCCAAGCCGTCACCCGTGGCGATGGCAAGGTCGGCGAGGACGTCACCCATAACGTCATCACCCTGAAAAACATTCCTCACCAGCTCACCGGTCCACAAGTTCCGAAACATCTGGAAATTCGTGGCGAAATCGTCATCTTCCTACATGATTTTGACGCACTCAACCGCAAACGCGAAAAAGCGGGCGAGGCTCTCTACGCCAATCCACGCAATCTCGCCGCCGGCACCATTCGTCAACTCGATTCCCGTGTCGTCGCCAAGCGCCCGCTCAATTTCATCGCTTACGACATCGTCGAACCGCGCCCACCTACCTTTAGCGACACCTACCAACAGCTCCGCGCCTTTGGTTTTCAGACATCGAGTATTGAACGTAATTTCACCACTCTTGACGACCTCACCCGACACCTCACCAAGCTCGAAGCCGACCGCAAAAAGCTCGATTTCAACACCGACGGCGCCGTCATCAAAGTCAACGACCGAGATGTCTTCCAGAAAATGGGTGTCGTTGGCAAAGCCCCACGCGCCGCCGCCGCCTACAAATTCGCCGCCGAAGAAAACGTCAGTATCATCAAGGACATCATTCTCTCCATCGGTCGTACCGGCGCCGTTACTCCGGTCGCCTTTTTCAATCCGGTTAATATCGCCGGCTCGGTCGTCCAGCACGCCAGCCTCTACAACGCCGACGAAATCGAAAAGCAAGATATTCGCATCGGCGACACCGTCATCATCTACAAAGCCGGCGACATCATCCCGAAGATTAAGTCTGTCATCTTTTCGCTCCGCCCCAAAAATACCGTTAAGTTTAATTTCGAGCAAGAACTAAAGCGCACCTTCCTGCGCGACAACTTCAAGCGCGACGGCGTCGCCTGGCGACTCGAGGGTGGCAGTCAAGCTACCCTCATCCGCGCCCTCTCCTACTACGCCAGCCGCGAATCGATGAATATTCTTGAACTCGGACGCCAAGTCGCCACCGATTTAGTTGAAGCCGGACTGGTCAAAACCCTTCCCGACATCTACCGCCTCCAAGTCGCCGAAATTGCCCCGCTTGCCGGTTATGGTCAAATCAGTGCCGAGTCATTACTCGCCAGTATCGCCAATAGCAAGACTGCACCTCTCGACCGCTTCATCGCCGCTATCGGTATCCCCGGAATCGGTGTCAAAACCGCTCACGACCTCGCCGTTCATTTCGGCAATATCGACAATCTTAAAAACGCCAGCTTCGAACAACTCCTCGCTATCGACGGCATTGGCAACATCGTCGCCGAAAATAT